>QLAH01000359.1_pt1 | contig 27530 bp, 25 predicted proteins | sample 4693081 | NCBI WGS metagenome assembly QLAH01 (sample SAMN09425401, study PRJNA476045) | Lake water metagenome, whole genome shotgun sequencing project. | reverse complement strand
GCGGTACTGGCCCGAGAGGAAGCCCGAGGCGAGCCCATAGTAGTGGATGCCGGAGATTTCCTCGCGCACGCAGATGTCCTGCACGGCGCCCTCGAAGGCGTCGCGCGTGTAGAGATTGTACTCGTTCTGGATGGTCTCGTAGCGCGCGAGGCCTTCGCGCCTCGAAATCTCGACGGCCTCGGAGAGCAGCGCGGCATCATGGTTGGAGGTGCCGATAAACCGAACCTTGCCGGCCTTGATCAGGCTGTCATGGGCGCTCAGGGTTTCTTCCTGCGGGGTGCGGACGTCGGGCTAGTGGCTCTGGTAGAGATCGATATAGTCGGTCTGAAGGCGCTTGAGCGAGGCTTCGACCGCTTCGACGATCCACTTGGCGCTGAGGTCCTTGTGGCCCTGCCCCATGTCGGAGCCGACCTTGGTGAAGACATGCACCCTGTCACGGTTGCCGCGCGCCTTGAGCCAGCGGCCGATGATCTTTTCGCTCTCGCTGTCATTGCCGGGCACCCAGCGCGAGTAGACGTCGGCGGTGTCGATGGCAGTAAAGCCCTCGGCGAGGAAGGCGTCGAGGACGTCGAACGAAGTTTTCTCGTCGGCGGTCCAGCCCACCACATTGGTGCCCAGCACCATGGGCTCGATGTGCAGGTCCGAGCGGCCAAGGCGGCGCTTGCTCATGTTGTGTCTCCTCGATGGGGTGGGCGGTCAGGTGGGAAGCGAGAGCCTATGATGGGGCGCCGAGCTTGCCAATCAGCTCTTTGGCTCGATCAGGTCCCAGGTATTGCCGTAAAGGTCCTCGAACACCGCCACTGAGCCATAGGGCTCGTGCCGCGGAGCTTCGCGGAAGACGACGCCGGCGGCGGTGAAGGCTGCGTGGTCGCGGGCGAAATCGTCGGTTTCGAGGAAGAAGCCGACGCGGCCGCCGGTCTGGTTGCCGACATGGGCGGCCTGGGTCGGACCGTCGGCCTGGGCGAGCAGCAGCCTTGCTCCTTTGCCGCCCTTCGGCGCCACGACGACCCAGCGCTTGCCGCCGCCGAGCGGCGTATCGGCCACAAGGTCAAAGCCGAGTTTGTCGCGATAAAAGGCAATAGCGGTGTCGTAGTCGTCCACCACCAGGGTCACGGTAGCGATCCGCATGGGGTCTCTCCAATGTTTCGGTGCCGGCTCAGTGCCTGAGGGCAAAAGCTCGCGCAACCGCTTTACCTGTCGGCAAACTGCCTTTTTCTATGATTTCCTCAAAGTTGGAATCCCATTCCGGATGAGTGCGTTTTGACCGGTTGGTCAAACTCAGCCATTGCGCCCTCCGGAAAAAACGGCTCTGTTGCGGTCAAGCTCAGGGAGGGTGGGATGGGTCGTCCCGCCTCGCAACCTGAGCGCAATGCAATCGGGAGACATCCATGAAACTCATGCGCACCCTGCTGACTGCCACCGCGCTCGTCGCTGTGATGGCTGGCAGCGCCTATGCCAAGCAGCTCGTCTACTGCTCCGAAGGTTCGCCGGAAGGCTTCGATCCGGCGCTCTGGTCGGCCGGCACCACATTCGACGCCTCGTCGCGTGCCGTTTACAACCGCCTCGTCGACTTCGAGCTGGGCGGTTCGACCATCGTGCCGAGCCTGGCCGAGAGCTGGGAAATCTCGGAGGATGGTACAGAGATCACCTTCAAGCTCCGCAAGGGCGTGAAGTGGCAGACCACTGCCTATTTCACTCCCAGCCGCGACTTCAATGCCGATGACGTGGTGTGGTCGATCAATCGCCAGTTCGATGCGGCCAGCCCCTGGGCGACCTACGTCGATGGCGCGTCGTACCAGTACTTCGACTCGACCGGCTTCAAGTCGGCGCTGAAGAGCGTCGAGAAGGTTGACGACTACACGGTGAAGTTCACCTTCAACCAGGCCGACTCGACCGTCTTCGTAAACTTCCCGATGGACTTCCTGTCGATCGGTTCGGCCGAATACGCCACCCAGCTCGAAGCTGCCGGCACCATGGCCCAGTTCAACCAGATGCCTGTCGGCACCGGCAAGTTCATGTACGTGGACTACCAGACCGACACCGTCATCCGCTACAAGTCGTTCGCCGATCATTTCGGTGGCGCTTCGCCCATCGACGACCTGATCTTCGCGATCACCAAGGAGCCGGCGGCCGCTCAGGAGGCCCTCAAGGCCGGCCAGTGCGACATCATCCCCTACCCGATCCCGGGCGACGTGGCCTCGCTGCGTGAAGACCCCAACCTGGTGGTCACCGAGACCGCTGGCGAGAACGTCGGCTTCATCGCCTTCAACACCCAGCAGCCGCCGTTCGACAACCCCAAGGTTCGTCAGGCCCTGGACCTCGCCGTCAACCGCGAAGCCATCCTCGAGGGCGTCTATTCGGGCCAGGCAGTTCTCGCCCGCAACCCGCTCCCGGCTTCGTCGTGGGCTTCGGACCCGTCGAACGAAGTGCCGGCCTACGACCCGGAAGCTGCCAAGGCGATGCTCGCCGAAGCTGGCGTCACCGACCTGTCGATGAAACTGTGGTGGATGCCCGTCGCCCGTCCGTACAACCCGAACGGCAAGCGCATGGGTGAACTCCTGCAGGCCGACTGGGCTGCGATCGGCGTGAACGTCGAGCTCATCTCGATGGACTGGCCAGTCTACCTCGAGCAGTCCGCTTCGGTGGAACGCGACGGTGCGGTGATGATCGGCTGGGGTGCCGACAACGCCGATCCGGACAACTTCCTCGGCGTCCTCCTCTCCTGCGCCGCCGTGGGCACCAACAACCGTGCCCAGTGGTGCTACGAGCCCTACGACTCGCTGATCCAGCAGGCCAAGGCCACCTTCGACGAAGCCGAGCGCGCCGCGATCTACTTCCAGGCCGAGAAGATCTTCCACGAGCAGAAGCCGTGGGTGCTGCTGGCCCACTCGAACCAGTACATCGCTCACAACAAGCGCGTGCTGAACTTCAAGCAGGACCCCCTCGGGTTCCACCGCTTCGATGGCGCCGACGTCGCCGAGTAACGACAAGGGCGGGGCGCCGGTCATCCGGCGCCCCGTCTCTCCTACGGTCTCCAAGGTTCCTGCCCTAAGGAGATCGCCGACGACGCCGCAGAGGCGTCGCCCAATCGCCGGCGCGTTTGCGCGGTCCACCCCACAGGGCACACATGCTGCGCTACATCCTCTACCGGCTCGCTCTGCTCATTCCGACATTCATCGGGGTGACCATCGTCGCCTTCCTGTTCATCCGCATCCTGCCAGGCGACCCGGTGCAGGTGCTGGCCGGCGAGCGCGGGGTTTCACCAGAGCGGCACGCCGAGGTCATGGCACGGCTGGGCTTCGACCGGCCGCTGTGGGAACAGTATTTTTCGTATCTCGGCAACGTGCTGCGCGGCGATTTCGGCGTGTCGTTCGCCTCCAAGCGCCCGGTGACGCAGGAGTTCTTCGCCCGCTTCCCCGCCACGGTCGAGCTGTCGCTGTGCGCCATGTTCATCGCCACCATCATCGGCATTCCGGCCGGCATCCTCGCCGCCGTCAAGCGCGGCAGCTGGCTCGATCAGGCCACGATGGGCACGGCGCTCGTCGGCTACTCCATGCCGATCTTCTGGTGGGGCATGCTCCTCATCATCCTGTTCTCCGGAACGCTGCACTGGACCCCGGTATCGGGGCGAATAGCGCTCAACTACTTCTTCCAGCCGGTCACCGGCTTCATGCTGATCGACAGCCTGCTCTCGGGCCAGAAGGGCGCGTTCCTGTCGGCGCTGCACTACCTGATCCTGCCCACAGTGGTGCTCGCCACGATTCCGCTCGCCGTCATCGCGCGACAAACCCGCTCGGCGATGCTCGAGGTGCTGGGCGAGGACTATGTCCGCACCGCCAAGGCCAAGGGCCTGAATCCGCGCCGCGTCATCGGCGTCCACGCGCTGCGCAACGCGTTGATCCCGGTCATCACCACCATCGGCCTGCAGGTCGGGCTGCTGATGGCCGGCGCCATCCTCACCGAGACGATCTTCTCCTGGCCGGGCATCGGCAAGTGGATGATCGAGGCGGTCAACAAGCGCGACTATTTCGTCGTGCAGTCGGGCCTGCTGCTCATCGCGCTCATCATCATGGCGGTGAACCTCATCGTTGATGTGCTCTACGCGGTGATCAATCCGCGCATCCGGCACAACTGAGGAGCGCACCATGTCCGTCACCCCTGCCACTCCCGTCACCCCCGCGCGCGGCCTCTCGGGCCTCCGCGAATTCTGGTACTATTTCAGCCAGAACACCGGCGCCGTCATCGGCCTCGTGATCTTCGTCCTCCTGGTGCTGATCGCGGTGTTTTCGCCGTGGATCGCGCCGCATGATCCGGCCAAGATCTACAACGGCTTCTTCCTCGTGCCCCCAGCCTGGCAGGAGGGCGGCGACGGGCGCTTCATCTTCGGCACCGACGCCATCGGCCGCGACATCCTCTCGCGCCTGATGCATGGCGCGCGCTACTCGCTGCTCATCGGCGCAGTGGTGGTGGCGATCTCGCTCACCGGCGGCATCATCCTCGGGCTGCTGGCCGGCTATTTCCGCGGCTGGGTCGATACGCTGATCATGCGGCTGATGGACATCATCCTCGCCTTCCCGTCGCTGCTGCTGGCGCTGGTGATGGTGACGGTGCTCGGCCCGGGGCTGTTCAACGCCATGCTGGCCATCGCCATCGTGCTGCAGCCGCACTTCGCCCGCCTGACCCGCGCCGCCGTCATTGCCGAGAACAGCCGTGAGTACGTGACGTCCGCGAAGGTGGCGGGCGCCAGCCATATCCGGCTGATGCTCGTCACCATTCTGCCTAACTGCCTCGGCCCGCTGATCGTGCAGGCGACGCTGTCGTTCTCGAGCGCCATCCTCGATGCGGCCGCCCTCGGCTTCCTCGGGCTGGGTGCCCAGCCGCCGACGCCCGAATGGGGCACCATGCTGGCCGATGCGCGCGAGTTCATCCTGCGCGCCTGGTGGGTCATCACCATCCCCGGCCTCGCCATCCTCGTCACCGTGCTCGCCATCAACCTGATCGGCGACGGCCTCCGCGACGCCCTCGACCCCAAGCTCAAGCGGAGCTGACGCCCATGCCCCTGCTCGACGTCAAGAACCTCACCGTCGCCTTCGACACCTCCGTCGGCACCTTCCACGCCGTGCGCGGCATCGATCTCAGCGTCGATGCGCGCGAAGTGCTGGCGATCGTCGGCGAGAGCGGCTCGGGCAAGTCGGTGGCCATGCTGTCGGTGATGGGCCTGTTGCCCGACACCGCCACCGTCACCGCCGACAAGCTGACCTTCGATGGCCACGACCTTCTCACCATCTCGCCCGAGGAGCGCCGCAAGCTCATCGGCAAGGATGTGGCGATGATCTTCCAGGAGCCGATGACCTCGCTCAACCCGTGCTTCACCGTGGGTTTCCAGATCGAGGAGGTGCTGCGCTTCCACCTTGGCATGGACAAGGCGACGCGGCGGCGGCGGGCGATCGAGCTGTTCGAGCAGGTCGGCATCGCCGACCCGAAGGCGCGGCTCAACTCGTTCCCGCACCAGATGTCGGGCGGACAGAACCAGCGCGTGATGATCGCCATGGCCATCGCCTGCAACCCCAAGCTGCTGATCGCCGACGAGCCGACCACGGCGCTCGACGTTACCATCCAGAAGCAGATCCTCGACCTGTTGGTCCGGCTGCAGGCCGAGCACGGCATGGGCCTCATCATGATCACCCACAATATCGGCGTCGTCGCCGAAACCGCCGACCGCGTCGTGGTGCAATACAAGGGCCGCAAGATGGAAGAGGCGGGCGTGCTCGAGCTCTTCACCGCGCCCAAGTCGCCCTACACCCGAGCCCTGCTCGCCGCCCTTCCCGAGAACGCCACGGGTGACCGGCTGCCGACCGTCGCCAGCTTCAACCCCGAGGAGCTCGCCGTCTGATGGCCCCCGTCCTCGAAGCCCGGAACCTCGTGCGCGACTACCATGTCGGCGGCAGCCTGTTCGGCGGCGGCCGCACCGTGCATGCGGTCAGGAACATCTCGTTCAGCCTCGAAAAGGGCAAGACGCTGGCCATCGTCGGCGAAAGCGGCTCGGGCAAGTCCACCCTCGCCCGCATCCTGACGCTGATCGACCGGCAGACGGCCGGCGAACTGCTGATGGATGGCGTTCCCGTCGACGTCGCCAACGGCGTCACCCGCGAGTTGCGCCGCAAGGTGCAGATCGTGTTCCAGAACCCCTATGGCTCGCTCAACCCGCGCCAGAAGATCGGCGACGTGCTGATGGAGCCGCTGCTGCTCAACACCGACATGCCGGCACCGCAGCGCCGCGAGCGCGCGATGGAGATGCTGCTCAAGGTCGGGCTGCAGGCCGAGCACTTCAACCGCTATCCGCACATGTTCTCGGGCGGGCAGCGGCAGCGCATCGCCATTGCCCGCGCCATCATCCTGCAGCCCTCGCTGCTGGTGCTTGACGAGCCGGTCTCGGCACTCGACCTGTCGGTGCAGGCACAGATCCTCAACCTGCTGGCCGACCTGCAGGACGAGTTCGGCCTCACCTACGTGTTCATCAGCCACGACCTCTCGGTGGTGAAGTACATCGCTGATGACGTCATGGTGATGTACCTGGGCGAAGCGGTGGAGTTCGGGTCGCGCGAGAAGCTGTTCTCTGCGCCCGAGCACCCCTACACGCAGGCGCTGTTCGCCGCGACGCCGCGCGCCGACGTCGAAAGCATCAGGGCCCGACTGGCCAGGAAGGCCGCCGCCGCGACCGCCTGAGCAGCCCGGCCGGGTAAGATCGCATCAACCATCACCCATTTGGGTGAGGTGAACGTAAGGTTTGGCAAAGGACTGGTGCCCTAGCGTTCGCTTCGCAAAGTGGGGGCACGGGAATGCGTCACTTTCTGGCGACACCGCGGGCTATGGCGGTGGCAGCAGACAAGACCAAATGGGAGCGGGACGCGGATGCGTTGCCGAGTGCCCGGCGTCTGTTCGGCTATTCTGCCATGGCCATCTTGCTGCTTGCCATTTCCGTGTTCGGGGCAGCCGTCTTTGCCGTTTTCCAGATCGACGACGCAGCCGTAGGCCATGAACTGTCGCGGGCACGTGTCGCGCTGACCGCGATATCGGTCGAGACCGAGGGTTCTGAGGCCGCGCTCGCCGTCACGCTGGGCACCATCCATGGGTTCGAGGGCGCCCATATCGGTGTGACCGGCGATGTCGCCTCCATTTCCGCGGGCGAGGTCGCCGTACCTATCCCGGGCACCGACCGGCAGTTGATCTGGACGCCGCGACGGCTGGGCTCAGAACTCTTCATGCAGTTGGCACCGATCCGGGTCATCACCTCGCTGGTGTTCATGCTCGGCATCGCCTTCGCGATGCGCCGACTCTACCTCCTCGCCTGCGAACTTGAGGGTCGCCGGGTCCAGGCGCGTGCACTGGCGACGCGCGATGCGCTGACCAGCCTCGGCAACCGCCTTGCCTTCAACGAGGGCATGGCGCGCCTGCTCGATGAAGGCATGGGCGAGTTGGCGCTGCTCTATCTCGATCTCGACGGCTTCAAGCAGGTCAACGACACGCTTGGCCACGGCGCTGGCGACGAGGTGCTGCGGACGGTCGCCGAGCGGTTGTCCAAACTGGTGCAACCGGTCGACCTGCTGGTCCGGCTGGGTGGCGATGAGTTTGTGGTGCTGCGCGGCGAATACGCCTCGCGGGATGAACTGGCGCAGTTGGCGATCACCATCAAGAAGGCCCTTGCCGAACCGGTGCAGCTTGGCGCGCGCGCACTGCAGGTCGGCGTCAGCATCGGTATCGCCACCGCTCCAGCCGATGGCACCAGCGGCACCGAACTGCTCGAGGCGGCGGACTCGGCGCTCTACCGGGCCAAGCGCGACCGGACCGGCTTCGCCATGGCGACCGCCGCCTGACAGCCGTTCCTAGCCGAGCTCGGCAAGCCGCTTCGGCACCCAGCGACAAAACGCCTCGGCGTAGCGCACGCGCCAGCCCAGATGCGGGGTACTGAGAAACCAGCTCTGGTCGATCGCCGCGAGCCAGGCGCGCTCGATCGTCGGGCCGACGCCCACCCGCTCCTCGTCGCCGAAGCCCGACGCCGAGTAGACCGTGAACTCGCCGAGGTAGATGTCCTCGCCGTCGACGATGAAGTCGATCCGGATCTGGTCGAGGCCGACGCTGAGGCGCCGGGCCAGCTCGGCCGCGCGGACGAACACGCCAGGCGCCAGCGGATCGGCCGCAAGCCGCCCGGCCCCCTCGACCGGCCGGTCAATGAGTGCACCCTCGGCGGTGAAGTAGGCCGCTCGCGCCGCATCGGACTTCCAGCGGGTGGCGACGAACGCCACTGAAATGGTGCCGTCGTGGCAGCGGAACGTAAGATCCACGACCCCCGCATCCCCGCCCAGCAGCCGCTCGACGAACAGCCGCGGCATGACCTGGGAATAACCCCACTCGCCGAGGCGACTGGATGGCCGCAGCCAGCGGCGCAGGCGGCGGCGGCGTTCCGCGTCGGTCCACTGGTCGTGACCCGGATAGTAGTTACGCCCCGACCCAGTCGTAGATTTGATGACGCAGGCGCTATCGAGAAACTGTGGCGGCAATGCCTCAGCGTCGGCTCCGATCCACATGATTTCCGCAGAGCGCAGTTCGGGCAGGCGGGCCTGTGCCCACTCGCGCGCCGCCAGTTTGTCGCAGAAGGTCGCGAACAGCGGATTGCGGTCGAAGTGCTTCCGCCACTGCACCAGTTCGTTGTGACCGCGCGGGCGGGCGAAGTCGGGAATGCGGCCGAGCCGAATGGCGGTGCCCAGCGCAAACGCCGGCCGGCCAAGCCAGACGGACGCGCTGGCCAGCGCAAAGATCGCCTCGTCGGAAAGCAGGCCCACAGCTCAAGTCCCGTCAACTCGGTTGTGCTGACCCGATAGACGGGCCGCACCAGCCCAGCAACAAACAATACTGGTTTTCGGCGCAATCATTTAGGCGAAGCGAACGGACTCTGCGTTTCCGCTCAGCTCGGCTTGGTCAGCACTCCGTGCATGAACAGGGTCTCGAGAAACCGTGCCGCGTCCTCGAACCGGCCTTCGCCGCCGCGGTCTCGCCCCAGCACCGCACGCACCTGCACGTCGAAATCGGCATAGTGCTGGGTGGTGGCCCAGATCGAAAAGATGAGGTGGTAGGGGTCGGTGCGCCGCAGCTTCCCCTCGTCCATCCAGCGTTCGAGGACCTTGGCCTTCTCGTCGACCAGCGCCTTGAGGTCGCCCTCCAGCACGTCGACGATCCGCGGCCCGCCCTGCAGCATCTCACCGGCGAACAGACGGCTCTGGCGTGGGAAGTCGCGGCTCATCTCCAGCTTCCGGCGGATGTACGAGCGAAGCTCGGGCACCGGATCGCCGACTGAATCCAGCTCGCGCAACGGCTGCAGCCAGATGTCCAGCATCGAGGTCATCAGGCGCTTGTAGATCTCTTCCTTGCGGGGGAAATAGTACAGCAGGTTGGGCTTGCTCATCCCCGCCGCCTCGGCGATCTGGTCGATGGTGGCGCCGAGAAAACCCTTCTCGGAAAACACGTCGAGCGCCGCTTCCAGGATAACGTCCTGCTTCTCGCGCTGGATGCGCGTCAGCGGCTTGCCGCGCGGCTTTGCACGGCTCTTCGCCGCGCCCGCGAACGCGGACTCGCCGCCCTCCGGAGCACTCCCGGAGTCGAGCATTTTCACCTTGATCGGCGGCATGGGAGTGATAACGTTTTTTCCAACTGGTCAAATTTCTGGATATCACGTCCAAAGGTCAAGGGCCAAATAGACTTGACCGCGCAGATCAACAAAAAGACCTAGGGAGACCGAGGGTGTCCGACCGTCGCAATGTCACGCCGAACGATTTGAGCGCGTTCTGGATGCCGTTCACCGCCAACCGGCAGTTCAAGAAGGCGCCGCGCATGTTCGTGGGCGCCAAGGACATGCATTACACCACCTCCGATGGCCGCCAGGTGCTCGACGGCACGGCAGGCCTCTGGTGCGTCAACGCCGGCCACTGCCGCCCCCGGATCGTCGAGGCGATCGCCACGCAGGCGGCCGAGATGGACTACGCTCCGGCCTTCCAGATGGGCCATCCCAAGGCGTTCGAACTGGCCAACGCGCTGGTGCAGATCGCACCCGAAGGCCTCAACCACGTGATGTACACCAACTCGGGCTCCGAGTCGGTGGAGACGGCGCTCAAGACCGCCATCGCCTACCACCGCGTGAAGGGCGACGGCGCCCGCTTCCGCCTGATCGGGCGCGAGCGCGGCTATCACGGCGTGAACTTCGGCGGCATTTCGGTGGGCGGCATCGTCACCAACCGCAAGATGTTCGGCACGCTGCTCACCGGCGTCGACCACATGTCGCACACCCACACGCCGGGCAAGAACCAGTTCACCCGCGGCGAGCGCGAAGAGGGCGCCACGGACCTCCTGGCCGAGCTTGAGCGCATCGTCACGCTGCATGACGCCTCGACCATCGCCGCGGTGATCGTCGAGCCGGTTGCCGGCTCCACCGGCGTGCTGATTCCGCCCAAGGGCTACCTCAAGAAGCTGCGCGAGATCACCAAGAAGCACGGCATCCTCTTGATCTTCGACGAGGTCATCACCGGCTTCGGCCGCGTCGGCACGCCGTTTGCGGCGGACTATTTCGGCGTCACGCCCGACATGATCGTCTGCGCCAAGGGGCTCACCAACGGCACCATCCCGATGGGCGCGGTGCTGGTCACGTCGGAAATCCATGACGCGTTCATGCAGGGCCCCGAGCACATGATCGAGTTCTTCCACGGGTACACCTACTCGGGGAACCCGATCGCCGCGGCCACCGGCCTCGCGACGCTCGAAGTCTACAAGGAAGAAGGCCTCCTCACCCGTGGCGCCGAGCTCGCGCCCTACTGGGAAGACGCGCTGCATTCGCTGAAAGGCCTGCCGCACGTCATCGACATCCGCAACCTCGGCCTGATCGGGGCGGTGGAACTGGAACCGATCGCCGGTTCGCCGACCAAGCGCGCCTTCTCGGCCTTTGTGCAGGGGTACGAGGAGGGCATCCTGATCCGCACCACCGGCGACATCATCGCCATGAGCCCGCCGCTGATCATCTCGAAGGCGCAGATCGACGAGTTGATCGGCAAGCTTGGCTCTATCCTGAAGTCGCTTGAGTAGAGTGGAATGCATGTTCTATATCGAGAGAAATAGAATGAACATTCCAACTCGCGGAGGCCTGTGATGCCCACCATTCAGAACGCCATTGGCGGCAAGCTCGTAACCAGCGTCTCGACGCGCACCCAGCCGGTGTACAACCCGGCGACCGGCGAGGCGATCGCCACGTTGCCGCTCTCGACCAATGACGAGATCAACGCCGCCGTCGCCGCCGCCAAGGCAGCGCAGCCGGCCTGGGGCAACACCACGCCGATGAAGCGGGCGCGGGTGATGTTCAAGTTCAAGGAGCTGCTCGAAAAGCACGCGGACGAACTCGCCAGCCTCATCTCGCTCGAGCACGGCAAGGTGCATGACGATGCGCTGGGCGAGCTGGCCCGCGGCATCGACTGCGTCGATTTCGCCTGCGGCATCCCGCAGTTGCTGAAGGGCGAGTTCAGCCGCAATGTCGGCCCGTCGATCGACAGCTATTCGGACCGGCAGCCGCTCGGCGTCGTCGCCGGCATCACGCCGTTCAACTTCCCCGCCATGGTGCCGATGTGGATGTATCCGCTCGCCATCGCCTGCGGCAACGCCTTCATCCTGAAGCCCTCGGAGCGCGATCCGTCGGCGCCGATGTTCGCCTACCAGTTGCTGATGGATGCCGGCCTGCCCGCCGGCATCATGAACGTCATCCACGGCGACAAGGAAGCGGTCGACGCGATCCTCGACCACCCCGACATCAAGGCCGTATCGTTCGTGGGCTCGACCCCGATAGCCGAGTATGTCTACCGCCGCGGCACCACCGCCGGTAAGCGCATGCAGGCGCTGGGCGGCGCCAAGAACCACATGATCGTCATGCCCGACGCCGACATGGACCAGGCCGCCGACGCGCTGATGGGCGCCGGCTACGGCTCGGCCGGCGAGCGCTGCATGGCGATCTCCGTCGCTGTCCCGGTCGGCGAGAAGACCGCCGATGCGCTGATCGCCAGGCTGAAGCCGCGCGTCGAAGCGCTGAAGATCGGCCCCGCGACCGACAAGGACGCGCAGATGGGTCCGATCGTTTCGAAGGCGCAGCGCGACAAGATCGTCGGCTACATCGATGCGGGCGTCGAAGCCGGCGCCGAACTGGTCGTCGATGGCCGCGGCTTCTCGCTGCAGGGCTACGAGAACGGCTTCTTCGTCGGCGGCACGCTGTTCGACCACGTGAAGCCCGACATGAAGATCTACCGCGAGGAAATCTTCGGGCCGGTGCTGTCGGTCGTCCGCGCCCAGTCCTACCAGGACGCCGTCGACCTGATCCACGGCCACGAATACGCCAACGGCACCGCCATCTTCACCCGCGATGGCGACGCCGCCCGCGAGTTCGCCGACAAGATCGAGGTGGGCATGGTGGGCATCAACGTGCCGATCCCGGTCCCCGTCGCCTACCACTCCTTCGGCGGCTGGAAGCGCTCGCTGTTCGGCGACCACTCCATCTACGGCCCCGAAGGCGTCCATTTCTACACCCGGCTCAAAACCGTCACCACCCGCTGGCCCGCCGGCATCAAGGGCGGGGCCGAGTTCAGCTTCCCGAGCCAGAAGTAACTCTCTGCGAGCCCCTTCCCACCCTACGGTGGCGAGGGGCTCTTTGTTTCAAGGACGTCAGCATGCCAGCACCCGGCGAGAACCTGCGTATCAATCCCGATCGGCTGTGGAACTCCATCCACGAGCTGGCCGAGATCGGCCCGGGGATCGCAGGCGGCTCGAACCGGCAGACGCTGACCGACGATGACGCGAAAGGCCGGGCGCTGTTCCAGAAATGGTGCGAGGCCGCCGGCATGAGCATGGGCGTCGACCAGATGGGCACCATGTTCATGACGCGGCCGGGCACCGATCCCGACGCGCTGCCGGTCTATGTCGGCTCGCACCTCGACACCCAGCCGACCGGCGGCCGCTACGATGGCGTGCTCGGCGTGCTGGCGGCGCTCGAAGTCGTCCGCTCGCTCAACGACCTCAACATCCAGACCAGGCACCCGATCGTCGTCACCAACTGGACCAACGAGGAGGGCGCCCGCTTCGCCCCGGCGATGATGGCCTCGGGCGTGTTCGCCGGCCAGTTCAGCCTCGACTACGCCTATGGCCGCAAGGATTCCGACGGCAAGGCGTTCGGCGACGAGCTGAAGCGCATCGGCTGGGTCGGCGACGAGGCGGTCGGCGCCCGCAAGATGCACGCCTACCTCGAGTACCACATCGAGCAGGGCCCGATCCTCGAAGCCGAGGGTATCGAGATCGGCGTCGTCACCCATGGCCAGGGACTGTGGTGGCTCGAGTTCACCCTCACCGGCAAGGAAGCGCATACCGGCTCCACCCCGATGACCATGCGCGTCAACGCCGGCCTCGCCATGGCCCGCATCATGGAGATGGTGCAGGCGGTGGCGATGGACGCCCAGCCGGGCGCCGTCGGCGGTGTCGGGCAGGTAAAATTCTCGCCCAACTCCCGCAACGTGCTGCCCGGCACCGTGGTGTTCACTGTCGATATCCGCTCGCCCGACCAGGCGAAGCTCGACGGCATGCGGGCGCGGATCGAGGCCGAAGCGGCCAAGATCGCCGCCGCGCTCGGCGTCGGCTGCGCGGCGGAAGCGGTCGGCCACTTCGACCCCGTCGCCTTCGATCCCACCCTCGTCGCCCGCGTCCGCAAGGCGGCCGAGACGCTCGGCTACTCGCACATGGACATCATCTCGGGCGCCGGCCACGACGCCTGCTGGATGAACCGGATCGCACCGTCCGTGATGATCATGTGCCCGTGTGTCGATGGCCTGAGCCACAACGAGGCCGAGAACATTTCCAAGGAATGGGCCAGCGCCGGCGCAGATGTGCTGCTGCACGCGGTGCTGGAGACGGCGGAGATTGTGGGGTGAACTCAGGCGGCGAGGTCGATCCATTGTCGGTAATGCCGCGTCGATATGCCGACGCAACCCCGGAGGATTTTGCCGCGTATCGCGAAGCCCTCGCCGTGCAACGACAGAATGACGAGGCCTTTGCGCGGGCCAACGATGCGGTAATCGTCGAGGGACCGTGGGACGGAATTGCGGCCCTCCCTGTCGCCTATGTGGGGATCGGCGAAGACGGCCAGCGGGCGCGGCTGGTAGGGATTGCGCAGGCATGGCGCTACTCGCCATTCCTTGGAACCTACCGGCCCACAGCCGGTAGCGAGGAGCTTGCTATCAAACGTGTGCAAGCAACTGGTGAAATGGTGGTTCAGCGCATCCAACTGGGCCGGCCGATGGCGGGCATGGTGGTTGGGCGCGCGGGAGGCCAGTCACCCGTGCAATCGTACGGCGTGATCGACGGCAAGGACTACTACTTCCGCTCACGCGGTGAGCATTGGTCGATGAGCATCGGCGAGACGGACACCCATCCCAGTCCGGACTGGTACTACGAAGAGCGCTACGGCGCCTGGCCCGATGCCGGCGGCATCAGCGCCGAGCAGGCTTACGACTTCATAGCCGAGGCGGCCGAGAAATTCCGGTCGGGTGTTCCGACCATGACCACGCGCACCGTCGACAGGGGTGTGCAATCGATTTTGGATGCGATCGGGCAGCTGACCACCAAGTGATTGGGGTGGATGCCAAGTGACGAAAGAAGGGACGCAGTTGTGACGAGCAAGATCATCAAGAACGGCACCGTGGTTACCGCGGACCTCACCTACAAGGCCGATATCCGCGTCGAGAACGGCACCATCACCGAGATCGGGCCGAACCTCACCGGCGGTGAAACCCTCGATGCCACGGGCTGCTACGTCATGCCCGGCGGCATCGATCCGCACACCCATCTCGAAATGCCGTTCATGGGCACCTACTCATCCGATGATTTCGAGTCCGGGACGCGCGCCGCGCTCTCCGGCGGCACCACCATGGTGGTGGATTTCTGCCTGCCGAGCCCCAACCAGTCGCTGCTCGAAGCGCTGAAGATGTGGGACAACAAGACCTCCAAGGCCTCGTGCGACTACTCGTTCCACATGGCCATCACCTGGTGGGGCGAGCAGGTGTTCAACGAGATGGCCGATGTGGTCGATCGCGGCATCACCTCGTTCAAGCACTTCATGGCCTACAAGGGCGCGCTGATGGTGAACGACGACGAGATGTTCGCCTCGTTCCAGCGCTGCGCCGAGCTGGGCGCCCTGCCCCTCGTCCATGCCGAGAACGGCGACGTGGTCGCCTCGCTCACGCAGAAGCTGCTGGCCGAGGGCAATAACGGCCCCGAGGGCCACGCCTATTCCCGCCCCGTCGAAGTGGAAGGCGAGGCCACCAACCGCGCCATCATGATCGCCGACATGGCCGGCGTGCCGGTCTACATCGTCCACACCTCGTGCGAGGAGGCCCATGAGGCGATCCGCCGGGCGCGGCAGAAGGGCATGCGCGTCTATGGCGAGCCGCTGATCCAGCACCTCGTGCTCGACGAGACCGAGTATTTCAACAAGGACTGGGATTACGCCGCCCGCCGCGTCATGAGCCCGCCCTTCCGCAACAAGCAGCACCAGGATTCGCTCTGGGCCGGGCTCGCGGCCGGGTCGCTGCAGGTGGTGGCGACCGATCATTGCGCCTTCACCACCGCGCAGAAGCGCAACGGGGTTGGCAACTTCTCCAAGATCCCGAACGGGACCGGCGGGCTCGAGGACCGGCTGCCGGTGCTGTGGACCAAGGGCGTCGCGACCGGCCGGCTGACCATGAACGAGTTCGTCGCCGTCACCTCCACCAACATCGCCAAGATCCTCGGGCTCTACCCGAAGAAGGGCGCGATCCTCGTTGGTGCCGATGCCGACCTCGTGGTGTTCGACCCCAAGCGGAAGAAGACCATCGCGGCGGCCACGCAGCAGTCGGCCATCGACTACAACGTGTTCGAGGGCATCGAGGTCCAAGGCCTGCCGCGCTTCGTGCTGACGCGCGGGCACGTGGCTGTCACCGAGGACAAGATCAGCGCCGAGCCGGGCCACGGCCAGTTCGTCGCCCGCGAAGCCAACAACCCTGTGAACCGCGCCTTTTCGACATGGAAAGACGTGGTCGCCCCGCGCAAGGTAGAGCGCTCGGGCATTCCGCAGAGCGGGGTGTGAGCGTCTTGCAACTCGACGCTGAACCACATGCCGAGGTGTCATCCCTGCGTATGCAGGGACCCACCTCTCCGCCCGCGCGGATTTCCAGTTGGGTCCCTGCATACGCAGGGATGACAGCGATGAGTGTTGCAAGGCCGGCGGCCTGCGCGATCGAGGTAGCCGGAGTCGAAGTGTTGATGTGGCCGGGGGTATGCATTTGACGTCGGTGGTTTCCGCCAGGGGCCTGGGCCTGACATTCAAGACCGGTGACGGCGACGTGCTGGCGTTGTCGGATGTGAATCTCGATATCAACAAGGGCGAGTTCGTCTCGTTCATCGGCCCTTCCGGCTGCGGCAAGACCACGTTCCTGCGGGTCATCGCCGATCTCGAACAGCCGACGGCGGGCTCCATCACCGTCAACGGCACATCACCAGCCGATGCGCGGCTCAACCGTTCCTACGGCTATGTCTTCCAGGCCCCGGCCCTGCTGCCCTGGCGCACCATAGATCGCAATGTGGGGCTGCCACTCGAGATCATGGGGTATGGCGACAGCGCCGCGCGCGTCTCGAAGGCGCTCGACCTCGTCAACCTCACCGGCTTCGAGAAGAAGTTCCCCTGGCAGTTGTCGGGCGGCATGCAGCAGCGTGCCTCCATCGCCCGAGCCCTCGCCTTCGACGCCGACCTGCTGCTGATGGACGAGCCGTTCGGCGCCCTCGACGAGATCGTGCGCGACCACCTCAATTCGGAGCTGCTGAAACTCTGGGCGCGGACCGAAAAGACCATCGCCTTCGTCACCCACTCGATCCCCGAGGCGGTGTATCTCTCCACCAAGATCGTGGTGATGAGCCCCCGGCCGGGCCGCGTCACCGACATCATCGACAGCCCCCTGCCCCGCGAGCGCCCGCTCGACATCCGCGAAACGCCGGAGTTCCTCGCCATCGCCGCCCGCGTCCGCGACGGCCTGCGCGCCGGCCACTCGTACGAGGAATAGGGGCATGCGCGGGCTGTTCGAAGGCAAGACAGTACCGGTACTGGTCGTCCTCGGCGTCATCGTGCTGTTCTGGTACGTCATGGCCGTGGTGATGAACGGGCCGTGGCAGGAAACGCTGAACGGGCGCGCCAACCTCACCAATGTGCCGCTGCTCGAGTTCGCGCAGCAGACCTGGGCGCAGGACAAGCCGGTGCTGCCGGCGCCGCACCAGGTGGCCGGCGGTATCTGGACCGGGCTGTTCGGCTCGGCCATCACCGCGCCGCGCTCGCTCGCTTATCATGCGGGCATCACGCTTGGCGCCACGATGCTGGGCTTTGCGCTCGGCACGCTGCTGGGCATCGGCCTTGCGGTGATGATCGTCCACAACAATGCATCCGACCGCTCGCTGATGCCGTGGATCATCGCCAGCCAGACCATCCCGATCCTCGCCATCGCGCCGATGGTGGTGGTCGGCCTCGGCGCGGTGGGGGTCACCGGAATGCTGCCCAAGGCGCTGATCTCGATGTATCTTAGCTTCTTCCCGGTCGTCGTCGGCATGGTGAAGGGGCTGCGCACGCCCGAGGCGATCCAGCTCGATCTGATGCGGACCTACAATGCCTCGGCCTGGCAGGTGTTCTTCAAGCTGCGCTGGCCGGCGTCCATCCCCATCCTCTTTGCCTCGATGAAGGTCGGCATAGCCATCTCGCTGATCGGTGCGGTAGTGGGCGAACTGAGCAACAGCGCCGGTGGCGGGCTCGGCGTGCGGCTGCTCACCGGCTCCTATAACGGCCAGACCATCCAGATCTGGGCTGCCCTGTTCATTGCCGCGGCGCTCGCTGCCGTGCTGGTCATCCTTGTCGGCTGGGGCGAGAAACTCGCCAACCGCCGCATGGGGGTGCGGGCATGAAGGGCCAACTGACGGTCTTGCAGCGAGCGCTTGCAGCACTGGCCGGTGGGTTTGCCCTCCTGGCGCTGATCTTCGAGTTCGCCTCGACCGAAGGCGCGCCGCTGCCGGTATGGGAGTTTCCCTTGGCGGGGGTGTTCCTCGTCCTCGGGGCGCTCACCATCGTGCGCATCTGGGTCCGGCTCCCGCTGTTCCTCGACGGCGCGCTGGCGGTGCTGGGCGCCGTGGCCCTGGTGCTGGCGCTCGATACGCTGCAGATGGGGGGACCAGGGTACTGGTTTGCGCTGGTCTCGACATGGACGTTTGCCTGGCTGTTCGTCGAACAGCTGGCGGCGTCGATCCGCGCCGGACGTACGCCCGCCACTCTGGGCATGCTGATCCCGGTCGTCTTCGGCCTGTCGTTGGTGCTGGTCTGGGAAATCGTCGTCCGGGCGGCCAATGTGCCGATGGTGCTGCTGCCGCCGCCGAGCATGATCTGGATGCGGATCCTCGCCTCGGTGCCGACCCTGGCGGCCGACTTCGTGCAGACCTTCAAGGCGGTGCTCGCCGGCTTCGCCATGGGCTGCGGTTCCGGCTTCGTCGTCGCCATCCTCGTCGACCGCTCGCCGTTCCTGAAGCGCGGGCTGCTGCCGATCGGCAATTTCGTCTCGGCGCTGCCGGTCATTGGCATCGCGCCCATCATGGTCATGTGGTTCGGCTTCGACTGGCCCTCCAAGGCCGCCGTCGTCGTCGCCATGACCTTCTTCCCCATGCTGGTCAACACCGTTGCGGGGCTCAACGCCTCGTCCAGCATCGAGCGCGACCTGATGCGCACCTATGCCGCCAGCTATTGGGAGACGCTGCTCAAGCTGCGCCTGCCGGCAGCAGCGCCGTTCATCTTCAACGCCTTGAAGATCAACTCGACTCTGGCGCTCATCGGCGCAATCGTAGCGGAATTCTTCGGGACACCCATTGTTGGAATGGGGTTCCGGATATCGACCGAGGTCGGGAAACTGAACATCGACCTGGTCTGGGCAGAAATCGCCGTGGCGGCGGTCGCAGGTTCTGCCTTCTACGGGGTCATCGCGCTCATCGAGCGCGCGGTGACCTTCTGGCATCCGTCCGTCCGTGGTGGGCGGACTTAACAGGGGTAAGGGAAACGACAATGAAGAAATTTCTTCTGGCACTGGCGGCAGGCGCGATGGCGCTCACCGCTACGGCCGCGATGGCCCAGGACAAGCTGACGCTGCAGCTGAAGTGGGTGACCCAGGCGCAGTTCGCCGGCTACATCGTGGCCAAGGCGAAGGGCTTCTACACCGAAGAGAACCTCGACGTGACGATCCTGCCGGGCGGCCCGAACGTCGCTCCGCCGCAGGTCATTGCCGGCGGTGGCGCCGACATCATCGTCGAGTGGATGGGCGCCGCGGCGGCTGCCCGCGACAAGGGCGTGCCGCTGGTCAATATCGCCCAGCCGTTCAAGCGCTCGGGCCTGATGATGATCTGCCCGACGGAATCCGGTGTCACCTCGGTCGCCGACTTCAAGGGCAAGACGCTCGGCGTCTGGTTCTTCGGCAACGAATACCCGTTCTTCGCCTGGATGAACAAGGAAGGTCTGTCGACTGCCGAAGGCGGCGACGTCAAGGTGCTGCAGCAGAGCTTCGACATCCAGCCGATGATCCAGAAGCAGGCCGACTGCATCTCGGTCATGACCTACAACGAGTACGGCCAGGCCCTCGCCGCCGGCTACGGCCCGGACAACCTGACCATCTTCAACTACACTGAACTGGGCAACGACCTGCTCGAGGACGGCCTCTACGTGATGGAAGACAGCCTCGCCGATCCGGCCAGGGTCGACGCCTACACCCGCTTCGTGAAGGCCTCGATGAAGGGCTGGCAGTACGCTCTCGACAACGCCGACGAGGCCGCCCAGATCGTCGTCGACAATGACGACACCGGTGCCGCCGAACTGGCCGCGCAGCGCTACATGGTGGGCGAGGTGTCGAAGCTCGTCGACGCGACCGACCCGTCGCTCGACATGGCCGCCTATGACCGCACCATCAAGGCGCTGGTCGACCAGAAGATCATCTCGATGGCCCCGGATGGCGCCTACAGCACGGTGATCACCGACGCGCTGAAGTAAGCGCCGGTCCTCAGGTGACGAAGGCGGGGAGCAATCCCCGCCTTTTTCGTTCAGGTGACGTTCATCTGCACGGCAAAAACACGGCGAATTCGCGATTGTCTGGCCTCAACCGGCCTGTGCCGGTGCTTCAGGCATGGCGTCGAACTGGGTGATCAGCATTGCCCGCACAGCCTCCCGGCTCATCGGCCGCGAGATCAGGTAGCCCTGGGCCTCGGCGTAGCCCGAACTGTGCACCGCCCGCAACTGGTCAGGCGTCTCGATGCCCTCGGCCGTGGTCGACATGCCGAGCCGCGCCCCGATATCGGCGACCGCGGAGACGATGGTGGCGGCCCCCTCGGCCCCCTCCGACCCCTCCAATGCCCGCACGAAACTGCCGTCGATCTTCAGCTTGTCGAACGGGAAGGCGAGCAAATAACTCAACGCCGAGAAGCCCGTACCGAAATCATCGAGCGCAATGCGGACGCCCAGCGCCCGCAACTGGCGCAGCGCGTCGAGGCTCTGCTCGGACTGCTCGAGGAACACGCTTTCGGTAATCTCGATCTCGGCCCGGCCCGGCGCAAGGCCGGACGAGGCCAAGGCATTCATGACCGTCGCCACCAGATTGCCGCGCCGCAGCTGAATGCTCGACACATTGACTGCGACGCGCAGGTCAGCGGGCCAGCGTGCCGCCTCTGCAAAGGCTTCGCGCAGGGCCCACTCGCCGATCATGACGATGAGCCCCGAGTCCTCCGCCACCGGGATGAACTCGGCTGGCGATACCAGCCCGCGTTCGGGATGCTGCCAGCGGATAAGCGCCTCGAAGCCTGAGAAACTGCCCGCCTTGAGGTCGAGTATGGGCTGGTAGTGCAGCTCGAACTCGCCGCTCTCGATGGCGCGGCGCAGCTCCGCTTCCAGCTTGCGCCGGTCGGCAGCGGCCCGGTCGAGCCCCGGCGCGTAGGCACGAATGCCACCACGCCCGCCGCGCTTAGCCGAGTAAAGGGCGAGGTCGGCGCTGTGCAGCAAGGCGTCGATGTCGCTGCCATCGGCCGGTGCGTGCGCAATGCCGATCCCAACTGCAACGCTGACCACCTCGCCATCGAAATCGAAGGGCTGCTGGCAGAGCTCGGCGAGCTTGTGGGCAAGATCGAGCGCACTCTCCTCGTCACCGCCGATATGCAGGATGGCGAACTCGTCGCCCCCCATCCGCGCCGCAGTGTCGCGCGGTCCGAGCGCCTTGGTCAGGCGGGCAGCGAACTGGCGGAGCAGCGCATCGCCGGTGGCGTGGCCGAGCAGGTCGTTGATCCGCTTGAACCCATCGAGGTCGAGGCAGAGCACCGCAAAGCCGTTTGTATCGGCGACGTTCTCGAACGCGCGGCCGATGCGCTGGTAGAACAGCGTGCGGTTCGGCAGGCCGGTGAGCGGGTCGTGGTAGGCCAGATGCGTCAGCTCGGCCTGCATGTTGAATAGTTCGGTGACGTCGCGATGGGTGGAGACCCAGCCGCCATCGGCCATCGGCTGATGCGTCATCGAGATGACCTGCCCGGAATTCAGCCGGTGGATGCCGCCAAGCGCCCGATGCTCGTGCACGGCGCCGATCCGGTCGGTGACATACTGCTGACCGTCGTCGCCCACATGGGTGTTGCCGGCAACCCTGGCTTCGAGGATGCGGCGGAAGCTGGTGCCGCTCTTTCCCAACTTGGGCGGCAGCCGGTAGATATCGAGGAAGTGCTGGTTGCAAACCACCAGCCGCCCGTGCTTGTCGTAGAGCGAGAGGCCGTGGCCGAGATTGTCGGCAATGGCCCGCAGACGTAATTGCAGCGAGCGGCTCCGCGCCCTGGCCAGTCCGAGCTGGCGCTCGAGGCTCGGACGCACGGACGCTGCGGCCTGATCCTCATCTGTGCTGCGGCGCTTGGACAAGTGAACGCGTCCATACTCGAAGGTCCGGGTTTCGGGTCGGCGCGCCTGCCCGAACGCCCGTCCAGGGCGGGATTGCACGCGACAAGGTAAACGATTGCAGTAAAGAGGGATTTAACCCTGTTGCTCCGCCGCATCATCGGGCAGCGGCAGCATCCCGCGATAGATCCCCGGGCTCGACTTGGGGATCAGCATGGCATCGAGCCGCTTCAGATAAAACTCCACTGGCCCCGGGTCGCCGATCACCGCGTAGGCATAACCGGCCTCCCGCATGCCGCGCAGCGTGGCGAACAGCAGCGCCTCGCCGACTCCTTGCCCCCGCACGCTTTCGTCGACGCCAGTCGGCCCGAAGAACCCTCGCGCGCTGGCATCGTGGCAGGCGAACCCCAGCAGGCGGCCGTCCTTGATCGCCAGCCAGATCGTGGTCGGGAACTGGCTCAGCGCCATCTCGGCCTCGCCGCCCCAGTAGGGGCTGAAGCGTTCGAGGATCCAGTCGCGCACCGCGTAGCGCTCGGGCGGCAGGGCGCGGCGGATGGTGATGCCGGCCGCGGCCATCCGGGCGTCGGCGGGGGTCTCCGGCAGGTCGTACAGGCGGACGAGCAGGTCACCAGTCTTGGCCATCAGGCTTCCTCGTAGTTGCCGTACATGTTGGGCATCAGTCCCACCAGTGCGGTGAAGCGGGCGAAGTCGCGGTTGGTGCTCCAGCCGGTTTCGGCGATGGCGGAGAGGCGGGGGAAGACCAGCCGGTCGAACACCGCTCGATCGGTCATCGGTTCGTTCCAGATGCAGCCTTGCACGCCGAGTAGGTGGGCCGCCTCGGCCTCGCTCCAGCCGGCGCCAGGCTCGAAGGCGTAGGTCTTTTCGAGCGACGACCAGCCGGCCCAGGCCGCGCCGCATTCCTCGAACTCGGGACCGACCGCCATGTCCATGTAGTAGGCCTGCGCTGGGGCGACGACGACGTCGTAGCCTTCGGCCGCGAGCTTCTGGCTGATCTCGACGTCCTTCCAGCCGACGAGATAGCTGTCGGCCTTGTTGATGCCGCCGCCCAGCGCCGCCTCTTCCCAGGCACCGGTGATCTTGCCCTTGGAGGTCAGGAAGGCCTGGACGCGCTGCAGGAAGTGCGCCTGGAGCGCCATGGTGCCGTCGGCGCCAAGCCTGCCGGCCAGCGCGCGGGCGGCCGGCGAGGTTTCCCAGGCGTCGTGCGGGACTTCATCGGCACCGACGTGGAAGTAGCGCGAGGGGAAGAGCTCGACCATTTCGCCGAAGATCGTCTCGATGGCGCCGTAGGTGGCTTCGACGCCGGGGTTAAGGCAGTTATTGGGGAAGCTCTGGATCGAGTGGTAGAGCCCGTTCTCGCCGGCATCGCGCAGCTGCGGGATGGCCTGCAGCAGGGCGTAGCAATGGCCGGGAATGTCGATCTCGGGGACGATGTCGACGTTGAGCAGGGTAGCTATCTCGACGATGTGGCGGATGTCGGCCTTGGAATAGTAGCCGCCGGTGCGTTCGGGGCCGGAGCCGAGCAGCGGCGGGATAGGCAGGCCGTAGCCGTTCCACGCCGCCTTCTTGACCAGCTCGGGGTAGGCCTCGATCTCGACGCGCCAGGCTTCGTCGTCGCTGAGGTGCCAGTGCAGAACGTTCAGCTTGTTCCAGGCGAGGAGCGCGATGAAGCGGGCGACATCGGCGCTCGAGTAGAAGCGGCGCGCGACATCGAGATGTGAACCGCGCCACTGGTAGTTGGGAGCATCCTCGATGCGGCCGGCGGTGGGGAAGCTGAACTGCTGCAGGTTGCCGCGCGCGCCGTGGACCATCTGGCCGAGGGTGACAAGGCCATAAAGGAAGCCGGCGGCCGTTTCGGCGGTGACGGTGGCACGCTCGGGGGCGAACGCGATGGTGTAGCCTTCGTCGCCGGCTGCCCCCTTCACCAGTTCGACAGGGAAGCCGCCCTCGTTCTCGGACCGCCACAGGCCTTCGCCGGGGAAGAGGAGGCCCGAGAGAGACGCGAATCCCCGGATGGCGTACTTGGCTTCGGGACTACCGTCCCGGATCGGGTTTAGGCCGCACGGGGCGGTGCGGCGGCCGCTGACGTCGACGGTTTGCGGCCAGGGAATGATCGAGGTGGAGACTGGAGGCGTTTCGGGCACAGGGTAGCGGGCGGTGCCGCGCTTGCGCTTCGCATCGTTGCCGTTGAGCTTGGCCGGCTCGGTCTTGAGCGAACGGGTCGAGCCGTCGGCGAGGACCAGGAAGCCGGTGGTGGCGCCGTCGGTCCAGTGGCGGATGGGGTGATCGAGCTGTTCGAACTCCACCACCCAGTCGGCGCCGGGCGCCAGCGTGAAGCCGGTGGGCGGCGCAACCTCGGTGAAGTTCGAGAGCTGGGTGACGAAGCTGCCATTGCCGACCGGCGAGTCGGCGGAGATGCGGCCGGGACCGGAAAAGCCCAGCCGGAAGCCGCTCAGCGTCGCGGTGCCCCGGTTGGCGAGGGTCAGCCGGTAGATCGCCTCGCCGCCCGGGAACAGCTCGCTCGAAAGCGTAACACCTTCATACCATTCGGAGACCATTGTAATACCACTCCCTTGCCGCGACGACTCCTAGTCGGTTCGGCCGCGGCTCGCAACGGGGAGGGTATCCTTGACCTCGTCGCCCGAGATCAGCGTCACGGTGTCGAACAGGTTGGACACCACGCAGACATGGTTCGGGATGATGCGCAGGCGTTCGCCGACGCGCGGCCAGTCGGAGGCGACCGGCATCTCGATCACCCCGTGTTCTTCCGAGAGCGTCTTCACGACAAGCTCCGTGCCCATCACCAGCCCATGCCCGAGCGACAGGTCGCCGGCGACCGGGTCGTAGGCCAGCGACTTCGAGCCGGCATCGATCACCACGCGGGTGGCGGTCGGCCGGCTCACCACGGTGGCGAGCACAGTCAGCGCGCAGTCGTCGAAGCTCGCCACCTTGTCCCGCACCTGCATGCGATCGTAGTAGATATAAGTGCCCGGCCGTCGCTCGGTCACCGGGCCGCCGCCGGGGGCCCACATGTCGGGGCTGTTGCCGGCGGTGATCGTCGGTACGGCGATGCCAGCCGCCTCGAACAGTCCCAGCGCGGTTTCGAACCACGCATTCGCCTCGGCCACGCCATGCTTGGGCGGGTAGGTCATCAGTCCGCCGAAGCGCAGGCCGGGGGCCAGTTCGATCTGCCGCGCCAGCGCCAGCGCCTGGGCCTGCGTCTGCACCCCGCAACGCCCTGCCCCGGTATCGCACTCGACCAGCACGGTGAGTGGCTTGCCGGTGGTAAAGGTGCTGGCATAGCCTGAAATGGTGTCGGGGCTGTCGGCGGTGACGGCCAGCGTGATGCGCTCATTCAGTGCCTTCAATCGCGACAGCTTCTTCTCGCCCACGATGTTGTAGGGCAGGAAAATGTCGTCGATGCCGCCATCGGCCATCACCTCGGCCTCGCCCAGCTTCTGCACCGTGATCCCCTTGGCACCCAGCTCGATCTGGCGCCTGGCAAACTGCGGCAGCTTGTGCGTCTTGGTGTGGGGGCGGAGCGCGTAGCCTTCGGTGTCGGCATGGGCCTGGGCCCGCTTGAGGTTGGCCTCGACCCGGTCGATGTCGATAAGGATGGTGGGGGTGTCGAGGTCGGAAATGGTCGGCATTTGAGGCTCCCTGAGACGCAGCGCTAGTTGCACCCGCCGCGTCCGTGAAGGCAAGCCGCCTTACGGCTTCCAGCGCTTCTGGGCGCTGGCGCGCAGCACGAAGCCGATGATCTCCGCGGCCGCCTCATAGAGCTCGATGGGGATCGGCTCATCGAGATTGACGCCGGCCAGCGCCTCGGCCAGTGGCGAATTGGCGTCGATATGCACATCGGCCTCGGTGGCGATCTCGACGATGCGGCGCGCCACCTCGCCGCGCCCCTTGGCGATCACGCGCGGCGCGTCCCGGGTGCCGCGTTCGAATTCCAGCGCCACGGCGAGATTGACGTCCTTGGGGGGCTCACTCATCGGGCGTGGTCCAGCAGTTGGCCCGGAGCTGCGGACGTGGAGCGCGGCGTGCCGCGGCGGACGCGCAGCGCGGTCAGTTCCAGCCCGTGGCGCTGGATCGCCGGACCAAGCTCGGGAAGCATCGCATCAAGGGCATCCGCGATCTCCGGGTCGGCGGCCCAGATCGAAATACTTGCCGAGCGCCCCAGCATGGCGATATCGGCGCCCACCTCGCCGGTCTCGGAAAAGTTCATGGCGAAGCGCATGCGCCAGCCCCGCCGGCGCTGCTCCCGCTTGTGCTTGCCGTCGCGCTCGACCAGCAGTTGCAGGATACCGGTCTGGGTCCCCAGCAGCATGGGGATCTCGAAGCGGAGTTCGTTGCGCGGTGTGGCCGCGTCGGGCCGAGCGTCGATTGCCGGCTGGGAGGCGGACTGCAGTAACTTCAGCCGCGACAGCGCAGCATCGGTCTGGCCCAGCAGGGTTCGCACCGTCTCGCTATCATTTCCGGCAGCAACCGGCAAAGGCAACTGCGGCGGCGGCGCTCGTGGTGGCTCGCCCCGGATGGGAGGAGCCGGCCGCTCGACAGGCGCCACCGGGGCCGTTCCGTCGCTTCCCAGCAGGCCGACGAGGCCCGAGCGCAGCGCCAGCAGCGCAGTCCTGCTGTCTCCCGGGGTCTGGCGGGTCAGCGGGGCCAGCAGCACGCCGGCCCGCAGCACCGCCGTCTCGAGCGCCTTGCCGTCCGGTACGGCGCGGTTGAGGTCGACCCGGTTGGCAAGCAGCCGCTGTGCCACCTCCAGCAGGGGCCGTGGCAGTGTCGGCGCAGCAGCGGTGACGATGGCCGCCAGCCGCGCTAGCAACGGCGCAGCGCTGTCCTGACGGGCCGCCGCCTGCGCCGGATCGGCAAGGTTCAGCGGCTGCGGCACGGCCCGTGACGGACCGACCGGCGCGGCTGCGAGTGGCAGTTGCCGGGCCACGACGGACGGTTCGACCTGCGGCACCTGCAACGGGTATGGCGAGGCGCGGGTCGGCAGCGGCTGCGGCGGCGCCGCGTTCAGCGGGGCGGCCATGAGCAGAGCAGGCTGCGGCTGGGCGGCGGCCGGTGTCACCGCAGGTGCCGGTACAGCAGTCGCGGCGGGTGTCGTCGCGACGGTGATCGGTGCACCGGCAACCGGCGCTGCAGGGGTTGCCGGGGCACCGGGTTGCGGACCGGAGGGCGACGAGGGAGTCACGACCGCAGCGCCCGGCGTTGCCGGCGGGGCGACCGGCAGCGCCACCTGGGCGGCAGGTTGTCCCGGACCGGGCAGCGCTTGTGACAGACTTGGTGGCGCGACCGGCGTGGCGGCTGGGGTCGACACGATGGCGCCCGCCGCTGGCTGGAGCGGCAGCGCTGCCGGCTGAGTCATCGTCGAAGTCGCGGCCGGTTGGGCTTGTGGGGACGCCGGTGTCGGAACACTGCCCGTAGCACCTATTGGCTGGGGCGAAGGTACCGGTGAGGCGGCCGG
>QLAH01000358.1_pt1 | contig 27650 bp, 25 predicted proteins | sample 4693081 | NCBI WGS metagenome assembly QLAH01 (sample SAMN09425401, study PRJNA476045) | Lake water metagenome, whole genome shotgun sequencing project. | reverse complement strand
GGCTGCGGGGGGTGATCGGACGCGGTGGCGGCCTCTGGTGTCTCCCCTCGGAGTGAATCCGAGGGGAGCCTGGGCTGCGGGGGGTGATCGGACGCGGTGTGGCGGGCTCTGGTGTCTCCCCTCGGAGTGAATCCGAGACCTGACGGCGCGCGCCGCGTGATCGATCTGTACCACCAGCGACGAAGGCTCCTTGGACGCAAACAGGCCCGCGCGAAGACGCGCGGGCCTGTGGGATGACTCGAAACCGGTTCGGCCGAGCCGATGCTCAGCGGCGACGGCGAGCAACGAGACCCGCGGCGGCGAGCAGCGCCATGGCTCCGGGCGACGGGATGAACGACATCCCGAGGTTGTCGACGCTGGCGCGAATCACGGGAAGTCCCCCCGAGAACGTCTGCGCGGTCGCGGAGATGCTGGCGATCGGTGCGCCAGAGGACACGAACCCGAAGAACACATTCGGGTTGTCGACGAAGATCACGGATCCCGTGCCGTCGGCGAGAAGCACCGTGACAAGGCCGGGCGCGACCGCACCATTCTCATCGGTTCCGAAGAAGTTGCCGTAGACGCCGAACACCGCAGGGCCAGAGAAGGTGATGAGCATTGAGCCGGGCATCGCCGTCGCGAGCTGCCCGTTCATGACGGTGAAGCCGCTCGCGGAGGTCGCAGACCAGGTCACGCCGTTCGCGACTCCCGTCAGCGGGCTCGTGTAGCTCCCGCTGTAGGCGTTGAAGTCTTCGAAGGCCTCCTCAAACACCACGGTGGCGGCGTCGTAGAGGGGCTTGGAGTTGAAGACCGTGATGGACGCAGATGCGTCCGTCGACGGAACAAGGGTCGACACAAGGGCCGTCATGACGGCCAGGCTCACCGCGGAAGTCCGGAACATGTTTCTCTCCGTGAGGGATCGGAAGTCACACAACAACGCTTCTCAACACCCGTGCACCCGATGCTCCGAGCCTCGGGAGAGGCAACGGACACGACTGGCAGGCCCCGAGCTCCGCAGCATGCTGCGCCACTCCTCCAACGCCCGTGACGGGGCCCAAGGAGCAACGGCTCGGCGTCGAATCTCCGCTCGCAGAACGACTGGAAGGAGGAGGTCGACGAACGAAAAGCCCGTGCCAGGGCACGGCCCTCTGACCTCAACTCCGACCACGACTGTGCATCAAGTCGCCCATCCTGCAAGCGAGTCGAACACATTTCCCCGCATATGTAGGGAGTTCACGCCCGACGCCTAGCCAAAGAGGTCCTGAAAGCCGAGGATCCTGTCGACGGCGGTGAACAAACCAGAAAAACAGGACCCCGCCGGGCGGGGTCCTGTCGGTGGCAGATGAAGTTCCTATTCGCCCCAACTCTCTTAGCGGCGGCGGCGCGCGCCGACGAGCCCTGCGAGCCCGAGGAGGGCAATCGCACCAGGAGCCGGGATGAAGGCGAAGCGGAGATTGTCGACGGAGGGATACACACCACTCCCGCCCGGCAGCCCGGCTGCGGAAACGCTCATGCTGGTCACCGCCGCGCCGTTCGAGTAGAAACCCGTGAACGCGGTGTTCGAGTCGACGAAGCCGACATAGCTCGTCCCGTCCGCGAGGCTCAGCGTGACGATCGAAGGAACCACATTGAAGTTGACGTCGGTTGCGAAGAAGTTTCCGCCGACGCCCTGAACGCCCGTCCCGAAGGAGAAGGTCAGCGCAGTCGGGGAGTTCGTGGAGAAGACGCCGCTGTCGACGAAGAGTCCACCAGACGCGGTCGCGCTCCAATTCACGGGACCTGTGGCTGAATTGAACGGATCGGGGTAGAAGCCGTCCGCAAGGCTGTTGAAGTCCTCGACGAAAATCGACGAACCGGCGTTGGTGACGTAGAACTCCCAGACGAACTGCTGGGTGAAGGTGACGACCGATGCCGACGCGCTGGAGGCGCCAACCAAAGCCACGGCTGCAAACGCCGACGCGAAGCCTGAGACAGGATTCATGACTCTCTCCGGAAGAAGGGGCCAGCGGAACTCCGCCGCGCGGCCTAGGAACAGGAACCACACCTTACGCAACTCCCACACGCGGCCAGCCCGAACGACGAATGTGGTCTTCGCAGCGGCTCGACCGGGCCCACACGGGACCTTCGGGCGAACCCTCGGAACGCGGCTCTTCTGGAACATGAAGAACCGCACCGACCACTCCGCCATCGCTGCTCAGCGACTTCGCTGCACACTCGGCGAACCCGCGGGCCACGGAACATTGGCCAACAGGAACGAATCGCCTTGGGACAACTCGCCGCCCAACGCACTGGACACCCCAGTTTCCGACACTCCACGGGTGAGGATGGCGCGGCTTCAGCGAGCGTCAAGGTCTCTCGTGGCCGATTCGGAGACTTTGTCCATTTAGAAGGTCCTGTAACAACGCAATCGCAGTGACGCCAAGGATCTCTCCGAGGCTTTGCGCGATCAAATCGCGGTAGAGCGGCATCTGGTCTCAATCAGCCCAATCCCGAGGCGCAGGTCAGGAATGCTCCCAAACCGTCGGGTCGGTCTCTACCGCGATCGCGGCGGCAAGGCGCTCGAAGTAGAGGTCGATGGAAAGGTCCTCGCCCCCGAACTGGTCCATGTGCGCGTTGCGCTCCTGACTGTCGAGGAGCACGTATCCACCCGCCTTCAGGCGGCGGTCAAGCTCGAGGAAACAGAGCTTCGAGGCGTTCGAGCCTCCAAGTTCGACTCTGCTGAACATGCTCTCGCCGAAGAAGGCGCCCCCGATGGCGACACCGTAGAGGCCGCCGACGAGCACGCCGCCCTTCCAAGCCTCGACGGAGTGGGCGGAACCCGCCTCGTGAAGCGCCGTGTACGCGTCGATCATGCGCGGTGCGATCCAGTTGAGGTTGGAGTCGTCGCGGTCCTGGGCGCAGAGTTCCATCACGCGACGGAATGCCGTGTTCACGCGCAATTCGAAGGGCGCGCGCCGCGCGGCGCGCGCAAGCGAGCGCGGCACATGCAGACCGCCGATCGGCAGGACGAAGCGCGGATCGGATGTGATCCAATGCACGGAGCCGTCGGCTTCGCCCATCGCGAACAGTCCGCGGCTATAGGCCGAGAGCAGGGCGTGTGGGTCGAGTCGATTCGCGCGACCCGCGTAGTAGTACATGGCGGCGCTCCCCTTTCGTGGCCCCCGCTCAGCCGGCCGAAGCCGCCACGCGAGGCCGCGAGATCACGCGGACCTGCGCGAACTGCCGATGCCCCTCGGGGCCCGAGTGGAAGCCGTATCCGGACTCCTTCATGCCTACCCAGGGGCTCCCATTGGCGCCGCCGCAGCCGCCGTTGACCCCCACCATGCCCGCCTCGATGCGTGCAGCAACCTCGGCTGCACGCGCCGTGTCCGCGCCGAAGACGGCCGCTCCGAGCCCGAAAGGCGTGTCGTTGGCGAGCCGCACGGCCTCGTCGATGGTGGCAAACGACTGGACGCAGGCGACCGGGCCAAAGGTCTCCTCGCGCATGATCTCCATCGTGTGATTCACATCGACGAGGATGACGGGCGCGACGAAGTTTCCACCACGCGGTTCGCCGCCTGCAGCCACGCGGGCACCCGCGCGGACCGCGTCCTCGACCTGCGCGACCACCTTCGCCTTCTGGCGCGCGTTCACCATGGGGCCGATGCCGACGCCTGGCTCGGCCGGATTTCCCTGCTTCAGGAGCGCAGTGCGCTCGATCATCTTGCGCAGAAAATCACCGTGAATCCGCGCATCGACATAGATGCGCTCGGTGCTGACGCACACCTGCCCCGCGTTGCGGAAACTGTTGCGCACCGCGAACGCGGCCGCGGCATCGAGATCCGCGTCGTCGAGGACGAGGAGCGGGTCCTTGCCGCCAAGCTCGAGGATCACGCGCTTGAGCCCTGGGCCCGCGTCGGCGAGGATCTTCTTCCCTGTCTCGCGCGATCCCGTGAAGACGACGAGGTTCACGTCGGCGAGGACGAGCGCGCGCCCCTGCGCACCATCGCCGAACACAGGCGTCAGCACGCCCGGTGGCAGGAACTCGTTGAGAATCCCCGCATACTCGCACGCGACGAGACTCGTCTCCTCGCTTGGCTTGAGGAGCACGGTGTTCCCCGCGACCAGCGCGGGAAGCACAGACTGGTGCGGCATCAGGATCGGGAAGTTCCACGGCGTGATCGCGGCGCAGACGCCGAGAGGCGCATGGCGGAGGACGCTCGTGAGCCGCCCGTCCTCGCGCACGACATCGGAGAGCGCCGCCACGATCCCGTCGAGCTCGCCCGTGAAGCCGTCGGCGCAATGGTTCGCCTCACCGATCGCCTCGGGAAGCGGCTTTCCCATCTCGCGCGAGGCGAGTGCGCCAAGGCGCTTCGCCTCCGCCTTGAGGCGCGCAGCGGCCGGCCGAAGGATCTCCGCACGCTGGGCGTGCGTGAGCGCGCCCCAGCTCCGCTGCGCCTCGCGGGCCTGAAAAACGAGGCGCGGAATCGCCTCGATCGGCGTGAGGGGCACGCTGCCGACGGGCTCGCCCGTGGCGGGGTCGAGGGAGACGAGTTGCTGGACGGAGTGCGGAGGCCGCATCTGCTGCTCGGACATGCGGCAGAGCGTAGCAACCCCCGTTCTCGGACGGCGAAGCGGAGGCGCCCACACATCGGCTCCCTCGAACGGGCCGTTGAAACGCCGTTCGGATCGCGGTACGCTCTCCGACCCTTCACTGATGGGCCGTCGAGGACTGCACGCGCAGGCCTCGCATGGAGCACCGATGCGGCCTCGCAGGTGCCCCAGCCTCGAAGGAACAGGCCGCGTGCTTGGCTTCCGATCTGGACCTCGCCGCGGACGCGCCCGCCATGGTGGCGGACGCGGCGTCGAGAGTTCCGTGCCCTGCGACCGCGCAGTGCACCCAGACACGAGGAAGCGACCGCAGCGACAGGTGCCCGAGCCGGGCTTGCCCGACCAACTGACCGATGGCGAAGTGTGGGAGCCGATGCATGAACGCGGCTCACCGAACCGATCTTCCCTTCGCCTGACCGAATTTTGGCCCGTGGTGTAATGGTAGCACAAGTGGTTTTGGTCCATTTAGTCTTGGTTCGAATCCAAGCGGGCCAGTTCAGGTCTCGGCTCTCTCAACCCCGTCGTCGCGGCGCGCACGCGCCGAGATGCAGAACCACCCATCGAGTTCCAATCGTGGCCTCGTCGCCGTGATCCTCGCCGCGGGCAAGGGCACGCGCATGCAGTCCGACCTGCCGAAGGTGATGCACCCCGTGATGGGGCGCCCCATGGTGCACTGGGTCGTCGATGCCGCACGCGAGGCGGGTGCGACCAAGATCGTGCTCGTCGTCGGGCATGGCGCCAACCTCGTGCGCGCAGAGTTCGCGGGCGCCTCGGACGTGGACTTCGCGCTGCAGGAGCAGCAGCTCGGGACGGGGCACGCCGTGATGATGTCGCGGCCGCTTCTCGAGAGCGACGCGGCCTCGACAGACGCCTTCGTCCTCTGCGGCGATGGCCCGCTCATCCGCGCCGACACGCTCCATACGCTCCTCGCGCTCCACCGCGGCGAGCGCGCCGCAGCGACCCTTGCGACGAGCGTGATCGAGAACCCGCAGGGCTACGGCCGAATCGTGCGCGGCGCCGCAGGCCGCCTCGAGCGCATCGTCGAGCAGAAGGACGCGAGCGACGCGGAGCGGGCGATCAAGGAAATCAACCCGAGCTACTACTGCTTCCGCGCGGACGACCTCTTCGACGCGCTCTCGAAGGTGACCAACAAGAACGCGAGCGGCGAGTACTACATCACGGATGTGTTCGGGATCCTCCGCGAGTCGGGACGCACCGTCGCCGCCGTCGATGCGGTTCCGCCTGAGGACGTCCTCTCGATCAACGACCCCGCGCAGCTTGCGGAAGTCGACGCGATCCTCCGTCGCCGCGCGGCGCCCACGCACGGAGCCGCCCGATGAGCTCCTCCGACCGCAACCACCTCAAGATCTTCGGCGGCACGAGCGCGCGCGACCTCGCGGCGGGAGTCTGCGCGCACCTCGAGCTTCCCCTCGGCCTCGGCACCGTCACGCGCTTTCCCGACGGCGAGACGATGGTCAAGGTCGACGAGGATGTCCGCGGGCGCGACGTCTACGTCGTGCTCTCGACCTGCGAGCCCGTCAACGACAACCTGATGGAGCTCCTCGTTTTCATCGACTGCCTGCGCCGCGCCAGCGCCAAGCGAATCACGGCGGTGATCCCGTACTACGGCTACGCGCGGCAGGACCGCAAGGACGAGGGGCGCGTGCCGATCACGGCGAAGCTCGTCGCGAACCTGATCGTCGCCGCGGGCGTCGACCGCGTGCTGTGCATGGACCTCCACGCGGCGCAGATCCAGGGCTTCTTCGACATCCCCGTCGACCACATCAGCGCCTCCCCCGTGTTCGCGGAGCACTTCCTGCGGATCCGCCCGACGCTCGGCGAGATCGTGGTCGTGTCGCCCGACGTCGGGAACGTCAAGGTCGCGAACATGTTCGCGAACCTGCTCGAGTGCGACCTCGCGATCATCGACAAGCGCAGGCAGTCGGGCTCCAAGGTCGTCGTCAAGAACCTGATCGGCGACGTCGAGGGCCGCACGGTCCTGATGTTCGACGACATGATCTCGACGGCGGGAACCGTCTGCGAGGCCGCGAAGCTCGTCGTCGAGCGAGGCGCGAAGGACGTGATCGCGGCATGCACGCATCCCGTGCTCGTCGGCCTCGCCATGCAGCGCCTCGCGGAGAGCCCGATCTCCAAGGTGCTCGTCACGGACACGATCCCCTGCGGACAGCGCACCCGCGCGCTCGACGGCAAGCTCGAGGTCCTCACCGTCGCGTCGCTGCTCGGCGAGGCCATCCACCGCATCCACCACGACCAGTCGATCTCCGCGCTCTTCCGCGTCAGCGGCGGCGCGAAGCGCTGATTTCCACCCAGTTCACCCCATTCCACTTTCGGAGCACACCATGTCAAAGGAAGTCCCCACCATCCAGGCCGCCCGTCGCGACCGGCTCGGCAGCCGCTACTCGAAGCGCCTTCGCGCCTCGGGCCGTCTTCCCGCTGTGATCTACGGCCACGGAACCGATCCGCTCGCAGTCCATGTCGATGAGAAGATCACGATCTCGGCGCTCAAGAAGGGCCTGCACGTGATGAACCTCGAGATCGAGGGCTCGGGCACGGAGACCTGCCTCGTCAAGGACCTGCAGTTCGGCTTCATGGGCGACGACGTGATCCACATGGACCTCGCGCGCGTGAACCTCGACGAGGTCGTGACCGTGACCGTCAGCCTCGAGTTCTTCGGCGCGCCCGACGCGGCCAAGAAGTCGGGCGTCGTCGTCGTCCACGAGCTCAGCGACATCCAGGTGCGCTGCAAGGTGCGCGACATCCCCGAGCACGTCCGCGCCGACCTGACCGCCATGACGGGCGAGACCTTCACGGTCTCCGACCTCAAGCTCCCCTCGGGCGTCGAGCACGCGACCGATCCGCACGCGGTCATCGCACGGCTCCAGATCCTGAAGGAAGAGGCCGCGGCCGAGGCCGCAGCGCCCGCAGCGGCCGCGGCAGCCCCCGCCGCCGAGAAGAAGGAGGAGAAGAAGTAAGCGACCCCGTCCCGCACGGGACGGTGCGCGGCCTCTCGATGGAAAGCGCCATGAAGATCGTCGTCGGACTCGGCAACCCAGGCATCGAATACCAGCGCACCCGGCACAACGTCGGGTTCGACGGGATCGACCGCCTCGCGCGCCGCGTGTGCGACGCATCCCAGGCGCCGCGCGCGCGCTTCCAGGCGCTCGCGCTCGAGGGAGAGTCGGGCGGCGAGAAGGTCCTCCTTCTCAAGCCCGTCACCTACATGAACCTCTCGGGATCCACCGTCTCGGAGGCCGTGCGCTTCTTCAAGCTCGACCCCTCGAACGACCTCCTTGTCCTCGTCGACGACATCGCCCTTCCCTGCGGCAGCATCAGGCTGCGCGGCGACGGAAGCGCGGGCGGACACAACGGACTGGCGGACATCGAGGCGAAGCTCGGCACGAACCGCTACGCGCGGTGTCGCATCGGAATCGACCCGCCCGGTCAGATTCCGCAGCGGGACTACGTGCTCGGGCGCTTCCGCGAGGACCAGCAGCCCCTCGTCGACGCGGCGGTCTCGACCGCAGCGGAGGCCGCGGAGTGCTGGATCTCGCGGGGCCTCGTCGAGACGATGAACCGTTTCAACCGCAAGCCCGAGGAGAAGTCCCCGCGGCCTGCGCCACGCAAGAAGGACGCCCCCGGCACGCTGCCCGAGGCGCAGAACTGAAAGAACCCGCCCCGCTCCGTCGGAGCAGGGCCTCACGATAGGACCAACACCATGTCTGAAACCCGAATCCACGCCTACGAAGGCATGTTCCTCTTCCCGCAGACGGTCGCCGCCGACCTCCAGGGCGCCGTCGACCACATCACCGAGATCCTCTCCAAGGGCGAGGCCGAGCTCATCAGCCTCTGCAAGTGGGACGAGCGCCGCCTCGCCTACGACATCAAGGGAAACAAGCGCGGCGTCTACTTCCTCACCTATTTCCGCTGCGAGGCGCGCAAGCTCGCGCAGATCGAGCGCGACGCGCGCCTGAGCGAGCGGCTCCTCCGCTCGATGATCGTGCGCGCAGACCACCTCGCCCCCGAGCAGATGGCCGCGATGGAGGGCCGTCAGCAGCTCGCCGACGAGATCGCCCTGCGCAAGACGCAGCCGGTCGCAGCCGAGCCCGCCGCAGAGGCGGTCGAGACCGCCGACGCGGAGTGACCGCGACGACCGATCGAGGCAACTGAACCCACCGCCGCCCGCGCGAACGCGCGGGCGGCGGTGCTTTTGCGGGCTCGCCGCTCCTCACTCGCGCGGGAGCAGATACGAGCGATCGGTCCTCTCGGGGTCGAACAGGTCGCTCGCACGGAGGTGGAGCGTCTCGTTGTCGTCGAGATCCTCCCACCGCCACGCGTCCTCGGCGCGAATGCGCGCCGAGGACACCCCGAATGCGTCGCCGATTCGGCCGAGCGGCTGGTCGACTGCTGCACGCGCCCTCACGACAGTCTCGAGATTGACCTCGAGGCGGTCCAGCGGGCTCGAGGGATTCTGGGTCACGAGCGTGCCATCGCGAAGCTGTGCCTCGAGGAGCGCGAGGGTGACAACAGCCGACGCACGGCTGTCGACGGCGGGATGCTGCCGATCCGGCGAGAACGCGCGCAACGCAAACGGTGGGACGTCAAAGTGCGCGAACCTTCCGCCGAGCGCGCGCAGCGCGGGCGTGGCCCGATTCTCGGGTTTGGTCTTGGGTTTGGTCTTGGCCTCGGTCTCCGGTTCGGTCTCGGGTTCGGCACTTGCACCCTCGCCACTCGAAGTCTCGACTGGCCGCTCTCTCAGGGCAAGAACGCGCCACTGCCACGCGACCGCCTCGATGAGCACGGCGCGCTCGCTCTCGTCCTCCGTCGCCGCGAGCCCCTGCACGGCAACCGACATCATCGTCCACCCCCCCACCCAGCGGGCCAGGGCGAGCCGCGCGCCACTGTCCGCCGTGTCCGGATCGGCAAGAAGCGCAAGCGCCGTGTCTCGTACTCCATCGGGGTCACTCGTGAAGCGATCGAAGGTCGCACCCTGCAGCGCTCGGAACCGATCGATCCCGCCCGAGGCCCAATGGCTGTCGGGACCGTGGAACCTGTCGAGCACCGCGTGCCACGCCAGGCTTCGATACGGGCGTGACGGGGTCTGCTGGAGCGGCGGCAGCCCGCTGCGAGACTCAAGCCAGGCCTGCATGAGTGCGCGGTTGTCGAGCGCCGTGAAGTCCCGGTGGAAGCGCGCCGTCGCGACGGCTGACGAGACCGACGGGTCTGAAGTCCACGCGCGGATGGCGGTCGCAGCGGTTGCGACGAGCATTGCGCAGGCCGCGACTCCAAGAACGCGCATGACCTGCGCCGCCCCCCGCAGACGAGGCGTGCGGCGGCAGAGGACGACTGTGCGCGCGCGCCACGCGAGAAGGACTCCGGTCGCGGCGACGGTCGCCGCTGCGCACAGCGTCATCGCGTCCGTGAGGTGCTTGGTCGACGAGTGGGTGCCGCGGTGGGGCCCCTCGGCCGGGATGATGTAGCCTGCGTACCAGCGATCGGCACCGAGCGCCTCGAGAACGGGGCGCATCATCGACGGCGCGAGCCAATGGGCGAGAACGGCGCAGGCGAGGAAGAGTGCAAACGGCGCCAGCGTGGTGCCGACGAAGATCCCCGTGAAGCCTCTTGCGAAGACGGGCGCGGCGAACGCCCACGCCATGCCGATCACGAGGATGAGGGCGTAGTACGCAGGGTCGGGCGGGTCGAACTTGTCCGACGGCAGGCTGTGCACCAGGAGCGACAACGCAAGAAAGAGGACGGCGACCGAGGCGACCGCAGTCAGCTTCGACGCGTAGGCAAGCGACGGTCGAACCGGAAGCACGGGGAGAAGGAGTCGCGTTCGCCCCCCGCTGTCGCCCGCAGAGATGGAGATGGCGGAAAGCACGATTCCCGCCGCGGAGATCACCCAGAACACGGGCGCCAGCGAGCCGATCCGATCAGCAAGCGTGGTTTGCAGGTAGGCAAGGCCGAAGGCGCGCTCCGCCTCCCTCCCGAAGAGAGGAAGCATGGCATAGAACGCCGTGAGAATCCCCAGGATCCCGAGGCTTGCCACGAGGATCGGGAACGCGAGCCGCAGGTCCTTCAGGAAGAACGCCGCGAAAGGCGATCGATGCGTGGCGTGCGCGCGCGCGCGGCGCTGCACCTCTAGGTGGGTTGCCGCGTTCATGCCGTGCGCTCCAATGCGCGGGGCGATTCCGTCGTCAGGCGGAGAGCCGTGTCCATGGCAGAAGTCCTTCCGGAGTCAGACCGTTCAACGGGGCGCAAGCCGCAGGTTCACTCGGTTCACCGGCACGCCTTCGAAGAGCTCGCTCGCGCGAAGGAAGAGGGTCTCGTTGTCGGTGAGCCGCTCGATAGAGTCCAAAGAGAAGGGAGGCCTGACGCCTGCGGCGGTCGCCAACTCGGGAAATGGCTGGTCGGCCATCGCAAGCGCCTTCCGCAGCGTGTCGGTGTCGACGACGAGCCTGTCGAGCGGCCGAGAGGGATCGTCGCTCACGAGGGTGTCCTCTCGGAGCCACCGCTCGAGCACGGTGATGACCAGGAGTGCCGACGCGCGGGCGTCGACAGAGGGGTACTGCCAGTTGACGCTGAAGTCGCGGAGGCGGCGTCGCACCAGTCCAGTCCGCTCGAGCTTGAGCACCCGCCGTTCGGCCTCGCGCGCGTCGTTGGACTGGTCGATCGACTGCATCTCGGGCGCCGCGTCTGCTGCTTCGCGGACGGTCGCCTCGGCGGAGCGCGGGAGGAGGACAGGCAGTGCGTGCCGATCGATCGTGTCGATCAGCATCGCGCGTTCGACTTCGTCGGTCGAGACCGCGAGTGCGGCGATCGCCTCGGAGAGGGTCGTGGCGGGGCCGACAAGCTCCGCGATCGCGAGGCGGGAGGCGACGCCGGCACCCGCTCCTTGGGAGAGCATCGCGACCAGCGCCTCGAGGACCCCTTCGCGATCGACCGAACGGCGATCTTGAAGCAGGTGGAATACCGCGTTCAGCTCAGGCTCGAGTTCACGCGCACGGTTCCGTTCGTCCGCGAGCGTGACGCTGCTCGGGTGAAGCAGCGCAGACCAGATGGGTGCATCGCTCGGCGCAGGCTCGCTCAGCGACGGCATGACCGCGCCGCGGAGTTCGGCGTAGCGCTCGATGAGCTCTGGCGTCGAGCGCGTGCCGTTGATCTTGACGAGACGCGCCGTCTCGACGGCGGGCGCGATCCGCGTGTCTGCGCTCCAAGCCCATGCTGCTGTCGCGACCGATGCGACCAGCACCGCAAGCAGCACCACCCCTGCCGTCTTCAGCGCGCGGCCGATGCCCAGGTGCGGCGGAGTGCGGCGGCAGAGCGCGATCCCATGCGCCTTGAGGGCGGCCAAAAGGCCGAGGAAGGCCACCATGAGCGTGGCGCAGACCATCGCCGCCTGTCGAACAGGCTCCCGATAGAGACCCTGCTCGTACGGCCCGAAGCTGCCCCCACCGCCGTAGAACTCCGCAGCGCCGCTTGCGAGAAGCGCCTCCCGTACCGCGACCGACGCAAGCGCCGCCGCTGTCAGCAGACACACGAGGAGAACCGCAAGTGGCCCGATCATGGCGGTCACGAAGGCGCCCGCGAACGAGCGCGCGAAGAGCGGAGCAGCGAAGGCCCAGATCACTCCGATCGAGACGATCCCGGCACAGAGCCTGAAGTCGATCGACGGCGAGTCGAGCGACGCGGACTCGACGCACGCGGCGATCGCGGTGAAGCCTGCGACGATCAGCGCGACCGCGCACAGCTTCGATCCGTAGGCAGTCGCGGTCGTGGTCGGGAGCATGGGAACGAGATGCCGCGAGCGGCCGACGGCGTCCCCTGCGGCGATGACAAGCCCCGACAGGACGCACGCGAACGCCGAGATGACCCAGTGGAAGAACGCGAGCGAGCCGACCCGCTCGAGTGCATCCATCCTGACCCAGGCCCGCACCCCCAGCGCGCGAACGGCGCCATCGCCGAGGAGCGGGACAAGCGCCGCGAATGCAGCCAGCATGACGAGGATCGCAAGGCTCGGGATCACGACGATCGCCGCCAGCCGTAGGTCCTTGGCGAGAAGCGCGGCGAACGGCGTGTAGCGTCGTCGTGCGACGGAGACGGCGGCGTCGCCGCCTGCAAGGGTCACGGCGTTCACGGCTTCTCCTCCATCGCGCGGAGGCGATCCGCGCAGGCCTCGTGCACGGAGAGCGCGACCTCCTCGATGCGCGCGAGGGGACACGCGGATTCGACCGCGGCGCGGATCGGCGAGGGGTCGCCGCGCACCGTGAGGATGCAGACGCCGTCCTGTCGGCGCACGAGGATCAGTATGGGCGATGCGGGCGGGCTCCATGCCGGCGGGGCACCGTGCACGATGAGCCTGCGCGTCCCCGTGACGAGTTCGTCTGTCTCGCACTCCTCGACGATGCGGCCGCGGTCGAGGAAGACGACGCGGTCGGAGAGACGCGCGAGGTCGCCGAGCTGGTGCGAGGCGATGAGCATGGTGCAGCCCTGCACCGCGCGCATGCGGGCGAGGACCTCGAGCACGGCGTCGTGGGTGACGGCGTCGACGCCGAGGAGCGGTTCGTCGAGGAGTACCAGGTCGGGGCGGTGCGAGAGCCCGAGCACGAAGGCGAGGCGCGCCTGCATGCCGCGCGAGAGGTCGCGGACCTTCACCGCGCGATCGATGCCGAGGATCGACTGGAGCTCGGAGCTCCACGCGGGGTCGAAGCGCGGCTGCATCGCGGCAATGAAGTCGATCGCCTGGCCTGCGGTCATCCAGTCGTAGACGGCGAGCGTGTCGGGCACGAAGCCCGTGCGCGCGAGGAACTCGACGCGCGCGAGCGCGGGTGTCGTCTCGACTCGACCTGCGTCGGGCGTCTCGGCGCCGATGATCGAGCGAAAGAGCGTGCTCTTGCCAGCGCCGTTGCGGCCGACGACTCCCACGCACTCCCCCGGCGCGATCGTGAGATCGAGGCCGTCGAGCGCGCGGACCTTTCCGAAGCGCAGCGAGAGGCCGACGCAGCGGAGCGACAGGGCGTTCGGGCTCGAACCGCGCGCCGCAAGCGCGGCGTCGCCACGTTGCCCGTCCATCGGACCACTCGACGCGTGAGGCATTTCAGCGGTGTTCATGGGGAGACTCCTGTGCGAGATGCCGAGGGCTTTGCGTGCTCGCGGCGCGCATGGCTCGCCGGGCGAGCTGCTCGAACCGTTCGCCTTCCATATGAGCAGCGGCCGCGAGGCGCGCAGCCTCGGCGAGGTGCTGCATGACGGCTTCGTCCCCCGACGCTCGAGCCTGGGCGCGCGTACCGGACAGGACGACCATGCCCCTGCCCCGCTCGGCAGCGACCAGCCCCTCCCGCTCGAGCTCTGCGATGGCCTTGTGGACGGTGTTCGGGTTGACGCCGAGATCCTCCGCGATCGCACGGACGCTCGGCAGCAGTTCGCCCGAGGCGTACCCACCCCTGCCGATCGCAGCACGGAGGCCATCCGCGATCTGACGGAAGATCGGTACGGGAGCGTTCGGATTGACGAGGAACGGAAGCGGCACGGTGTTCTAGTACACTAGTACACCAGGAATCGGTCGGATGTGCTCCCGAGGTGCGGGATTTCCAAAAAATGTGCGTCGGTCGGCCAGTGCCGCCCACTGCCCTCGGCGTTTCCGCCACCAAAGCGAGCCGCCGCAGCGGCGAGCGCTTCAACACGCCGCGAGCGCTCGAATCCGTTCTCGCACCAAGGCGAGCAAAGGCGAGCGACGCGCGGCAGAGCCGCGCCCGCTCGCCAGTTGCGAGCGCTCAAACACCGCCCAGTACCAGAGCGAGCAAAGGCGAGCGACGCGCGGCAAAGCCGCGCCCGCTCGCCAGTTGCGAGCGCTCAAACCACGAACGGAATCTCGTCCTCCTGAATACCGGAGTGACCTCGGCCGCCACCACCACCGCCAGCGCCGCCAGAGGAGCGGGATGGGGCGTAGCCGCCGCTCTCCTCGCGGCTGTAGTCGCCGCCGCCCCCGCCACCACCGCCGCCGGCACCGCCACCGCCACCGACGAACTGGAAGTCATCGACAACGACGCGCATCTTCGAGCGCTTCTGGCCGTCCTTGTCCTCCCAGGTGTCGAGCTTGAGGCGGCCTTCGATGAAGATTGGCTTGCCCTTCGAGAAGTACTTGTTGATCACCTCGGCGCGAGGGCCCCAGCACTCGCAGTCGACGTAGGTGACCTCCTCGCGGTCCTGGCCGTCCTTCGTCTTGTACTTGCGGTTGATCGCGAGGCCGATCTCCGCGACCGACTGACCGCCCGCAGTGCTCTTCAACTGCACGTCGCGGGTAAGGTTGCCCATGAGAAGGACCTTGTTGTAGCTGGCCATCGTTCGTCTCCTTGCAGGTTGGCGGCCGCGGCTCTTTCGCAACGACCGGGTTCGTCTCTGTCTCTCTCGTCCCGTGCAACGCTTGATATCCGATTCGAAAGACCGCTGGTGCTGCCGACAGGTTTCGCACCCAGCGAGAACTGGACAGGCGAGCCACGCCCCTGTCTCTTTTCACCCGCATCCTGCGAGTGTTCGGATTGCTCGGCGCGGCACGACCGCGGCCGATGTTCGGATTCTATACGGGTCTTCGGCCGTTCCGCCCTCGCTTGGGAGTTTTTCGGCAACATTTTTCCGGTCATGCCCAGAAGGGCGGGACGGGTAGCACTCCGCCGCGCCGTCCCCCTGCCCCCACCGCCCGCTGCCGCACCCAACCCAAGCTGCCCCTTCCCTTTGCGGCGGGTTTCGTCCATACTGCGCGGCTCGCCACTCGTTGGGCGCCCTCGACCGCGTTGGTCGACCGCGTCCTAACTCACGGGGCCCGACGCCCCAGGACAGCGACCCATGGCACGACCCGTAGAACTCCTCCTTCTTCGCAATGTCGAGAACCTCGGCATCGTCGGCGACATCGTCAAGGTGCGCGCAGGCTACGCCCGCAACTACCTCCTTCCGCACGCGCTCGCCGAGCACCCGACCGAGACCAAGATCGAGGCCCTGAAGGAAGCGCGCGCGAAGGCGCTCGCAGAGCTCGCCGCGCAGCGCAAGCTCCGCGAGGAGACGATCGCCAAGCTCGAAGGCATCGCGATCAAGCTCGTCCGCAGCTGCAACGACCAGGGCGTTCTCTACGGCTCCATCACGCAGCGCGACATCGCGGATGCGCTTGTGGCCGCGGGCTACGCCGTCGACATGCGCGCCGTGCGCCTCGCGAACCCCTTCCGCCGCATCGGCAGCTACACCTGCACGATCCAGTTCGAGAAGGACCTGCGCGCCGACATCTCCATCGATGTCGCGGCAGACCGCGCCCTCGAGATGCTCCAGGCCCAGAAGGAGGCCGAGGAGGCCGCCGCTGCGGCTGTCGAAGCCTCGGAGGCCGAGGACGCCGTCGAGGAAGCCAAGGCCCCACGCCGCGGCAAGCCGAAGGCCGCTGCCCAGTGAACATCCGATGACGCGCCCATGAGGCGACCCGTCCTTCGGATACCCGAGTCAAGGAGAACGCCCCGGCCAAACGGTCGGGGCGTTCTTCGTTTGGACTTGCGATCCTCTGCGCCACAGGCGGCAACCCACAGGCGGCAACCCACAGGCGGCAACCCACGCGGGCGCGCACCCGCCGTCAGCGCGTCTCGCAGAACTCGGACTGGAGGTAGCGCGCGACGTAGTCAAGGATGCTCGAGCACTCGGGGATCTCGGGATTCGAGGTCGCGCCCATCGGCTCGAAGCGCATGCCGCGGAATCGCTCGCACGCCTCGTCGATCGGGAGCCCGTGCTGGAGGCAGAGGCTGAAGGCGCGGCAGAAGCCCTGGATCAGGCCTGAGAGGGTCGAGCCTTCCTTCGACATCTTGATGAAGATCTCGCCGGGGCGGCCGTCCTCGAAGAGCCCGATGCTCAGGTAGCCCTCGTGACCGTTGATCGCGAACTTGTGGGTGACGGAGCGACGGGTCTGCGGCAGGACTTCGCGTCGGGTCGTGGCTGTGGCGGGCATGGGTTCCATCCTTGGAGTGTTCACTTTCCGTCAACGCTGCGTGCGCGCCTCTTGAGGCGCCGTGCCTCGGGCGCTCCTCGCCCGTGGTCGAGGAATGTATCGGCTCCGCCTCGAAAGGTGTCGCAGCATTTTCCCGCGCATGCCCGCACCGTCACACCGCAAGCCGCTTGCGGAGGACCGCGGAAAGCGACTTCGGCTCGAGGAAGCCCTTCGGGGGCCTGAAGTAGACATCCGTGAGGCCCGCGTCGTCGGGCGAGCCCACCACGCGCACCACGCCCTGCACGCCCGCGAAGAGCGCCTCGAGGTCTCGCGGGCGCGTGGTGCGGAGGATCACATCCTGCTCCTTGCGCACGAGGGTGCGGATCCCGAGCGTGGCCGCGCGGAGGCGGATCTCGGCGAGCTCGAGGAGTTCACGCGTCGCAACGGGCGGCTCGCCGTAGGCGCTCTCGAGGTCGGCGGCGACCTTTGCGAGCGCAGCGAGCGTGTCGGCCTGCCCGATGCGGCGATACGCCTCCATGCGGCGGGCATCGCTTGGGATCCACGCCTTCGGCACGCTTCCGCCGAGCCCGATGTCGACGACGGTGTCGAGCGGGGCGACCTTCACGGCGTTCGAGAGCGCCGCCACCGCCCGCTCGAGGAGATGGCAGTACATCTCATAGCCAACCGCCGCGATATGGCCGCTCTGCTCCTCGCCGAGGAGGTTGCCGGCGCCGCGGATCTCGAGGTCGCGCATCGCGATGCGGAACCCCGCGCCGAGCATGGAGAACTCCTCGAGGGCGTGCAGCCGCTTCAGCGCCTCCTCGCGCACGGGGCGGTCCCTCGGCAGCACGAGGTAGCAGTAGGCGCGGTGCTTCCAGCGCCCGACGCGGCCGCGCAGCTGGTGGAGCTCGGCGAGGCCGAACATGTGCGCGTTGTTGATGATCATCGTGTTCGCGGTCGGGATGTCGATGCCCGACTCGATGATCGTGGTCGAGACGAGGATGTCCGCGTCGCGGCGCATGAAGCGGAGCATCGCGTCCTCGAGCTCTTTCGGCGGCATCTGCCCGTGGCCGACCACGATGCGCGCGCCTGGGGCGAGGCGCTGGATGTCGTCTGCGACGGCGAAGAGGTCGCTGATCCGGTTGTGAACGAAGAAGACCTGCCCCTCGCGCGCAAGCTCGCGCTGGAGCGCCTGCTGGATGCGGCGCTCGTTGTGGGGAATGACCTCGGTGACGATCGCTCGGCGGTCTGCGGGCGCGGTCGTGAGCGAGCTGATGTCGCGCAGGCCGAGCATCGACATGTGCAGCGTGCGCGGGATCGGCGTCGCGGAAAGCGTGAGCACGTCGGCCGTCACGCGGAACTCGAGGAGGCGCTGCTTGTGCTCGACGCCGAAGCGCTGCTCCTCGTCGACGACGACGAGGCCGAGGTCCTTGAAGACGACGTCCTTCGAGAGAAGCCTGTGCGTGCCGATGATGACGTCGACCTCGCCGCGCGCGAGGGCGTCGAGCGTGGCGCGCTGCTCGGCGTCGCTCTTGAAGCGGCTCACGCTCTCGACGCGGAAGGGGTATCCGCGGAAACGATCGCGGAAGCTGCGCTCGTGCTGCTCGCAGAGGACGGTCGTCGGCACGAGGACAGCGACCTGCTTGCCAGCGTCGACGGCCTTGAACGCCGCGCGGATCGCGATCTCTGTCTTTCCGAAGCCGACATCGCCGCAGACGAGGCGGTCCATCGGCCGCGCGCGCTCCATGTCGCGCTTGGTCGCGCCGATCGCGGTCAGCTGGTCCTCCGTCTCCTCGTAGGGAAACTGCGCCTCGAACTCGCGCTGCCAGTCGCTGTCCGCGGGGTACGCGATCCCCTTCGTCGCCGCGCGCGCGGCCTGGACGCGCAGGAGTTCACCCGCGAAGTCGCGTGCGCTCTCCTCGGCCTCCTCCTTCGCCACTTTCCAGCGGCGACCGCCGAGGGTCGAGAGCTTCGGCCGGGTGCCGCCCGCTCCGACGTAGCGCTGCACGAGCTCGATGCGCGACGCAGGCACATGGATCTTGGCGCCCTGGTCGAACTCGAGCGTGAGGAACTCCTGCGCTGCGCTGCGGTCTGCCGCGCGCTCGCCGTCCGGCGACAGCATCTGCAGCCCGACGAAGCGCGCGATGCCGTGGTCGCGGTGGACGACATAGTCGCCCGGCTCGAAGGCGAGGAATGCGTCCTTGGCGCGGCCGCCAGCGAGCGACCTGCCGCGGCGCCGCACGGGCGCGCGGTGGAGGAGTTCCGACGCGGGCACGAGGACGACCGCGTCCGCGCCCTCGCCGATCGCGAAGCCGCGCGCGAGATGCGCGACGGGGCGCGAGACTTCATGGACGGGGATGTGCCTCGCGAGAATGTCGCTGATGCGCGCGCGCTCCGCGTCGCTCTCGCAGAAGATCGCCCGCGCGGCCGCACCCGGAAAGCGCCGCGAACTCGCCCGCCGCACGGTGCGCGTCCTCGTCGAAGGCAGGCAAGACGCGCGCGCCGAGCCGCTCGACGCCCGCGCCGCCGCCTGCGGAACCGAACGCGTGCAGCTCGAGCACCGCGGCCGCGCGGCGCGCAAGCGCCGTCAGCGTTGCGGGCGGCGCGTAGACGCCGCGCCCGTCGCGCACGCGGTCCCAGTAGGCGCGCGCCTGCTCGAGGATCTCCGACATCTCCGCGAGGACGACGACGGAACCGTCGGGAAGACCATCCGCAAGCGGCCGCGCGCCCTTCCCCGTCTTCGCGTCGCCGAGGACGGCGTCAAGCTCGACCGCGACGAGCTCGACCGAGTCGATGCGGCGGTCGGAGGCCTGCGTCGCGAGGTCGATCTCGAATATGCGCTCGATCTCGTCGCCGAAGAAGTCAAGCCTGACGGGTGCGCCGCCTCCCGGCGGGCAGACATCGACGATGCCGCCGCGCACGGCGACCTCGCCGGGGGACTCAACCGCATCGACGCGCGCGTAGCCTCCGTCGACGAGCCAAGACACGAGCTCGGTCGAGGAGACGCGCATTCCCGCGCGCAGCGTGCGCACGAGCCTCGGCAGTCGATCTGGCTCTGGCACGGCCTGCATGAGCGCCGCAAACGGCGTGACGATCGCCGCGGGCGCCGCGCCCTCCGCAAGCTTGCGCACGACCGCGAGGCGCGCGACGGTGAGCTCAGCGCTCGGCGCGGACTCGCCCGGAAGGACCTCGATCGCGGGGAAGAGCGCCGCATCGACCCCGAGCGCGCGCAGCTCCTCGACGGCATCGTCGGCTTCGTCGAGATGGGCGACGACGAGGAGGACGGTGCCGGCGGCGGCGCGCGCGGGAGAGCGTGCGGCTGCCGCCGCGATGAACGACGGCAGGCTTCCCGCTGAGCCTTCGACGGCAACGGTGCCGCCACGGGCAAGCGCGCGCCCGACGAGCGGTGCGAGATGGAGCCCGACGAGCGTCGCGATGGCGGACTCGAGGTCGACGACGCCGACGGCGCCGCTCATGCGGTTGCCCCTGCGCTCGTGGTGTTCACCGCTGCGCTCATGGTGCTCCCCGCTGCGCTCATGGTGTTCCCCGCTCCGCTCATGGTGCCTCCCGCGCTTCCGCGTCATCCCCGACGCGGGCGCACTCCGCAAGAAGCGCGAGCTTCGCAGGGCCGATGCCGCGCACGCGCAGGAGGTCGTCGACCGACCCGTATGCGCCGTTCGCCTCGCGATCCGCGACGATCGCTGCAGCCAGCCGCGGGCCGATCTCGGGAAGGAGCGCAATCTCATCGACGCCCGCGTGCAGAAGATCGACGCGGTGGACGGGCGGCGCGACGCGCGGTGCGGGAAGCGTCTCGCCCGCGCGAAGCCACTCGATCCCGAGCGACACAGCCGACACCATGAACGCGACGAGCGCCCAGGCGCCGAAGCCTGCGGCAGGCGCCCCGCGACGCGCGGCGCGGTGGTCGCGCGTGTCGGCCACGGAATCGTGCGTCGAGCCGCTCATAGCGCGGCCCTCGACGACTGGATGGCCTTCGCATCGCGCTCGATCCGCTCGCGCAGCGCGAGCAGCCGCGCAAAGACGGGCTTCGGCTGCCCGCGCGCATCGAGCACGCCGTCGCGAGGCCCGTCCGCCGCGTCCTGAAGCCGCGACCACCACGCGCCCTCGATGTAGGTGCGCGCAAGGATGATGGAGAACACCGAGCCGCCCCACTCCGCCTGCGCGCGAGGCGACCAGATCGGCGACGCCATGTCGTCCACTGCGTCGGAGGCCGCCGCAGCGCCCGTGCTGCGCGGCGTCCACACGCCGCGCGCGAACGAGATCGCACCGCCATCGTCTGCGCTCGGCACACCGAAACCCGTGACGAAGACGGGAAGCTCTCGCCCGACATAGCCGTCGAGAAGCCCCGCCGTCGTCATGAGGTCGCGCACGGGGTCGCCCGACGCACCTTGCGTGACGCGCACGCCCGCAGCGGCCAGGTTGAGGTTCTCCGCGACGAGGCGCTGCAGGAACGAGGTCGGCCACGCGGTCCCCTTCGCGCCGCGCCAGCTTTCCGCGGCGGGCGACTGCAGCTCGACGATCACCTTCGCCTCGCGCGCCACGTCGCGCACCGCCGTGACCGCCGTGCGCGTGAGGTCGACCATGCGGTCGATGCCCTCCTCGTGCCAGCCCGCGCAGTTGGCGCCGCTGGCGGCGATGACGAGCGGCGTCGTGCGCGCATATCGCGCGGCGAGCTCCCGCACATGGCCCCAGACGAGTTCGCGCATGCGCTTGGCGTCGCCGCGCGCTGCAAGGACATGGGGCGGCAGCGCGTGCGCCTCGCCATCGGTCGTTCCGAAGTCGACGAAGGGCCCGAGGACGATGGGCTTCCGTTCCGCAAGACACGCCTTCACCCACGCGTCGATCGGGGTGTAGTCGACCCGTCCCTCGACGGGCTCGATCAGCCGCCACGGCGTCCGCACGCACGCGACGTCGAAGCGCCGCAACGCCGCCACGCTCGCCGCGTTCGGCGCGACCGCAGGGTCGACGCACACGCCGAGCGTGGTCGCGCTGACAGCCTTGCGGCGCGCGCGGCGCGAGACGAGGTGGTCCGCGTGATGGACCGCGAGCGCCTCGCCGGCGTCGAGCCCCGCCGCCACGGCGCGGCGCGCAAGGCGCTCGGCCTCCATGGGGTCGTCGCAGCGCAGCGCCTCGCGGAACGCGCCGCGCGCACGCTCCCAGAGTTCGATGGCGTCCTGCGCCAGCGCGGGGTTCCACATCTGCCAGGTCTCGCAGTCCTCGACGAACTGCTTGATGAGCCAGCGCGCGATCTCGAGAAAGAGCTCGTACGGCCGCTCCCGCGCGGGGAGGAAGCAGGTCTGCAGCATCATCCTTCCGCGCGGACCGACGTCGACGACGAGCGCGAGGCCGATCGGGATGTCGTTCGCGGGTCGGGCGTAGATCGATCCGTTCACCTGCTTGAACGCGCCGCGCGCGGGCCTTCCGTCTGGCCCGAGGATGTGGCACGAGGAGAGGTCCCACTGCAGCTGGCCGCCTTCGCCGCGCACGGCGGGCGAGCGCGGATCTGGGCCGAGCGGATCATGGACGCGGAACTGGTGCACGGCAGGGCGACGGGAGAGGACGGTTGAACGCAGGAACGGGCGGGAGATAGCGGTACTGCGCAAAAATACGGTCCGCGAGCGGCACGCAACCGCCCGCGTTCGGCCGCGACCCGCGGCGACGCGTTCAAGTGTACTCTCCCTGCGGATGGCTTCTTCGATTCCTGCATGTTCTGCGGCAAGCTCCGCCGCGACCTCCGCCGTGACCTCCGCATCGACCTCGCGCGAAGGCGTCTTCCGCACCGACCTCGCGCTTCCAGGGAGGCGTCAAGGCAAGGTGCGCGATGTCTACCGCACGGCGACCGACCCCGCCTCGCCGCTCCTGATCGTCGCCACAGACCGCCTCAGCGCGTTCGATGTGGTGATGCCGACCCCCGTCCCTGGCAAGGGGCGGATCCTCACCACGATGAGCCTCGGGTGGTTCGCGTTCCTCAGGACGCGGGGCCTCGTCGGCGACCATGTCCTCGGCGCGGATCTCTCGTCGGTCGCTGGCCTCTCCGACGCGGAGCGCACCATGCTCGCAGGCCGCTCGATGCTCTGCCGCGCGGCGAAGGTCGTGCCGATCGAGTGTGTCGCGCGCGGCTACCTCGCCGGCAGCGGCTGGGTCGAGTACCAGAAGCACGGCACCGTGTGCGGCATCCCCCTGCCAGCGGGCCTCACCCAGTGCGCGCGGCTTCCCGAGCCGATCTTCACGCCTGCGACGAAGGCGGAGGAAGGCCACGACGAGAACATCCCGTTCGAGCGCGCATGCGAATTCGTCGGACGCGGGCTCATGGAGCGACTCCGCGCGCTCACCCTCGCGATCTACTCGGCCGCCGCAGAGTATGCGCTCGCGCGCGGAGTGATCCTCGCCGACACCAAGTTCGAGTTCGGCTTCGCGCTCGGCGCGGATGGCGCCCCGACCGACGAACTTATCCTTGTCGACGAGGTCCTGACGCCCGATTCGTCGCGCTACTGGCCCGCAGACGACTATGCGCCGGGCCGCGACCAGCAGAGCTACGACAAGCAGTTCGTGCGCAATCACCTCCTCGCGCTCGTCGCGGCGGGCGCGTGGAACAAGGAGGCCCCCGGCCCCGAGCTCCCCGCCGATATCGTCGCTGCGACGCTCGCGCGCTACGAGGAGGCGCTCGCCAAGCTCGCGCTGCCCGCGTTCGACGCACGCGCCGCGGGAGGCGCGCGATGACCGCGACGATCATCGACGGCAAGGAGCTCAGCGCGCGCGTCCGCGAGAACCTCATCGCGCGCATCAAGGCCTCGGGGCGACCCGTGCGGCTCGACGCCGTGCTCGTCGGCAGCGACCGCGCGGCCGCGATCTACGCGGAGAACCAGGCCAAGACCTGCGCCGCGGTCGGCATCGACTATCGCCTGCACAGACTCCCCGATGGCGCGGGCTACGACGACATCGCGGGGCGCATTCTCCTCCTGAACACGGAGGACGATGTACGCGCGATCATGCTGCATCTGCCGCTCCCTGCGGGCGTCGACGTCGAGCGCATCCAGTCGCTCATCGCGCCCGAGAAGGACGTCGAAGGCGTCAACCCCGCGAACATCGGCAATGTCGTCTACGGACGCCGCAGCCTCGTCCCGTGCACGGCGCTCGCGTCGGTCGAGATGATCGAGTCGACGGGCGTCGAGCTGCGCGGCTCGCGCTGCGTGATCGTCGGCGCCTCGAACATCGTCGGAAAGCCGATCGCGGTTCTCCTGATGCGCGCGGAGGCGACGGTCGTCTCGACGAACAAGTTCACGCGCGGCATCTCCGACCTCACGCGCGCGGCGGATGTCCTCGTCGCCGCCGCCGGCGTACCTCGGCTCATCACGGGCGACATGGTCAAGCCGGGCGCCGTCGTCATCGATGTCGGCATCAACCGCGTCGCGGGCCCCGACGGCAAGTCGATCACCGTGGGCGACGTCAGCTTCGACGAGGTGCGCGAGGTTGCGGGCCATCTCTCCCCCGTCCCGGGCGGCGTCGGCCCGATGACCGTGGCCATGCTTCTCAGGAACACCGTGGAAGCCGCCCTGCGGTAGGTTCCGTGCGCGTGTTCGGCGGGAGACGGGCTCCGATCGCTGTGGCCGCGTGTACAGTGCGCGCTCGCACACAGCACGAAAGGCACCAGGACCATGCTGACCACGCTCTCGCTCGCGGCCGTTCTCTCGCTCCTCCCGATCGCACCCGTGCAGGACGCCGTGCCTGCGACGAGGATCGCGCCGGCATCGCCCGCCGCGCAGGAGCGCCCCGCTGCGCCCGCGCCGCTCTCGGTCGGCGACAAGGCCCCGGCGTTCGAGGTCGACAGCTGGGTGAAGGGCGACCCCTTCGAATCGCTCGCGTCGGGTTCCGTGCATGTGGTCGAGTTCTGGGCGACCTGGTGCGGCCCGTGCATCGCCGCCATCCCGCACCTCACCGAGCTGCAGGCCAAGTACCCCGATGTCCGCTTCGTGGGCGTCGCGGCCAGCGAGCGCGGCCCCGATGACGCGGCGAAGTTCGCCAAGGTGAAGGACTTCGTCGACGGCAAGGGCGACGGCATGGGCTACCGCGTCGCCTATGTCGGCGACCGCGAGAAGATGAGCCGCCCGTGGATGGAAGCCTCCGGCCAGGCGGGCATCCCGTGCACCTTCATCGTCGACGGCGAGGGCCGCGTGGCGTGGATCGGCCACCCGATGTCGATGGATGCGCCGCTTGAGAAGATCGTCGCGGGCAGCTGGGACATCGAGGCCGCGAAGACCGAGTTCGCCACGCGCCGCGAGGCCGACGCGGCGCGCCGCGCCATCTCGATGGCGATGCGCGCCGCGCGCCAGAGCGGCGACTACACAGAGGTCCTCGCGGCGCTGCGCGAGCAGCTCGCGAAGCGTCCGAGCGACGACCTGCGCATGACGCTCGTCCAGGTGCTCGCTGGCCCCGCGAAGCGCGAGGCCGAGGCGTGGCCGATCGCGGAGGAGATCCTCGCCAACGCAAACGACAACCCGATGATGCTGAACGCCCTCGCGTGGACGATCGTCGACCCGAACGGCGGCGTCGCCGAGCCGAACCTCGCGATCGCCCACAAGGCCGCGGCGCGCGCGGTCGAGCTGACGAAGGAGAACGACGGGTCGATCCTCGACACGCTCGCCCGCGTCGAGTTCCGCATGGGGAACACCGTGCGCGCGATCGAGCTCCAGAAGAAGGCCATCGAGAAGGCGGGCGACGGACGCATGAAGGACGAGCTCGTCACCGTGCTCGCCGAGTACGAGGCTGCGGTCAAGAAGGGCTGATCGGCCGCACCTGACACAGAGGTCCACGAGGCGGGCGCACGCGCGTCCGCCTCGTTCCTTTCCCGCTATCTTCCCGCGACCGTGACGACGCACCCCCCGTTCGCTGGTTCGCTTCTCGATGGCGCGCGTCGCCATGTCGTCGTGGTCGGCGCTGGAATCGTGGGCGCGTCGACCGCGTGGCACCTCGCGAAGAAGGGCTTCGCCGTGACGCTCCTCGACCGCGAGCCGCCGCGTGCGATCTCGGACGGCGCGAGCGGCGGCAACGCGGGGCTCCTCTCGATCGGCCACTATCCGCTCACGCGGCCGGGCGTCTCGTGGCGAGGCCTCAAGTGGATGTTCTCGCGCACGGCGCCCCTCTACATCAAGCCGCGCGTCGACCGCGAGCTCGTCTCCTGGCTCTGGAACTTCCACCTCCACTGCAACCAGCGCCACCTCGACCGCTGCATGGAGGTGCTGTGCTCGATGGGCTGGCAGACGCTCGAGGTGCTCGAGGGAATGCTCGAAGAGGAGTCGATCGCGTGCGACTATGCGCGCGACGGCTGGCTCGACGTGGTGATGAAGCCTGAGAACATGGCGCATGCCGAGGCGGAGGCGAAGAGCCTCGAGCGGTTCGGCTACCGCTGGGAGCGGATCGAGGGCGACGAGCTGAGGCGCCGCGACCCATGCTTCACGGGCGATGTCGCGGGCGCGATCCACATGAAGGACAGCGCGCACTGCGCGCCGAACGACGTGATCGCTGGGCTCGTGCGCGCGCTGCCGAAGCACGGCGTCGCGCTCCGCTTCGACGCCGCCGTGAAGGGATTCCGCCAGCGGCCCTCGGGCGCGGTCGACGGCGTCCTCCTCGAGTCGGGCGAGATGATCGCGGCCGACGCCGTCGTCCTCGCCGCGGGAATCTGGAGCGACGCGCTCGGGCGCCTCGCGGGCGTCAGGGTTCCCATGCAAGGCGCGCGCGGCTACCACCTGCAGCTCGACTACCCCGCCGATGCGCCGCCGCCGAGCCCGTCGACGGGCATGGTGCTGCACGAGACCTTCGTCGCCGTGACGCCGATGGAGCGCGACGGCAAGCGCCAGCTGCGCCTCGCAGGCACGCTTGAGATCGGTCCGCTCGACGAGCCGTGGATGCGCGAGCGCCTCGCGATCTTGATGCGCGGAAGCACCGCGTATCTCCGCGGGCTCGACAGGCTCACGGTCGCGTCGGAATGGGCCGGGTACCGCCCCTGCACCTCGGACGGCATGCCCGCGATCGGCGGCGTGCGCTCGAAGCCCGGGCTCTTCGTCGCGACAGGCCACGCCATGATGGGCATGACGCTCGGCCCCGTGACGGGAAAGGCGATGGCCGAGCTCGTCGCAGGCGAGAAGCCGTGCTTCGATCTCTCGATGCTCGACCCCGCGCGGTTCTGAGCGGTCGCGGCTGCGGCCGCTCCCTTTGGTGCTGCTGATGGCCTGGGTGCCCGCCTGCTTCAGCATGCGGAACGAATGATGTCAGCCGTCGACTCCGACGATCGGCGTTCCGTGGACTTCGTCCACGGGCACCCTTGGTTGTCGACTCCGACGATCCAAACCGTCCGACACGACCCGCACGGGTGCCCTTGGACGAAGTCCAAGGAACGGATGACGTCAGCCTTCGACTCCGACGGCTGTCGTTCCGCAGACTTCGTCTGCGGGCACTCATGGACTGCCGACTCCGGTGATCGTGATTCACGCCAGAGGGCGCCGCTGCAGCGGCGGCGAGCGTCCGACGGGCTACCGAACAATCAGCCTTGGGAAAGAGGGCTGTCCCGTCGAGGAGGAGAAGTAGCTGCTTGCATCGGGGAAGGGAATGAGCGGCACCACGCGATGACGCGGACGCGTCGAGATGTCGCTCGAAAGCGGGCCGAACATGTCTGCGAGCATGAAGCCAGCATAGTAGTTCACCCAATTCTGCCAGTTCGGGCCGCCCTTCGCCTCCCGCAAGCGTTCTCTGTGGCGCTCATGGATCGTCGCGGCCATCTCCCCGATGTACTGCAGCGCCTCACGCTCCTTGTGAATGCCCGCAGGGCAGAGCGTCGCCGGCTGGAAGGGAGAGCGCACCGTAAGGCGGATCGCAGCAAGGACAGCCTCCGCTGTGTCGTCGTCACCGATCAGCGCGAGTGGCTCGCGCAGCGCCGCCTCAAACCGGGCCTCTTGCGCAGCGCGCGCATCGAGGACCTCGCGAGGAAGCGCATCGCTGAGGTTCCAGGCCGCTGCGTACATCTCCCACACCACCGTGCGGGCCTGCACACGGTCGATGCCCTGCCGCATGCTTCCGTTCAACCGTGCCTCGAGAT
>QLAH01000357.1_pt1 | contig 27765 bp, 23 predicted proteins | sample 4693081 | NCBI WGS metagenome assembly QLAH01 (sample SAMN09425401, study PRJNA476045) | Lake water metagenome, whole genome shotgun sequencing project. | reverse complement strand
ACCAAACAACCGCCTTAATTCAGGAGTATGGGCTAGATCAAAAGGTCTTTATCCATCCCCCCATACCCCCTGCCGAATTAAAAATGCTTACCCCATTGGCTCATATTGGAATCACCATTTTTGAAGCAGAGGGGGTTAACCAATTCTATTCTTTGGCCAACCGTTTTTTTGATTATATGGCTGCAGGTATTCCACAGGTATGTGTCAACTATCCGATGTATGCCGAAATTGTTGAAGCAAATCCATTTGCTTTGCTAATCAATAATATAGAACCTTCCACAATTGCAACTGCTTTGAACAATTTGCTATCTGATGATGTTCTTTACAACAGACTCCAACAAGAATGCTCCAAAGCAACTAAAGTGTTGAACTGGGAGAACGAGTCCAATCAATTAATTGCCTTTTATAGCCGCCTCTAATTTTGGAAAAGCACTTACATATTATTTCTTTTGACGTTCCCTACCCTGCTAATTATGGGGGTGCAACCGACGTTTTTTATAAACTACCTGCTTTTCATGCACAGGGCATTAAAGTACATTTTCACTGTTTTGACTATGGACGTGGCCAACAAAAAGCCTTGGACCAATATTGTGAGAGTGTACATTACTATCAACGAACCGAGGGGCATAAGGGGTTTTCGAGTAAGTTACCCTATATAGTAAGTAGCCGCATTAATGAAGATCTGTATCAAAATTTGCTGAAAGACGACCATCCGATATTTATGGAAGGGGTACATTGTACTTATTTACTACAAGATGATCGGTTTAAAGAACGAGCTTGTTTTGTACGCTTGCACAATATAGAATACCAGTATTATAGAGACTTATATAGAAATGCCAGCTCCCCTTTTAAGAAAGCTTACTATTGGAACGAATCTAGATTACTCAGAAAATACGAAGCCAATTTAGCGGGCAAAGCAACTTTTTGGGGAGTTAAAGAGGCCGACAATGATGTTTATCGCCACGAATTTGGCTGTAAGAATATTGAGGAACTAAGTTTATATATACCCGATTGGAAACTGAGTTGCGAAGAAGGTATTGGCTCCTATTGTTTATACCACGGAGACCTAAGTGTTGAAGCCAATGAAAAAGCAGCCATCTGGCTACTTGAAAAAGTATTTAAAAACTTAGAGATTCCGTTTGTAATTGCCGGCAAAAATCCTTCAGAAAAACTAAAAGCAATCGCTTATTCCAGTAAATATTCTTGCTTAGTGGGTAACCCTTCCGAAAAAGAAATGCAGGATATGATTGCGAAAGCACATATCCATTTGTTGCCTGCTTATATTAAAACAGGCATGAAAATAAAATTATTGAATGCCCTATTCAATGGTAGGCATGTTGTGGTGAATGAAGCAATGATTGCTGATTCTGGCCTTGAACCGCTTTGTCATGTGGGCACTACTGCCAATGCGTTTAAAGACTTAATTGCACAATTGTACCACCAGCCATTTACGGAAGATGAAATCAGGTTACGCAATAAAGTATTGGTACCACGATTTAACAACGAAGCCAATGCAATAAAACAAATTGGTTGGATCTGGGGTTAGTGCGCTGCACTATCTGCTACTTTTCCGTTTTCCGTTTTCAGCATTCTGCTGGGGTAACGATTGATTACAATAAAATCATGGGTAGCCATCACTACTGAAGTGCCATAATCTTTGGCAATTTGAAACAGCAATTGCATGATTTCGTCACTGGTTTCTGGGTCTAAGTTCCCCGTTGGCTCATCTGCCAATATTAGTTTGGGGGAGTTAAGCAGCGCTCTGGCTATTTCAACCCTTTGCTGTTCGCCACCACTCATTTCAAAAGGCATTTTAAAGCCCTTGCTTTTTAAGCCAACTTTCTCTAAAACATCAGCTATTTTTTCCTCCATCAAACGTTCATCTTTCCAGCCTGTAGCTTTTAAAACAAACTTGAGGTTCTCGTGTACATTTCGATCGGTTAAGAGTTGAAAGTCTTGGAATACGACCCCAAGGTTTCTACGCAAAAATGGAACTTTCTTCCAATCCATTCCTCTTAAATCAAATCCTACTACAGATGCTTCTCCTTCGGTGAGTGTTAATTCACCGTATAAAGTTTTTAATAAGCTGCTCTTACCTGTTCCGGTTTTACCTACTAGGTAAACAAACTCTCCTTTGTTAATGGTAAAATTTACATCTTGCAAAATCAGGGTATTGCCTTGGTATATATTTACATTCTTTATAGAGACTACTGTTTCAGACATATTGTACATAATATAGTATTACAAATATAAGTGCTCCGCCGCTAAGCTATCGTTAATATTGATAAGTTACTTCTCCAAAAGAACCCTTCAACAATAAAGAAGATTGATCCGCTTTTACCGCTTCCACCCTCCCTACAATTTGAGCTTCAATTCCTAATATTGCAGCAGTTTCAATCATTTTATGGGCTGTTGCTTCATTGGTGAAAATTTCTAACCGATGTCCCATATTAAACACTTGATACATTTCTCTCCAATCTGCTCCAGAATTTTCTCTGATTAATTCAAACACCGGTGGTGGGGTAAACAAATTGTCTTTAATAATATGCAAGGGCTTGGGTAAATATTTCATACACTTGGTTTGACCACCGCCACTGCAATGGATTACGCCGTGTATTTGATCAAAATGCGCATCCAATAATTGCTTCATCAATGGAGCATAGGTTCTAGTGGGAGACAACAATAATTTCCCAATAGAAATAGACTCGCCGTTAATTTGCATGGTATCGGTCATTCTGTTTTTACCAATGTATACCACACTGTCTTGCAATTGTGGTTCAAATGATTCAGGATATTGATGGGCATAATGCTTTTCTAATACATCATGTCTTGCACTGGTTAAACCATTACTACCCAATCCACTATTGTACTCCGTTTCGTAATGCGCTTTACCGGCACTGGCAAAACCAACAATTACATCCCCCTCCGCAATTAAATCGTTGGTGATTAATTTATGCTTGGGCCATCTAGAAGTCATGGTGCCATTCACTGCAACCGTTCTAACTACATCGCCCACGTCTGCTGTTTCTCCTCCTAAATAATGAATATTAACCCCATAGGATTTAAGTGTATCAAAGAATTCCTGGGTACCGTTGATGATGGATTCTAATATATCCCCATTAATTAATAATTTATTGCGATCGATGGTGCTTGAAAACAAGAGTTGATCGGTTACACCTACGCATAATAAGTCGTCTAAGTTCATTGCTACTGCGTCTTGTGCAATCCCTTTCCATACAGATAAATCTCCTGTTTCCTTCCAATATAAATATGCTAAAATACTCTTGGTGCCTGCTCCATCTGCATGCATAATATTGACCCATTCAGGGTCATTGCATAAAAAATCGGGATAAATTTTACAAAAAGCATGGGCATACAATCCCTGATCTAATTTTTGTATCGCTTGGTGTACTTCTTCCTTTTGAGCAGAAACCCCTCTTTGAGCATATAAAGACATGTATCGCTTTTTATTATGTGTTGAATTGGCGCAAAGGTACAAAAAGGGGGTATGCAAAGGGAAGGAACTTTGCCTTGGAGTACTTACTTTTGCGCCTGATTATGAAGGTACATCGTGAATTAGCCCCCTCGCTTCCCAATTTCAACCATGCTGTCATCACCATTGGCACTTTTGATGGCGTGCACCAAGGCCATCAACAAATATTGGCTCAAATGAAAGCCGAAGCGGCTAGGGTGAATGGCGAAACGGTCATCATCACTTTTCATCCTCACCCTAGAAAAATTGTTTCTTCTGTTCCGGGCGATATCAAACTCATCAACACCCTTGACGAAAAAATTCTTTTATTAGAAAAAGCAGGAATTGATCATTTGGTGGTGATTCCTTTTGATCATGCCTTCTCTAATCAATCTGCCGACGATTATATTCGTTACTTTTTGTTTAAATACTTTAAGCCAAGTGTGATCATCATCGGTTACGATCATCGATTTGGCAAAGGCAGAACGGGGGATTATCACTTGCTGGAGCAATATGGCCGCGAACTGGGTTTTGAAGTAAAAGAAATTTCTGAAGAGATGTTGAATCAAGTAGTCATTAGTTCTACTAGAATAAGAGAAGCGCTTTTGAACAATGATATTGATACTGCTAATCATTTTTTAGGTTACCCTTATTTTTTTGAAGGTCTGGTAGTAGAAGGCAATAAGATTGGCCGTACCATTGGATTTCCTACCGCCAATATGCATATCAGCAGCGAAGAAAAATTGATTCCTGCGAATGGTGTGTATGCCGTATCCATTTCTATGGATGCTGAAACTTTTACCGGCATGATGAATATTGGGGTTCGCCCAACGGTAGATGGAAAAAAACGCGTGATTGAAGTGAATATCTTCGATTTCGATAGAGATATCTACGGGAAAAAATTAGCCATTCGTATTGAAAAATTCCTTCGCGGTGAAGTGAAGTTCAATGGCTTAGATGAATTGAAAGCACAATTGAATGCTGATAGGACACAAGCGATGATGGCTTTATCTTCTCATTAGTGTATTCAAACATTGCGCAAGCTCGTTGCTATGCCATGATTTTAACTACTAATTCTTTCATCAATCCTGCGTCATTGGCTGATCCGTTGTGTACGCCCAAGCTTCTTAAATTGTATTCGTGCAATAAAAGCAAGACTCTTTCTACTGAAGGGAAATCATACTTGCGCGCGGCGGCGTAATAATCTTTTACAAAAAATGGAGAAACACCCAACGCCGCCGCAGCGCTGCTCTCGTTGGCATCAGGCATAGACAACAAAACATACAATTTGCTGAAGAAATTAAATACAGAAGGCAGCACCAATTGAATGGGACCCGCTTTAGGATTCGATTCAAAATATTGAATGATGCGAATACTTTTTGCCAAATCACGCTGCGAAATAGCTGCCTGCAGTTCAAAAGCATTGAACTCTTTACTCACTCCAATGAAATTTTCAACATCATCTTCTGTGATCGATTTACGAGCACCCAAATTGAGCATGAGTTTCTCAATTTCATTTTCAATTCTGCTCAAATCATTGCCAATATGATCTACCAAAATCACTAAAGCTTTAGGAGAAATGGTTAGTCCATGGTTTTTCACCATTTGACCAGCCCAATCGGGCAATTGATTATCGTATAACTTTTTAGTGGTAAATACTTCCGCTTTAGTTTTTTTAAGAGCTGCCGCTAACTTGCCACGACCATCTACCTTTTTCTCTTTATGGCTTACTATAAATATGGTAGAGCTTAAGGGTTGTTCTATATAACCGATTAGTTTTTCAACCTCCTTCATTTGCTGAGCTTCTTTCAACAACACCACTTGCTTATCTCCAAACATGGGATATTTTTTACAAGCATTCACCACTTCAGCCCAATCGGCATCTTTTCCATAAAAAATGGATAAATTAAACTCAGCTTCTGCTTCAGTCAAAATTTTCTTCTCGGCATAATCTACCAAAGTATCAATAAAATAAGCTTCCTCTCCCTCTAACCAATAAACTGGTTTGAAACTATTTTTCTTCCAATCGGATAAAATTTTCTCAGCAGACATGTAGCAAAGATGCTGCACCTAGTAGGATTTTCCATATTGAAATAGGCTTTTTTGTACACAAAATTGAATCTTATTGGTGTTTTGGCACGATTTTGGAAAACAAGAGAGCAGAATCAAACAACATCTTAAAAAAAAATTTATGAGTACAGTAAACAATGGCGGTGCAACGGATAATCGCAAAACCATCTACGGAATACTAATAGCAGCTTTGGTACTTACTTGGGGCTATATTTTCTATGATAAAAGCCAAACCAAAGAAACCATTATAGGCTTAGAGACCAAAATCAGCAATGTAGATAGCGCTAGATTGGCCATTCAGCAAGAATTTATGAATGTATCTGCAAAAGCAGACTCATTAACCAAGGATAACCTTGAACTGCAAGGCGACTTAGCCGATAAAAATGCAGATATCCAAAAGCTAAAGGGAAATATTGGTTCAATCTTAAAAAAGCGTAACGCTACTGCAAAAGAATTAGCAGAAGCTAAGCAATTGATTGGCGAGTTAAACGGGAAAATTGATGGATTATTCGCTGAGATTCAACAGTTAAAAGGCGAAAACCAACAATTAACCACAGCAAATGAACAGCTGAATACAGAGAAAACACAGTTGACATCAGAGAAGCAAAATCTAGAGAGTAATTTAAATACTACCAGAACCGAGAAAAAACAATTGGAAGAAAAAGTAGACGTAGCATCTACCCTACATGCTTCTAATATTGGCATCAATGCCATCAACGTTAAAGGCGCTGGAAAAGAAAAAGAAACCACTACCGCAAAACGTGCAGACTTGATTCGAATTTCATTTGTAATTGACGAAAACAGAATTACGCCATCTGGCACCAAAGATTTTTATGTAGTAGTTACTGCACCTGATGGAAAAGTAATCACTGAGGGAGCAAACTTCACTACCAGAGAAGAAGGAACTCGTCCTTATACCAATAAAGTATCGGTTAACTACGAACAAAATAAAGTAATCCCTGTGAGTTTTGACTGGAAACAAAAAGACGCTTATAAAGAAGGAGATTATAAAATCGAAATTTATAACAATGGATTTAAGATAGGCCAAGGTGTAAAAACCTTAAAAAAAGGTGGTCTTTTCAGTTAACTTATTAGTAGTTAGTTTAAGCAAGCAATCGTGTATAGAGCCGCTCCAAACCAATGGGGCGGTTTCTTTTTTTGGGGACCAATCACATTTTGGGCAATAGTGGCAAACTACACAATCAAAAGCTTATTTTAGTAAGATGTTAAAGAGCTGGTTCAATTTTACCAACGGATTATTTTTAATGGCCATTATCATCGTGAGTGGCACCATAGTCTATTCAAAATACATTTCACAACAAATTGCCATTAAGGAAAGAATAGCGGTTGAATCATGGGTGGAAGCAGAGAGAACCATCTTAAATTCAACAGACACAGTTTCCATCAACCTGGCAACTAAAATCATCACAGAGAATAATTTTATCCCCATTATTGAAACCAATCATCTAGATCAACCTACCGGGAACTATGTAAATATTGATGAATCAAAAATAAAAGAAGACACAAATTATTTAGCGCAACGCTTACTAGAATTTAAAGTATATAGTAAAACACCTATTGAAGTAAAATTAAAAACAGGAGACTCCACAGCAATCCGTTATTATTATGGACAAAGCAAATTATTAAGAGAAGCCAAATGGTATCCCATTGTACAATTGCTGTTGGTAATCATGTTTGTCTTGATTGTGATTTACTCTTTACGCACCCGTCATAAAAGTGGCCAGAACCAGCTCTGGGCTTCCATGGCAAAGGAAACAGCCCATCAACTGGGTACGCCCGTGAGTAGTTTAGAAGGATGGTTAGAAATCTTAAAAGAAAAAGCAGAGAGCAAAGAAATTGCCAATGAAATAGCCAAAGACATCAATCGTTTACAGCTCATCACCGATCGATTTGGTAAAATAGGCAGCACCCCCAAAACCGAATTAAGTAATCCATATGATCGCATAAAAACGGCCATGGATTACATGAAAAAAAGAAGCAGCGAACAAGTCATTTTTCAATTAGATCCTGCAAATACTAAGGAATTAAACTGCCTACTCTCCCCTACACTCTTTGATTGGGTATTAGAAAATTTATTGAAGAATGCGCTCGATGCAATGGATGGAAAAGGAAGCATTCAAGTCACCATGAACCAAGAAAGCAAGCTGTTAACCATATTGGTGAAAGACAGTGGTAAAGGCATCCCGAATAATCAATGGAAAAAAGTTTTTCAACCGGGCTTCACCACAAAAAAGAGAGGCTGGGGAATTGGCCTATCTTTAAGCAAACGCATCATTGAACAATACCACAATGGGCAATTATTTGTTCAATCGAGCGAACTAGGAAAGGGAACCGTATTCTGCATACAGCTCCCTTTATAAATACATTATCAACTATTGTCTCTTCACTGTTCCTCCGCTGTTCACTTTGATATCGCGGATTAGGCCTTCGCCTTTATAACGGATAGAACCGCCACTACTTGCTTTTGCATTCAATTCTTTTGAAACATTTATTTGAACGCCAGCACCGCTAGAAGTTTCAGCTATGCATTTGGTGGTAGTTAAATCATATCCTTTGAACATTGCACCGCTACTTAAATCTACACTTAAGTTATTGGTGCTGCCGCCCAATTCTGCAAAAGCTCCACTACTCATTTTTACATCTAAGTTATTAAAGCTTAAATCGGTTCCAGTAATATTTGCGCCGCTACTGGCTTTGATAGACTTCAAATCTTTATAAGATAAATACACAGTAACATTCCAATTCTTCCATTGATTCCAAAACTTCCAATCCTGTTCTCTAGTAATTTTCAAAACCCCATCTTCTACTGAAGTTTCAACATATGCTAAATATGCAGGATCCCCCACCGCTACTGCTAATTCCTCATTATCACTTTTGGTTAGTAATACTTTAATGCCAGAAGAAACATCAATGCTGTGAAAAGACTTTACAGATCTTTTTTGTGCATTGGATTCAGCAACTGTTTTTTGAGCATGAGTACTCAGGCCTAAAAAAATAATGGAAGCAAATAGTAGTATCTTTTTCATATTCGTTTTTTGTATGAAACGAACTATTGAAAAAAATGTTACAACCGTTCATCATTGTTTATCGCAACACAACAGCTCCTAATGCCGGTAGATGCACTTTTAACTGGTAACATTTAGAAGGTTTGTCTACCAATTTGCTTTGTATGGTTGGATTAAACACGTCGCCAGTGCCCCAGAACTCCTTGCTATCACTGTTGAATATTTCAGACCACTTGCCTTTTCCATGAACAAATATTTCCCAATCGTTCCGCACTACCGGTGTAACATTTAATATTACCAGTACATCGTCTTTTTCTTTTTTGCCCTTGCGCTTATACACCATCACAGAATCAGATCGGTGGTTTAAATCAACCCATTCAAAGCCGCCTGGCTCAAATTGTTTTTCGTATAAAGCAGGTTCAGATTGATATAACTGATTGAGTTGTTGCACACAATATTTTAACCCTCCATGACTAGGATGTTCTAACAAATTCCATTGTAATTCGCTTTTATAATTCCACTCATTGGTTGCGCCAAATTCATTTCCCATGAACAATAATTTGGCACCTGGATGGGTAAACATATAAGTATAGAGTATGCGCAGGTTCGCAAATTTTTGCCATTCATCTCCTGGCATTTTATACAACATGGGGCTCTTACCATGCACAACTTCGTCATGACTTAAGGGCAACATAAAATTCTCATCATAGTAATACATCATACTAAAAGAGAATTTATCCTGATGAAATTGCCTGAAAATGGGATCCATTTTATAATAGTCCAATGTATCGTGCATCCATCCCATCATCCATTTCATACCAAAACCAAGCCCACCCTCAAAAGTAGGTTTGCTTATTTTTGGCCAATCCGTTGCTTCTTCTGCAATCGTTTGAATATCTGGAAAATCTCTATAGAGTGTTTCATTTAAATCTCTAATAAAATCAATGGCTTCTAAATTTCCATTACCTCCATATTCATTGGGCTCCCACTGACCTTGGCCGCGGCTATAATCCAACCGTAACATAGAACTTACTGCATCAACGCGTATTCCATCTGTATGAAATTGATCGCACCAAAAACGCGCACTACTGATTAAAAAAGATTTTACTTCCCCTCTTTTATAATTAAAAATATAAGAGTTCCAATCGGGGTGATACCCTTTGCGCATATCTGCATATTCATAAGTATGCGTTCCATCAAACATAAACAAGCCATGTGCATCATATGGAAAATGAGAAGGAACCCAATCGAGAATTACACCAATATCCGCTTGGTGAAAAGCATCTACTAAATACGCATATCCCTGCGGGGATCCAAACCGCGACGTTGGTGCAAAATAGCCCGTGCCTTGGTAGCCCCAGCTCCCATCAAATGGATGTTCCATCACAGGCATAAACTCTACATGGGTGAATCCCATTTCCTTTACATAGGGCACCATGCGTTCTGCAATCTGCTCATAGGTATTATATGACTCTTCATCGTTTTTATCAGGACGCATCCAGCTAGCCAAGTGAACTTCATACACTGAGTAAGGACTCTTCAATGAATTTTTGCTTTTTCTATTCTTCATCCATTCTGCATCCTTCCATTCATAATTGGTTTGCCAAGTAATGGATGCAGTAAATGGTCGCTTCTCCCAAAAATGTGCAAATGGATCGCCTTTATCTAATTTGATTCCATTGAATCCATGAATATGATATTTATATGCTTCCCCTTCTAATACATTTGGAATAAAGCCTTCCCAAATTCCTGAGTTATCTAATCGTACCCTTAATGGATGGCTGGTTTTGTCCCAATTATTAAAATAACCTGTTACCGAAACATAGGTTGCATTGGGTGCCCATACTGCAAAATAAGTTCCATTAACGTCTAGTACACTTAATTGCTTATTCCCAAAATACTCATACAAACTATAGTGGGTACCGTTTTGAAAATTAGAAATGGCTTCCTCAGTAAACAATGAATAATTCCAAACAGTTTGTTGCGTATCTACAAAATGTATGTCTTCATATTTTTTTTTATCAGCCTTTACAACTTTTAACGTTTTCTTGTTTCTTGATGATGCACCGGACATATTATGATTTTATTAACTGAAAAAAGTATGAACGGTAAAAATAGTTCATGAACATTTATGGAATTTACAACAAAATTCATCTAAAGACGAATTAACTGCATTTATGACCAAACTAACACTGATTGGGCTATTTATTTTAGCTTCTATCTCTAACACATTTGCACAACAAGGTTCTATTAAGGGTATGGTAACAGATACTTTAAATAAACAAAACCTTTCAAATGCAGTAGTATCAGTACTTAGAGCCAAAGACTCTGTATTGGTAAAGTTTACCAGAACAAACAAAGAAGGTAATTTTGATTTACCCAATTTAACTGCAGGTAAATACATTGTGATGGTTACCTATCCTTCTTATGCCGATTATGTAGATATTATTACTACAACAACGGGCGTCACCGACTTGGGAAAAATTTCAGTGATTACAAAAGCTACTTTACTTCAGGAAGTAATTGTAAAACAAACCATTGGGTCTATCCGAATGAAAGGAGATACCACTGAATACAAAGCAGATAGCTTTAAAGTGAGTGCCAATGCAGATGTACAAGAGTTGTTGCGTAAAATGCCTGGCATTCAAGTAAACAGCAAAGGAGAAATTACCGCGCAGGGTGAAAGAGTACAAAAAGTATTGGTGGATGGAGAAGAATTTTTTAGCGATGACCCTGCTGTTGTTACCAAGAACTTAAGAGCTGATGCGGTTGACAAAGTACAAGCATTCGATAAAAAAAGTGATCAAGCTGTTTTTACTGGGATTGATGATGGTCAAAAAATAAAAACATTAAACCTTACTTTAAAAGAAGATAAGAAGAAGGGCTATTTCGGCAAAGCCGAAGCAGGTGGTGATTTTAATAGATATGGTTATGGAAAATTATTGGCCAACTCTTTTAAGGGTAAGCGAAAAATTTCAGGATACTTGACTACCGACAATACCAAATTTGAATCGCTGAATTGGAATGAAAACCAGAACTATGGCGGCAATACCAATATGACCACTGAAGTTACAGATGATGGTGGCATCATGATGTGGGGTTCAGGCGATGAATTCAGCTGGGGAACTGGTTTCCCTAGATCGGTAACAGGTGGTTTCCATTTTAGTAATAAATGGAATAAAGACAAGCACAATTCAAATAATACTTACCAGTTCAATCAATTAGATATAAGTGGAATTAATTCGAATAAAACCCAAAATATTTTACCTGGCGCAGACCTTATCAGTACCAGTGTGCAAGATCAAGTGAGTAGCAGAAAAAGGAACAAAATTACCAGTACTTATGAGTGGCAAATTGATTCGACTAGTTCATTAAAAGTTACAGCAAGAGGGTCTATTGTAAATAGTAATATGGCATCTAATTATTTAGGTCGTACCATTACAAGCGATAGCATTTTATTGAACCAAAGTAACAGAAATACTTCTACTGTAGACGAAAACAAAACCATGAATACCACCATTTTTTATCGCAAAAGATTTAAGAAAATGGGGCGTACCATTTCGTGGAACAATGATATTAATTATAATGATCGGGCAGATGATGGTTTTTTAATAGCGGATAATACTTTTTATGATTCATTTGGCACTTTGATTAAAAGAGAAAATGTTGACCAGCAAAAAACAAACAAACAAATTGCCACCACCATCAATTCTACCATCAATTATACTGAACCATTATGGAAAAACACCTTCTTAGTGTTGAATTATAAATTGAGTGTAAGTAGAAACGATGCAGAGCGAAACACCTTCGCAAAAAACGCTGCCAATAATAAATATGAAAACTTGGTTGATACTTTAAGCAACCATTTTATATTCAATACAACCGGACATAATGGTAGTGTTAATATCCGATACAACGTAAAGAAATTTAATTTCTCTATTGGTACAGGTTTAGGAACAGTGAATTATCGTTTAAATGATTTGGTGAAACAAACAGACCGCAATGTGATTTTCAACAACTTTATTCCGGCAGTAACATTTAATTTTACCCCTAAACAACAAAGAAGATTAAATTTTTCTTATAACGGTTCAACCAGGAACCCTTCGCTTTCACAAATACAACCCATCATTGATAATATTGACCCACTTAATTTAACCATTGGTAACCCTAACTTAAAGCAAAGCTTTGTTCACGAATTTAACTTAGGAGGTTCAGACTACAAGATTTTGAAAAGCAGAAGAGTAAGATTTAATGTCAATTTTTCGAAAACAGAAAATGCCATTTCCAATTCTAGCTTTTTAGACAACCAAGGTAGAAGAGTAAACCAAGCTATCAATGTGGCTGGCAATTACAGTTTAAGTGGAAGTTTTGGTTATGGATTTGAAATAATTCCATCACTCAATATTGGTTTAGATATTGGTCCTAGAATCAACCAATTTGCCAACAGGGTAAACGGGATTGATAATATTACTAAAAACAGAGCCACAGATATTAGTTTCAACATGGGCTACTGGGGAGATAAATGGATTAATTTTTATGCATACGGAAGTGCAGTGTACAATAACTCTACCACTTCTATTCGTCCAGATATCAGCACCAAGTTCTGGTCTTACAATGCATACGCGAATGTGCAGTTTAAGCTAAAGAAAATAAAGACCTATATAGACTTAGATTTAAATGCCAATATTTTCCAGAAGACAGCAGTATTTGCTGATCAACGAGACGTCTATATTGTTAATGCTTCCGCAAGAAAAGTAATTTCTAAAAATGACCAATGGGAAATTAAAGCATCGGTGAACGACTTATTTAACCAAAACCTTGGAATCAACAGAAATGCATCTAGCAACTTCATCACAGAAACCACCAATCAAACCATACAACGCTATTTCTTATTTTCTTTAATCTGGAATTTTAGCAAAAACGGAAAACCCAATGAAGATTTTTAATATGAAAAAAATAATCAGTTTATTAGTAATCATTTTAGGTGCTTTTCAAGTTCATGCGCAGGTGCAATTCATTCAATCTGGCAGAATAGAATTTGAAAAAAAGGTCAATCAACATGCCCCCATTTTGGATGAAGGGGAAAATATGTGGACTGCTGAAATGCTCAAACAAACGCCCAAATTTGTATCAGATATTTTCGAGCTCAAGTTTACTGCAGAAAAATCAGTTTTTAAATTAGCAAAGGAAAATCCCAATAATAGATACATGTGGGGCACCAAACCGGTTGATACCGATGTAAGTATACAGGATTTCAAAAAAGGAATTGCAATTAGCCAAAAAGAAGTATTTGAAAACACATACTTAATCAAAGACAGTAGCCGAACTTGGGAATGGAAAATTGCAGACGAAACCAGAGAAATTGCTGGATTCGAATGCAGAAAAGCGGTTACGAAAATTTGTGACTCTGTTTATGTGGTAGCATTCTATACCGATCAAATTCCAGTAAGTGCGGGCCCTGAAAGTTTTGGCGGATTACCTGGAATGATATTAGGACTCGCTGTACCCAGACTAAATACTACTTGGTTTGCAACTAAGTTGGAATTAATTTCTCCCACAGTCAATGAGTTGAATGTTAAGCAAAAAGGGAAACAAGTTAATCGATCACAATTAACTACTGAGTTATCGAAAGCCATGAAAGACTGGGGCAAAGAAGGAGCTAGAAAAATGTGGGTTGTACAGCTTTAATTAGCCTATAAAGCAATGACTATCGAGTATGTTTTTAATGCGAACAATGAATGGCATCTGTTCCTTGAATAGCCGAATTTAAATAAGGACTAATAAAAGGAATGTCCAAATTTAGTCCACGGAGTATCAATAAACAGCCAATGATAAATGTAAACACAGGCACCAACTTTCGAAATTGTTGACGTAAACCACTGGGCAAATGCTTTGCAGCAGCCACCAATAAAACCATAGCAGGTATGGTGCCTAACCCGAAGAATCCCATAAACAACATAGACTCATATATATTATGGGCAACCAATGAAGCAGCAACGGCCGTGTAAACCAACCCACAGGGCAATAAACCATTTAATACACCAAAGATATACATCCATCCTGCAGATTGCTTTTGCATGATTTTTTGCATGGCGTTGATTTGCCATTGCTTAAACCCATTAAAAAAAGGCAATGATGTTTGTGGAAAAAGTCTAGGTAATAAAACCGAAAAAACGATAACAAAGCCTAGCACAATCGAAACGATTTGGGTAATCCCAAACCAATTTACTCCCCTACCCAACAAACCAGCTGCAATACCAATGCCAATATAAGTACTTACTCTTCCAATATTATAGAAAAATACGGCCAACCATTTGTATACACCTTGAAAAGCTTGGAAAGGCAAAGACAATGCCAATGGACCACACATACCAATACAATGAACACTGCCCCCAAAGCCCAGCACAAAAGCAGATATCAGCAGTACTTCCATAACTAAGGAATAAAAATAACTTCTTCTGTATAATAGTTTTTACCAGCACTGGTAAAGCTAATTTTTGCAATATACTTTCCCTTTACAAAAGAAGCTACTGGAAAATAATAAAGTCCATTTCTTGAAGCTTGGATAGCAACTTTCTTATCTGCTTTTTCAGAAGCAGGATTATAAAAATGCACTTCTGCACTCGTAATAGCAGCTGCAGTTGTTGAATCAATTATTAAAAGAATTTGTTGATCTTGCTTTTCAACAGAGATTTTTTTGGTCAATCCTTTTGCATTGGCAGTAGCTTCTAACTTACCATTAAAAGCCATTTCTTTTTCATAGTAGTTAGACTCTACCATCTCGATATCTACTTGCATGGTTTTCCATACTAGAAACATTATAAAAGCTACTCCTAGTCCAAATGCAACTACAATTCTATATCCCCAATTCATTTTTTAATTTTAAAGGTCGCTAATAAAAATCGCTTTCTTAGTAGTAATTACTTTATCCCCACTAAGTAATTTTATTTCATATTCCTCTTTCCTGTTCTTATTAGTATCTACCTTAATGAAAAAAGTTTCTTCGGCCAATTGTCTGCCCCTTAATGTATCTAGGGTTTGACCAATTCTTTCAATTTGCACATCAGGATCAGTTGCTACTAACCGATAAGGAAGATCTTGATTACTCTTATTGGTTACTTTAATTCTGAATAGGTTACTGATTGTTCCATCTTTATTCTCTTGCATACCTTGTCCTGGCACTCTTAAAATAGTAGCGTCAAACGTAGTTCTGGTAACAATTAAAACTCCCAATAGAACCATCAATATGACTAATACGCCAGAATAGGCTTTTATTCTATAAGTGAATTCAAATTTCTTTCCAGAAGCAATTTGATTTTCGGAAGCAAAAGTGATTAAGTTTTCTGGCTTATTCACTTTCTTCATCATCATATTACATGCATCTATACAAGCAGTACAGTTCACACATTCCAACTGGGTACCATTTCTGATATCTATATTGGTAGGGCATACATTCACACACATCCCACAATCAATACAATCACCTGCTCCTTCAGCTGCTTTCTTTTTATTTCTAGGCTCTCCACGCAAATAGTCATAGGCAACTACAATTGAATTCTTATCTAATAAGACTCCTTGTAATCTACCATAAGGACAAATTACGGTACATACAATCTCTCTAACAAATGCATATACAGTATAGAAAACAAGGGTGAAAAAGATAATGGCAATAAACCCTCCAATATGTTCAGACAAAGGATCAGAAATGATTTTAAACAATTGATCTGTTCCAATAATATAGGCCAAGAAAGTATTGGATATGGCAAAACTGAGCAATAGAAAAACAATATGCTTTATTGTTTTTCTCACATAAAGTTCAGTAGTCCATTTTTTTCCATTATTGATTTTTTGCTTGTTTCCATCACCTTCTATAAAGTATTCAATCTTTCTAAAGATCATTTCCATGAATATGGTTTGCGGACAAACCCATCCACAAAAGAAACGACCATAGATTAAGGTAAAAATGACAATAAAAAGCATGAAAATAATCATGCCTAACCCAAACATGATAAAATCTTGCGGAGTAAAAAGAGAGCCGAAAAAAGTAAATTCTCCTTGAGGTATATTAAACTGAAACAAAGGATTACCATCTATTCGTATAAATGGCATCGTAAAAAACAACAATACATATACATAACTTAAATAGGTTCTGTATTGGTATAATTTACCCTTGGGTTGTAGGGCGTGCACCCAGTTCCTTTTTCCTTTACTGTCAACAGTTGAATGTAAACTCCTAAAATCTGCTTTCTTCGACTCGCTCATAGTTTCAATTTAATCAACTTACTTCATCGCTGGGGCTGAAGTTGAATCAGCGGCAGCAGGTGCTGCACCAGTTTCAACAAACAGTTCTCCTTGTTTTTCTTTGGCTGGTTGTGGATTAGTTCCTTGTAAAGATTTTACATAACTAGCAATCTGTGCCATTTGAAGAGGAGAATAATCTTCTTTCCATGATTTCATCCCTTTTTCTGGCCAACCATATTTTATAGAAAAGAATATGGCTTTAATATCACCTTTATGCAACCAGTAATCATCGGTTAGGTTTGGCCCTATACCTGGCGCGCCATTTACAATTGCACTTCCATTCTCAGCATGACAGGTTGCACACGCTCCTGGTTTAATGTACAATTCTTTACCTGCTGCAATATCATCTGCACCCAACATTTTAACTGTATTCTCATCTACATTATTGGCAGATTTTTCTAGATAAGCCGCTTGTTGAATGGCTGCTTGTTCCATATCCATGGCCAATTCTGCTTGTTGCAATGGCTTTGTTTCTGCTATATGGTAACTATACATATAAACAATCCCAAAGACTAGACTTATCGCAAAACCCCATCTCCACCATACAGGCACTTCGTTGTCTAATTCTTTAATGCCATCATAATCATGCCCCAAATCTAAACGCGCAATATCTTCATTGGTATTTCTATTATACAATCGATCAAACCAAGCTATTTTTTCCTTCACTACTACAGGAGCAGCACCGGAAGCTACAGCCGTTTGTATTGCTTCTTTTTTCAAAAAGCTTCTGATACCATTGGCAAAATAAACAATGATGATCATTTCTAATACGACTACAAATGCCAGCATTTGTATAATGGTTTCAGATACGACTGTTTTTGTTCCAGCAGGAAAATTGGCTGATTGAGCAAACAATGACCCAGCAGATAAAACTAAAAACAGACCAGTTAATACAGCCGATTTAGAAGCACCATTTTGTTTTTCTTGGTCTACTTTATTTTTTATAGCTAGGATAAATACATTTCCCAACATAAAAATCACCATCGCTAATAACCCAATTACCGTTACCAAAACATAGGCAACCGTAGAATCATAAAATACTTCTTTTGCAACAGGCGCAGCTTCTTTAACAGCATCCTGTGCCCATATAATATTTGCAGCTAAGCTGCCCAATAAAAGCAAGAGCAATTTTTGCATCAATGCTTTTTGTTTGTTGAAATAAGTTATACTAGTTAACATATACATTTTTTTATCAGTCATTGATGGGGATTTGGCTATTCTTTTCCATTTTTTCTTTGTTGGCAGACAAAACATACCAAGTAACTATTGCAAAAAATACCGTGAATATGACCAAGGAAACCATTGGATAAATATTGACGTTTTCAATACTGGTTACATAATTTTTAAATTTCATAATCTCAATTTTTAATGCAATGTTTTAATTTCAACTTCTGGCGCTTTTTTAAGGTCTGCACCCAAACGCTGCATATAAGCAATCAATGCAATAATTTCTTTGCCGCTATTTGCTTTGATTCTATTGGCGTTTAAATCTGCTGCAATTTCATCTGCCTGAATTTTTAAATCATTATTCGCTTTTTGATCATAGCCTTCAGGATAAGGAACGCCTAAAGTTTGCATTGCCCTGATTTTCCCAGGAGTAGTACTGATATCTAAATCATTGTCTAATAACCATGGATAAGGAGGCATGATTGAACCCTGAGAAATTTCTTCTGGCTCGTTCATATGTCTGTAATGCCAGCTATTAGGATATTTATTGGACAACCTAGCTAAATCCGGACCAGTACGCTTGCTTCCCCACTGGAAAGGATGGTCGTATACAGATTCTCCTGCTTTGGAATAATCACCATATCGGGCAACTTCATCCCTAAATGGACGAACCATTTGTGAGTGACAGGTATAACAACCTTCTCTGATATAAATATCTCTACCTTGTAATTCAAGTGGAGTATATGGTTTAACCGTACTAATGGTTGGCACGTTTTCCTTTACAATAAATGTAGGGATGATTTCTATAGCACCTCCAATAGATACGACTATCAAACTCATTACCAACATTTGAACTGGTCTTCTTTCGATGATTGAGTGCCAGTATGCTTTTCCTTCTGGTAATGGTTGAGCAGCTAATGCAGGGGCTTCACCATATTCTTCTGAAACAAATGAACCAGCTTTTGCAGTTCTAATTAAATTCACCACCATAATGATTACCCCAACTAGGTAAATAGTACCACCCAAGCCTCTTAAAATATACATTGGAATAATGCGAGTTACTGTTTCTAAAAACTGAAACTTCAACTGTCCTTCTGGTGTAAATTGTTTCCACATTAAAACCTGAGAAATAGCTGCCCAATACATTGGGATTGCGTATAGCAATATACCAACGGTTCCAATTAAGAAATGGGTATTCGCCATTTTAACAGAGTGCAATTTGGTATTGTATATTCTTGGTACTAACCAATATAACATACCAAAAATTAAGAACCCATTCCATCCAAGTGCACCTACGTGAACGTGTGCAACAATCCAGTCGGTATAGTGTGCAAATCCATTCACGTTTTTCAACGAAAGCATTGGTCCTTCAAAAGTGCTCATACCGTAACAGGTTAATGCTACAATGAACATTTTCAAAATCGGATCTTCTTTTACTTTATCCCATGCACCACGTAAAGTGAAAATACCATTTAACATACCTCCCCAGCTAGGCAGAATCAGCATAATGCTAAATACAACCCCCAATGATTGAGCCCAATCAGGCAAAGCAGTGTATAATAAATGGTGAGGACCTGCCCATATATAAATGAAGATCAAAGCCCAAAAGTGAATGATACTCCACTTATAAGAATATACTGGTCTTCCAGCCGCTTTCGGTACAAAATAATACATGATACCCAACATAGGAGTGGTCAAGAAAAATGCAACCGCATTGTGACCATACCACCATTGTACCAACGCATCTTGAACTCCTGCATACCAGCTATAACTATGTGTCATAGAAGTAGGCAATGAGAAAGAGTTTACAATATGTAATAATGCAACAGTAACCCAGGTACCAATAATAAACCAAATGGCAACATATAAATGTCTTTCCCTTCTGGTAAGAATGGTAGCAAACATATTGATACCAAATACAACCCAAATAAGGGTAATAGCAATATCAATAGGCCAAATTAATTCAGCGTATTCCTTTCCTTGTGTTAAACCCAAAGGAAGCGTTACAGCCGCTGCAACAATGATTAATTGCCATCCCCAGAAATGGACCAAGCCAAGGGCTTTACTCCACATACTGGTCTTAAGTAAACGAGGCATCATATAATACACGCCGGTGTAAATACCATTACCCACAAATGCAAAGATGACTGCATTGGTATGCAATGGTCTTAATCGCCCAAAACTAATAAAGGAGATACCAAAATTAAGCGCAGGATAAGCAAGCTGAAATGCAATGATTACCCCCACCAGCATCCCTACGATTGCCCACAACACGGTGGCAAAAGCAAATTTTCGGACGATGGAGTTGTCGAATGTGAATTTTTCTAACTGCATAGTGTTTTATTTATTCTCTGTTGGTTGATTGGTTTGATCAAATAATATTTTATGTGCAGGTGTAAACGAGTCGTCAAACTGACCTGTTTTAGACCCCCAGATGAATGCAATCAGGAACCCTGTTGCAACCAAAAGGCTGATAATGAGTAAAAAAACAATTACGATCATAGATGTATATTTTTAAGGTCAGCAATATTTTTAAAACAAAACTTTTCAATAAGCGCAGCACCTAACATGGTAGAAATCACAATGGTGAAAGTGCTAGAAGGCATTAAAATAGCTGCAACTAAGGGCGACATCTGAGCAGTTACAGAAAAATACAAGCCCACTACATTGTATAAAGTAGAAATAACAAAAGTGGTTTTGATTAAATTCTTAGACCACTTGGCTGCTTTCATGTATTGATCTAACAATGGTAATTGATCAGATAGCATAATGGCATCACTAGCAGGAGAAAATTGAATGGTATTATCGACTACTGCAATGCCCACATTGCTTTTGCTTAATGCTCCTGCATCATTTAAACCATCTCCTACCATCATGACTTCCTTACCACTTAATTGCAAGGATTCTATATATGCTAATTTAGCCTGAGGAGATTGATTAAAATGATATGATATAGGACGCTGTAATTGTTGCTTTAAATAGCTTTCAGCATTATTATTGTCTCCGCTCAATACAGATACTGGATAAGGCAATTCATGGATAAGGCGGTCTACATGTGCTCTTAGAATATTTTGAATAATGAACTTGCCATATATTTTATTATCAATAGACACCCAAACTTCAGAAGCCATTGGTTCTACTGAACTATTCCCCACAAAACTGGCAGAGCCTAATTTGTAATGCGTTTCATTTTCCCAAGCTTCTATTCCAGCTCCCGCTACTTCTTTAATATTTTCTAACAAACGAGGTGTTGAATTGATTTTATGAGTAATTGCTTTACTTAATGGATGCAATGACTGTGCAGCCATAGATGCAATAATTTGTAGATGTTCATTTGCAATTACATCACCTATATATTCAACTGATGAAGCATGCGGATAAGTAAGTGTTCCTGTTTTATCAAATACCACTTGATCAACTGTAGCAATGGTTTGTAGCACTTGCGCATTTTTGAGGAACAAGCCATGCTTACTAAAAATATTCAATACAAAGCCCTCTGTAAAAGTGGCTGTAATTAATAATGCACAAGGACATGCTACTATTAATACCGCAGTCATTGCTTGCCAAGCATTGGCCATATTCGTTGAATACCAATAAGCAAAACTGCTGAAGGCAACTGTTAAAACCGCTAAAGAGAAATAATTGCTGATGACTGTTGTGAATGAATAAACATTCTTATCTGACTTTTTAAATGCATCATTATTCCAAAGTCGAGTGAAATTACTTTGAGAAAAAGGCTTCACTACCATCAAATCAATTGAACCATTTAACTGTTTGCCACCAGCATAAACTAAGTCTCCAATAGCTACAGAAGTAGGTTCATTTTCACCAGTTACAAAACTATAATCTATTTCTGCCTTACCCAATAAATGCATACCATCTACTGGAATCACTTCATTGTTTCTGATTCGAATAGTGTCATCTACTAGCACTTCTTGAACGGGTATATAAGATTCAATCCCTTCTTTATCTAATAAACAAACAGCAACAGGAAAATAAGATTTGTAATCCCGATTAAAAGAAAGATCAGCAAAGGTTTTTGTTTGAAAAGATCTTCCTAACAACATAAAGAAAATGATACCAGACATACTGTCTAAATACCCTCCGCCTGTGCCTGAAATAATTTCATACACACTTCTACTAAATGTTACGGCTAATGCCAATGCAATAGGCGCATCTATATTGAGCCTTCTTTGTTTTACACTATACCAAGAATTAATGAAAAACTCTGAACCACTATATAGCAGTACAGGTAATGCCAATAATAAATTGATATACCTGAATAAATTAGCCGTTAAACCATCTACTGTAATGGTTTCTAAGCCCAAATATTCGGGGAAGCTTAACATCATGATATTCGCAAAACAAAAACCAGCAATGCCTATTTTAACCATCGCATTACGAGACACTATTTTTTCTTGCCTTTTAGACTGTTGTCCGTCATCTAAAGTAATATAGGGTTCATATCCAATAGAAGCCAATAACTCAGCAATAGCTCTTATAGAAATTGAAGCAGGATTGAAATAAATGGTTGCTTCTTTTGTTGGAAAATGAACCGAAGAAAAATAAATGCCTTCATTTACTTTTTGGAGATTTTCTAATAACCATATACAAGAGCTACAATGGATTTGAGGTAAATAAAATTTTACAGCTAATTGATTGGGCTTAGAAAATACGATATAAGAAGCTGCTATTGTTTCATTGTCTAAAAATCCAAACTTTTGTTGGTCTTGTAATTCAGGAAGCTTGACCCCGGAAGCATCATGGATATTGTAATATTCACAAAGATTGCTTTTATTCAGAATCTGATAAACAGAGCTACAACCCTTACAACAAAAGGCTTTTGCATCAAAAACCACAGGTTCCCCTGCGCAAAAATCTCCGCAGTGAAAGCATTTAGTAGTTTCGATAGTCTTATTCAGCATAATCTTAAGTGATTGTTAAAAGTTAGTTCATTTTAAACAAAATGCGAAAGCTAAATTTGTTTTTTTGATTCAACTACTGTAGGCTCTAATCCTAGTCCTTTGAAAACATTTGATCTAAAACAACTACAAGAATTCAAACGATCTTCAATCATTTTATTCCAGCGATATTTTTCCTTTTTAAAATTGCAATTGAATGAATCAACTAAATCATGTTGTTTAATTGCTCCGTTTTTAAATCCATTGGTATCTAATACGCTGGATAAATTGTGAACATAGGTCATTATTTTATGCTCCTTACTTCTGGTAAGTTGCATTAAGTCGAATAAATTAGGAAGGGCAACTTCTTTGGCGGATTTTGCGTTAAACACTTTCATTACAGAAGGGAATACCAATTTCTGTTCACAGGTTACCAAAGAACTAAAATCGTTGCGTAGATTATGCATTAATTCTACCAAGTAGCTTTTTTCATCTTCCTGGTATTCGTTTAAAAAAACACAGTTAATAGCGTTCTGTAATTTTAGCTCTAGGCAGGGATATACATTCTCTAGAAGATGCTGTATTAATTCTTCTGTTTGATCTGCGTGTTTACACATTTGTAGTTTTTTACCCTACAAAGATGTATTGAGATCATCGCGGAATGAATGAGTTTTGCTATGGCATTATATGATTTATATCATATAATTATGCTAATCTTCAATATTGGCTGTTTGAATCAGCTTTTGTAAATTGATGATACTGATTTTTTTACCTTTTAACGATATTAATTTATCGTTATTAAACTCCGATAATAATCGAATGCAACTTTCGGTAGAAGTTCCAACATAATCTGCAATTTCCTCTCGGCTCAAACTTACATTGATTGTTTGATTGTCTTCTTCAAAACCATAAGTTGCTTTTAAGAACAATAAAGCTTCTGCCATTCTTTCCCGCACACTTTTTTGAGAAAGCGAAACAATATGATCTTCTGCTACTTTTAAATCGTTGCTCATTTTCTTGACCACTTCAAACATCAGCTTAGGAGAAGAGGTGATGGTATCAAAAAAATATTTTTTATCTATCATACAAATGGAAGCATCTTCCAAAGTAACCGCAGAACAATGGTACCTTTCATTAGACAATAAAGCCCTATATCCAACTATATCGCCCGATTTAACTAGTCTTAAAATCTGCTCCTTGCCATCGTAACCAGTTGTAGTCAGCTTTATTTTGCCACTATTGATACAGAACAAACCAGCAGGCAACCCATTCTCTGCAAATACATATTGTCCCTTTTTATAAACTGCACAAGACTTATGTAAACTCAAATCTTTTGCTTGATCATTGTCCAATACATTAAAAACAGAGTTGAGTCTTACATTACAACTCATACAACCAGTCTCAAGGGGTCCATTATTCTTCATCACTTCTTTTGGCTTTAATCAAAGTTAAACATATAAAATTTATTTGGTTAACAAAACTACCCTAGATTCCATTGGAGCAAGTTGAAAGGTATTGCCTTGCTTTTGCCCTGAAACAACATCAGTAATTGCAGTAAACCCTTTGGTTCTTTCTGTATAATTGGCTAATGAGACTTCTTTTGCTTTAGTTGATGTATTTAATACAACCATTACTGTTGAACTTTGATCATGTCTAAAGTAAACATAAAGCCCATCACTGGGTAACCATTGCATCATTTTACCTGTTTGTAAAGCAGTATTATTCTTTCTGAAGTTTGCTAAGGCTTTAACATAATTAAACGCAGTATTTTCAGTTTGATCACGGCCACTGGCTATGCGTTTGTCTTTTTCATCATTCGGAAAACCGCCGGGAAAATCTAAGCGAACCATTCCATCATTGGGATCTTTAAAGTTTTTCATCCACAATTCTGTTCCATAATACAATTGTGGAATACCCCTTAAAGTAAATAACAAGTTCATCCCCATTTTGTACTTGTTCATATCAGCTCCAATCATCGAAACAAATCTTTCCATATCATGATTGTCTAAGAAAATACAATTTTTCTCAGGTGCCTGATACAATAAATCTTGTGACAAAGTCATATATAATTTATTGACTCCCTCTGTCCAGCCAAACGGCTTATTGATAGCATCCATCATAGCATAACTCAAAGGGAAATCTGTAGTACCAGGGGCATTGTGTTTAAATGCAGGTTGCATATTATTCTTGGTAAAATAAGCACTGCCTGCAACCGTATTGGCCACTGCTTCTCCAAAAATACTAATGGTAGGAAAATCTTTTTCTAAAGCGCTGTTCACATTGTTCATGAATTGCTCATCACAATATTTATAGGTATCCACTCTCCAACCGTCAATACCAAATTCTTCCACGGTCCACAATGCATGCTGAATTAAAAAATTAGCTACATAAGGATTGCGCTGATTTATATCCGGCAAATGTGGAACAAACCAACCATCTAACATTACTTTTTTATCTGCAGCATTCCCCATCGGATCAAAAATGGCTTCATCTCTATGATTGGTATTGGTGTAAGTTGGCCAATGATTAATCCAATCTTTAGCGGGTGCATCTTTAAACATCCAATGCTCGTTACCCACATGATTGTAAACTGCATCTTGAATAATTTTAATGCCTTTTGCATGAGCAGCATCAATCAATTTTTTATAGGCATTTTCGCCACCTAATCTTTTGTCAATTGCATAGTGATTGGTAAACCAGTAGCCATGATAGCCGGCCATCATTCCTGCTTGCTCACTTTGCAAAGGCATATCATTTTCTAATACGGGTGTCATCCAAATAGCAGTAACGCCCAAATCATGTAAATAATCTAAATTATTTGCCACCCCTTCTAAATCGCCGCCATGTCTTTTGATGGGATCTTTTCGATTAACTAAATTGTCTTTATAGCCAGACACCACATCGTTAGAAGGGTTGCCATTACTAAATCGATCGGGCATCAATAAATAAATAAAATCTTTAGCACTTACTCCTTTTGCAAAGGTTTTTCCCATTCCTGTTCTTCGTGGTTTTAATTCCCAAACAATAGTAGCTGCACCATCCAAACCGGCTAATTGAATATTGACTTTACCTGGTTTAGCAGAAGGGCTAACTAGCAAGTCTAAGGCCAAATATTTTTTATTTTCAAAGGCATGTACTTTAGTCAATTGTACACCTGGATAATTCAAACGAACTTTTGCATTTGAAAAAACATTTTCTTTATTTCGTACAATCACTTGTACTTTATTCCATTTCATTCCCACGAACCAATTGGTGGGATACAATTCAATATTGCTTTGAGCTTGTAAGCTAAAAGCCAGCAATAAGCACCCAATTATTTTTACTAAGCGATTCATATAAATAGTTTGTATTTATTCATTTTCTTTCACCACAATAGCGCATACTACCGCAGCAGCAATTAATAATCCACCCCCTACTTGCACCGCTAATAAACGATCATTGTGCAAAACAGTTTCCATTACATTTCCAAAAAACAAAGAGGCAATAATTTCAGGGAGCACAATAAAGAAATTAAAGATGCCCATATAAATTCCCATTTTATGTGGAGGTATACAACCCGCTAACATAGAATAAGGCATTGATAAAATAGAAGCCCATGCAATTCCTACCAAGCCCATTGATAAGTACAAGTAAGCCGGTTCTGTAACGTAGTTCACCGAAATCAATCCTGCACCTCCTAATAACAAACAAATGGTGTGGGTATATTTTTTCCCTAATTTGTTTACCCAGAAAGGGAGGGTAAAAGAGAAACCGAATGTGACTAGATTTAAAATGGCTGAAGTGGTATTTGCATATTCTAAGCCTTGTGTATATAAATCACTTGATGTAGTGGTATTGCCGCCAAATATATCTGTAGCAACTCCAGTGCTATAATAAAACCACATCAAAAATAAACCAGGCCAAGTTAAAAAGTTCACCAATGCCAATCGCTTCATTTGATCAGGCATATTAGCAACTGAACTAAAAATTTCTATTACACCACCTATAAAGCCTTTGCCTTCAGCATCTAATTTAATTTTCCAATCTGGATCAGTTGGTGGGTATTCTTTGCTCTTAATAACAGTGTATAAAACAGCCAATAGAAATACTGCACCACCAATATAAAATGAGTACATAATATTTTCTGGAATACCGCCAGCTGTTTTATCTCTTGAAACCCCAAACCACTGTACCAGTTTTTGAGGTAAATAACCCGCTACAAAAGAAGCCAAACCAATAAACATACTCTGCATGGCAAAGCCCATGGGTTGTTGCTTTTTATCTAAGTTGTCGGCCACAAAAGCACGGAAGGGTTCCATGCTTATATTGATGGAAGAATCTAAAATCCAAAGAACACCAGCAGCCATCCAAATAGCAGATGAATTGGGCATAATAAACAAAGCCAAAGAACTTAAAATGGCCCCCACTAAAAAGTAAGGTCTTCTTCTTCCCAACTTTGGATGCCAAGTTCTATCACTCATGTATCCAATGATTGGCTGAACAATCAATCCCGTCATTGGAGCGGCTAACCAAAGGCCTGGAATCTGCTCTGGAGTAGCTCCTAAGTATTCATAAATGGCACTCATATTGCCCATTTGCAAACTCCAACCAAATTGAATTCCAAAGAATCCAAAACACATATTCCAGATTTGCCAAAAACTCAATTTCGGCAATACCGCTTTTGAAGAGGTAGACATAGCAATCGTTGTTGATGATAAATATTGTGTATTGAATACACATCCCAATATACAATAAAAAACATCCTCATAAAGAGGATGTTTGATAAATTTTTATAGTGCCTATTAGCTTAAATCACAAACCCATCAGGTAATATCGCGGTCTTTTTTAC
>QLAH01000356.1_pt1 | contig 27948 bp, 29 predicted proteins | sample 4693081 | NCBI WGS metagenome assembly QLAH01 (sample SAMN09425401, study PRJNA476045) | Lake water metagenome, whole genome shotgun sequencing project. | reverse complement strand
GCGATCGACGTGGATGGATGGACCAACACCTGGTCGAACCTGTTCGTCCGCATGCTCCTCGGCTGCTGCGTACTGAAGCTCGACAGCAAGTTCGGCTACCGCCAGTGGTACTATGACCGGCTGACCCCCTGGGAGCACTATGTACCCGTGAAGGCAGATGCTTCGGATCTGGGCGACATGGTCGAGTGGGTCCGCTCCAACGACGCGCGCGCAGCCGAGATCGCCCGAAATGGACAGCGCCTCGCGCAGTCCATGACCTACGAGTCCGTCCGCGACGAGGCCGTTCAGCTCATCACCGCGCACTGGCGGGGATGAGGAGCATGTCCCGGCTGCTTCCACATATGAAGCGCATCTGGCGGGGTATGCCGGTATCCCCGATGGTACGGACCATCCTCGGAACGCCAGTATGGCATATCCTCACCGCACGCGGCCGGGCGAACCTGCAGCGGCTCAGCGATCCGGCGATAATTCCGCCCGGCCCGCTGGTCATCTCTGCCTGCGTCTCCGACGTCACCGGCATCGGCCGCGCCGGGCGCCTGACGGTGCGGGCGGCGGAGGCCTGGGAGATACCCTTCATCGTGCACGATATTCCCGGCGACCCCATGGTGCAGCAGGTGCCCCGCGACCTGCCGCCGGGAGGCGTGTGGCTTGCCCACTGCAACCCACCCGAGGCCGCCGTGCTGATGAGCCAGGCGTCGGAGCATCTCTGGGCGACGCGCTATCGCATCGGCTACTGGGCCTACGAACTCAGCGAGCTACCGCGCTTCTGGTGGTCCGCCATCCCGTTCTTCCACGAGATCTGGACCCCCAGCCGCTTTGTCGCCGATGCGGTCGAGCGGGCCAGGGGCAGTGCCGCCACCATTGTACGCGTGGTGCCCCACCCGGTTGCCATCGAGCCGCCGCCGAAAGCAACACCCCGCACCGGGGGACCGCTGACATTTCTTGTGATGATCGACGCCCGCTCGAGCCTGGCTCGCAAGAACCCTTTGGGCGCGATCCGGGCCTTCCAGCAGGCCTTCTCCGCAGACGACACCGGCGTGCGGCTGGTGGTCAAGGTAGTGGCGGCCTGGAAGGATCCGCGCGCGGTCGCCGGACTGCGCGATGCGGCGGCTGGATGGAAGACCATCCGCTTCCTCGACGAGGAACTGAGCGACGCCGAGACCCAGAGCCTGGTCGCGTCCGCCGACTGCCTGGTTTCGCTGCATCGCGCCGAGGGCTTCGGCCTGCCAATCGCCGAGGCGATGCTTGCCGGCCTGCCGGTGATCGCGACAGACTGGTCGGGAAACACCGACCTCACCCGAGGCGCGAGCTATGAGGTCCCATACAGCCTCGTTCCTGCCGTCGACCCGTCCGGCCGCTACAGCGGCACCCGCCAGCAGTGGGCCGACCCGGACCTTGCCGCCGCCGCCGCCGCGATGCGGCGGGTGCGCGACGACCCGGTTGAGCGTGCAGCTATTGCCAGAAGCGGGCAGCGACGGGTGCGGGAGCTCTGCGCCGGGCTGCCACGCGATGCTATCGCGGCGTTGATTGGACCAGCGCCGGCTTTCGTGGCAGATCGTCGTCAGGACACGACCAAGGGAACCGACGAATGAAGCATCTCAGTGCTGGCGAGGTGATTTCGCTTCTCGGGCTCGAGCCGCATGTGGAGGGCGGGTTCTATCGCCAGACCTTCTCCGACCAGCCGGACCCGACCGGGCGGCCGATATCGACCCTTATCTGCTACATGCTGACCGACAACCAGGCCGGCGCCTGGCACCGGGTCGATTCGGCGGAAGTCTGGCACTGGTACGCCGGTGCGCCCATGACCCTCACCATCTCCCGCGACGGCAAGACCGTCACCACCCACGTGCTCGGCGCGGACCTCGCCACCGGTCAGCGTCCGCAGGGCGTCGTGCCGCCGGGAGCCTGGCAGCGGGCCAAGGTCGAGGGCGAGTGGGCGCTGGTTGGCTGCACCGTGGCGCCGGGCTTCCAGTTCTCGAAGTTCGAGCAGGCGGAACCTGGCTGGGAGCCGGGCTGAGCTCAGCCCTTCTTCACCCAGAGGCCGTTCGGCTCCTGCTGCCAATAGGTGACCGCATTGCCGTCCTTCAGCGCCCGCCAGGCGGTGCGCGCTTCGGTGACGGCGTCGGGATCGCGGCCGGAGAACATGAAAACGATGCGCTCATAGCCCTCGCCGGTCTGCGGGACCGCCCGGTCGACGAAGAAGCGCACCTGGGCCCCGTTGGGGTTGTGCGGGCGGGTGGTGATCAGCACGGGCTGCACCGCATCCTCGCTGCCGCCAGCGCGGGCGTGCGGCAGGAAGCTGTCGTCGCGATAGGTCCACAGCATGTTGTCTATGGCCTCGGCCCGCTCGTCGCTGGACGTTTCGACCACCACCTTCCAGCCGCGCTCGAGGCTTTTTTCGACGAGCACGGGCAGCACCCGTTCGAGCGGCTGGCTTTCGAGGTGGTAGAAGAGGATCTCGCTCATTTGCCTTCGTAGTTGTCCCGCACCAGCCGATCGAGCAGCGTGACGCCGAAGCCCGAGGCCCAGGCGCCGTTCGTCTCGGTCTGCGGCGAACCGAGCGCCACGCCGGCGATGTCGAGATGCGCCCACGGCACGTCGTTGACGAAGCGCAGCAGGAACTGTGCCGCCGTGATCGAGCCGGCCGGGCGGCCGCCTGAGTTCTTGATGTCGGCGAAACGGCTCTCGATCAGCTTGTCGTAGGCCGGTCCAAGTGGCATGCGCCAGACCTTCTCGCCGGTAGCAAGACCGGCGGCGAGAAGCCTCCCAGCCAGCTCGTCGTTGTTGGAGAACAGCCCAGCATGGTCGTTGCCGAGCGCCACGCCGATCGCCCCGGTCAGCGTCGCGAGGTTGATCATGGCGCGCGGCTTGAACCGCCCCTGCGTGTACCAGAGGGCGTCGGCAAGCACGAGCCGACCCTCGGCGTCGGTGTTGACCACCTCGATGGTGGTGCCGCTCATCGCCTTGAGGATATCGCCCGGACGGTATGCATTGCTGGACGGCATGTTCTCGACGAGGCCGATCACGCCGACGGCGTTCACTGCTGCCTTGCGGGTGGCGAGCGCCTGCATCAGTCCGATCACGGCAGCCGCGCCGCCCATGTCGCCCTTCATGTCCTCCATGCCGGCGCCCTGCTTGAGCGAGATGCCGCCGGTATCGAAGACCACGCCCTTGCCGACGAAGGCGAGTGGCGCATCGCCATCCTTGCCGCCCTTCCAGCTCATGATCACGAGGTAGGGTGGACGATCGGAGCCCTGCGCCACGGCGAGCAGGGCACCCATCCCGAGTTCCTCCATCGCCGCGCCATCGAGCACCTCGACCTCAAGCCCGAGTTCCGTCAACTCGCTGGCCCGCTCCATGAACTCCGTGGTGCCGAGCACGTTGGGCGGCTCATGCACCAGGTCGCGGGCGAGAATTTGCCCGTTCGCCACGGCCATCCGGTCGGCGATCGCCTTGTCGGCGGCCGCCCTGCTGGCGACGTGTAGCGTCACCGCAAGGCTGTTGTCGGTATCGTCCTTCTTGGCGGATTTGTAGCGGTCGAAGCGATAGTGGCGCAGCGTCAGCCCGGCGGCCAGTTCGCCGACCCGCTCGGGCGTCGCTGCATCGTCGTCGAGCAGCACTGCGGCCCTGGTGACCTTCAGGCCCATCAACTTGCTGGCGAGCGAGCCGCCACGATCGGCCCAGGCACTGGGGCTGGAGCCATTGGACGGCTTGCCGCTGCCCAGCACCAGCAGGCGCTGCGCCTCGACATTGGGTGGCGCCAGCAGATCGAGCATCTGGCCCTGCTTGCCCTTGAAGCCGGACGCGGCGGCGAGCTTCGTCCAGTCGAGACCGGTCGCCTGCCAGACGGCGGCAGCGCCCCCCGTGGGCTCAGCGTCCTCTGCGACGTAGACGACCAGCGCGCCAGTTGCCTTCACGGGCAGCGCGGCGGTCTTCACGATGAGCTCATGCGGCATGGACAAGACCCTGAAATAGCGCGCGATATGCCGCGCCCAAAACTAAGTCCGTCACAGATAGCGCCGTCGCCCGGCGCGTCAATCCCGCAACAGCAACGTGAGCCCCGCCCGGCCCACGACCGTTGCGCTTGCCAACCAGGGGTAGCGGCGGGCAGAGTCCGGCCACTGCCGGGCCGACTCTCGCCCGGCCCATCGACCATCGGACACGCATGGACCGGCTGAAGCGCTATCTCGTGGGGCAGTTCGCCACCGAAGCCGCGACCCTGTTCGCCGTGGCGATCAGCATCATCTTCCTGGTGCAGTGCCTGCGCGTGGTCGATGTGGGGTCAGTGCGCGGCCAGGGTCTGGTGACGCTCGGTGCCCAGGTGCTGCTCGCCCTGCCCTCGGCCTCGATGGCCTTCATCCATGTCTGCATCGGCATCGGGCTGGCGCGTGCGCTGCGCACCATGCAATCGACCCGTGAACTCCACATCCTGCATGTCAGCGGCAAGCTCGGCACGCTGGCCCGCGCCATCGCGCTCTATGCTGTCGCCGGAGCTGTGCTGCTGCTGTTCGTGGCGCATGTGGCGGACCCGGCGGCATCGCGCGAGAACAGCACCATCCGCTCGCGCATCGCCGCAGACCTGGTCGGGCGCTCGCTGGTCCCCAACCGCTTCGCCGAGGTGACCAGCGGCGTCACCGTGACAGTGGGCGGGCGGCGGGCCGGAGGCGAGATCACCGCCTTCTTCGCCGACGATCGGCGCGAGGCGACGCGGCGCACCTACATCGCCGAATCGGCGACGATCACCTCCGACGACATCGGGTATGTGCTGCAGCTCTCGGACGGCGTGGTGCAGTACCGGACGGAGGAGGGCAAATTCTCGGAGATCGCCTTCGACCGCTATGATCTCGCCTTCGAGCGTCTGACGGGCGAAGCGGATACCGGCGAGCGCACCGCTCAGACGAGCCTCGACATCGTCGTCGAAGCCAATGCGGAAGGCTGGACCGATACGCGGCTGCGCAGGCTCGCCGACCGCACGCTGGAGGGACTGCGGGTCCTGTCGATCTGCCTGTTCGTCTTCGCGCTCGCCGGCTTTCCGAGCGGGCGGCGCAGGGAGCCGCGGCTGCCGGTCGAAATCACCGTGCTCGGCGCGTCGTTCTTCGAGCGGGTCCTTGCCACCTATGCTCCGGGCGATGGCTGGCTGGCGCCGCTGACCGGCTTCGTAGCGCTCACCGGCGTTTCCCTGGTGATCCTCGTGTTCCGGGTCAAGCCCTTCGCCCGACCGCGGCGCGAGGCGAGGAGCAAGGCACCGGCATGAACCGCATCGACTGGATCATCGTCCGCCGCCTGCTCGGCAGCATCGGGCTCACGCTGCTGATCCTCTATGGCCTCGTGCTGCTCGTCGAATCGCTGTCCACCTCGCGATTTGCGGCGCTCTCGCGCCTCGGCGGCCCGGGCCTGGCGATCCTTGCCATTGCCGCTTCGGCGGCCCGCTGGCTGCTCGATACCCTGCCGCTCACCGTGCTGGTGGGGGCGATCGCCGGGCTGCTCAACCTGCAGACCACCCGCGAGATGACCGTCATCAAGTCCTCCGGCGCCTCGGTGTGGCGGCTGATGCGGGCGCCCGTCGCCACCGCGATTGTCCTCGGGCTGCTGATTTCGATGGGGGCGCACGCCGCCGTCGTAACCCTGAACCGCGGCCTCACCGTCGAGGGCGGCGAAGCGCGGGTCGGCGCCGGCACCTTCTGGCTGGAGGAGCGCAATGCCGAGCAGCCCTACATCCTCGAGGCCGGCTACGTGCATCCGGGTGGCGAGGCGCTGGGCAATGTCAGCGTCTTCAAGCTCGACTCACCCCGCGAGCGGATCGAGGCCGAGATCGCCGAACTGATCGGCGGCGAATGGGTCATGCCGACAGCCACGCGGTTCGTTTCGGCCCGCGTGCCCGAGCAGGTCACCGACTTCCGGCTGCCGACCACGACATCGCCCGGCGACATGCAGACAAAGATCAGTTCGGTCAAGGACATGACGGTCTACGAGCTGGCGGCGGCGCTGGCCGCCCGGCTCAACGACCCGCGCAAGCGAGCCGAGACCGTCACGCAGTTCATCAGGTTGCTGGCGCTTCCGGCCAGCTTGTGTGGCTCCCTGGTCATTGCCTTCGCATTTACGGCCGGTTATCGAAGGACCAATAAGTATGGTGGGACGGTGCTTTATGGCATCGTTCTTGGTTTCGTGGTTTATGTGGTGACCGAGATGGCAGGGCGCGCCGGGGACGCTGGAGTGATCCAGCCGGTGATTGCCGTTCTCGGGCCGGCATTGGTTGCCATCGTCGCGGGAGCGACGGTGCTGCTCAACAGGGAAGACGGGCGCACGTGAAGTCTGGACGCCGCGACCGGGGTGGACTTGTGCGCTTGCAGCGCCTCGGCAGCGCATTGGGGCTCGCCCTGGCGGTCCAAGGCGCACTGCTTGCCCCGGCACATGCCCAGTTCCTGCCCGAAGGGTTTTTCACCCAGTTGCCCGAACCGGGGGCTCCGGCGCAGGTCGAGGCCAACACGCTCAACTACGACGCCATCAGCGACGTGATCAGCGCCACCGGCCGCGTCGTGATGAACTATTCCGGCTACACGCTGGCCTGCGATTCGCTACGCTTCGAGCAGGGCTCGGGCTCGGTGATCTGCGAAGGCAACGTGCGGATCACCGATGCGCAGGGCACGCGCTACGAAGCCGATCGCATCGAGGTGACCGGCGGGATGAAGGAAGCCTTCATCCGATCGCTGACCCTCACCACCACCGACGGCGCGCAGATCACTGCCGGTGATGCCCGGTTCAGCGAAACGCTGGAGACCGTGCTGACCGACGCGAGCTACTCGCCGTGCGGCCTCTGCATCGACGAAAAGGGCAATCGCATCGGCTGGAAGGTCAAGGCCGCCACGCTGAAGCAGAACAGCCAGACCAAGGTCGTCTATTTCGAACAGCCCAGCCTCGAAGTGCTCGGCGTTCCGGTCGCCTGGCTGCCGTGGCTCTGGCTTCCCGATCCGACCAGCACGCGCAATACCGGCTTCCAGCTTCCCAGCGTCGACTACAAGGCCGACCTCGGCGGCCGCCTGCGCGTGCCGTATTTCATCGGCATCGGTGAGGATACCGACATCCTGCTCGCGCCGCAGTTGATGACGCGGCAAGGGTTCCTGATGGCTGCCTCGTGGCAGCAGCGCTTCGACTACGGCGCGTTCAGTATCGAGGCCTCGGGGCTCTATCAGCTCGACCCCGGCGCCTTCGCGGGTACGGTCGGCGATCGGGACTGGCGTGGTGCCATCGAAACGGACGGGCAGTTCCAGGTCGCGTCGGATTGGACCATCGGGTGGAACTACACCACCTTCACCGATGCGGCCTATCTCAACGACTACGACTTCAACAACGCCGGCCGGGTGGTGAACGAGGTCTACACCACCCACCTCAGCGACGATTTCTTCGTCGATATCAGGCTGCAGGAATTCAAGCTGCTCGGCGATGTCAGCGATGCGGATCAGGACCAGCAGGCGCTCGCCATCCCGAACGCCCGCAGCGCCAACTATTTCGACCTCGGGGAGAACGGCCAGATCCGGCTCGAAGGCACCTTCCTCGGCGTGATGCGAGACGCGGACTCTGTAGAACTGCTCAAGTACGGCGTGCCGTATGTGTTCGGCTATGAGGGCCAGAAGTTTCACGGCACTGCTGAAGGCAGCTGGCAGAACCAGCACATCCTTCCTGGCGGCATCGTAGCTACCCCCTATCTCGGCGTTCGCGGCGACATCGCCAACTATGGCGATGGTGATCTGGCAACTTTAGGTGAACCCTCCGACCAGTTGCTGTTCAACGCCACACCGGTCGCGGCGATGGACGTGCGGTGGCCGATGATCGCCAGCTCCGGCGCGGACACCCACCTGCTCGAGCCGATCGCGCAGCTCGTCTGGCGCGGCAGCGACACGAGCGCCGTCGGCATCACCAACGACAATGCGCACAGCTTCGTGCTCGATGAGACCAACCTCTTCTCCTACAATCGCTTCACCGGTACCGACCGGCAGGAGACGGGCCTCCGCGCCAATATCGGCGGCCGCTACCTCGCCAACTTCAGCGACGGCGGCTGGCTCGAACTGACGGCGGGCCAGTCCTTCCACCTCGCCGGCGTCAATGCGCTGGGCGAAGTGGATGAAACCAATACCGGCGCTTCGACGGGCCTCGGCGACGATGCCTCCTACGTGGTGCTCGGCGCCCGCGGCTCGCCGTTCGACGGCCTGGTGCTTGGCGCCAAGGCGCAGATCGACGTGGGCGGGCCGACAATCGCGCGGGCCGGGCTGGGCGCTGATTACGCCATCGGCAACGGCTTCTCGGTCGGCAGCGACTACATCTACCTGCCCGCCGACGCAGCGACCGGCGTCACCAACGACCAGCACGAAGTCACCGTGCGGGCCACGGCACCGCTGCCGTTCGACTACTGGCGCGTCGAGGGCTCGACGTCATGGGACCTCGCGACCAGCCAGTGGCTCGAGAGCACCGGCCGCATCTACTATGATGACGGTTACTTCCTCGCCGGCGGCTTCGTGACTGCCACCGGCACCACGCACACCGATCCCGACTCGCTGGCCTTCGGCATGAGCCTCAAACTGAAGGCACCCGGCGCCGAGTTCGGCATCGGCTTCTAGATTTGGCCGCAATCATCCAACATTGAATGGACGGAATTCGAGTGACCAGGCCGGGGACTTTTCCGGTGGCCCTCCAGAAACAATGGTGACGACATGAACCGCTTCCTTGCCGCAGCCCTTCTCGGCACCATGCTCAGCTTCGGCGCCGTCGCGCCCGGTTTCGCCGCCACCGCAGCGACGGTCAACGGCGTCGCCATCGACGACCGTGACGTGGCCGCCCGCGTGCAGCTGATGAAGCTCGAAGGCGGCGGATCGAACTCCAAGGCGCTCGATGCGCTGATCACCGAGCAGCTGCAGCTGCAGGAAGCCACGCGGCTGGGCATCGATGTCACCGACCAGCAGGTCGATGATGCGTTCCAGCAGGTGGCCCGCAACGTGAAGCTCTCGACCTCTAAGCTCACCGAACTGCTGCGCGCCAACGGCGTCAGCGATGCGACGATGAAGTCCCGTCTCAAGGCGGCGCTAGCCTGGCAGAAGGTCGCCGAAGTCGCGATCCGCCAGCGCGTCCAGGTGTCGGACCTGCAGCTCGACCAGGCTGCACAGGCCTCGCTGACCCAGGACATGAGCTTCGACTATGTGCTGAAGGAAGTGCTGTTCATCACCGCGGGCAAGAATGCCTCCGGCCGCACCAGCGAGGCGAACAAGTACCGCGCCGCGTTCCAGGGCTGCGACAGCGCCGTCGATCTGTCGCTGAAATTCACCGATGCTGCGGTGCGCGATGTCGGTCGCCGCCATGCGACCCAACTGCCCGAAGCGCAGGCCAAGGAGCTGGCGGCGCTCAATGTCGGCGGCATCACCAAGCCGCGCGTCACCGAGTCGGGCGTGTCGATGTATGCGGTCTGCTCCAAGACGCAGGCCCGCGACACCACCTTCGTCAAGAACAAGCTGCGCAACGAGCAGGGGCAGGAAGCCTTCAAGGCCGAGGCCGACAAGTACCTCGCCGAACTGCGCCAGAAGGCCCGCATTTCTCGCTAACGCGCCGTTAAGCGCTACCGGCGGATTGGTCGGACGCTCCGGCAGGACTGTTCAGGATTTGTCTGGCAGCATACGGCGTTCCGTGCGGGATGCCGGACCGAGCTTTGTGAGGTGCTGACGTGCCGAACCCGCGCGACCTGCCGCTGGCCATCACCATGGGCGAGCCTGCGGGTATCGGCCCCGACCTGATCATGCGGCTCTACGCGGCCCGCCAGCAGCTCGGGCTGCCGCCCTTCATCGTCTACGGCCACGTCGATTTCCTGAAGTCGAGGGCAGAGCGGCTCGGGCTCAAGCTCACCCTCGCCCCCACCGATCCGGCCAACGCGGCTGCGGTGTTTGCCGATGCCATGCCGGTGGCGCATGTCGATGGGCTAGTCCCCGACAAGCCGGGCGACCCGTCACCGCTCTCCGGCAAGGTGGTGATCGAGGCTATCGCGCGCGCGACGGAAGCGACAATGACCGGCGCGACCCGCGGCCTCGTCACCGCGCCGATCCACAAGGCGGTGCTCTATACCGCCGGCTTCAAGCATCCCGGCCACACCGAGTACCTCGCAGCACTGACCGATCGCGGTGGCACGCCGCCCATGCCGGTGATGATGCTGGCCCATGAGGACCTGCGGGTGATCCCGGCAACCATCCACGTGCCGCTCCGCGAAGTGGCCGGTCTGATCACCTACGAACTGCTGGTCGAAACCGGCCGCGTCGTCGCGCAGAGCCTGCGCACCCGGTTCGGCATCGCCGAACCCCGGCTTGCCTTTGCCGGCCTCAATCCGCATGCTGGCGAAGGTGGGGCGATCGGCCGCGAGGACTTCGACGTGGTCTACCCCGCCGTGCAGCAATTGGTGCACGAAGGGATCGATGCCGAGGGGCCGATCCCGGCCGATACGCTGTTCTACCTGCCCCACTGGCGGCGCTTCGATGCGGTGATCGCCATGTACCATGACCAGGCGCTGATCCCGATCAAGACGGTCGCCTTCGACGAAGCGGTGAACGTAACCCTCGGCCTCGCGATTGTCCGCACCTCACCGGATCACGGCACGGCCTTCGATCTTGCCGGCACCGGCAACGGCTCCACCGCCAGCTTCCTCGCCGCCATCCGGCTTGCCGACAAGCTGACCAACGGCGCTATGCTCGAAGCGGCTTCGGACTGAGGGAGCGCCAGGCTCCCTATTTTTGCGCCTCGAGCCACTCCAGCATCTCGGCGATCTCCTTTTCCTGGGCCGCGATGATGGTCTCGGCAAGCGCCCTGGCCCAGGGATCGTCGCCATGCGCGAGCTCCGCCTCGGCCATGTCGATGGCGCCACGGTGATGCGGGATCATCGAGCAGACGAACGCCACGTCGATGTCCTTGGCCGTGCCCCCGACCATCATGTCGCGGTTCATTGCGGCCATCCCGTCCATCAGGTCCACATGCGCCGCATCGCCGCCCATCATCATCCCCATACCGCCATCGCCCATGGCCATGCCGGCATGCGGATAGTCGGCGGTGCAGATGGCCGGCAGGCCGATTGCGTCCTGCGCGATGCCCGCCGTGGCGCCGGCGGCGAGACTGAGGGCGAGAACAGCAGTGGCGATCAAGGTCGGCTTCATCGGTTTCTCCTCATGCATGGCCAAGGCGGCCGCATGCCCTTCGTGCACCTTCCCACCGTGGCAAGGTCAAGCGGGGATTTCCGCTGCGCCGCAAATCCGCTATCGAGAGCCCCATGCAGATCGACACCCTCCCCCCGCTGCGCGAAGTCATCGCGACCCACGGGCTGCGCGCCAAGAAGGAACTCGGGCAGAACTTCCTGCTCGACCTCAACCTCACCTCGCGCATCGCCCGGGTTGCGGCGCCGCTCGAGGCCGCAACCGTCATTGAGGTCGGCCCCGGCCCCGGCGGCCTGACGCGAGCCCTCCTCGCCGAGGGAGCGCGGAAGGTCATCGCCATCGAGCGCGACGAACGCGCCCTCCCCGCCCTCGCCGAGATCGCGGCCGCCTATCCGGGCCGGCTGGAGATCATCTCCGGGGATGCGCTGGAGATCGACTACGCGAAGCTGGCGGAGGGCCCGACCAAGCTCGTCTCCAACCTGCCCTACAACATTGGCACGGAGCTGCTGACCCGCTGGCTCACCGTCGACCCGTGGCCGCCGTTCTTCGAGAGCCTCACGCTGATGTTCCAGCGCGAGGTGGCCGAGCGCATCGTGGCAAAGCCGGGCGATGATGCCTATGGCCGGCTCGGTGTGCTCTGCGGCTGGCGCACAGAGGCGCGCATCGCCTTCAATGTCGGCCGCGAAGCCTTCACCCCGCCGCCGAAAATCACCTCCAGCGTCGTGCACCTGCGCCCCAAGACACTCACTGACGGCGTTCGCGCCCGCGATCTTGAAGCGGTCACCCGCGCGGCCTTCGGGCAGCGCCGCAAGATGGTGCGGCAGAGCCTCAAGTCGCTCGGGGTGCCGATGGAGCCGCTGCTCGTTGCGGGCGGGCTCGAGGGCAGCGAGCGCGCCGAGGAATTGCCGGTCGAGACGTTCCTCAAGCTGGCGAAGGCGCGACGCGGATGAGTGGCATCTTCGCCGTCTTCGCCGGATTGCTGTGTTTCGTAGTCCCGCTGGCGGTGCCGCTGTTCGCCCAGCGCTGGCGCACGTTCGCGATCATCGTCGCGATGGCCGTGGCGTTCTTCGGCTGGCTTACCTGGGATATCGGGCGCACCGGCAGTGCGCACTGGATCGGCTCGTTCCTCGGCGGCCTGATGCTGTTCGGCTTCGCCGCGGGCACCATTGCCAAGTTCGTCATGCTGCTGGGGCGGCGTCCGGATCAGGCCTGAGGGTTGGCCTCAGCCGTCCAGCGTCGCCTTGCCGATGTTCCCCGCCGCATCCACGGGCAGTTCCGCCACCGTGACCGTACGCTTGAGAATATGGGCGGCCTTGGTCAGCAGCGCCGTCTTCACTTCGGCCGGAGTCATCTTGTCGTCGGTGTTGGCCCAAACCTTGAGTGTCAGGTTGTGGTCGAAGCTCTGCCGCGCCAGGGTTTCGCGCAGCATCACCTTAACATTGGCCTGGGTGCGATCCTTCAGGGTCGGATGGCGCCGCATCTCGTCAATGCTGCAAGCCTTGATTTCAAATGTCATGATCTGAGTCTCCGCCACAGCGAGCGTCCGCCTGTTCTGGGCGACTTGGAATTGTGCTAAATACAATCATCCACAGCCGGTGGGGTTTATCCACAACGGCCTGGTATTAGACCTAACGCTTTGCGTTAACATTTGCGCAGTTTGCTGCGGCTTCAGAGCGCGTCGATCTGTTCCTGCAGGTCCCGCACGAAGTCGTCGAGTTCGTTGAAGCGCGGCCGCGCCAGGCGGGCCGAGGCAAGAATCGTCCGGACCCGGCTGGTCGAGTCCTCGAGGTCCTCGTTGACCAGCACGTAGTCGTACTCGCGGTAGTGGTCCATTTCGAGCCGGGCGTTGCGCAACCGCTTCTCGATAGTGCCGGCACTGTCCTGGGCCCGCCGTTCGAGCCGCTTGCGCAACTCGTTGATCGACGGTGGCAGGATGAAGATCGTCACCATGTCGGCGCGGCACTTCTCGTAGAGCTGCAGCGTGCCCTGGAAATCGATGTCGAACAGGATGTCGCGACCGTTGCCGAGCCGTTCCTCGACCCGGCTCCGCGGCGTGCCGTAGAAATTGCCGTGCACCTCGGCGCTTTCCAGGAGTTCGCCCGCGGCACGCATCCGCTCGAACTCGGGAACGTCGATGAAGTGGTAGTGCTTGCCTTCGATCTCGTCGGTGCGCCGCGCCCGCGTCGTCACCGAGACCGATAGCGCGATGTTCGGATCATCCTCGAACAGCGCCCGCGAAATGGAGGATTTGCCCGCGCCCGAGGGCGAGGCCAGAACCAGCATCACTCCGCGTCTCGTGAAGTCCATCGTCTACTCGATATTCTGGATCTGCTCGCGCAACTGGTCGATCACAGCCTTCAAATCCAGCCCGATGGCGGTCAGCGCCACGTCGTTGGATTTGCTGCACAGCGTATTCGCCTCGCGGTTAAATTCCTGTGACAGGAAATCCAGCTTGCGACCCGCCGGACCACCGGCGGCGAGCAGTGCCCGCGCCGCTGCGATGTGGGCGCCCAGGCGGTCCAGTTCCTCGCGGATGTCGGCCTTGGTGGCGAGCAGCATCGCCTCCTGCATCAACCTATCTTCGGGCAGCGCCGGGCTTGCTTCGCTCAGTTCGGCGATCTGCTGGCGGAGCCGGGCCAGGATCGCGTCACGGCTGCGGCCAGGGTGCAGTTCGGCTGCCGTGGTCAGCGCGGCAATCTCATCGACCCGCTCGGACAGGATGGCAGCGATGCGCGCGCCCTCCTCCGCCCGTGCGGCGACGAGCGCCGCAATGGCCTCGTCCACAGCGGTCAGGATGGCGCCGCCGAGCGCCTCTTCCTCATCGGCCGACATGGGGGTTTCGTGCTGCTCGAGCACGCCCTTCAGCCCCATGATGCCATCAAGCGTCGGTCGCTGCGCCTCAACGCGGGCTTCGAGCCAGCGGAAGCCCTGGAGTACGGCTTCGAGCGCCTGGTGGTTGACCACGACACGGCCGCCCTCGCCCTCGCGATCGACGCTGAGCGAAACGGTCAGCGAGCCACGGCTCACGCCCTTGCCGATGCGGCGGCGGATTTCCGGCTCCAGTGCGTCGAACCCGGGGGCGAGCCGCACGCGCATGTCGAGGCCGCGGCCATTCACCGACTTCAGTTCGACCACGAAGTTGACGCCGGGCAGCGAGCCGTGCGACCGGCCGTAGCCGGTCATGCTGGACAGTGGCGCCATCAGTTGCTCTCGACGGCTTCGCCCGCGTCTTCAGCCGCCTCGGCCTCGAGCTCTTCGCGGGCCGCTTCCGCCTCGGCCTCGGCGGCCGCCTTGCGGTAGAGCGCGACATTCTTGCGGTGATCCGCATAGGTCGGGGCGAACAGATGCCCATCCGCCGGGTTGGCGGATTTGGCGACGAAGTAGAGGTCGTTGGTCGGCACCGGGTGGGCCACGGCGCGCAAGGCGTCTTCGCCGGGGTTGGCAATCGGGCCGGGTGGCAGGCCGTCGATCTGGTAGGTGTTGTAGGGTGTCTTCTGCTTCAGCTCGGCCGAGGTCGGGGAGCGGTTCAGCACCACCTTGCCCTCGGTCACGCCGTACAGCACCGTCGGGTCGGTCTGCAGCCGCATCTTCTTTCGCAGCCGGTTGATGAACACCGAGGCCACCTGCGGCCGCTCAGAGGCGAGCCCGGTTTCCTTCTCAACGATCGAGGCCAGCGTCACCATTTCCTCTGGCGACTTGATGACGTCGTCGATCGACTTGTCGCGCCCGTCCCAGATCGCCTGCAGCTTCGCCTTCATCTCGGCCTGCATCTTGTCGAGCAGCCCCTGACGCGCATCGCCAGGCAGGAAGTCATACCGGATGGCGAGCAGCGACCCCTCGGGCGGCACCGGGACCGGGTCGCCACTCAGGTTCGGGCCGACCTCGTTGAGCTTCTGCGATACCGAATACGAGGTCTCACCGGGGATAACGTTGACGAAGAAATCGAGCGGCTCGCCCTCGGTCAGTTCCTTGAGGATGTCGGCCATCGAGGCGTTGGCCTTCAGCACGTAGACGCCCGCCTTCAGCGACGACTGCTTCTTCATGGCGTACGAGCCGGCGCGGAAGATCAGCGAACTGGGAATCAGCTGCCCATCCGGCAGCAGGCCCTTTTCCTCGAGCAGTTGCGCGGTGGTGTTGAGCGACGTGCCCTTCTCGACCTGGAAGGTGCTTTCAACCGGCACCGCGCCGGGCGCGTAGAACTGGTTGGCGCCATAGAGGAACACGCCCACCACCGCGAGGATGCCAAACACCACGATGCTCAGCAGCGCGTTGACGATATCGACGAATCCGCCACGGCGACGCCGTCTCTGCCGCTTCTCGCTGCGTTCGTTGGCCATCGGTATCAACCCCTCCCAGAGAGCCCGGTGGACCGGACGCGCGGACTAATCGCAAGACTATGACAACAGTAGGAAGGCGCCGGCCGAGATGGCCGACGCGGTCCCCCGTAGGGGCTCAGTGTACCTTGCGGAAAATCAGCGAGGCGTTGGTGCCACCGAAGCCGAAGGAGTTGGACAACGCGATGTTGATCTCCTTCTTGAGCGGCTTGTGCGGCACGAGGTTGATCACGCTCTCGACCGACGGGTTGTCGAGGTTGATCGTCGGCGGGGCGATGTTGTCGCGCATGGCGAGCAGGCTGAAGATCGCCTCTACCGCACCAGCGGCGCCGAGCAGGTGCCCGATCGCCGACTTGGTGGAACTCATCGCCGCCTTCGGCGCGGCGTCGCCCAGCAGGCGGGTCACCGCCCCCAGTTCGATCTCGTCGCCGAGCGGCGTCGAGGTGCCGTGCGCGTTGATGTAGTCGATGTCGGCTGCCGAGATGCCGGCGCGCTTGACAGCGGCCTGCATGGCGCGGAAACCACCATCGCCATCCTCGGACGGGGCCGTGATGTGATAGGCGTCGCCCGACAGGCCGTAGCCCACGACTTCGCCATAGATATGGGCGCCGCGCGCCATGGCCCGCTCGTATTCCTCGAGCACCACCACGCCTGCGCCTTCGCGCATCACGAAGCCGTCGCGATCCTTGTCGTAGGGCCGCGAGCCCTTTTCGGGGGCATCGTTGAAGGCGGTCGAGAGCGCCCGGGTGGCCGAAAAGCCGGCGAGCGCGATGCGGTTGACGCAGCTCTCTGCGCCGCCCGCCACCATCACGTCGGCATCGCCCATTGCGATCAGCCGCCAGCTGTCGCCGATGGCATGCGCCCCGGTCGAACAGGCGGTCACCACCGAGTGGTTCGGACCCTTGAGGCCGTGCTTGATCGACACGTAACCCGAGGCGAGGTTGATCAGCCGGCCCGGAATGAAGAACGGGCTGACGCGGCGCGGGCCCTTCTCGTGCAGGATGATCGACGTCTCGTAGATGCCGCCAAGGCCACCGATGCCCGAGCCGATCAGGGTGCCGATGCGCACCTTCTCGTCCTCGGTCTTCGGCGCCACGCCGGCGTCGTCGATCGCCTGCTGGGCCGCCGCCATGGCGTAGACGATGAACGGATCAACCTTGCGCTGATCCTTCACATCCATCCATTCATCTGCATTGAATTTACCCTCGGCGTAGTCGCCGAGGGGTACCCGATGCGCGATCTGGCAAGCCAGATCGTCGACACGGAAGTCATCGATGCGCTTGGCACCGCTCTTGCTGGCAAGGATGTTGGACCAGGTGGCTTCCACCCCGCAGCCCAAAGGGCTGACGATCCCCATCCCGGTGACGACGACGCGGCGCAATTCCATCGAAGCTTGCCGTCGCTGTCGGCTTAGCCGACGGCCTTCGTCAGGTAGGCGACGGCGTCGCCAAACGTCTGGATCGATTCCGCGGCATCGTCCGGGATCTCGACGTTGAACTCTTCTTCGAAAGCCATCACCAGCTCGACCTGATCGAGCGAATCGGCGCCCAGATCATCGATGAAGCTGGCCTTATCGACGACCTTTTCCGCATCGACGTTGAGGTGTTCGACAACGATCTTGCGGACGCGATCAGCGACTTCGCTCATATCTGACTTCCCTTGTTACCAGACTGCTTTGTTTCGTTACTACTCGGCCCGCGAGGTGCTGGACCCTGCCGCCGTTCGCGGCCGACTGTAGGCCAGGGGTCCAAGCTCTCGCAAGGGGTCGTTCCTGCCCGAAATCAGCGCGGGGCGTAACACACTTCCCAGGCCTTTGCCATATTCCGTGATGCCCGGATTTCCCGGCCTCCACGGCATTCTTCAGAGCATCAGCATTCCGCCATTGACGTTCAGCGTATGCCCGGTGACGTATCCGGCCTCGTTGGACGCGAGGAAGATCACCGCGGCGGCCACCTCCTCTGCATGCCCCAGCCGGCCGGCCGGCACCTTGGTCAGAATGCTCTCGCGCTGCTTATCGTTCAATTCTTCCGTCATCGCCGAGCCGATGAAGCCCGGTGCCACGGTGTTGACCGTGATGTTGCGCGAGGCGACCTCGTAGGCCAACGCCTTGCTCATGCCGATCAGCCCGGCCTTGGACGCCGCGTAGTTGCCCTGGCCGGGGTTGCCGACCACGCCCACCACCGAGGTGATACCGATGATGCGACCGAAGCGCTGCTTCATCATGCCACGCAGCACCGCGCGGGTGAGGTGGAAGGCGGAGGTGAGGTTCACCGCGATGACCTCGTCCCACTCCTCGTCCTTCATGCGCATGAACAGGTTGTCGCGGGTGACGCCGGCATTGTTGACGAGGATGTCGATACCGCCCAGCGCCGCCTCGGCGGCGGGCACCAGCTTGTCGACCGCATCGAGGTCCGAGAGATTGGTCGGGATGATCGGATGATCGCCGCCGCCGAGCGCCGCCTTCGTCTCCTCGAGCGCGCCCACGCGCGTGCCACTGAGTGCCACTCGGGCGCCATGGGAGGCGAGCGCCTTGGCAATCTCGCGGCCAATGCCGCCCGAAGCGCCGGTGACGAGGGCACGTTTGCCAGTGAGATCAAACATTTGGCGGCTCCTTCGCAGAGTCTGATTCAGTTGAGCGTCGCAAGGAACGCATCCACATCGGCCGGGGTGCCGATCGATACAGCCGGCGTCTCGGGGGTGATGCGCTTGGCGAGACCGGCGAGCACTTTGCCCGAGCCGAGTTCGACCAGTTGCGTCACGCCGCCATCCCTCACCAACCAGGTCACGCACTCGGTCCAGCGCACCATGCCGGTGACCTGCTCGACGAGCCGCTTCTTGATCTCTTCCGGATCGCTGATCGGCGCGGCAATTACGTTGGCCACCAGCGGTACGACCGGCGCCTTCACCGACACTTCGTTTAGCGCCTGCGCCATGGCGTCGGCGGCGGGCCGCATCAGGGCGCAGTGGAATGGCGCCGATACCGGCAGCGGCAGCGCGCGCTTTGCACCGGCGGCCTTCAGCAGTTCGATGGCGCGGTTGACCGCCGCGACGTGACCCGAGATCACCACCTGGCCGGGGGCATTGTCGTTGGCAACGCCGCAGACGTCGCCCTCCGCCGCCGCGTTGACCGCCTTCAGCACGGTTTCGAGGTCGAGCCCGAGGATCGCCGCCATGGCGCCCTGTCCCACCGGCACGGCCTGCTGCATCGCCTGGCCGCGGATCTTCAGCAGCCGCGCCGCATCGGCGAGCGAAAACGCCTCGGCCGCCGCCAGCGCCGAATACTCGCCCAGCGAATGCCCGGCGACGAAGGCGGCGTGCTCCTTGAGGGCAAAGCCACGGCTCGCCAGCACGCGCGTTACCGCGACGGAAACCGCCATCAGCGCCGGCTGGGCGTTCTCGGTGAGCTTGAGAGTCTCGTCCGGCCCCTCGAACATGATGGCCGAGAGCTTCTGCCCGAGCGCCTCGTCGACTTCGGCGAAGACGTTGCGGGCTTCCTGGTAGGTCTCTACGAGGTCCTTGCCCATGCCCACGGCCTGGCTGCCCTGGCCGGGGAAAGTGAATGCGCGCTTGGTCACGGGAGCCTCCGCCATTGTTCTTGTGGGCCTGAAACTAGGCCGCGACCGGACAGGCGTCCAGTTGGCGGCGGCGTGTGCCTGTGGGGTAAGGCAAAGTCAAGGCAGGCTCAGTCGAACTTGACGGCCGTGATATTGGCCCCGCAGAGCAGCACGCCGACGCGTTCGTCCTTGGCCGGCCGGTACTTGCCCGAAAGCAGCGCCCCCATGGCAGCGGCCCCGCCCGGCTCGGCGACGAGGCGCAGGACGTCCCAGATGCTCCTCTGCGCCGAAATGATCTCGTCGTCGGTGAGCAGTACCGGCTTTTCCATCATGCCCGACAGCGCGAAGCACAGGCTGCCGATCCGCCGCGCGCCGAGGCTGTCGGCAGCGATACCGCTCACCGGCACATCGACCGGCGCACCGGCCTCCATCGCCCGGGCCAGAGTTGCTGCGTTTTCAGGTTCGACGCCGACGATCTTCACCTTGCCCGCCAGCGCCGCCGCGATGCCGCCGATCAGCCCGCCACCGCCCACCGCCACCAGCAGCGTATCGAGCTCCGGCGTCTGCTCGAGCCATTCGAGCCCGACCGTCCCCTGTCCGCTCAGGGTGTGGAACCCATCATAGGCATGCACCTCGGCCAACCCGCGCTCGGCCGCGAAGGCATGGCCGGCGGCATAGGCATCGACATACGTATCGCCGCCCACGACGATCTCGGCACCATACTGCCGGATGCGGGCGACCTTGGCCGGTGACGAGATCGACGGCACATAGATGTGCGCCTTGATCCCTAGCGCCCGCGCCGCATAGGCCACCGCCGCCCCATGGTTGCCGCCCGACGCCGCGACCACGCCCTCGTCGGCCCCCTCCCGCATCAACAGGTTGGCAAACGCCCCGCGCGCCTTGAATGTCCCCGAATGCTGCACGAACTCGAGCTTGAAGGTAAGCGGCGCGCCGCTGAGCCCGAAATCCACCGCTGCGGTGGTGAACACCGGCGTCGTGCGGATATATGGCCGGATCACCGGCTCGGCGGCGAGGATGGAATCGCGATCGGGAATGGTCTGGGAGGAGGTCATGCCCTATTCTTCCACGCGCCCACCGCGGACGAAAGAGGCACCTGCCCTTGCCATCCGTGGCGTTCTCCCCTATAGCCCGCCTCGCATTCATTCGGCCGGGGGCTGAACGGAGGGTTTTGGTATTTCCGAGACAGGGTTCGCCCGTCCTCCCGTGTTCCCGCTCTTTGCAAGACTGCTTTGGCGCCTTTCCGGCTTCAAAGGGGCTCCGCGCCGCGGGAATGCAGAGTTGAAACTCTCGAGAAGGAAGGCGCTTCATGGCCCTCTACGAGCACATCTACCTGGCCCGCCAGGACGTTTCGCCGACGCAGGTCGAGGAAATGACGGCGGCGCTGACCGCTGTCATCACCGAAGGCGGCGGCAAGGTCACCAAGAACGAGTACTGGGGCCTCAAGTCGCTCTCGTACCGCATCAAGAAGAACCGCAAGGCCCACTACACCCTGCTCAACCTCGACGCGCCGCACCAGGCGATCGCCGAGATGGAGCGCCAGATGGGCATCAACGAAGACATCCTGCGCTTCCTGACCATCCGCGTCGACGAGCTTGAAGAAGGCCCGTCCGCCATGATGCAGAAGCGCGACCGCGACGACGACCGTGGCGACCGTCCGGGTCGCCCGGGTGGTGATCGCGGCGGTTTCGACCGCGGCAGCCGCCCGCCGCGCCGGTTCTAATCCTCGGAAGGACAGATAAAAATGGCCATCAAAGACCTTACCACGACCACGGCCCGCCGTCCGTTCCAGCGCCGCCGGAAGACCTGCCCGTTCTCCGGCCCGAATGCGCCGAAGATCGACTACAAGGACGTCCGCCTGCTGCAGCGCTACGTTTCGGAGCGCGGCAAGATCGTTCCCTCCCGCATCACCGCGGTTTCCGCCCTGAAGCAGCGCGAACTGGCCAAGGCCATCAAGCGCGCCCGCTTCATCGGCATCATGCCCTACGCCGTTCAGTAAGAACGGTTTTTCGGGATTCGCTGGGGCGGCCGGATAACCGGCTGCTCCTAACTGCCCACTGAGGCAGGACAGCAAAGGACAAGAAGATGAAAGTCATTCTGCTCGAGCGCGTCGGTCGCTCCGGTCACATCGGCGACGAAGTCAGCGTCAAGGACGGGTTCGCCCGTAACTTCCTGCTGCCGCAGGGCAAGGCGCTCCGCGCCACCGAAGCCAACCGCGCCAAGTTCGCGCGCGATCGCTCGGATATCGAGAAGCGCAACCAGGAGCGCCGCGAGGCCGCTGCCGGTATCGCCGAGGGCCTGAACGGCCACACCGTCGTGATGATCCGCCAGGCCGGCGAAACCGGTCAGCTCTACGGCTCGGTCGCCTCGCGCGACGTCGCCGATGCGCTCATCACCGACGGCTTCAACGTTGCCCGTTCGCAGATCGATCTCGCGACCCCGATCAAGACCGTCGGTGTCCACACCGTGCCGCTGCACCTGCATGCCGAAGTGGCTGTCACCATCACGGTCAACGTCGCCCGCTCGGCCGACGAAGCGAGCCGCCAGTCGGCCGGTGAAGACCTCACCGCGATCAACTACGACGACGCCGCTGCGGAAGAATTCGCCGCCGGCCAGGCCGAGGCCGGCTCCGCCGCCGACTTCAGCGACGACGAGTAAGCGATCCGCATCGCAGCAATTCGAAGGCCGGGCCCTGTGCCCGGCCTTCTGCATTTCCGGCTATGGGTGCCCCGCGCCTATCCTAGCCAGCAGCCGGATCATCGAGGCGCTGGCCAGGGACGGCGGCTGATTTCCCGGCGCGACGTCCTGGACACTAGCGATCGGCTGCCATCACCCGAATCGGGTTATAATTGGCAGGATGCACGGCCGCCAACTGATCGGTGATCGATGGGGATTCCCCCGCTATCAACAGTAATCACAGCGGTCGGTGAAAGGTCGCCAACCCGCCACAATAAGCCTCGCGTCGCGACCGGCGGCTGGTAAACGAAACCTTTACGACCTGAGCCGAGACTCCGAATCGATATGGCCGACACCAATGTCCATCGCCTGCGTCCGGGAGAGGAGAAACCCTTCCGCCTTGCGCCCCATAACGTGGAGGCGGAGCAGGCGCTGCTGGGCGCGGTGCTGGTCAACAACGAGGCGTTCTACCGCGTCTCGGATTTCCTGATCCCCGAGCATTTCTACGAGCCGATCCACCGCACCATCTACGAGGTACTGGGCAAGATCATCCGTGCCGGGAAGACGGCGACGCCGATCACCGCCAAGACGTATCTGGGCGAGCAGCTGACGCCCGAAGTGACGATGTCGCAGTACCTGGCGCGGCTCGCAGCGGAGGCCACCACCGTCATCAACGCCGCCGACTACGGCCAGTCGATCTACGATCTCGCGATCCGTCGCAATCTGATCCAGATCGGCGAGGAGATGGTGCAGGTCGCCTATGACTCCGACGTCGAGGCGACGGCGAACAAGCAGATCGAGGAAGCCGAGAAGCAGCTTTTCGACCTGGCCGAAAAGGGCCGCTACGATGGCGGCTTCCAGACCTTCTCCGCCGCGCTGACCGAAGCCATCAAGATGGCCGGCGAGGCCTATTCGCGCGATGGGTCGCTGTCGGGTACCTCCACCGGCTTGGTTGACCTCGACAAGCTGATGGGCGGCCTGCAGCGCTCGGACCTGATCATCCTTGCCGCGCGTCCCGCCATGGGCAAGACCTCGCTCGCCACCAACATCGCCTTCCATGTGGCCAAGAATTTTCGCGGCGAAGTGCAGGCGGACGGGCACACCAAGACCATCGATGGCGGCCATGTGGGGTTCTTCTCGCTCGAAATGAGCGCCGAGCAGCTGGCGACGCGTATTCTCGCCGAGCAGGCCGAGATCTCGTCGTCCGATATCCGCCGCGGCAATATCCACGAGAGCCAGTTCGGCAAGCTGGTCGATACCTCCAACCTGATGGCATCGATTCCGCTCTATATCGACGACACCGGTGGTATTTCGGTGGCCCAACTCGCGGCCCGCGCCCGGCGGCTGAAGCGCCAGAAGGGCCTCGACCTGCTGGTCGTCGACTACCTGCAACTGCTCTCGGGCTCCTCGAAGAAGTCCTCCGAAAACCGCGTGCAGGAACTCACCGAGATCACCACCACGCTGAAGGCGCTGGCCAAGGAGCTCGAGGTGCCGATCATCGCGCTCAGCCAGCTCTCGCGTCAGGTGGAGAACCGCGACGACAAGCATCCGCAGCTGTCCGACCTGCGCGAGTCCGGCTCGATCGAGCAGGACGCCGACGTGGTGCTGTTCGTCTATCGCGAGGAATACTATCTCAAGAACAAGGAACCCAAGGCCGGTACGCCCGAGTATCAGGCGTGGATGGCCGAGATGGAGCAGGTGCATGGGCGCGCCGAAGTCATCATCGGCAAGCAGCGCCACGGCCCCACCGGCACGGTTCAGGTGAGCTTCGAGGCGCAGTTCACCCGCTTCGGCAACCTTGCCCAGTCCGACTACCTGCCCGAGAGGATGGAATAGTGATGTCGGCCCCTGCAGTGGCGACAGGCTATGGCGGCCGCCTGACAGTCGACCTGGGTGCGCTCAAGCGCAACTGGCAGGCGCTCGACAAGGTGAGCCGCGGCGCGCTGACCGGCGCAGTGGTGAAGGCCGATGCCTATGGCACCGGCATCGCCCAGTCGAGCAAGGCGTTCTACGAGGCAGGCGCCCGCTTCTTTTTCGCCGCGACGCCGGACGAGGGGATCGCGGTGCGTGCGGCGCTTCCCGACGACAGCCACATCTTCATCCTCAACGGCCTCTATCCAGGCTCGGCCCCGCTCTATGTCGGCGAGCGGCTGATGCCGTGCCTGGCCTCGATCCCGATGCTGGAGGAATGGCTCAAAGCGTGCCTGGCGCGCAGCCAGGCGCTGCCGGCGGCGCTGCATTTCGATACCGGCATCAACCGGCTCGGCTTCCGTCTCAACGAGGCGGCGACGGTGAAGCGGATGATCGAGCAGGTCGGCTACGCCCCGCAGATGATCATGAGCCACCTCGCCTGCGCCGATGTTCCGCAGCACGAGAAGAACCGCACGCAGCTCGCGCTGTTCGCCTCGGTGATGAGCCAGTTCCCCAACGTTCCCGCCTCGCTGAGCAATTCGGCGGGGCTGATGACGAACCGCGACAACCATTTCCAGATGGTGCGCCCCGGCATCGCGCTCTATGGCGGCCGCGCTGTCCCCAGCCGCCGCAACCCGATGGCCCCGGTGGTGACGCTCGAGGCGCCAATCCTGATGGTGAAGGAAGTGAAGACCGGCGAGGCGGTCGGCTATGGCGCGCTGCAAACGATGCACCGCGACAGCCGCATCGCCATCGTCGGCATCGGCTATGCCGATGGCTTCTTCCGCTCGCTGTCGAGCGCCGACAACCATCGCGGCACCAGCGTGGTGATCGGCGGCCTGCCCTGCCCGGTGGTCGGCCGCGTCTCGATGGACATGATCGGGGTGGATGTCACCGACCTGCCCCAGCTCCCGGCCCCCGGCGCCATGGCCGAGATCATCGGCAGGACAGTCACCGTGGACGACCACGCCGACGTGGCCGGCACCATCGGCTACGAAGTCCTCACCAGCCTCAAGGGCCGCTACGTGCGGCATTACTTGGAGAGCGTCGGGCCGGCGACGGCGTAAGACCTCACCACAGGTTACGCCCGTCGATTTCCTCCACCGTCAGCGACTTCAGCTCGAAGTCGTCGAGCAGGCGCACATTGATGGCGAACTTCCTTTTTTCCGGGATGCCCTCCCCGCCCAGTTCCCAGTCGGGTGAGATGCCGTAGGTGGTGCAGCCGCAATTGCCGCAGAAATAGTGCTGGTTGAGGCCCGACGGCGCGTATTCACCGCGATGCGTGTCCGAGACGATCGTCGCCGCCTCAGGCGGATAGTAAGCCCATAGCCCGCCCGTCTTGGTGCAGAACGTGCAGGTGCAGCTCGTCGCATGCGTCGGCGCATCAGGGAGTTCGATGCGGGTGCCGCCGCAGTGGCAGGTGGCGACTATAGTCATGGCAGGTCTCCTGTTCGCGTCGAGCCACCATCGCCCCGCCAGCTGACAACCGATGTCAGCAGCGATGCGAAACTGGGAGTTATATACTTGACTGAACAGCCTCGATCCGGCATGTTCGGATCAAGGAGTTACAGCCATGGCCGACCTGACGAACCCGATCTTCACCGACCCCGATGCGGCCCGCGCTCATTTCGAGGCGACCCGTTGGCCTGATGGTGCCTACTGCCCGTTCTGCGGCAACTTCGACTCGGTCAAGAAGCTGGGGGGCAAGTCGATGGGGGCGGGCTGGTATCACTGTTCCGATTGCCGCCGGAAGTTCACCGCTCTGGTGGGCACCGTCATGGAGCGCTCGCATATCCCGGTGAACAAGTGGCTGCTCGCCATGCACCTCATGTGCGCCAGCAAGAAGGTTATGAGCGCTCATCAGCTGCACCGTATGCTTGGGGTCACGTACAAGTCGGCTTGGTTCATGGCCATGCGTATCCGCGAAGCCATGCGCGAACTGAACCCTGAGACTGAGGAACCGCTGGGCGGCCTCGGTAAGGTCGTGGAAGTCGATGAAACCTATGTCGGCGGCAAGGAAAAGAACCGCCCGCTGAGCAAGCGCCGTGACGCCATGGGCGGCGCCAAGGGCAAAGAAGCTGTGTTCTCAATCGTTGAGCGTCAGGGCCGCGTTCGTTCGGAGCATATCCCCAAGGTGACGGCGGCAACTATCCGCCCGATCCTGAAGGAACAGCTTCTGGACGGCACCAAGATCATGACGGATGACGCTGGCGCTTACCGCAAGGTGGGCCGCGATTCCGCACACGAGACGGTCAACCACAGCATCGAAGAGTACGTGCGCCGCGAAGCCCACACGAACACGATTGAGAGCTACTTCGCTATCCTCAAGCGCGGCGTGATCGGCACCTATCACCACGTCAGTCAGCAGCACCTGAAGCGCTACCTTGGCGAGTTCGATTTTAGCTACAACGCCCGCATCGCCCTTGGCGTCTCAGATGCCGCCCGCGCCACCAAAGTTATTAGCGGCGCTGTGGGCAAGCGCGTGACCTATCAAGACACTAACCGCGTCCCGTTCTAAGACGCAGGGCCGGAAGTGGCACACCGGGAAGCGCAAACCAAAACCACCGGTCTAGTGCAGTCAAAAGCTACTAGACCGGTATTCCGGCTTTGTGAGAATCTACCCGCATGTTGCTGGCATTCCCTATTGAAGATTTTTCTTCCGATTATCGGACGCTTGTCGTTCAGCAGCTTCCATCTGCTGGCGAAGTGATGCGCTTGTCTCCGGACTCAGGCCAAAATGTTGTACGCTTCCGGTCGTGCCCATCAGTCCTAATGCAACTATCGGCGCCCCCTTTGGCACCTCAGCCTTCGCCTGAGATATCTCAGCCACATGTATCTGGTGGCGCCCCTGTCCAGCGCTCTTGACGCCGATAACGTGCGCAGCAAGCTCAGACATTTTGCTTGCTAGGTTCCATAGCGCTTCTGGTGTCGAGGCTATCTCGATAGTCCCTTGGTCCGTCTCAAAGCTAACCCTAGCTTCGGTACCGTCCTGCCTGAATGTCGAACTTAGTTCTCGCCCCGTTAGCAGCGTGAAAGTAGTGGTCAACCCTTCCCCCTATGAGATTACTTCTCAGAGGGCTTAGCTATCCCCGATTTCTTGTCCTTGGCGACTCGACTCTTTGGCTTCTCAGCGTGAGGCTTCGGCGGGGTGCTGAGCATTCGCTTTAGCACCTCGTCACGGCGCTGCGCGATTTCCGCCTCGCTGAACTCGTCGGGGGGCGTTGATGGTTCGTGGTGGGTCGCGTGGGGTAAAGAAGCCAAGTCTGAATGACCTTTCTCGAAAGGGGCTAGACGTCGCCGAGCTTGACGGATGGCAGAAGGAACTCCGGCAAGGGACGGACCGGGCCTGCGCGCTCGTCGGCGGAGCGCACCTAGATCATACTCTAAGGACACTGATTGGAACGCACTTCATAAGTTCACTATCTGAGGTCGAGCGAAATGCACTGTTTGAGGATTTGGGCTCTCCTCTGGGGGGCATGTATGGGCGGATCATAGTTTCGCATGCGCTTGGTGATATCTCTGCGAGCGATAGGGACCAGCTTCAGTGCATACGCAGGGTGCGCAACGTTTTCGCTCACTCGCCTAGGCCGATATCCTTTGCGCACCCCCTCATTGTAGAGGAATGCGCCTTATTGGGAATGGCCACATCCGATATGTCCGCAGTAGCCAACGCTCTACTCCGCAGAGAAGCTAGACGTAATTTTGAGCAATCCTGTATGGACTTGACGATGGGAATGCTCAACGCCGCCATTGATCGGATCGGAAAGCACCGACCCTCTACTCCTCCGGTCGGCGGCTTGGCCGCCCTACTTTGGGGCGAGGCGAAGCCTGGGACTTGGGGGGCGTTGGCGCTACCAGCCGCACCGCAGCCATCGCCTGATAAACATCAACCAGGCGCCGTCCCAAGTCCTCAAAGTCAGGATGATACCCCGAAAAAGCGGCAACCCCGGCGGAAACCATTGCCGGGGTGACTTCAATTTCTAGCGCCGGCCTGTCGGATTCCGGCGTATTCGTAACTGGGCGTTCAGTCAAGTATATAACTCCCGCGAAACTTATCCCCACACCATTGTTCTCTCAAGAATGGAGCGGGCGATAGACAGGCCAAGGCCGCTGCCGTCCGCCGTGGTCACCCCGCGCACGAATGGCTGCCCCAATCGGTCCAGTTCTGCCTTGTCGACCAGGGCACCGACGAAGGCGTCACCGGCAACTATTTCTGCGGCGGCTCGCATGGTGACGCCGAAGGGCTGAACATCGTCGACCAGCAGATGATCCTGTGGCACC
>QLAH01000355.1_pt1 | contig 27998 bp, 26 predicted proteins | sample 4693081 | NCBI WGS metagenome assembly QLAH01 (sample SAMN09425401, study PRJNA476045) | Lake water metagenome, whole genome shotgun sequencing project. | reverse complement strand
AGGCCCCGCTTGCCGTGCAGCTTGAAGTAGAGGCAGTTTTAGAAACCGAAGCTGATGCTGGCTCCGTAGGCGCTGAGCACCTCACCCCCATGAGGTCCGAATGGCGTGGCGCACGGCCAATTCCTCGAAGATCAGGCCCTTGCGGCTCACCCCGTCGCCAGCGCCAGCAGCCGCTCCGCCAGCCCGTACTTCTCCTGCTGGCGATTGCAGTCCACCAGCCAACGATGTCGCCGGTAGAAGCCGATGGAGGCTCCCAGCTGCTCCTCCAGCGTCCAGCTGATGTCCCAGTCGCGGCGCCCCTCGGCGGCCGCACCATCCGCGTCGAGCTCGCGGGGATCGACCTCTCCGTCACGGAGGCGGGTGCGCCGCGCTACTCGATTCACGGGCTCGCGGGCTCGGTCGTCGCGAAGGGCGCGGACGCTGGCGGACTCGCGATCGACGGTTCGCTGAAGGCAGCGACGGGCATCGCGCAGGGCGGCGCGATCACGAAAGGCGGATTCGATTCGACTTTCTCCGCGCTTCTTCCCGAGCGGAGCGACGGCTCGCTCGACGCGCGCGGGGCGACGGGCTCCCTCACGCTCGTCGCGACGAACCTGCCCGTGCCAAGCGCGCAAGGCGAACGGATCGTCGCGGAGAGCATGCGCGTCCGCGCGGAGTTGCTCGCGAAGGGCTCGACGCTCGAGGCGAGTGCGGCGCTCCGCGCAGGGAGCGCGCAGCCTGCTGCGGTGACGGCGTCGGTGGCGACCGGCGCGCTCTTCGATGCAGGCGGTTCGTTCGCGCCCGACCCTGCTGCGATCACGGCCGATGTGACCGTGACGGCGCTTCCGACGGCGTTGCTCCAGCCCTACGCGCCCGAGCTGCGCGAGGGCGTGCGCCTCGACTTCACCGCCGACCTCGGGCCGACCGCCGACCTGCGCATCGCCAAGAAGGAAGGCGAGCGCGCAAGCGTCGTCCTCGACTCGCAGCGCGTGAAGCTCTCGTTCGACGGCGCCGTCGCGGCGGATGGCGCGCGCATCGAGGGCGGTGTCCTTGAGGCGAGCGTCTCCGTGCGGCCGGAGCTCCTGCGTGTGTTCGACCTCGACGCAGCGGGTCCGCTCGTCGCGCGCATCGACGGCTCGGGAATCGCGTGGAGCAAGCCCGATCGCGCGGGAAGCCCGTGGCCCGACGCGTTCGGTGGCGAGGTCGCGGTCGAGCTCGCGCGCGCCCTTGCGCTGCGCGGCGTGGCGAACGGCGTCGATGTGCGCGCCGACAGCGCCCGCATCGCGGTCGTGAAGCCTCTGGGCGCCGCAGGCGCGCGCGCGACCGTCGACGCGAACGGCGTCTACGGCGCGGAGAGCGCCGTGCGGCTCTCGTCGCGCGTGGACATCGACTTCGCCACGCGCACCGTGACCGCGGGCTCCGTCAGCGCGACGGCCGCGCTCGACGCGGCGTTGCTCTCGTCGTGGACAAACGACGCCGTTGCACCAGCGCGCGGCGGTGCGACGGTCGCGATCGATCTCGCCGAGTTCGCCTATCGCCCGGCCGAGGGTCGCGGTGCGATCCAGTCGCTCGCGTTGCGCGGAGGGATCCGCGTCGACGGCGAACTCACCGTGAAGGGCGGCGAGAGCGGCGCGAGCCTTCGCGGTGTCGACGCGGCCTTCGCACTGCCGACCGACACAGCGCCCGGGACGCTCGCGCTCACTGCGCGCGTCGACGGCGCGGAGACGCGCGTCTCGCAGCGCTTTGCGCGCATTCCCGCCGAGATCGGCGACCTCGCTGCGTTCGGCCTCGAGGGATCGATCGATGTGCGCGGGCTCGACCCGTCGGTCGTCGCGCGCTTCGCGCCCGCCGCGAAGGACTCGCTCGGTGCGCTTGGCGAGGGGCCGATGAGCCTTGCGGTCGCGAACCGCACGGAGGGCGGCGCACTGTCCGCGGACTTCACGCTCGCAGCCGCCGCGCTCAACGCGACGGGCGGCGCGCGCCTCGCGAAGGACGCGTTCTCCCTCACGAACCTCGCATGCGACGCGGCGCTGTCGCCAGAGACGCTCGCTGCGCTCAAGGTCCCCGACACGGTCGCGATCGCCCGCGGCGCGCGCGCGTCGGTGCGCGTACCTGCGCTCGCCCTCACGAAGGGCGCGGAAGGCTGGGCGCCGTCGGGCGACCTCGCCGCGCGCATCGCCGTCAGCGGCCTGCGCCTCGAGCGGGCGCCAGGGCTCTCCGCAGCGCTCGATGTGCCTGCCCTCGAGGCGGACGCGACCTATTCCATCAAGTCGGAGCGCGCCACGGCGAAGGGTTCAGCGACGCTTGGCGCGGGCGGTGCGGCAGGGCGCGTCGGCTACGACCTCGTGTGGCGAAAGCCCGCCGAGGCGAAGCTCTTCCGCGGCGTCGAGGGCACGCTCGCGCTGTCGCAATTCGACCTTGCGCGACTCGAGGCAGCGCTCGGCCTCGAGGCGGGCTCCTACTCGGGCATCCTTGGCGGGGCGGGCGGCGCAACGATCGAGCTGCGCGAGCAGGGCGCTGCGCAGGCGAAGGTGGCGCTCGACTTCCCGAAGACCCGCGGCAGCGTCACGGTCGATGTGGTAGACGAGGCGAGGCAGCGCGTTGCGCGCGCAGCGGGCTCGGTCGACGCGGAGATCGCCGCGAAGACATTCGCATCGCTCGCGGGCCTCGGCGACGACCCCAAGCGCCGCGTCGCTGCGCCTGTCAGGGCCACGGTGTCGATCAGGTCCGCGCGCGTGCCGCTCGACGATGCGCTCAAGCCCGTCGTCGCGGACGCATCGCTCGACCTCGCGGGCACGCTGTCGCCCGTGTCGATCGAGATCACGAGCGCCGATCGCCGCACCGAGACCGTCTCCACGGGAGCGCTTGCGCTTGCCGTGACAAGTGCGCGGCTCTCCGACGAGCTTGTCGTCCGCGTGACGGGCGACGACGCGCGGAACGCCGCAGCGGGAACGCTCGAGATCGATGCACGCGTGCGCGGCGCAGTCGCGCGGTCGACCGACGCAGAGGCGGCACCAGTCGTCGACGCCACGGTCAAGGCCACGAAGTTCCCCGCCGCCTCGATCGACGCGCTCGCCGCGACGGATGGTGCGGTGGGCCGCTATCTCGGTGACGCGATCGACGCGAACATCGTTGCACGCGGCCTCTCGAAGACGCAGGGCACGCTCGCCGCGACGCTGTCGTCGCCGTTCGCGTCGGTCGAGGCGCCCGCGCTCTCGATCTCCGACGGGTTCCTGCGCTCGGGTGCGGAGAAGCCGATGCGCGCGAACTTCACGCTCTCGCCCGAGGTCCGCGAGCAACTGCTGACGCCGATCAATCCCGTCTTCTCCGACGTCACCTCGAAGGAGCGCGCACGCTTCACGCTCACGAACCTGGCGTGGCCGATCGATGGCGACAGGCGCAAGTTCGACGCCGCCTTCACCCTCGAGACAGGCGAGATCGCGCTCACGAACTCGGGCCCGCTCTCGTTCCTTCTGTCCGCGCTGCAGGCGGGCCGCACGGAGGGGTTCGAGGCGCAGATCGACCCCCTGCGCGTGACGGTGTCGAAGGGCCGGCTCACCTACCGCGACTTCATGCTGCGCGCGGGGAAGACGCAGCAGGGTGCGTGGCGCAATTCGCTCATCTTCTCGGGCGATATCGATCTTGCGTCCGTCCCGATGCGCGTGAACGAGATCAAGACCGCGATCCCGCTCTCCGACGCGGCGAACTGGTCGAGCGATGCGCGCGGCATCTTCGAGGCGATCGGTGCCGCCAGTCCCGAGCTGCTCAAGTCGCTCACGGTCGGGCTCAAGCTGAGCGGCCCACTCTTCGACGCAAGCGGCAAGCCCGCGAAGCTGAAGCAGGAGCTTGCGCTGCCCGATGTCGGACAGGTGCTGCGCGACAACCCAGGCGCCGTGATCGACGCCGTCGGCGACATCTTCGACGCCCTGCGGAAGCGGGACAAGAAGAAGTAGCGCTGGAGCGCAGGCTTCTGCACGCCGCGGCTCGAGCGGTCGCCGCAGCGGCGAGCGCTCAAACCACGTGTATCCCTGGGCGAAGCCCAAGAAACGCGTGGCGTCATTCGTCGACTTCGCCCGCCACTCGCGCGAGTCGGCCGGATCGGGTCTCTCACGGAGGCACGGAGGCACAGAGGAAGAGAGGCAGAGAGGAAGACAGGAAGACAGGAAGACAGGAAGAGAGGAAGAGAGGAAGAGAGGAAGAGAGGACGAGAGGCCCGGCCCTTCACCCGTTTCGCGCGGCGCACGTTCGAACCGAAGACCCAACCCTTTTCTCCGTGCCTCCGTGAGAGACTTCCTCCTCGGGCGCAGCACCCGGACGGAGGGGGAAGTCATGAGTGCCCGTCAGACGCAGTCCGCGGAACGGATCACGTGAGAGTCGACTCCGACGATTGTCGTTCCGTGGACTTTGTCCACGGGCACCCTCAATCATCGCGGCGCCAAAGCGAGCGGCCGCAGCCGCGAGCGCTCCTACATCGGCTTTTCGCCCACCGTCTCGTCGTAGACCTGCAGAAGCTTCGCCTTGTCGAAGATCAACTCCTGGCGCGACAAGCCCGTCACCTCGTAGTGCGGCGTCAGCTCGATCGCGTCGCACGGGCAGGCTTCCTCGCACATGCCGCAGTAGATGCATCGCAGCTCATCGATGTCGAACTGCTTCGGATACTTCTCACGGTCGCTCCACGGCGACTCCTCCGCGACGATGTGGATGCAGTTTGCGGGGCACGCGGTCGCGCACATAAAGCACGCCACGCAGCGCACGCGGCCGTCCTCGTCCTTGTTCAGGCGATGGACGCCACGGAAGTAGGGGCGATACTGGCCGCCTTCCTCGACAGGGCGGTCGTCGCGCTTCTGCTCAGGGTACTGGAGCACCCAGATGTTCTTCTTGTTCGACCCGCCGCGGCCGATGTTCTCGAAGGCGTGGCGCAGGGTCGTGCCGAGGCCCTTGAAGATCGATGGGAGGAAGAGCGCCTCGCCGCGGGTGAGGCGGGTGGGGGTCACATCGATGACATCTTCGTCGCGGGTCGCCATAGGGCAGGGATGGTACGGTGTGTGGGTGCAGGGCGAAAGCGAACAGGAACCATCACGGCCAGCGAGCCCGCAGGTTGCGCCGAAGCCCCGTGGACTCCGCGGCTCAGACGCATCGCTGCTCGGCCTCGGCACGCAGATGATGAGCGAGGTCGCGGCGGGAGTCCTCCTCGGCCTCGGCGCCGACTATCTGCTCGGAACGCAGAACCGCTGGGTCGTGGTCGGCTCGATCGGGGGCGTCGTCGTCTCGATGTGGACCCTCATCCGCGTGGCGATGCGGCTCCAGCGCGCCGACCCGATGCTGCGGAAGGGCGCCCCACGACAGGCAAAGGGAACCAGGGAGCGAGAGACATGAGCAAGGGTTCACAGGGCGCGGCCTACCCGACCAAGAGGCTTCTTGTGTCGGTCGTTTCTACTGCGACCGCGCTATTCGTTCTGTGGCTCATGCTGGGCTTTGGCGCTGGGATCGATGAGGCGGTCATCCGAGGCGGAGTTCTCGGACTTTTGGCCGCGACCGTCTCGCATGTCCTTGGAACTCTGGCGGGGGAGCGGTTCGTTTCGATCGGATCCGGCCCCACCGCGCCGTTGGCCGCCTATCTGGCCTCGAGCACGCTTCGATTCATCTGCACACCAGCATTCGCGGTCTCGTTATACTTTGCCCTCCCTCAAGCGCCCGCACCCCTCCTGATCGGAGCGGCCGCGGGGCACGGCCTCATCATGATCGTCGATGTGTCGGTCTTGTTGAAGGCGCAGGGAGGTGCAGGTTCGCGATCCACGCCGAGCGCGTGATCCGTTCAGGCACCGTGTGGATGAGGGATGGCTTCCGCTGGCCTACAGGGCGGCTGTGTGGCTTCCCTCGACAGCATGGACTTTGTGACGGATTTCACGAGCCCAAGTCGCCCTCCAATCGACGCACGGCGAGGACCCTTCAGGCAGCGCGACCTCCAACCCACGCGATGAGCCACGCATGAGCATCACGGCCCAACTTGCACCCGTCCTCGAATCCGCGCTTGGCGCGGCGCCGTCCGTGCTCGCGGGCGCCAGCCCGCTCGACCATGTCCTCGACAAGAAGTCGGCACTGGGAGGGCTGCTCGGCATCGAGAACCTGAAACTCAGCATCGTGAGCGTCGTCGTGAGCGCGGTGCTGGCCTTCGTGCTTCTCCTCATCGCTGCCCGCAGCATCGCGACGGGACCCGCTTCGGCAGGCACCGACCGCTATCTGACCAAGGGCCGCTTTGCGCAGATCGTAGAGGTCATCGTCCAGGGGCTTCGCCAGGGCGTCCTTGAGCCGCTGCTCGGGAAGAAGACGGCCGACTACTACCTGCCCTTCCTCCTCTCGCTCTTCTTCTTCGTGCTGACGATGAACCTGCTCGGGCTCATCCCCTTCTACGACGCGCAGAAGCTCGTCGGAAAGCTGACGACGGGCGAGTCTCCCAAGCAGGTCTACTTCGGCGGCACGGCGACCGCCTCGCTCTCGATCACCGCGGGTCTGGCGGTCGTCTCGTTCTTCGCGATCCTCTTCCAGTCCGCGCGAGACCTCGGCGTGAAGGGCTTCCTCGAGCACATGTGCGGCGGCAAGGAACTGCTCACGGGTCCGAAGGGGCTTCTCCTCGTGGTGCCCGTCATCTTCGTCGTCGAGATCCTCGGCCTCTTCATCAAGCCGGGCGCGCTTGCGATTCGTCTTTTCGCGAACATCCTCGCGGGCCACACGCTGATGGCGACCATCTTCATGTTCACGGGCATGGCGCTCGCTGCGGGGGGCTGGGTGGTCGCAGGCCCGGTCGGAATCGTCTCCGTGGCCTTCGCCGTTGCGATCTACTTCCTCGAGCTCTTCGTCGCCTTCCTGCAGGCGTTCGTGTTCATGTTCCTCACCGCGGTCTTCATCGGCATGATGAGCCACCATGGGGACCATGGCCACGACCATGCACACGGCCACGATGACGCGCATGGGCATGGACACGCCCCGGCACACGCGCATTGATCCGTCCACCCCGGGCCCGTGGGAGGCCCGGCTGAATGGTCCCCATCCTTCAACCGGCGCGTCCCACAGCGTCCGAGCTCAGACAGCACTCATCGGGAGCACAGTACAAATGACCAAGATTCGCAAGATCGTTTCCCTCGCCGCCGCCGGCGCCGCCGCCTTCATCGCCACGTCGGCGCTTGGCCACGAAGGTGGCTATGTCGCCCAGGACATCACCGAGGCCACCAAGATCGCCAAGTCGGGCACGCTCTCGATCGGCCTCGCAGCGCTCGGCGCGGGCGTCGCGGTCGTCGGCGCCGCGCTCGGCATCGGCCGCATCGGTGGCTCCGCAGTCGAGGCGACCGCCCGTCAGCCCGAGATGGCTTCTGCGATCCAGACCCAGATGATCCTGACAGCAGCGCTCATCGAAGGCGTCGCGCTCTTCGCCGTCGTCGTCGCGCTCCTCGGCGTGATCTAAGTCATTCGCTCGGATCGGACGGGGGCACCCGCTCGATCCATCAGGCAGCAGCACCCTGCCTGCGCCGGGGAAACCCGGCGCAGGCGATTCGCTCCGACCCATCGGAGCCAGACGACAGGATTCCTCCATGTTGACTCTCGCAGCAGGTCCCCTCGACACCAGCCTCGTCGATGTCATCGTCGCGGTCGTGGTGTTCGCCGTGTTCTTCGCGGTTGTCCGCACCCTCGTGTGGCCGAAGGTGATCGGGGCGCTCGACGAGCGCACCGCCAAGATCCGCCACGAGATCGACGCAGCCGAGAAGGCCCGTCACGAGGCGGAGAGCGCGCAGAAGAAGTTCGAGCTCAAGCTGCGCGAGGCGCAGGAAGAGGCGACCCGCACCATCGCGGAGGCGCAGGCAACCGCGCGCAAGGTCGCAGACGAGCTTCGCGCCAAGAACGACGCGGAGCTCTCCGACATGAAGGCGCGCGCGCTCGCCGACATTCAGTCCGCGCGCGAGAGCGCGGTGCGCGAACTCAACGAGCACGCGGTCGCCCTCGCCGCCACGATGGCGGGCAAGATCCTGCGCCGCGAGGTCGGTGCGTCCGACCAGTCGCGCCTCGTTGCGGAAAGCCTCGCCGAACTCGCACGCGTGCGGAACTGACAGCGCGGCGACGAGTCGCCCTCGACACCGCGAAGGAACCTCCATGGCCAGCATCCAGCACATCGACGAGATCGCAAGCGTCTACGCGCAGAGCCTGCTCGAGGTCTGCGACCGACAGGGCGGCATCGCCCTCGCGGAGTCGTGCTCGTCCGAGCTCAACGCCCTCGCCGAGATCATCCGCTCCGACAAGCGCTTCGCGGAGTTCCTCAAGACTCCGATCGTGGGCGCGTCCGCGCGCCGCGCGTCGCTCGACCGCATCGTGCGCGGCAAGGTCTCCGACCTCGTCTACCGCTTCGTCATGGTGGTCGCCGCGCATGGCCGCGCGGGCCGCATCGCCGACATCGCCGATGCGTTCGACGCGCTCCTCCAGGCCCGCCTCGGCCGCGTCGAGGTCGACATGTTCACAGTCGGCGGCGAGGCGACGGCCGATGTGATCGCCACCGTCAAGGGCGGCGTGAAGGAAGCCTTCGGCAAGGACGCCGTGATCCACCAGTACGCAGACCCCGAGATGATCGGCGGCGTCAAGCTCCGCATCGGCGACCAGCTGATCGACGGCTCCATCGCCACCAGGCTGCGCAACATGCGCGAGGCCGTCGCTGCACGCGGTTCGAGCGCCATGCGCTCGCGTCTCGGCGACTTCCTTGCATGAGACAGCGAAGATCCCGCACCGAACCGAACCAGCACAACGCCACTTCCACGCCGGGCCAGCGCCCCGCACCCCAGAGGAACCACCCGTGAAGATCAAGAGCGACGAGATCACGACAGTCATCCGCCAGGAAATCGAGCAGTACTCGGGCAAGCTCGAGATCTCCGAAGTCGGCCAGGTGGTCGAGGTCGGCGACGGCATCGCCCGCGTGTACGGCCTCTCGAAGGCGATGGCGGGCGAGCTCATCGAGTTCCAGGGCGCGGGTGGCCGCGTCATGGGCCAGGTGATGAACCTCGAGCTCGACACCGTCGGCTGCGTGCTCTACGGCGACGCGACCGCGATCCGCGAAGGCGACACCGCGCGCGCGACCGGCAACCTCCTCGAGGTGCCCGTCGGCCCCGAACTCCTCGGCCGCGTCGTCGACCCGCTCGGAAACGCCATCGACGGTGGCCCCGCGATCAACGCGTCGGGACGCCAGAAGCTCGACATCGTCGCCCCCGGCATCGCAGCGCGCCAGCCGGTGAAGGAGCCGCTCCAGTTCGGCATCAAGGCCGTCGACTCGATGGTTCCCGTCGGCCGTGGACAGCGAGAGCTCGTCATCGGCGACCGAAAGACCGGCAAGACCGCCGTCTGCCTCGACGCGATCATCAACCAGAAGCAGTACTGGGGCACCGAAGATGCGGTCGTCTGCATCTACGTCGCCGTCGGCCAGAAGGACTCGACCGTCGCGGGCGTCGTCGAGACCCTCCGCAAGAACGGCGCGATGGACTACACCATCGTCGTGAACGCAGGCGCGTCGGCCGCTGCGCCGCTTCAGTACATCGCTCCGTACGCGGGCTGCGCGATGGGCGAGTACTTCATGTGGCAGGGCAAGCACGGCAAGACCCCGAAGCATGTCCTCTGCGTGTACGACGACCTTTCGAAGCAGGCCGTCGCATACCGCGAGCTTTCGCTCCTCCTCCGTCGTCCGCCGGGCCGCGAGGCGTACCCGGGCGACGTGTTCTACCTGCACTCCCGTCTCCTCGAGCGCGCGACGAAGCTCTCCGCCGAGAACGGCGGCGGGTCGCTCACCGCGCTCCCCATCATCGAGACGCAGGAAGGCGACGTGTCTGCGTACATCCCGACGAACGTGATCTCGATCACCGACGGCCAGATCTACCTGCAGCCCGAGCTCTTCGCGGCAGGCATCCGCCCCGCGATCAACGTCGGCATCTCCGTGTCGCGCGTCGGTGGCAACGCCCAGATCAAGGCGATGAAGGAGGTCGCGGGCTCGCTCCGCCTTGACCTCGCGGCCTACCGCGAGCTCGAGGCGTTCGCGCAGCTCGGCACGGACCTCGATGCATCGTCGAAGCGCCAGCTTGACCGCGGCGCGCGCATGGTCGAGCTCCTCAAGCAGGGTCAGTACAAGCCCTTCGATGTCATCGACCAGTGCATCTCGATCTTCGCCGCATCGCGTGGCTTCCTCGACGACATCCCCGTCCCCGCGGTGTCCAAGTTCGAGGACGGGCTGCTCTCGTACTTCCGCGCGCAGAAGGCCGACCTTCGCGCCAAGCTCGCGACCGCCAAGAGCTTCAAGGGCATCGAGGACGAGTTCAAGGCCGCCGTGGGCGCCTACAAGGCCTCGTTCCAGGCCTCGTTCCGCGCGTGATCCGCGCGGCTCCCCGAATGGGGCGTGCCCAACGAATCGAATCGCACGACGGGCGCCGAAAGGCGCCCGTTTGCGTGGGTCGCCGCTTGGTTTGCCCGTTCACTCCGCCTGCGACTTCGAGCGCTGCTTCGGCTTCGCCTTCGTGTGCGACGGTCCGCGTGCCACGGACGCGCCGAGCGCGGCGCCCACGACGCCGATCCCGACATTCACCCACTCGCACCAGTTGGGCGTCTCGCTCCAGCCGGCCGCCTCGACGATGCCGAGTTCCTCAGGCCGCGTCTCGGGTCGACCCGCGAAACGGGCTTCGTTCGCGGGCTTGGTGAGCCCAAGAGCGCCCGCTGTCCCGAGGAGCGCCGTGAACAGGCACAGGATGACGATTGCGCCCGTTCCGCCGATCCGCATGGCGACGAAGCCTCCCGTGAAGGATGCGATGAGGCCGACGAAGAACATGGTGATGCAGAAGTCGCGCGAGGCGACCCACGAGCTTCCCTCGTAGCAGAAGTCGCTCCCCGCCAGCGTCATGATCGCGCCGAGGCCGAGGAAGGTCACGATTGCCGTCACGACGAAGCCGAGGACGAGGCCCGCGGGAATCCGAATGAGCTTTGACAGGCATCCCATGGTCTGGCTCCGTGCTGGGTTGGCTCCGCGCGCACCGCGAGGCGCGGTCTCGGTCTCGGTTCCGGGCAGCGTGCGGCCCGCGGTCAGATCAGCGTAGCAAGGTGCTCGAGCGCGGCGTGGATGCCCGCCGCCGCGCGCGCCGCCTCCATCGACGGACCGCCCCGTTCGGCGGCTTGCTCAGGGAGCTGCGGCACATGGATGAAGCCCGCGCGGGCAACGCGCGGGTCGGCAAGCAGCCGGTACATCACCTCGTTGCAGAGGAAGCTGCCCGCGGAGAGGGAGAGCGTGGCGGGAACTCCCGCGCCGTCGCACGCCTCCGCGAGCGCGCGCACGGGAAGCGTGCCGAAGAGCGCATCGACGCCGCCCGCGACCACGGGCTCGTCGACCGCGCGGACGCCCGCGTTGTCCGCGATGCGGCTGTCACGCAGGTTGACCGCGATGCGCTCGAAGGTAATCGCCTCGGCCCTGGCGCTTTCACCGAGCGCCACGACCGCGTCGGGCGCAAGCGACGCGACGAGCGGCTCGAGCGCGGCCCACCCGCTTCCCGCGGCCGTTCCACCGACGACGGGGAGCGTGGCGAACGCGCGAGCGCCACGCGCGCAGGGCATCCCCTCGAGGAGCCGTGCGATCAGCATGGTCGGGTTCACGCCGCTTCCCCCGAACGGTTCGAACGCGGTCACGAGGACAAGCGGGCGCGCCGCGTTCACTCGCCGATGTCCTCGGCCCAGAGGTCGGGCTTCTCGCGCTTCATGCGCTCCATCAACGCGATGCAGCGCGGGTCGTCGACGAGGTGGAGCGCGATGCCCTCGTGCCGCATCCACTCCTCCGCGCCCATGAACGTGCGGTTTTCGCCGATCACGACGCGCGGGATCTTGAAGAGGATCGCCGTGCCCGAGCACATCGGACAGGGCGACAGCGTCGAGACGAGCGTCAGCGAGCGCCAGTCGCGGCGGCGCCCCGCGCTGCGGATACAGTCGATCTCCGCGTGGGCCGTCGGATCGCCCGACTGAACGCGCTGGTTGTGGCCCGCTGCGACGACATGGCCGCGCGCATCGAGCAGCGAGCTGCCGATCGGAATGCCGCCCTCGCGCCAGCCCTTCTCGGCCATCTCGATCGAGACATCGAGTCCACGCCTGATCCAGTCGGGGTCGATCGACATGCCCGTGCTATCGGCGTTCACGGCAGCGCGCCTTGTACGGGAAGCCGAGCGGTGCCCGCATAGTCGGTCGAGCGAAGGACGTAGAGCGCGTGCTGCGCGCGGCTGCAGGCGGTGAGGATCGCCTCGTAGGAGACGTTTTCCGCCGCGCCGCGCACGTCGTGCAGGATGACCGCTGGCGCTTCGAGGCCCTTGAAGCGATGCAGCGTCTCCCAGCGGAAGCAGTACGCGCCGTACGGGTCGCCCGCGAGCGAACTTGCGAGCGTGACGACGGGAATCCCGCAGAGCGTCTCGACGCCCGCGAGGCAGCCGCGGTCGCGGCGGAAGGGGGAGAGGATCGCGACATCCTCCGGGCGCACGGCCTCGGCGTTCACGAGATGACGGAGGATGCGGCTGATCGCGGCGCGTTGGCCTTCCGCGTCGTCGAGCGCGAACTCCGCGACGACGACGGGCTGCCCTTCGCGCACGGAAGGCGGCGCCTCGATCCCATCGAGCCGCGCAGGGTCGAGCGAGCGGAGGAACTCGGTGATCGAGACGGAATTGCGGAGATTCTCGCGCAGGACAAGCGGCGGGCCGAAGCGCCGTGCGATCGCGGCGGCGTCGCTTCGCTGGTAGATCGCCTGGTTCGGGTCGTGGAAGAAGGCGATCCGCGCATCGGGTCCGGCCAGGGCGTCGAGCGCATCGAGCATCGCGGGGCTGAAGTCCTGTCCCTCGTCGATCACGATCGAGTCGAAGGCGCCGAGCTCGCCCGCGCGCGCCGCGTCGGCGAGCGTCGCGATCATCGCGTCGTAGCGCTCGCCGGCGGGCAGTGCCGAGGGCGGCGTGCGGCCGAGGCTGTTTGCAACACTCTCTGCAAGCGCGTGAAGATTGGCGACGACGACCTCGTCGACGCGGATGGCGCGCAACGGCGTCGCGTTGTCGACGGGGCGCGCGCGCAGGGCTCGGCCGAGCACGGTCGCAAGCGGCTCGTTGAAGCAGGTCACGAGCGTACGGCGCCCGTCGGCGATCTCGCGGCGCGCGCGGTAGAGCGCCGCGTAGGTCTTCCCCGTGCCCGCGAAGCCCTCGATTTGCACGCGGCCAAGCCGATGCGTGGCGTCGACGATGCCGCGCACGGGCCTCATGACGTCATGCTCGACCACGCGCGCGTTCATGATCTCGTCGCGCACGTAGAGCGCCGACTTCATCGTGGGCAGGATGTGGCGGTCGACGATGCGGCGCATGGGTGAGCGCTCGCCTTGCGGCACCTCTGGGTACTTCGCGGCGAGCGCCTCGAACATGTCGTCGAGCTCGCGCAGGAGCTTGACGGGGTTCCTGCACTGCGAGGCGCCGAGGATGTGGTTGCGCGCGCTGATCGGCACCGTGCCGAAGTCGACGTGCGCGTCGATGAGCGCGAGGAACCACCCATGGAGGTAGGGAGGATGCCTCTCGTCGTGGCTTCCGTAGTTCGCCAGCGCGCGGACGAGGGCGTACATGGCGCTGATCGCCTGCTGCGGTGGCTCGCGGTCGCCGAAGCGGATGTCGCCGCGCACGAGGCGGTGCCACCCATGCTCGGGCGAGTAGCGGTAGTCGCCGCCCTTCACCTCGATGATGAGGAGGCCGCGCTCGGGGTCGATGACGACGAAGTCGAGTTCACGCGTGCCGACGGCGTCGGGGTCCTGCACAAGCAGGTTCTGGACGACGATCCACGGCTTGTCTGCCAGCGCGTCCTCGAGGCACTTGCGCATGACGAGCTCGGGCTCGTTCGAGGCGCGCTCGTCGCCTTCGCCGCGGATCTCGTACGGGACGCTCGGGAAGAAGGACGCCATGCGGGCTCGAAGTGTAGAAACGGTGCCTGGCACGTGCCGTCTGGTGCCGGCAGGTGCCAGGCACGTGCCGGGCACCTCGGCCTGTCGTCACAAGTCTCGATCCAGGATCCGGTTGCGCCAAGCTCGCCCGGTGCCAGACACGTGCCGTCTGGCTCGCGGGACCTCACGGCACGTGCCAGGCACCGTCTCCGGTTGCCGCGCGGTCACCGACGGGCGGCTTCCGCCGCGTCCTCGTCCTCGTCGTGGAAGCGCAGCGCCTCGCTGTCGGCGTCGGAGTTGTCGTAGTGCTTCTGGAAGATCGTGCCCGAGGCCTCCGCCTCGTCCCGCATCTCCTTCATGCGCGCCCACTCCTCCATCGTCACCACCACCTCGCGTGCGACCGATCCCTTGTGCTCGCCGAGGATGCCGGCGTTGCCCATCTGGTCGACGAGCCGCGACGCGCGTCCGTAGCCGATGGCGAGGCGCCGCTGCAGGAGCGACACGCTTCCGCGGCCCGACTCGATCATGATCTCGACGGCCTTGTCGAAGAGCGGATCGCGCTCGCCGTCCGCATCACCGTTGCCCTCGCCTGCGCCACCATCCCCGCCACCCGCCACCTGGCCGGAACGAATCGTGAGGAGCTGGCGCTCGAAGCTTGGGGCAGCGACCGTCTTCAGGAACTTGGTGACCGCGCGGGCCTCCTTGTCCTCGACAAGCGTTCCCTGCGAGCGGCGCGCGTCGGTCTGGCTCGGCGTGACGACCAGCATGTCGCCCTGACCAAGCAGGAGCTCCGCGCCCTTCTGGTCGAGCACGATGCGGCTGTCGGTGCCCGACGCCACCTTGAAGCTCACGCGGCACGGCATGTTCGACTTGATGAGGCCCGTGACAACCGTCGCCTGCGGACGCTGGGTCGCGAGGATGAGGTGTATGCCGACCGCGCGCGCCTTCTGCGCGATGCGCACGATCGAGTGCTCGACCTCCTTGTTCGTCATCATGAGGTCCGCGAGCTCGTCGATCACGAAGACCATGTAGTGCATCTTCTTCGGGATCTTCGCCCACTCGACGTCGTCGGCCGGGCTGAGGCGTTCGCGCAGCTCCGGCTCGCCGAGCTCGTTGAAGCTGCGGATGTCGCGGACGCCCGCCTCCTTCAGAAGCTCGTACCGCTCCTCCATCTTGGTGACGGCCCACTCGAGGATCGCGGCGGCCTTCGACATCTCCGTGACGACGGGGCACGCGAGGTGCGGGATCTCGCTGAACTGCGCCATCTCGACCATCTTCGGGTCGACGAGCACGAGCTTGAGCTCGTCGGGACGCTTCGTGTAGAGCCACGACATGATGATCGTGTTCATGCAGACCGACTTGCCGGAGCCCGTCGTGCCCGCGATCAGCATGTGCGGCATCTTGGCGAGGTCGAGGACGAGCGGCTCGCCCGCGGAATCCTTGCCGAGGAACATCGGCAGCATCATGTTCGCGGCGTGGCCGCTCGACATGAGCTCCTTGAGGCGCACCTTCTCCTTTTGCTTGTTCGGCACCTCGATGCCGACCGCCGTGCGGCCGACGAGATTCGGGATGATGCGGACATTCGGAGCCTGCAGCGCGCGGGCGATGTCCTTCGAGATCGTCTCGAGGCGAGCGACGCGCGTGCCCGCGGCGAGTTCGACGGAGTAGAGCGTGACGACGGGTCCGGACTCGATGTGGGTGATCTCGCCCTCGAGACCGTACTCCGAGAGCGTGCGCGTCAGCACGCCCGCCTGCTCGCGGACGTACGCCTCCATCTTGGTCGAGTAGTTGCCCTCGGGCTCCTCGAGGAGGTCGAGCGTCGGGAACTGGTAGCCCGAGTAGTCGACCGCGCGCGGGATGTCCTCGTCGCGAAGCTGCGTCGCCGCGGGCTTCGCGGTCATCTTGATCGGGAGTTTCTCGATCTTCGCGCGGAGTTCGTCCTCGCTGAGCGCGGCGCGCGAGGGCCCTGCTGCCGCCGCGGGCTCGGCCGCGGAAGCGGCGGTCGCGCGGCCCACGCCGTCCTCGGCAAACTCCTCCTCGGAGGCATCGATCGCGTCTTCCGACTCGTCGCTCTCCTCGATCTCTTCCTCGATTTCTTCCTCCTGCTCCTCCTCGCTCTCAACCGCCGATGGCGCAGCGACCGCAGTGGCCGCCCGCGACGGCGAGCGCCGCGCGCGCCCGGCCGCCGCCCCTGCGACGGCTGGCTGCGGGAACATCGCGCCCATGCGCTCGCGGAGCGCGCCGAAGTGGGCGCGCCAGTCGGTCTCCCAGAGGGGCGACAGGAACGAGAACGCACGCGCGCAGACGCCGGGCAGCATGAAGACAAGCGCGTCTGCTGCAACGATCGCCCCGACGGCGAGACCCGCCGTGAAGACGAGCGACGCGCCGACCGGCCCGAAGCGCGCGTGCATCTCGTCCGCGAACCACATCGGAACGATGCCCGCGTCGACACCCGTAAGCGGGCCGAGCGTGGGGAACCACTCGGCATGCAGCGAGCCGATCGCGCCCATCGCGATCAAGCAGCCCACGAAGCGCACGAACGGATGGCTGATGCGCCGGCCCATGGCGATGGCCACGAGCAGCACGCCGAGGTAGATCGTGGGAATCCACACGCCGAAGCCGAGCGTGAAGTAGAGCCAGTAGGAGATCGCAGCGCCGAAGCTGCCGCACAGGTTCAGCGGCGGGTCGGTCGGCATGGCCACGACATGCGTGGGCCAGTCGGTCGAGCGGAAACTCGCGAGGCTCACCACGAGCAGCGTCCAGAGCGCCGCTCCGAGGAGCCAGAGAATCCGCAGCCGAGTCAGCCTCGAGCCGGCGAGCGCGGTGTCGACATCCGAACCATCCTCCGACGCGCGGCTGCGCGTGGGGGCCTTCCGAGCGGTCTTTGCCATGGTCCCGATATCGGCTCGCAGGCCCTCAACTCCGCAGCGAACGGCCGCTGCGCGGGGCGTCGTCCGCCGCTACCTTGCGCGGCCATGCACTTCCGCCTCGTCGACCGCTTTCTCGAGCTGACAGATCAGTCCGCCGTCGCGATCAAGAGCGTCACGGCCGCCGAGGAGTACCTGCAGGACCACTTTCCCGGGTTCCCCGTCCTCCCGGGGGTCTTCATGGTCGAGGCCCTGACCCAGGCGGCCCGCGCGGTCCTCGAGAAGCGGGGGGTGCGGCGCGCCGTCCTCGGCGAAGTGAAGGCGCTCCGCTACGGCAGTTTCGTCCGCCCGGGCGAGACCCTGCGGGTCGAGGTCAGCCTTGAGAAGGTGCGCGACGATGGATCGGCCGTCTTCAAGGCCCAAGGCACGGTCCTGCGCCCCGCCGACCCTTCCGCGGCCGCGGAGACAGCGGTCGCGGGGCGACTTATACTCCGTCCTTTGCGGACCTGAGCGGTCCGAAGCGCATGCCTTTTTGACCGACTGGGGTGGCTTCAGCCGAAGTCACACCGCTATGGAGAACCTCATGGCCAAGAGCCGAGCCGAGATCGAAGCCGATGTGAAGGATGTTCTGGTCGATGCCCTGGGCGTCGATGAGGACGATGTCGTTCCGACCGCCACTCTGAAGGGCGACCTCGGCGCGGAGAGCATCGACTACCTCGACATCGTGTTCCGCCTCGAGAAGAAGTTCTCGACCCCCGAGACACCGTTCAAGATCGCGCAGGGCGAGCTCTTCCCCGAGAACCTGATGACCGATCCGTCGCTCGTCGAGAACGGCAAGGTCACGGCCAAGGGGCTTGCGCTCCTCAAGGAGAAGGTCCCCCATGTCTCGCTCGGCGACTTCGAGAACGACCCGCAGGTGACGAAGCTGTCGGGCCTCTTCACGGTGAAGAGCCTGTGCGACTTCGTCGAGCGGAAGCTCGCGCGTGTTTGAGCGCTCGCAACTGGCGGCGCGCTGAGGCAGAGCCTCAGGTGCGCCGCCTTTGCTCGCTTTGGCGATACGGGCACCAAAGGGAGCGGCCGCAGCCGCGACCGCTCCGTGTTTGAGCGCTCGCAACTGGCAGCGCGCTGAGGCAGAGCCTCAGGTGCGCCGCCTTTGCTCGCTTTGGCGATACGGGCGCCCATGGCGGCGCCGCAGCCCTTGGTGCTCCGCCCGCTTTGGTGCTACAACGCCCCCATGCGATGGATGTGGATCGACAAGGTCGTCACCTTCGAGCCTCGGAAGCGGCTTGTCGCCGTGAAGTGCGTGTCGCTCGCCGAGGAGCATCTCCACCAGCACTTCGGGCCTGAGCCCGCTGGCGGGGGGGGCGAGGCGCTTGCCGCCTGCCCCGTCATGCCGAGTTCGCTCATCCTCGAGGGAATGGCGCAGACTGCGGGCATCCTCGTCGGCAGCGTCCACGACTTCCGCGAGAAGGTCGTGCTCGCCAAGGTCGTCTCCGCGACCTTCGAGCGCGATGTCCAGCCGGGCGAGGTCATCCGCTACGACGCCACGCTCGAGCGCATGGACGACATGGGCGCGAGCACGGTCGGCATCGTCGAGCGGTTCTCGTTTGTCGACGGCGCGTGGGCTCCCGTCGGCCGCATCGAGCTCATGTTCAGCCACCTCGACCAGAACCGCGCGGGCACCGAGTTCCCCGAGGAGAACTTCGTCTTCGGCGAGAACTTCCGCACGCTGCTCGAAGGTGCGGGACTTCGCAAGGCCGGCGTCGGCGGCGGCTGATCGGTCAAGGCCGGACGAAAACGCAAACCGCCAGCCTTGCGGCTGGCGGCTTGCCTTACTCCTTCGGCTCGACGCGCTCCTCGGCAACGTCGAACCGCACTCCGTTTGGGGACCCCGATCGGGGAGGCGATCCGATCCGGGGTCTGTCCAAGTTCGGATCCGCGGAAGCGAGTCCCGGCGGGTCCGAAGCGTTGCAGGTCGCGGAGTCCCTTACGCGACGGGCAACACCATGAAGATCGCTTCTGGCCGCGCGGAGGCAAGCGCCTTCGGCAGGTTTCGCCCGTTCAGACGTGGTCTGTGCGCCTTGCGCGGTCTGTGCGGGGTGGAGCGCCGCTGGCGCGCGCAGTGCCCTCCCGTACCATGCCTGCGTGGCGCATCACCTCGCGATCTACACCGGCTCGTTCGACCCGATCACGCTCGGGCACCTCGATGTCCTTGCACGGGCCCGCGGGCTCTTCGACGAGGTGATCCTCGCGATCGGCCGCAATCCGAACAAGGAGGCGCTCTTCACCTTCGACGAGCGGCTCGAGCTCGCCCGCGCGCTCGTTGCCGAGATGCAGGAGACGACCCCGGCGGGCGCTCGCATCCGAGTCGAGCACTACACAGGCCTCACGGTCGACTATGCGAGGGCCGTGGGCGCCTGCGCCATCGTGCGCGGCATCCGCAACATCACCGACCTCGCGAGCGAGTGCCAGCTCGCCATCACGAACCGGCAGGTTGCGGGAATCGAGACGGTCTTCATCGTCACGGGCGAGAACTTCGCCTACACGAGCTCGAGCCTGATCAAGCAGATCGCTGCGCTCGGCGGGTCGCTCGACTCGCTCGCGACGCTCGTCCCGCCTCGCGTGATCGATGCCCTGCGTCGGAAGCGCGGCGACCGCTCGAACCCGCTCGGGCGGCTCGCCGTCGACGGACTCGTCGAGTAGGGCGCCCCGCGCTGCTACGCTGCGGCGATGTCCGTTCAGTTCCGCGTCATCTCGATCGGCACCCTCGCGGCGAACCCCCACTGGGGCGAGCGCGGCTCGGTGCGGCCTGCGCATGCGACCACGACCTTGATCTCGGCAGGCCGCGCCCGCATTCTCGTCGACCCGTCGCTGCCGCAGCAGGTGCTTGTCCCGAGGCTCCATGAGCGCGCGGGGATCGGCCCCGACGAGATCACCCATGTCTTCCTCACCTGCCTGAGCCCCGTCCATCGCAGGGGGCTCCTCGCCTTCGAGCGCGCACAGTGGCTTGTCGGCGAGCGCGAGCGCGAGGCGATCGGCGTCCAGCTCGTGGCGTCGATCAAGGAGGCGCACGCCGCAGGCGACGCGGACCTCATGAAGACGCTTGGACACGAGGTCGCCATCGTCGAGCGCACGATCGCTGCGCCCGACAAGCTTGAGCGCGGGGTCGACCTCTTCCCGCTCCATGGCGTGACGCCAGGCCTCACGGGGCTCCTTCTTCCCGGGCCGAGCGCGACGACCCTCCTCGCGGGCGACGCCGTGGCCACGGTCGAGCACCTCGCCGCGGGGCAGGTGATCGCGCCGTGCTTCGATCTCGAGCTTGCGCGCGAGAGCTTCTCGGAGGCGATTGAGATCGCGGACGCGATCATCTGCGGGCGTGACAACGTCGTTCCGACGAGGGTTTGAGCGCTCGCAACCTGCTTCGCAACTTGCTCGCTTTGGCGAGACCAGCGCCGTTGGTTTGAGTGCTCGCAACCTGCTTCGCAACTTGCTCGCTTTGGCGAGACCAGCGCCGTTGGTTTGAGCGCTCGCAACCTGCTTCGCAACTTGCTCGCTTTGGCGAGACCAGCGCCGTTGGTTTGAGTGCTCGCAACCTGCTTCGCAACTTGCTCGCTTTGGTGCTGGAATCGCCTTGGTGCTGGAACACGCCGGTGCATGCGACGCCAATGGCCCCCGCAGCCGCCAAACGCGGGGGCGACCCGCGATCTATCATTCACACCCATGCAGCCGACGCGTCCACCGAGCGGTTCCGAGCCCAAGCATGTCGGCGCCGACGCGGCCCCATGGCAGGGGCCCGACCCGACCATCGCCCCTGTGACGATCCGCACGCTCCAGCGCGCCATGCGTGAGCGCAAGACCTTCGCGGCGCTCACCTGCTACGACGCCACCACCGCCCGCTGGCTCGAGCGCGCGGGGGTCCCCGTCCTCCTCGTCGGCGACACCGCTGCGGAGGTCATCCTCGGCCACCCGAACACGCTGCACGCGCCCATGGACTTCCTCGTCGCGCTTACGGCGGCCGTTCGCCGCGGCGCGCCGCGCGCGCTCGTCATGGCGGACATGCCGTTCCTCAGCTATCAGGCGAGCGACGAAGAGGGCGTTCGCAACGCAGGCCGATTCATGACGGAAGGCTTCGCGGACTGCATCAAGCTCGAGGTCGACGCGTCGTTCGCGCCGCTGGTCTCGCGCATGAGCCGTGCTGGAATCCCCGTTGTCGCCCACATCGGTTCGCGGCCGCAGCACGCCAAGCAGGCGGGCGGGTACTCCGCGGCGGGCAAGACGGCGACCGACGCCGCGCGCATCGTGGCCGACGCGGAGGCGATGCTTGCCGCGGGCGCAACGATGCTCCTCGTCGAGGCGACGCCCGTCGAGGTCACGGAGGAGATCGTGGCGCGCTCGACCGTGCCCGTGATCGGCTGCGGCGCGGGCCCGGCCTGCCATGGCCAGGTGGTGGTGACGCACGACCTTCTCGGTCTCACCGACAGGCAGCCGCCTTTCGCGCTGCCGCTCGTCCATCTCGGAAAGCAGATCGCGGAGATGGCGGAGGCTTGGAAGTCAAGAGTGCGTTCTGGTGCGCTCGGAGAGCATCCGTACGCGCTTTCCGACGAAGAAAGGGCCGCATTCCTCGCGGGACTCGCCCGCAGGGAGCCCCGCACGGGTTCGCACTGACCCCGACGGGTCGAACATCAGGAGCGTCGCATGCGTTCGCGGAACTTCCCCTTCATCGGCCCTGGCCTCGTCGTCCTCGCAGCAGCAGCCGTCACGCTGGTCGCGGCCCCGTTTGCGATCCGCCGCGCGAACGACGCGCAGGCATCCGCGAACATCATGCGCGCGTCGCGCATCCTCTCCGAGCCTGTGCCGATGCAGGCCGGCCGCGGCGGCGGCATCGCCGAAGACCGCGGCGGGAAGAGTCTCGGAGATAGCCTCGGGGAGACCCGCGAGGAAGTTCACGAGCCGATCCTCGAGCAGATCAACCGCGCGCACCGCGCCGTGGCCAGGCTCGTCGAGCCGAGCGTCGTCCACGTGAGCACGCTGAGCACGATGCAGCGGCGCATGTTCACGGCGCCCTACGCCTCGAGCGGCTCGGGCTGGATCTGGGACAAGGACGGCCACATCGTCACGAATGCGCACGTCGTCGAGTCGAGCGAGCGCGTGCAGGTCCAGTTCTTCGACGGCGAGCTGCGCGAGGCCGAGGTCGTCGGCCTCGACCTCCGTGCCGACATCGCGGTCCTCAAGGTCGCGCCGGGTGGGCTTCAACCCGCGCTGCGCGGCGATTCCGACACGGTCGCGCAGGGCGACATGGTGTTTGCCTTCGGTTCGCCGTTTGACTTCCGCTTCTCGATGTCGTCGGGCATCGTCTCCGGCCTCGGCCGCAGCGCGGGGCTCGCGGACATCGACTACGAGAACTTCATCCAGACCGACGCTGCGATCAACCCGGGCAACTCGGGCGGACCGCTCACGAACATCCGCGGCCGCGTGATCGGCATGAACACCGCGATCGCCACGGGGCGCGGCAACTCGGTCGGGCAGGGGCAGTTCGCAGGCATCGGCCTCGCGATCCCCATGTCGATGATCGAGTCGATCGTCACGCAGATCATCGAGACAGGCGAGGTGCGCAAGGGCTTCCTCGGCGTCGCCGTGATGTCGATCGATGCCGCGCGCGGCTTTGCGATGCGCGGGAACGAGCAGCTCGCGGGAATCGTCGGCGGGTTCCGCGGCGAGGGCGCCATCGTCAGCGAGGTCACGCAGGACTCGCCCGCCGCACGCGCTGGCTTCCGCTTCGGCGACGTCATCACGGCGATCGACGGCCAGCGCGTGGCGAGCGACGCTGCGGTCCCCGCGATCGTGAGCTCGAAGCGCCCGGGCGCCGAGGTGCGCTTCACCGTGTGGCGGATCGGCGCGGACGGCGCCACGGGAGCGACGCTCGACCTGGTGGCCACGCTCGACGAACTCGACACGGCGCGTCGCTTGGCGCCGTATCTCCCCGCCGCGCTCCGCAGCGTGGGCATCCTCGAGTTCGAGACGGCGACGGAGCCGCGGGCGCGCGCGCTTGGCGTGCCATTCCGCCGCGGCGTCCTCATCGAGTCGATCCGCGAAGGTACGCCGCTCGCGGAGGACATTCCCGTGGGCAGCACGATCACGGCCGTGTTCGGGCAGCCCGTCGGCTCGCTCGACGAGTTCTACACGCGCGTCAACCGAGCGGTGACGGGCATGGGACGCGTCAGCCGCTTCGAGATGCCGCTCACGATCGTCCTCCCCGACGGGCAGGCCGTGCAGATCGCCATCAATGTGCGCTGATCCGCGCCACGCGCTCCGCTACCATGGCCGCGGAGCCATCCGATGACGAAACCCGAAGCGCCGATCCAGTCGAAGAGCGAGCAGCCGATCCTCCTCGAGGTCAAGAACCTCAAGACCTGGTTCCCCATCCGCCGCGGCATCCTGCAGCGCACGGTCGGCCATGTGAAGGCCGTCGACGACGTGAGCTTCTTCGTGCGTCGCGGCGAGACGCTCGGGCTCGTCGGCGAGTCTGGCTGCGGCAAGACCACGGTCGGCCGCACCATCCTTCGGCTGATCCCGAACTCTGGCGGCAGCGTGCGCTTCGACGGGCGGGATGTCCTGACCGCGGGCGCGCTCGACCTGCGCAACCTTCGCCGCGAGATGCAGATCATCTTCCAGGATCCGGGCGGAAGCCTCAACCCGCGCATGCGCGTCGGACGCATCATCGGCGAGCCGCTCGAGGTGCATGGGCTCACGAAGTCGCCTGAAGAGACGCGCGCGCGCGTCGAGGAACTGCTCGTGAAGTGCGGGCTGTGGAAGCAGGCCGCAGACCGCTACCCGCACGAGTTCAGCGGCGGCCAGCGCCAGCGCATCGGGATCGCCCGCGCGCTCAGCCTCGAGCCGCGCCTCATCGTCTGCGACGAGCCGACGAGCGCGCTCGACGTGTCGATCCAGTCGCAGATCCTGAACCTTCTCGGCGACCTGCAGGAGGAGATGGGGCTCTCCTACCTCTTTATCTCGCACGACATGGCCGTCATCCACCACATCTGCGACCGCATCGCGGTGATGTACAACGGCAAGATCGTCGAGGAGGGCTCGCGCGACGCGATCATCAACGCGCCGAAGCACGAGTACACGCAGGCGCTGCTCTCCGCAGTGCCCGAGGCCGACCCGCGCCGCAAGAAGCAGCGCATCAGGCTCGCGAACGCGCGCATGTAGGGATCCCGACGCCGGGTTTCGCGGCCTGAGGCGGAACCCGTTCCGCTATGCGCATATCCTCGCGGTCACCTCGAACCCTTCAGGACCAGCATGCCATCCTCGACCCGCGGCCGCAGAATCTTCCTCGCCCTCCTCGTCTGCTTCGTGCTGGCGATGATCGCGACCGTGTTCTGGTCGTGGAATCTGGTCGGCGGCGTGCGCGGACAGGCGGCGACCACCGATGCGCGGCTGCGCGACCTTGCATGGGCGGTCCTCGCGTACGCCGACGCGAACGATGGGTTCCCGATGAGCGAGGCGGAGCTGCGCGCCTTTGCGGCAGGCGGCCTTCCCGAGACGCTCGCGCAGCCGCCGCTTGCGATCGGCGGACGGGCCTATCCGATGTCGCGCAGCGAACTTGCGCCGGTCTTGCCGGCAGGAGAGAGCGCGGGTGAGGGAGCGGGCGAGGTCGTCCGCGAGGCCATTCCGAGCACGCTCGACGAGTGCTTCGCGGTGATCGAGGTCGAGTGGCCGATCATGCGCGATGTGCAGCCGATCCTGCGGCCGAAGGGCCTTCCCACGCTTCAGGGCACGGTTCCCACCGTCGGCAACTGGCTCTACGCCATGACAGAGCGGATCCGCAGCGGGAAGTAGGGGCGGCCTGCGCCCGTTTTCGCTAGATTTGCGCGCTATGTCCGACCTCGCCGTCACGCCCGCGAGCGCCCCAGCGCCGATCGAGAAGTCGCTCCCCGAGACGCCGTTTCGCGACGTGATGGGCGGCGCAAGCCGCTGGACGATTCCCATCCACGAGCACGGCTTCATCGCCCTCGTCGACGCGATGCCGCGGCTCGTTCCCGAGGGTCAGACCGCCGACAGCGCCATCGTCCAGTCTGCGCGCGTCAGCTATGGCCAAGGGACGAAGATGGTCAGCGAGGACCGCGGGCTCGTGCGCTACCTGATGCGCCACCGCCACTCGACGCCGTTCGAGATGGTCGAGTTCAAGTTCCATATCGCGATGCCGATCTTCATCGCGCGCCAGTGGATCCGCCACCGCACCGCGAATGTGAACGAGTACAGCGCGCGCTACTCGATCATGCCCGACCGCTTCTACCGCCCCGACATCGAGAATGTGCGCAAGCAGTCGAAGTCGAACCGCCAGGGCGGCGAGGGCCCGATCGACGCCGGCACCGCCGAGGAGTTCCTCAAGCTCCTCGAGAGCGCGGAGGCGAACTACGCGAAGTACCTCGAGCTTACAGAGCGCGGCGTCGCGCGCGAGATCGCCCGCGCAGTGCTCCCCGTGAGCGTCTACACCGAGTGGTACTGGAAGTGCGACCTCCACAACATCTTCCACTTCCTGTCGCTGCGCATGGATCCGCACGCGCAGATCGAGATCCAGGACTACGCGAAGGCGATGTACGAGCTCATCAAGCCCATCGTGCCTGTGGCGTGCGAGGCGTTCGAGGACTACCGCCTGAACGCGATGCACCTGACGGGCCTCGAGATCGACGCGATCCGCACGGGGAAGCCGCTTGCGACGGAGAACAAGCGCGAGACGGCCGAGTGGGAGGCGAAGAAGGCGCGGCTTGGGCTTCTTTGAGCGGTCGCCGCTGCGGCGGCTCCCTTTGGTGCTACCGAACGCACGGCTGCCCTCGGACGAAGTCCAAGGAACGGACGACGTCAGCCGTCGACTCCGACGATTCGCGTTCCGTGGACTTCGTCCACGGGCACCCGTGCCTACCGCCGCTTGCGGCTGCCGTGCTTCTGGAACACGGCCTTCGACTCCGCGCGCGCCGCGCTTGTCGCGCGCAGCCCGTAGAGCCTTTCCTGCGCGAAGCGATACGCCGCACGGTGCTCGACGATCGGCGCGGGGTAGTCGACGCCGATGCGACACTGAATCATCGCCTGGTAGAGCGGCGGCATCGTCTCGGGCTCGGCGAGGTGTTCGTCGGGCACGGCGGCAAGCTCGGGCACCCAGCGCCGGATGAACACGCCGCTCGGATCGTGGTCCTCGACCTGCTTGCGCGGCGAGTAGATGCGCAGCGTGTTGATGCCCGTCGTCCCCGACTGCATCTGGATCTGCGGATAGTGGATTCCCGGCTCGTAGTCGAGGAACTGCCGCCCGAGCCACGGCGCGAACAGGCGCCAGTCGAGCCACAGGTGATGGCTCGCGAAGCTCACGAGCATCGCGCGCATGCGGAAGTTGATCCAACCCGTCGCGACCAGCGCGCGCATGCACGCGTCGACCATCGGGTAACCCGTGCGGCCCTGCTGCCACGCCGAAAGCCGCGCGGCCGCGAGGTCCGCGTCGAGCCCGTCGCGCAGGTTCTCGCACGAACGCGCCATGCACATCGACTCGATCGCGGGCTCGTCCTCGAGCTTCTGGATGAAGTGGCAATGCCATGAAAGCCGCGAGAGAAAGCTCTTGATCGAACCACGCCAGAGCGCGACATCCTCGGGAGAGAGGCCTTCGGTCGCGTTGCGCGCGGGTTCGCCGAGCTGCGCCAGCCGCCGCGTGGCGCCGTGGTACGCGCGCCGCACCGACATCGTGCCCCATGCAAGATGCGGCGAGAGCCGCGAGCACGAGTCCCACGCAAGGACGGGTGAGCCCATCGTCTGGCGGTACTCGCGGCCGCGCTCGAGCAGGAACGATGTGAGCAGCGCACCCGCCTCGCGTTCGCCGCCCTTCTGCCGCAGCGCCGCGCGCGTGTCGGGGCCAAGGCCGATTTCAGCGGCGATTCCCTCGCGCGAGCCGCGCGGAATGCGCGCCTCGTCGGGTGCGATGAACGACTCGGGCACCGCGAAGCGCGGGCGCTCCATGTGCGTCTCCCAGCGCGCGGCCCAGCCGTCGCGTCCGGGGTTCGGGCGAAGGACGCCGTGCTGGCGAAACTCGCGGAACGCGATCCCGCGCTTGCTGCACCACCGCGCCACGCGGATGTCGCGCGCGTAGGTGACGGCGTTTCCCGTCTCTTCGTGCGCGAGCAGCGCCGTGATCGGCTCGCGCGCGTGGAGCTCGCCGAGGATGTCGGTCATCTCGCCGACGCGATACGCGACCGCGCCGCCTCGGGCGCGAAGCGCCTCATCGAGCTCCGCAAGCGACTCGAGGTAGAACGCGAGGTGCGATGGGTCCGCATCGGGCGCGAGCCACACCTCGGGCTCGAACGCAGCGAGCGCGATCATGGGCGTGCCGTCGAGCGCGCACGCGGCGGCGGCATGCGCGAGCGGCGCATGGTCGTCGAGTCGGAGGTCGCGCTTGAGCCACACCACGAGCATGGCGCGCGCTTCGCGCTCCGCGCCCGCGTCGATGCGCGAAAGCAGCGGCAGCGCGCCACTCGGCAGCCAAGGCTCCCACGACCTCTATTCGTCGTCCTTCAGCCGCGCCGCATCGAGCTCGCGCTCGGTCGGGATCGCGAGGAACCCGACGAACGGCGCGTCGGGCGCCGTCTGCACCTGCACGAGACGGATCGGGGTCGGCGGGTAGTAGCGGAGCAGGCCGCCGGGGAACGGGCCCTCGCCGCGCACATCCCAGAACTCGCCGAGCGGAATGCGGATCGTCGCTCCCGGCTCGATCGCATCGACATGACGGAGGTAGCGCTGGTTCAGCCAGAGATCGACATTCGTCCATCGCTCCACGGTCGCGTTGACGATGAGCATCTCGTCGCCTTCGTTGAAGACCTGCACCTCCGCAACGCGCTCCTGCGGCAGATAGGCGGGGTAGGCGCGGGTCGCCTTCTCGGGCTCGTAGCGCACGGTCTCGCAGCCCGCGAGAAGGGCGGTCGCGGCAAGGGCGACGAGAGCGAAGCGTGGGGCGCGGGTCGAGAGACGCATGGCGGCAATGTAGCAAGGGGGAGGGAAAGGCCTCGGTCGCACGGCAGCGTCGCCCTACCACCCCGCGGCCTTCGCGCACATCGCGATGAGTTCCTGCGCGCGGGCCGCCGTCGGGGCCTCCGCGATGATACGGGCGATCGGCTCTGTGTTCGACGCGCGCAGGTGCACCCAGCCGTCTGCGAAGTCGA
>QLAH01000354.1_pt1 | contig 28454 bp, 31 predicted proteins | sample 4693081 | NCBI WGS metagenome assembly QLAH01 (sample SAMN09425401, study PRJNA476045) | Lake water metagenome, whole genome shotgun sequencing project. | reverse complement strand
TTTTACCACCCTACAGTCCAGACTATAATTTAATTGAGTTGATTTGGCATTCTGCTAAGGAATTCATTGCGAATCGTTTATTCAAGTCGATTGAAGATCTAGAAGCGCTTGTTCATAGCCTGTTGAACGAGGGGCAGCTTGTTATTAACTGGGATCGCAAGATCAAAAACAAAGGAAATATAATTAATGCAATTTAAATGCACATCAGCTTAACACCCGACCGAGATTTTTTTAGCCCTCAAGGAAATAGGTTTAACGATAGGAAGTTCTAGGCTCTAGCGTCAGATTTTTGCCTGTGATAGAGCGGCTAGCCGTGGGATTCGCTAAGCTCCGTCGTAACACGCATTAAAGCCTTGATCAGCACGGGTTACGCTGCGCTAACTCATCCTACAAAGTCTTACTGAGCCTCCCCCCAAGAACGAAGACCCCAGGATTTTGCAAAAAACCTGAGGTCTGAATGTGGGTCATGATCAGTCATGTCTAGCCTTCACCATCGTCTAACAACTCCACCAACCGCGAAAACCAGTAGGCAATCTCTGGATCGCAACAGGTCGTTAATCGTGCAATTTCTCGTGCCATTTGGTAAATAGCCTCGCCCTTGGGGTGTTGAGCCAAGTCAGCGTGATTCAGGAGGGCGGCTTTCAAATCCCCAGGGTAGGTGGGGGCATGGTGGTGTGGATCGTCCGTCATTTGGTCGAGAATCGGTTGCCAGTTAATGCCCTGCTTCGGGCGCTTACGAGGAAGTGAAGTGTGCATAGTGACCTGCTTTTTATAGGGAGATGTATCTGGCTTTAGTATTCCCAGAATGGGGTCTCAGTGGGGAAAGTATTAAGTTTTGAATCTTAATTTTTTGAGTTTTAAGGTGTGAAGATCTCGTGTCTAGCGATCCTTCACACCTCAAAACTCAGGGCTTCAACCTTGCCTTAGGCTTTATGTCCTGGCCAACCTAATCCACCGGAGCATTGGCCACCTGCGCGGCGACCTCGGCTAGGGAAAGCTGGGGCAGTGGCGTGGTGGTATCGGTGGCTTTTAGCACTTGGTAAAAGGGAACATCAAACGCTAGGGCACCCGTGACTGGGTTTTCGCCGATGGTGAGCTGGGTGCCGTCAACGATGGTGGCAATGGCGCTTTCGCCGCCGAGGTCAAGCCCGGTGACGGTAGCATCGGCGGGCAGGAAGACTCCCGTGCAGGCCCAGTCGTTGTCGGTGGTTTGGCCTGCGCCGAGGTAGGCGATTTGGGGGGTCGCGTTTTTCACGTCGGGGTCGTAGCCGTAGACTCCGAGGGTGGCGCTAGTGGCGTTGCGGCAAATTCCGAAGTCTTCGCTGGTTTCTTGGATGTATTTTTGAAAGTGCAGATCGGAGATTTTTTGAGTGAGGGAAGCGGCGGTGTAGCCAGCGGCTTCGATGTCGGCATTGGGGTCGGCCTGGAGTTGTTGCAGGTCTGTGAGCGTCTGGGTGATTTCTGCGTATTGGGGGTTATTTTTGGCAATGGGGTCGGCATTGGCGGGGCGGGCCAAACCCACCAGCACCAGCAATACCCCAGCAAAAAGAAGGAAGCTCAAGGCATTTTTAAGGATACGTCGCATGGGAATCTCCTGAAAAAACGAGAACAATGAATCTATCAACGGTCAACGCAGAAATAATCGGTAGGTGTCGTGCCCAATCAAAATCCATAGCCCTAGCCCGATTAACACTAGAGGCACCAGCCGCTCACCCATCTGGGTCAAACGATGGCTCACCAGGGGATGGCTCACCAGCCATTGGGCCAGCCAGTACCAAACCGCCACCAAAACCGCAAACACCGCCAGCGTTAGGCCCAACTCGGCCCAGGTTTGCCCCGCAAACAGCGAGACATAGATGCCGATGTTGTCGCCGCCGTTGGCAAAGGTGAGGCCCGCCACCGTGGCCACTTGGGCACTGAGGAACGGCAGTTTAATGGGGTTCATCAGCGCAATTTCGCCGTCATCCTGCTGCCGCAGCCACAACTGAAGGCCAATGGCGATGGGCACCACCCCCAGCAACCCAATCACGGACTTGGGCACCACCAGCCCCCCAAAGAAACCGGGCAAACTGAGCATCACCAGGGCAGAAAATCCCAGGTATCGTCCCCAAAAAATATGGTGGCGAGAGAAGCGGCTGGGAACCTGAGAAAACAGCAGCATCAGCAACAGCAGGTCATCCAGGTTCGTGGCGACAAAGGCAACCGCAGCGGTGGTAAGGGTTTGGGCGAACCAAGTCATAGCGGCAACCTTGCGATACAAATGCCCTAGCTTTTCACCTTTTTAGCGGTTGGCACAAGGGCAAACACCTGGGCCAGGGGTGGGGCCGAACGCAGCAGATGGATGGTACAAATGCCCAGAATCGTCATGGCCAAAGCGGTCAGGCCGCGATACTCCAGGGTGTGGCTGTCGATTAAAATCAGCACGCCCAACCCCATCAGCACAAAGGGCACCAGATAATTGCCGTACCGAGTCAGCAATTCGGCGATGGCCCCCACCTGGGTTAGCCGATAGGCCGCCCCACACCACACCCCCACCAGCCCAAAGAAGACCACCAGGGTAATCCCCAGCCCTAGGGCATCGGTGCTGGCAAACATTGGCATATAAATGCCCACATTATCGCCGCCGTTGGCAATGGTGATGGCCGCCACACTGGCGGTTTGGGGCGATAGCAGACTCATCCCAGGGGCCACCGATTCGGGCAGGGGGTCGGTGGCGCTGTCCTCATCGTCGGCCTCCGCCAGTAGTTGGCTGAGACCAATGACAATGGGCAGCACCCCCAACAGGCCAATCCACGGACGAGGCAACAGCAAACTGCCAAAGAAGCCCGACAGGCTAATCAGCACCAGCGCCCCAAAGCCGAGGTATTGCCCCGCCACAATGTGCCGCCGCCGAAAGACCGTCCCTACCTGGGAGAACAACAGCATCAGGATGATGATGTCATCGAGATTGGTGGCGGTGAAGGCCATAGCGCCCTTAAACGCGGTTAGCAACAGATCCATCATGGTGTTCGCACCTTAGAGAAAACAGAGCCGATGCCCTTCCATCGCGAAGATCGCAATCTGGGAGGCTCCCTGAGCGGCCATCAGGCGTCCTGACTTGCCTCTTACCCTAAGCGGAATAATTTGATGGATCAAACACTCTTTATTGTCGATTTAATAAATATAATTTATTGAGGGCTTTTTCTCCGTTTCAGCCCATACGAAATCATTCCAAATGAAACTTGAACAATTGCGTGTCTTCATGGCCGTTGCCGAACATTTACACTTCACCCGAGCTGCCGACTCACTCTACATTACCCAACCCGCAGTCAGTGCTTCCATTCAAGGTCTGGAAGAAGAGTACGGTGTGAAATTATTTCACCGTATCGGTCGCCATATCGAACTAACCGATGCGGGCCTCATGCTCCAGATCGAGGCACAGAAAATTCTCGATCAAGTAGAGTTAGCTGCCCAGGGATTGAGGGAACTCAATAATCTTCAGCGGGGAGAACTGAAGCTGGGCAGTAGTTTAACCGTGGGCAATTATTGGCTACCCCAAAAAATTAGCCAATTTAAGCAAACCTATCCCGGTATTTCGATCAACTGTACCATTGCTAATGCCGAGGAAATTGTGAGTGGCACAGTCAGCGGATTATTTGATCTGGGTTTAGTTACCGGTGAAGTAAAACCCTCCCTGAGCCAAAATCTCGTGGTATCGGTGATTGGTCAAGATGTCGTGTCGATTGTCGTAGGCCGTAACCATCCTTGGTTTGACCGAAATCCCATTGCCCTGGCCGAACTTGCCACCACCGACTGGATTATGCGCGAAGCTGGATCCGGCTCTCGCTATATGTTTGAACAATCCCTTCAAGATTGGGGTGTTGATCCGAGCACTCTCGACATTACCCTCATTCTTACCACCAGCGAAATGATTAAAGCCGTAGTAGAAGGGGGCATTGGGGCGGCGGCACTACCCCGATCCATTGTGCGATCTGAACTCAAGCTAGGTACCCTGAAGGCGATTAGTGTCGTTGATGATATCGATCATCCCAAACGCACCTACGAAATGACTCAGCCTGTTATTTTACTCCGCCATCAAAAACGATTTCGCACTCGAATCTCTAAAGCGTTTGAGGAGATTTTGGTAGAGGTTGAGAGATAACTAGTGGTGCATTGCTTTGCGAATGCACCCTACTGGATGTTCTATTAATTTGGAGATGGGTTAGGCGACTAGGATTACGGTTGATTAGGCACCAAATCATCTAGTTCAATCACCGTATTGGTTCCCTCTCCAGAGATCATGGGTAAACGGCCATCCCATTTTTGTAGGGCTTCATATTTAAGAATGCTGGGAGTTAGGGTAGACTGCAAAATTTGGTGGGCTTCGGCGGTGCCCCTGGCTAAATTAATTTCAATTTCGGCCTGTCGTAGGGCTTTTTTGGCTACAAATTCTGCCTGCTTGGCTTCCTGCACAGCAATTTGCTTAGCCTCGACAGCATCCCGAAACTGTTGGGAAAAGTGAATTGTAGTGAGCGAGACATCATCCACAGCAATTTGGTAGGGAGATAGGCGCGATCGCAATCCAGCATCTACCTCAGACTTCACCTGATCCCTCTGGGTGATCACCTCTTCAGCGGTGTAGTGGGCCACCACGGCTTTGATCACCTCTTCAATGGCGGGGTTAAGAATGGCATTGACCACGGCGTTCTCATCCCCAATTTGGCGATAGACCCCATTGACCTGCTCCGGCAAAATGTGCCAATTCAGCGCCACATCGCTAAACACATCCTGCAAATCCTTAGAGGAAGCTTCGGTGGCAATTTCCTGCTTTTGCACCCGCACACTCACCCTCTCAACGGAATCTACAAGGGGAATCACGAAATGCAGCCCCTCTGTGAAGATTTGACCCTGCACCTGGCCAAACCGTAGCCACACACCCCGCTCCCCAACCGGAACAATCACCCAAAAGCTAGAAATCAGCACCAGTCCCACAAGGCATAGGAGAATCCACCCGATCAAAGTGGCTCCACCGCCCAGGCTAGTCGCCTTTGGTGAGGATTTTTTGGGCGAGAATCGGGTGTCTGAAGTGCTGACGTCTACCAAGGGAGACTCCGTAGGGTGGATAGTTAACTGACAAAAGTTGATGGCCCTTACCCTAAATCTTTTTCCCAACGTGGGAGAGTACCTTTGAGGGATTGTCCGGCTCCCCTCTCCTTTCTGGGAGAAGGGCTGGGGGTGAGGGCCAAATCGTGGCCATAGGGTAAGTTTGTAATTTACTGGATCGATTTAAATCATCCCAAATCCTTTCACCGTCGCCGGGGCCGAAAAGAGAACATACAACACCCCTGCCCCCAGCAACGTCACCACCAGGCTAAACAAAATGACCCAGCGTTTATTGGGTTCGTAGGTGTTGGTTTCGATGGCATCGAGCACCGAAAAGTAGTGCCCGGTCGAGAGCATTACGGTCATGAGGCCAATGCAGCACAGGGCCAAGCCAACTAACCAACCCTGCCCGGTGCCGGGAACATCTGGCGAAACCAGATATCGCAGGCGGGCAATTAGAACCCCAAAACCAATCAATGCTACCCCGGTTCGCATCCAGGCGAGGTAGGTACGTTCGTTGGCAAGATGGTCGCGGGTGCGGGAGCCGGATTTAGGCTTTGGGGCAGGAATTGGCGGCTGATGGCTGTTGCCCGATACTGGGGCTGGATTGGTTTCGGCGGCGGACGGAACTTGGGTCATGGATTATGCGATATCAAGAATGAATGAGGCTATTTGATGGTCAGTTTCGCTCCACTTAGAACGGTTTTGATCCTCGTTATTTTGGCCCTCGCTACTATCATCGGAATCACTATCGGAGGCATCGTCGCTAGACTCATCGATGGGAAATGGTGTGACGGGGTCGGTTGGCTGACACAAGTCCTGTGAAATTAGAAGGCTTGTCCCTGCCGATGGAGTTGTCACAAAAAAGGCTGTGAAACTCAAAAAGCCAGTCGCTATCACAGCACTGGCTAGAAATGGTTGAAGCAAGGTCATCGTAGGACGGAGATCAGAATTTGGGTCGTTAACACAATGGATGGTCATTATAAAACCGAGATTCGTTAGAGAGAGAGTTTTGAGTTCTTTAAACTCTAGTTCCCCTTCTCCCCTAGGGAGAAGGGGTTAGGGGGTGAGGGCTAGAGTCTCGATCTAAGTGTTCGGATCGCGACCCGTTGCGACGGGCAAATCGGGCTGAGAGGAATACTCTGTCCAAGACCCTTCGTAGAGCCGCACATTGGGGTAGCCCAGCACATGCTTCAGAACCACGTATTGCAGCGAAGCTTCCCGCCCGGTACTGCACGTCATGATAATGGTGTCGTTGGGGGTGACGTTGCGGCGGGCTAACAGGGCGCGAATTTCATCCAGGGCTTTGAGCTGGTGGAAGTTATCTTCGCCCACGGTAAAGGTCGGCCAAGGAATATTTTTGGCACCGGGAATATGGCCATTGCGAATGAAGAGATTTTCTTCGCCAGCAAAGAGCGCGGACGGACGAGGATCGATGAAGGTTACTTGGGAATTACGGCTGTTAACAATCGACCGCACTTCCTCTAAAGAAACCCGAATATCAGCATTATCGCGTAGGGTAAAGTTGCCTTGCTCGTATTGAGGAAACTCTTTGGTGACGGGCAAATTGGCATCCCGGTAGGCTTTGAAACCGCCATCTAAAACGGAAACCTGGCCAGAATGACCGCCACGCTCTAGCAAATAGGCCACTTGAGTGGTACCCAAAATGCTGTTGCCGTCGGAATAAATCACCACATGGCTGTCACTGTTAACCCCAGCCGATTGGAAGAGGGATTCAATTTTTTGCTGCTCCCAAAACTGCACGGGTAAACGACCGTTGGGGCCACGGAAGGCATTTTCAGCAATGTTTACCGCCCCTGGAACGTGGGCATTGATGTAGTCGAGGGGGTTAATCCGCACATCCAAAATCCGCAGGTCGGCATCCTGGGAATGCTGGGCTACCCATTGGCGACTAACAAAATCAATCGTCGTTGCTGCGGCGCTGGGATGTACCAGGGCAGGTAGGGTAGCGACGGCCAAAATCGCCGCTAAAAAGGCCACGGCCTGGATTTTCCAGCGCTGTAATCGCTTAAGCATGGAATGAGACTCCTTAAATTCTTTAGTCTGTTGTCAACGAGATAAAGATGAGAAATAAACCCTTTTGAGGACTTAGTTTTGAGGTGTGAGTTCTGAATCGGAAAACCTATTCAAGACTCACACCTCAAAACTCAATGGGTTCCAATCCCCGCCGCCGTTGCCTCTGCTACCTCTACCAGCCGTCCCGTTTTTACGTCGTAGATGTAGCCGTAGATGGGGATATTTGCAGGTACTAGGGGATGGTTACGGATGCGGGCCACATCTTCGACCACGCTTTTGGCTAGGTCGGAAATGGTGAGCCAGCTGATGAAGTCGCCTTCCTTGGAACCTGGCCCTTGGCCCACGTCGTGCCAGCCCTCGGCATCCACCTTGGCGGTTTCTAGGCTATTGGCTAGCAGTCCGCGAATCACGGCATCGGTAAAGGTTTCCATGCCGCAATCGCTGTGGTGGATGACGAACCACTCGCAGGTACCTAGCAATTTGTAGGAAATCACCAGGGAGCGAATAGCATCGTCGCTGGCCCGACCACCCGCATTGCGAATGACGTGGGCATCGCCCTCGCTCAACCCGGCAAACTTGGCGGGATCAAGGCGGGCATCCATGCAGGTCAACACCGCAAAGCGCCGACCGGGAGGCATGGGCAGGTTGCCTTTTTCGCCAAAATCAGCGGCGTAGGCCGCATTGGCCGCGAGGACGGCTTCGAGGGTTTGGGACATGGGTGCAGTGGTTAGGGATAAAGGGGGATGGAAGGGAGCAAAGCAACTCCACCGTTGGGAGCCGTTGGGAGCAGCGCCCTAGCTAACCTCGGTGGGGGTATTGGGCAGAGGATCGCCGTAGTGGCTGTGCAAAAACTGCTGAATTTGGGGCTGACTGGGGGATAAGCCGTGGGCGCTCACCTGCTCTAGAAACGCCTCGCGGGAGAGGTGTTCTTGAATGGCAACCGCCACCAGTGCCACCGCCGTTGCCCGACCACCGCCTCGACAGTGAATCAGCACGGGTTGTGGCAGCGCGACTAGGGCTGCCAGCGCCGCCGTTAACGCTTGGCCACTTGGTGTAATCGGGCTAACCGGAGCTTGGGCATAGCCCAGACCTGCCGCTGCCACCTGCTCAGCTTCGTCGGGCAAAACCCCAGGCTCAACGGACGATCTGAGATTGAGCACCGAGCGAAACCCTTGCTCAGCCAACTGTTGAATCTGCTCTGGTGTCAGTTGCCCAGCGCTGCTGTAGGCATCATTGATGAAATGAAAATCCACCATGGTTCAAACCTGAGTGCATTCAAAGCCTACACGAATCAAAAAATGTTTGCAATCCGATTGAAAAATATTCGGCCCTGTGCCATAGTTGACCCATCAGTTAATCATCGGTAATCCCATCGGCTTTCCGGTGTATAAGGCAACAAGGATGGCTAACCTTGACCATTCAGGCGGGCTACATTGCAGCAAACGATTGGCTTAATCTCATCTTTCGAGTGAGCCTGTCGGTGGTGGTTGGCGGGCTAATTGGCTTTGAACGCCAGTGGACAGGAACCAATCGCTCCGCTGGCGTGCGCACCCACATGGTGATCAGCCTAGGGGCCACGCTTTTTATCCTGATGCCGCTCCAAATACCCGAGGACTATTCCTCGGTGAACGCTCTCAGTCGCACGCTTCAGGGCATTGCTACGGGGGTTGGATTCATCGGCGCAGGGCTGATCTTGCAGCAGTCCCATCAAGGCAAAGTCAAGGGATTAACCTCTGCCGCCGCCATTTGGGCCACCGCTGCCCTAGGCGCAGCCATCGGCTTTGGACTCTGGCAACTGGCGCTGGTAGGGACAGTGGCAATACTGATCGTCCTTAGTGGTGTTAAGCAGGCCAAAAAGCCCATTGCATTGCGCCTAGGGCGGGCTTCCCCTCGCATTCAGGATGCTAACCAAGTGGCTAAGTCATCCTCTGAATCGGTGAATGACACGGTAGGTCGCCTAAGCCACTAACCTAGAACACTGCCCATTGTTTTCTTCCCCCTTCACCAATTGCCCTTCACAGGGATTTTCTCCATTGCCTTTGTTGGTTTAAGTGCCATGACAACTCCTCAAACCCGGCTCAGGCTCAGAATTTACGGCTCTCCCCAGGTGTCTATCAAATCGCTCCTCGAAGACCTCGCTGAAAGCTGCCGAGTTGTCGTTCGGGCGATTGCTCAAAATGGAGAACTCACCAGCTTTTCCGTCAGCAGCCTAGCCCAGTCTACCGCCCTAGAAGTTGAGCTTTCTGGCCCACTCAATGCGGTGCAGTGCTGGCTCAAACAACTTCAGAAATATCCCATCATCATCCAGGGTAAAGGCCAAGCCGACGGCGATAGCTGGCACTACTAGGATTTGCTGTCTCTCTCTTCCTTTGTTCTCTCAATTTCCTCTCTACCATGACCTCTTTTTCCCTCCATACTCCCGATAAGGCTCCCCTCAATTACACCTCAACCCCATCCCCTGATCGTTTTTTCCATCGCCCTATGCCTAACCGCTGGAGCCATGGCCGAGGGTATGCGGTGATTGCCCTGCTTGCTCCGGTGGTCTTGGCTAGTTTGGCTTTAGTGTATCTACACAATTCGCTGTGGCTGTCGGTGGCGTTGCTGCGATTGCGGCTGCGGTGATAAGGAGGTGAATGCAAGTTGAACAATTCAAAATGAAAAATTTCAAGCCTTGCATTTTGAACGTTGCATTTTGAACCTTGCATTTTGAACCTTGCATTTTGAACCTTGCATCTTGAATCTTGCATCTTGAATCTTGAATACTGAGTTAGTTAGCCATCCCTCCGTCTACTCCCTACCCCTCTACCTCCAACACTCTTATGACCATCGCCAACAACATCACAGAACTCATTGGCCATACCCCCATCGTGCGGCTCAATCGTATTCCCCAATCTGAGGGTGTGGCTGCGGATATTGCGCTTAAGCTAGAGAGCTTTAATCCGGCCTCATCGGTCAAAGATCGGATCGGGGCAGGCATGATTCAGTCGGCAGAAGAAGCGGGGTTGATTAATCCTGAAACCACGATTTTGGTCGAGCCAACTTCAGGCAATACGGGCATTGCCCTAGCCATGGTGGCGGCAGCGAAGGGCTATCGACTGGTTCTCACCATGCCCGACACCATGAGCCTAGAGCGACGGGCGCTGCTGCAAGCCTACGGTGCTCAGCTCGAACTCACTCCCGGTAGCCAAGGCATGGGGGGCGCGATTCGACGGGCTGCAGAAATTGCTGAGTTTTTGCCCAATGCCTACATGCTTCAGCAGTTTCGCAATCCGGCTAACCCCAAAATTCACCGCGAAACCACCGCTGAAGAGCTGTGGGCCGAGACCCAGGGAGCGATTGATATTTTGATCGCTGGGGTGGGCACAGGGGGCACCATCACGGGCGTGGCCGAGGTGCTGAAGCAACGCAAAGCTGGCTTCCAAGCCATTGCCGTGGAGCCTGTGGAAAGCCATGTGCTCTCTGGCGGCACCCCCGGCCCCCACAAAATTCAGGGCATTGGCGCAGGCTTTGTACCCGAAGTGCTGAACGTCGATTTGATCGATGAGGTTGTCCAAATCGCCAGTGAGGCCGCCGTCCACTATAGCCGCCGCTTGGCCCGCGAAGAAGGCATTCTTTCGGGGATTTCTGCCGGAGCAGCCCTCGCCGCCGCTATCCAGGTTGGTCAGCGCCCTGAGAATGCCGGAAAGCTGATCGTGGCCGTGCAGCCCAGCAATGGTGAACGCTACCTCAGCACAGTGCTATTCCAGGATTTGCCGCCCAACCAAGTGGCGGATTTGTCTGTGTTGAACAAGCAACTGGCCAGCGCCGCAACCTAGATCGGAACCTCCTGACTCCTGACTCCTGACTCCTGACTCCCGACTCCTGACTCCCGACTCCCTACCCATCCACCCCATGACCCACCGCTACGAAACCCTACAGATACATGCGGGCCAAGCACCTGCCCCTGGTACTAACGCCCGTGCTGTGCCCATTTACCAAACCACTTCCTACACCTTTGATGATGCCGACCACGGGGCTCGGCTGTTTGCCCTGCAAGAGTTTGGCAACATCTATACCCGCATCATGAACCCCACCACCGATGTGTTTGAAAAGCGCATCGCGGCCTTGGAAGGCGGGGTAGCGGCCCTGGCCACGGCCAGCGGGCAGGCGGCGCAGTTTTTGGCCCTCAGCACCCTGGCCCAGGCGGGGGACAACATTGTGGCCACCAGCTATCTCTATGGCGGCACCTACAACCAGTTCAAGGTAACGCTGCCGCGTTTGGGTATTGGGGTGAAGCTGGTGGAGGGCGACGATGCCGAAACCTTCCGGCAGGCCATCGACGAGAATACCAAGGCGCTCTATGTGGAGAGCATTGGCAACCCCCAGTTCAACGTGCCCGATTTTGCCGCCCTAGCCCATGTGGCCCACGAAAACGGTATTCCGCTGATTGTTGATAACACCTTTGGGGCAGCGGGCTATTTGGTGCGGCCCATCGACCACGGAGCCGATATTGTGGTGCAAAGCGCGACCAAGTGGATCGGCGGCCACGGCACCTCGATCGGCGGCGTAATTGTCGATTCGGGCAAGTTTGACTGGCGCAACGGCAAGTTTCCGCTGTTTACCGAACCTGCTCCGGGCTACCACGGCCTCAATTTCTCGGAAACCTTTGGCCCCGACGGCCCCTTTGGCAACCTGGCCTTCATCCTTCGGGCACGAGTGGAAGGACTGCGTGACCTTGGCCCTGCCCTCAGTCCCTTCAATGCCTTTCTCTTGCTGCAAGGGCTAGAAACCCTGTCGCTGCGGGTGGAACGCCACGCCAGCAACGCCTTAGCCCTGGCCCACTGGCTGAAAGAGCAACCCCAAGTCGCCTGGGTCAATTATCTGGGTCTGCCAGAGCATCCCTACCACGAACGCGCCACCAAGTACCTGCACAACGGCTTCGGCGGCGTGCTCAACTTTGGCATCCAGGGCGGCCTAGAGGCCGGACGCAAATTCATCGACAATGTGAAACTCGCCAGCCACCTAGCCAACGTGGGCGATGCCAAAACCTTGGTCATTCACCCCGCTAGCACCACCCACCAGCAGCTCAGCGAGAGCGAGCAGCGCTCCGCTGGAGTTTCCCCTGACCTGGTGCGGGTATCGGTGGGCATTGAGCATATCGACGATATTAAGGACGACTTTGCCCAGGCGTTTGAAGCCCTGTAGGGAAGCCATGACCTACCTGCACCTCGTCTCTCCCCATACCCAGATCTATGGTTTGCCTGAACCTCTGGAATTAGAACTCGGCGACGTTCTCCCGGAAGTACAGGTGGCCTATCGTACCTGGGGCGAGCTAAACCGCCAGGGCGACAATGCCATTTTGGTCTGCCATGCCCTAACGGGCCATGCCGATGTGGATGACTGGTGGGCACCCCTGCTAGGGTCGGGGCGCACCCTTGACCCCAGCCAAGATTTCATTGTGTGCAGCAACATCCTCGGCAGTTGCTATGGCACCACTGGCCCCACCAGCCTCAACCCCGCCACAGGCCAACGCTATGGCCCAACCTTTCCGGCCATTACTGTGCGGGATATGGTGCAGGTGCAGGCCAAGTTGCTAGAGGGACTGGGGGTGCAGTCGCTGCGTCTAGTGATTGGCGGTTCCCTGGGCGGAATGCAGGTGTTGGAATGGGGCGCACAGTATGGCGACCGTGTCCAAAGCCTCGCCGTGATCGCCGCTCCGGGTCGTCATTCGCCTTGGTGCATTGGCCTCAGCGAAGCCCAGCGCCAAGCCATCTACACCGACCCCCGCTGGCAGGGCGGCCACTATACCCCAGACCAGCCTCCCGTTCAGGGGCTTTCTGTCGCCCGCATGATCGCCATGAACACCTACCGATCCTGGGCCAGCTTTCATCACCGCTTTGGCCGGAATCCATCCCCCTCTCGCCCCCGTATGGGCGCACAGCAGTGCGCCCATACCTCATCTTCATCTTCCTACGCCATTACCCACTACCTGCATCGCCACGGCCAAAAGCTGGTGAATCGCTTTGATGCCAATACCTACATCACCCTCACCCACGCCATGGATTACCACGAAGTCGGTGGTGATCGCCCCGGCACCGATCCCCACCAGCGCTACCAGTCGGCGCTGAAAAGCATTCCCCCTCCCACCCTGGTCGTGGCCATTGATTCCGACATTCTCTATCCCCCTGCCGAGCAGCAGGAATTAGCCGAATGGATACCCCAGGCTCAGCTCAACTGGCTCTATTCGCCCCACGGCCACGATGCGTTTTTGATTGATATGGAAACCCTGAATGATCAGGTCGTCGCCTTTCGGCGGCAGTGGGCGTTAGTACAATAGTGAAGATTGCATCCCTGGCTGACCTCTTGGCGTTGCTGACTCAAGGTATGAATGGGAGATGGTATGCTGTGCGGCTTCGTTCAGAATTCTGCGAAATCATACCGCTATTCAGCAACGCTGACCTCTTTATATCGAAAAGGAAAAGCGGGAGTAACCGACTGGGACTTCGGGGCTATGGAACTCTAGGCTGATGGGGCTTCGGGCTTAAACCACCACCAGGGCTTGCTGCCGTAGGGTGGCGAGGCCACACTCAATCGAGGATGGGGAGCCGTTGAGGATGAGTTCAAAACGTCCAGGGCAAAGACTGTCGGACTCTAGGCGGGCACTCACAATCGTCATCTCTAGCCAATGATGGTGTACCAGACGAAAAAGCACGGGTTGATAGCGCAATTCTGGCGGAATCGTCACTTCAACCTCACGGGTTTGCACCGTGGCTCCTGGCGCGGCAATAGCTAACGTTGGCGGTTCAGGGCGCGAGGAAAGAGGAGACTCCATGGGGATGAGCGGATCGAGAAGACCACCAAAGCGAGCCAACAGCGGCTTGGGGCCAAGCTGGGTAATCTCAATTTGTAAATGCTGTAAATAGCGCAGACTGGCCAAAATCTGGTGGGGCTGTCCGCTCAGCACGAGGTCAAACCAGCCATCTTCGAGCCCGTGAAATCCTAGGTGGGCGGTGGTGATACTGATGTCTAGACCATAGCGAGAGGCCAGTGTAGACAAAACCGGGGATGGCGTATAGCTGTGGGGAATACGGAGGCGACACCAAACCGGAACAGCGTCGTGACGATCTAGAGTAGCCATAATGAGTTACCTCCCTAGGTGCAGATTTCCTTAGACGGATACCGAGGGCTTAAATCTCGTAGTGCCAGTGGTCGCTGGTTTCGGCCAGAATGAGTTGCCGGGATTTGCGATAAATCAACCCCTGGTCTTCAAACTGGCGCAGCAGACGAGTGACCGTCACCCGGCTGAGGCCACTGAAATCGGCTAGGTCTTGATGGGTAATTTTGAGGTCGATTAAGCACCCGCAATCAATCTGCAAGCCAAACCGATCCGCCAACCACTGCAACAGCCCCAGCAAGGCCATTTCGGCGCGGCGATGAGTACGCACCACCATCAGCGATTCGGTGTGCTTCAGGTAGCTAGTCAACACGTCAGCGGGGGGGTGCCAATCACTCAGAGCAATGGAGGCCGCGTCCACAGGGGTTAGGGCTTCAATCAGGTAGGGCTGAACCTTAGAGAGAAATGGCCCCACAAGGTCACCCGTGCTCCACAAGCCTAGGGCAATGGCTGTACCGTCTTCTTGATACGTCACTGTTCGCACAACACCCGACTGGATGCACCAAAGGCGATCTGGACGAGCCTGTAGGTAATTGCGCCGCCCAAAGGAACTAATGTCAGACATGGGCCACCGCTTCAACATTTCTAAAGACAGGCCCTGCAAGGGGGGGATTGAGGCATCCGCTGGCACGGCCCCAGTGCTATCAAGCTGGTTCAACATGACTTTTCTCCGTTTGGGAGCTTTTACCAAAGCCTTACTCCAAAGGGCTAACCTTAAACGCCTGAGTGCCAACCTTTGGAGCAAAAATCTATCCTTCAGAGAGTAACACAATCTCAAAACATTTTTATTTTGATTGTGAATTAACTTGTCTTGGATCTCAAATAAATCTTCTGTTGATTTTGATCTTTAAAGCGAGATGCTATGTCACAGCATGGAACAACCTCAGGCGAGTGTCCCCTTCAAACAGGAGCCATCACCGACGGACTGAAAATCCCCTGTCACTGGGCTTAGCAATCAAGGTTGAGGCAGAACCGATGAACTTAGATTACAGATTGCTCACCCCTGCCATAATGCAAGGATTCATAGGGCATCTTAGGTATAAGTTCTTAGCCGAATGATGTCTGGCTCAGGACGGAGTTAGCAAATCATGTTGTCCGACTCGCTCCATATCGATATCGCGGATGACCGAGCTATCTCGACCCCAAGGCCACCCCCTTTCAGCCTGGCCTCCTTTCCACCTTCAGGTTTTAGGAGAATTGCACCATGGATATTGCCCACCGCCGGAGCCATCGTCACCGCCCCGACAACCGCTGGCTTTACCGCCGATCTCGCCTGTTGATGGCAGGCATTGCCACCCTAGGAGCCGTTGAATCCGCCTTTCTCACGGTCGCTAAGCTCACGGGTAGCGACATCTGTCCCACTGAAGGGTGTGATCGCGTCATTAACAGCCCCTATGCCACGGTATTTGGGTTACCGCTCACCCTGTTTGGCTTTTTGGGCTATGTGCTCATGGTGGCATTGGCAACGGCCCCACTTTGGATCAATGAGCCTAGCCGCCAGCCCCTGAGGCAAACCTTGGATGACCGCACCTGGCCCATCATGTTTGCCCTATCGACAGCCATGGTCACCTTTAGCACCTACTTGATGGTAGTGATGGTGACGGAAATCCAGGCATTTTGCGTGTTTTGCGCCGCTTCAGCCACCTTTGCCCTGTCGCTATTTGTCCTGTCCTGGGCTGGCCATCGCTGGACGGACTGGGGTAAGCAAATCATGGTGGCGCTGATCGTGGCCATGATCACCTTCATCAGCGTCATGGCTATCTATGCACCCCTGCGTGGGGATGCCTCCCCCAGCGCCGTAGCTGGCGAACCCGGAACCTCCATTACCACCACCTCTGGTCCCGCCGAAATGGCCCTCGCCCAACACCTGCGGGACAGCGGCGCGATCATGTACGGCACCTGGTGGTGTAAGTTCTGCCATCAACAAAAGCAATGGTTTGGGGCAGAGGCCACCGCCATCCTGCCCGATATTGAGTGCGATCCCCAGGGGCAAGACCCTCAGGTTGCCCTATGCCAAGCCCAAGAGGGGTTACAGGGCTATCCCACCTGGAAAATTAACGGTGAACTCTACCCTGGCGCGATCAGCCTCCAGCAGTTGGCCGAGCTATCGGGCTATACCGGGCCAATGACGTTCCAGAATATGTCCTAGCTTTGGCTCAATGCCCAATGGGCTTTGGGATATCGGTTTTCTCCAAGGGTTTCGGGCAACCGATATCCCCCATCAACCTCTACCTCCATGACGGTGGCTGCACTCCGGCCTCGTGATGGAGGTTTTAGGATATGAGGAATCAAAAACGAAAAACACACAAATTGAAATTTACTTTTATTTGTAACTGAGTTTACTTGAAATTAGAAAAGACTGCGTGCCATACTGCGCCAGCAAACTCGCGGTATCTCAACGGAGGTGCCGTAGTTTCTGAGTCTTCCTGTGGAGGTGCAGCGATGGCATCCAAGCTCTATCGTCCGATAGCCTGGAATATGACCCGGCGGCAGTCGCTCAGATCTTTGGGCGGTCTGTTTGTCACTGGCATGGGTCTCAGCTTTGCCACCACTGCGTGCAGCACCGACCCCAGCACCAGCGTGGAGCCAACCCCCGCCGCCACCCAAGCCAAGGCCAGGGTATTGCGGATTGGCCACCAAAAGTTCGACCCGTTCATTTTGATTAAGGCCAGGGGCGGGCTAGAGGAGCGGCTGAAAGCCTTTGGCACTCGCATTGAGTGGACAGAATTTCAGTCGGGGCCACCGATGCTGGAGGCGCTGAATGTGGGCAGCATCGACCTAGCCCGTACCGGAGATGCACCGCCGATTTTTGCCCAGGCGGCGGATACGCCCTTTCTGTACGTGGGCAGCGGTGCCCCTCGCCCTCGGAGTTCGGGGCTGTTGGTCAAGGCCGATTCTCCGCTGAGGTCGCTGGCTGAGTTGAAGGGCAAGCGGATAGGGTTTCAGCGGGGCTCTAGCGCCCACTTTTTGGTGGTGCAGGCTCTTAAGTCGGCGGGTTTAACCCTCGATGACATCCAACCTGAGAACCTTTCCCCCTCCGATGCCCGTGCTGCCTTCGAGCAAAACAACATTGATGCCTGGGCCATTTGGGATCCCTTCTACGCGGCGGCAGAAAAGCAGGTTGGGGTACGTACCCTTACCACTGGGGAAGGATTAGCCCCTAACCGAGAATTTTTCTTGGCTCACAAGGCCTTTGCGGCAGAAAACGAAGCTCTCCTATTGGCGCTGCTGGAGGAAACCGCCGAGGTCGCCCAATGGGCCGACGATAACCCTGCCGAGGTTGTAGACGTGCTGGCTCCCGTCACCGGGCTAGAACCGGAGGTGTTGGACGCTGTTACTCGTCGCCGCAGTTGGGCCTTTGACCCCATCCAGCCTGAGGCCATCGCCGAACAGCAGCGCATCGCCGACACCTTCTACGACCTGGAGTTGATTCCAAAATCCGTCCAAGTCCTCGATGTGATTTGGCGGCCCTCCTAACCCCTCACTCATCCTCATCCATCTATTCACCGATCACCCATTTGCCATGTCCCCTCAGTTCCCTATCCCTTCCCGCCGTCGTTTCCTCCGTCAAGGTAGTCTTTTCCTCGGTGGCCTTGCCCTAGCGGGCACCGTCAACGCCTGTAGCACCGAATCCACGCCCCAGGCCACGGCTCCAGCAACGACGGCAGCCGCCCCAGCCGGGGGCAGCAAGGCGATTCGGGTGGGCTATCAAAAGTCCTCCACTATTCTCAACCTGCTGAAAAACCAGAAACGCCTGGAAGACCGCTTTAAGGACGAATCGGTCAATATCAGCTTTAACGAGTTTGCCGCTGGCCCCCAAATGCTGGAGGCGCTGAATGTGGGCAGCATCGACATCGCCTACACGGGTGAGACGCCCCCGGTCTTTGCCCAGGCGGCGGGTGCCCCGTTGCTTTACATCGCTTGGGAGGATGTTGGCCCCCTGGCCGAGGCACTGCTGGTGCAGCAAGATTCGCCGATTAAAGCCGTCGCCGATCTGAAGGGTAAAAAAGTGGCCCTCAACAAGGGGTCTAACGTTCACTATCTGCTAGTGAAAGCCCTGGAAGAAGCGGGGCTGAAGTACAGCGACATCGAAACCGCCTACCTGCCCCCCGGCGATGCCCGTCCTGCCTTCGAGCAAAAGAGCGTCGATGCCTGGGTGATTTGGGATCCGTTTCAGGCGGCGGCAGAAAAGCATCTGGGGGCTAAGATCCTCCGCGACGGCAAAGGCATTGTGCAAAATCGGGGCTTCTATCTGGCTACCAAATCCTTTGTGGAGGGCAACCCCGACCTGGTGTCAGGGCTGCTGGAGGAACTGGAAGTGGTCAGCGCCTTCGCCAAGGACAACCCCACGGAAGTGTCGAAGTTTCTCTCCAACGAGCTGGGCATTCCTACCGAGGTGCTGGATTTGGCCGAAACCCGCCGGAACTACGGTATTCAGCGGATTACCCCAGAGGTGGTCGCCTACCAGCAGGATGTGGCCAATGTGTTCCATAACCTCCAGCTCATTCCTAACCCAATTGACGTGTCTACCGTGATTTGGAACGGCTAGACCGCACCAATCTTGACGCAGGACGCTGATGCTTCCTCCAGCAATAGCGAATTTGCTTCTGACTCAAATCTCCTGCGTCTTTTCTCTTGTTTTCATCGCTTCATTCCTCCTTTCCCTAGGGGCTATCCCCGTTTAAGACCTCTCACCTTCTGCAACGATGACCCTTGATATTCACTGGTTTATTCCCACCCACGGCGACGGTCGCTACCTCGGCACGGCAGTGGGTGGTCGAGCGCTCACGGCAGATTACCTGCGACAGTTGGCCGGAGCCATTGACCAACTCGGCTATGCGGGGGCGCTACTGCCCACGAGTAAATCCTGCGAAGATGCCTGGATTACCGCCGCCTCGCTGATTGCCGTCACCAAACGGATGAAGTTTTTGGTGGCGATTCGTCCCGGCATCACCTCCCCCGGTGCCGCCGCTCGCATGGCATCCACCTTTGATCGGCTCTCTGGCGGACGGCTGCTGGTGAACGTGGTCACGGGTGGCGACCCCACCGAACTGGCGGGCGATGGCCTTCATTTAAATAAGCAAGAACGCTACGAACTCACCGATGAGTTTTTGACCGTGTGGCGGCGCGTGATGCAGCAGGAACGGGTGGATTTTGACGGCCAACACCTGACCGTAACAGGCGCAAAGCTGCTGTTCCCCCCGGTGCAAGACCCCTATCCCCCGTTGTATTTTGGCGGCTCTTCCCCCATTGCCAAGGAAATTGCCGCTAAGCACGTTGATCTCTACCTCACCTGGGGCGAACCCCCGGCCCAAGTCGCCGAAAAAATTGCCGAGGTTCGCCAACTTGCCGAAGCCCAAGGCCGCACCGTTCGCTTTGGCATCCGCCTCCATGTGATTGTGCGCGAAACCACCGCCCAAGCCTGGGAGGCCGCCAACGACCTAATCCGCTATTTGGATGACGACACCATTGCCGCCGCCCAACAAGCCTTGTCCAAAGCCGATTCCGAAGGCCAACGCCGTATGGTCGCCCTCCACGGTGGTCGGCGCGACCAGCTCGAAATTAGCCCCAACCTGTGGGCGGGGGTAGGCCTAGTGCGGGGCGGGGCAGGTACGGCCCTGGTGGGCGACCCCGATACCGTGGCCCAGCGGATGCAGGAATACATCGACCTCGGCATCGACACCTTCATCTTCTCCGGCTACCCCCACCTCGAAGAAGCCTACCGCTTCGCCGAATTGGTCTTCCCCAAGCTGCCCCTCGATAACCTGCCCACCGTAGCCCCCAGTCGCTACCTCAGCCCGATTGGGGAAATTATTGCCAACGAAAAGGTACCCACTCCGGCTAGCTAACCTCACCCCCAGCCCCTCTCACGCGATGAGAGGGGAGCCGGACATTACCTTACGTTTCTGCTTTGGCCTTTGTTTTCTCTCAATAACGCTCTCAAAAACTCTCGCCATGATTACTAACTCCAGCCTACTCAAAGCACCCCCTAGAGATCAAAACGATACTCGCAATCTTCTCATCGTGATCTTGCCTACCTTGCTAGGCATTCTTGGCCTTTTGGGCTTCATTTTTCTAGAGGTAATGGTGTCCAAAGCTTTCCTAAACACCTGCAACACCTTTTGGATACAGTTGCTCCACAGCACTAACGCTGGAGGTCTAATTCCAAGCGGATGTATTCCGCGTTAACGTCCTCGACTCTAGTCCTCTACCCAACCTTGCCCTAGCTATGCACCGTTTTTTGAATTTTCGACTTCCCTCCCTCGCCCAAATGTTGCCCTTTAATTTAGGTCGCAGACGTTTTGTACAACGGGGCATTCTCGCCGTTACGGCCACTTTTTGCGTTGCGGTGCTGCATAGCTGTGCCCAGCCGTCAAATCCGGGTAACACCGCGAATAGTGCGCCGCCGCCCAGCGTGGTGCGGGTAGATTTTGCCTACTACAACCCCGTTAGCCTAGTGCTCAAGGAAAAGGGCTGGCTAGAGGAAGACCTAGCCAAAGACAACGTGAAAGTCGAGTGGGTGCAAAGCCAGGGCAGCAACAAAGCCCTCGAGTTGCTCAACAGCCGCAGTATCGACTTTGGTTCTACCGCTGGGGCCGCTGCTCTGCTCGGCAAAGCCAACGGCAACCCCATCAAAGCGGTCTACGTGTACTCCAAGCCAGAGTGGACCGCCCTCGTCACCCGCCCCGATACAGCTATCACCAAGGTTGAAGACCTGAAAGGCAAAAAAGTTGCCGCCACCAAAGGCACCGACCCGTACATCTTCCTGCTGCGTGCCCTCGATCAAGTGGGTCTTTCGGAGCGTGACCTCGAAGTGGTGCAGCTTCAGCACGCCGATGGCCGCACCGCCCTAGAACGCGGTGACGTGGATGCCTGGGCGGGTCTTGATCCCCACATGGCCAAAACGGAACTAGAGAATGGCTCCAAGCTGTTCTTCCGCAACCCCGACCTCAATACCTACGGCGTTCTCAACGTGCGCGAAGAGTTTGCCAACACCCACCCCGCCTATGTAGAACGGGTGCTCGCCGCCTACGAACAAGCCCGCCAATGGTCGATTGAAAACCCAGCAGAGTTACAAGGTATCCTGGCCGCCGCCGCTGGTTTAGACGCAAAAGTTGCCGCCAAGCAACTTGAACGTACCGACCTCTCCAACAGCGTGATTGGCACTGTCCATAAAGACACCATTCTCGCCGCTGGCGATGTGCTGAAAAAGAGCGGTGTCATTCCTTCTGATACCGACGTCAATGCCGTCGTGGAATCGCTGATTGATCCGCAGTTTATCGAGAAAGTTGCGGTTCGTTAGGAGTATATAGAAAGTTTTGAATTTTGAGTTTCTGTTATGCAGCAATCGTTCAGAACTCAATTTTCAAAACTTTCCTAAATTCTTGCTATCTCCCCATCCACTCTTCTACCCATGACCCTCACCCTTCCCCGTCGCGCCACCAAATCTCGTATCACTATCCCTCGATCCCTCCAGGGTTGGCTGCTTCCCATTGTGATAGTAGCCTTGTGGGAGTTGGTTTCTCGGGTGGGGCTAGTGGCTCCTAACCTTCTGCCCGCCCCCACCACCGTGTTGCAGACCATCCTCGACATGGCCCGTAGTGGGGATCTGTTTCGCCATATAGGCATCACCTTATATCGAGTTGCCCTAGGATTTGTGATTGGTACCCTAGTGGCCACGGTTCTGGGAGCATTGACGGGCTATTCTCGCACCGCCCAAGCCTATCTCGATCCGCTGCTGCAAGCGCTGCGAAATATTCCTTCCATTGCCTGGGTGCCGCTGTTTATTCTGTGGCTGGGTATCTACGAAAGCTCCAAAATTGCCCTGATTGCCGTAGGGGTCTTTTTTCCCATTTATCTAAACCTCATGAGCGGCATTCAAGGAGTAGATCGTAAGCTCGTAGAAGTGGGAAAAATGTATCGCCTCAGCCGGGTTCAACTGGTGCGTCGGGTCTTTTTTCCGGCTACGCTGCCGTCTTATCTAGTGGGGCTTCGTAATGGTCTAGGGCTGGGCTGGATGTTTGTGGTCGCCGCCGAGCTGATGGGTGCCAGCCAGGGATTAGGCTACCTACTAATTGATGGCCAAACCACTGGACGACCAGCGGTCATTATCGCCAGTATTGGGTTATTTGCACTACTAGGAAAAATTACTGATTCGGGTCTATCTGCAATAAGCAAGAGGCTGTTGTACTGGCAGGATTGCTATGGAAGTCGAGGTTGATAGAACGGCTTAATTCCTTAATTCAACTCCATCAATCCTGATCTTCTATCTACCTATCTCATCATGCTTCACATCAAAAACCTCCACAAGCAATTTCCCAATGGCTTCCTAGCCTTAGAGGGCATTAACCTAACCATTGAGCCAGGGGAAATAGTGAGTCTTGTCGGTACGAGTGGCTGTGGCAAAAGTACCTTGCTAAGAATTTTGGCAGGGCTAGATTTTCCTACCCTAGGAGAAGTCAGCATTGATGGTGAACGAATTACTGGCCCCCACCCAAAAGTAGGGTTCATTTTTCAAGAAGCGCGGCTGATGCCCTGGCTACGGGTATCGGAAAATATTCAGTTTGGTCTCCATCATCTCCCTAGCCTAGTTCGACAGGAACGCACGGATGAGGTATTGCGTAAAGTGCATCTATCAAACTTTGCCGAGGCGCTACCCCGTCAGCTATCGGGGGGAATGGCCCAGCGGGTTGCGATTGCTCGTGCCCTAGTCACTCAACCAGATATTCTGCTGCTGGATGAACCTTTCAGTGCCCTAGATGCCTTCACCCGCACTCAACTGCAAGACCATCTGTTAGACATTTGGGAAGGCGATTATCCTACCCTGATACTCGTCACCCACGACATTGAAGAGGCGCTAGTACTGAGTGATCGCATCATTATCTTGCGCCCTCACCCCGGTCGTATTCACCGTGAACTAAGGATAGATCTGCCCCGTCCCCGGCGACGCAGCAGCCTAGAGTTTCAGCGCCTAAAGGAGCAATTAATTGGGGAATTAGATCTGTCCCCAGAGCTAGATTTGGTGGAGTTATGAGTTATAACCTTGCAGCCCTGATGTCGAATTTTGAAGTATTGATTAGGTGTAGGGTGCATAATGCTAAGGCGAGACTAGCGTCAACGCGCAGCAATGCACCACCGTACAACAATACATCACTTTGAAAATCCAAAATCCAAAATCCAAAATTAATTGAGGTCAAATTATGACGAAGATTATTGCCATTGCCGGTAGTCCTTCCCATCCCTCGCGCTCCTATGCGGTATTGGAGGAGGCACAGAAAATTTTGAGTACCCTGGGTGCTGATCTGGAAATTTTGCTGGTGCGCGATTTACCCGCAGAGGATTTACTCCACGCTCGATTTGATAGTGCGGCTATCAATGCAGCCACGGCTAAGGTCGTTGAGGCCGATGCCGTCATTATCTCTACTCCAGTGTATAAAGCCTCCTACACAGGGATTCTCAAAGCTTTTCTAGACTTACTGCCTCAAAAGGCACTGGTTGACAAGCCCATTCTTCCCATTGCGACTGGAGGAACCTTGGCCCATTTGCTAGCGATTGACTATGCCCTAAACCCAGTGCTAGGGGTACTCGGAACCACCCAAATTCTCCAGGGCGTTTACTTGGTCGATACCCAGTTTCAGCAGCTAGAAACGGGCGGTATTGAGTTTAACGATCCTGAGTTAGCCACTCGTTTTCAGAGTGCGCTGACGGAGTTGGTACAGGTATCCCCCGCCGTGTTGACGGCAGCTTAATCGGGGAAGCGTTTAGAGCCCTCATCCCCAACCCCTCTCCCCTGGGCTACTAAGTACACATAAGTCCTTAACGTAGACGATACAGGGAATCGATCCCCCCTAGCCCCCCTTAAAAAGGGGGGAACCGGAGTCAAAGTCCCCCTTTTTAAGGGGGATTTAGGGGGATCTCCAAGGACTTGCGGCATGAAAGCAAGATGTGTGTACTTAGTAGCTCCCCTGGGAGAGGGGAGCCGGACTATCTTCAAAATCCCTCTCCCTAGGGAGAGGGATTTAGGGTGAGGGCTTTCGAGGATCTGGCTAACACATTTTGTCAGTCAATCAGAAGGCTCAGTTATTGTCTCTGTCGTTCAACGTTTTGGTTCTATGTCGTCCTTGCTTGCCTCGCCCCAGTTGTCATCCAATGGCTCCCCTCCAGATCGAACTATCGAAGACTGGGTGAATATCCTGGTGGCTGAATTTGCCGCTACGGCGGTAGAGCGAGATCGCCAGGGGGGCACCGCCCAGGCCGAGCGCAACCGCCTACGCCAGAGCAACCTGCTCAAGCTGGTGATTCCGACCGAGTATGGTGGCCTAGGGGCTTCCTGGGAAACGGCCCTGCACATCACCCGCCGCTTTGCCCAGGTGGACAGCTCCATCGCCCATTTGTTCTCCTACCAGCATTTGGGCGTGGTGGCTCCCCAGGTGTTTGGCAGTCCCGACCAAGCGGCCTACTACTATCGCCAAACCGCCGAGCACAACTGGTTTTGGTGCAATGGCTTCAACCCGCTCGACCGCCGGGTCACGCTCACCCCCGATGGAGCAGGCTTTCGCATCAATGGCACCAAGCGGTTTTGCTCTGGCTCGGTCGATTCCGATGTGATTCCCCTCAGCACGGTGCAGGAGGGGGTAGAGGGCTTTCGGATTGCGATCGTACCCACCCAGCGCGAGGGAGTGGAGGTGCTGGGCGACTGGAACAATATGGGCCAGCGCCAAACCGACAGCGGCAGCATTCGCTTTACTAATGTGTGGGTGGCTCCAGAGGAAATTTTGACCCCCCAACCGGGCGCTGAGGTGTTTCATACCTTTCGCTCCTGCCTCACCCAAATTACCTTCGCCAATATCTACCTAGGCATCATGGAGGGAGCTTTTGAGGCCGCCCGATCCTACACCCGCAGTCAAACCCGCGCTTGGCCCGGATCGCAGGTGGAGTCGGCTACCGAGGATCCCTATATTCTGCAACACTACGGCGACATGGCCATCACCCTCGAAGCCGCCACCCTACTGACGGATCGCGCTACCACCCTGGTGCAGGCCGCCTGGGAAAAAGGTTATGCCCTCACCGCCGAAGAACGGGGCGAATGCGCGGTGGCCATTGCCAAGGCTAAAGCCTTTGTGAGCCAAAACGGCCTAACCCTGGTCAGCAAAATCTTTGATGTTATGGGTGCCCGCGCCACCTCCGCCGACTATGGCTTCGACCGCTACTGGCGCAACCTCCGCACCTTCACCCTCCACGACCCCGTCGATTACAAAATCCGCGCCGTGGGCCACTGGGCACTCAATGGCGAACTGCCTACCCCCGACTTCTACACCTAGCCACAGCCTGTTAACGAATAAACCCCACTCTCCACTCCATACACCCACCCCTCCCATGACCACCACGCTCCGTCGCTCCACCTCACTCCCTAACCTCCCCTGGGAGCGCATCATTCCCTGGGTCGTACCAATTGGGCTGATTCTGCTGTGGCAAGTCTTAGCCCAGGCAGGCTTCATCAACAGCCGCATTCTACCCGCCCCCACCGATGTCGTGCGAGCGGCTATCCGCCTCAGCCTCAGCGGTGAGTTATTTAGACATGTGGCCATTAGCGCTTGGCGAGCAGTGATTGGTTTCCTCATTGGCGGCGGCATTGGCCTATTTTTTGGGGGCTTAAACGGCGTGTCTCGTCCTGCCGAACTCCTGGCCGATAGCTCCCTTCAAATGATTCGCAATATTCCTCACCTCGCCATGATTCCCCTGGTGATTTTGTGGTTTGGCATTGGCGATAAGGCGAGAATTTTTCTAGTAGCTCTAGGGGTATTTTTTCCAATCTATGTCAACACCTTCTATGGCATTCGTGCTATCGAACCAGGATTGATTGAAATGGGTCGTGTCTACGGTCTCAGCCGTCGTGAGCTTTTTTCCCAGGTCATTTTACCTGGCGCATTACCCAGCATTTTGGTGGGTCTGCGCTATGCCCTCGGCAATATGTGGCTCACGCTCATTGTGGCCGAAACCATCGCAGCTGGCTCTGGCATTGGCTATATGGCGATGAACGCCCGCGAATTTATGCAAACTGATGTCGTCGTCGTCAGCATTTTGCTCTACGCTCTCCTCGGTAAACTAGCTGACTCTTCCGTTCGCTGGCTAGAAAAAGTCACCCTTGCATGGCATCCCAGCCAGAATTTGAAGCAATAGAACATAAGTCTCAATTTCGAGATTTGGTTTTTAAGAACTAAATTTTGAAGTTAGGTATTTGTTCTCAGAGCATCTCAAAAATCAATATCCAGCGCTCTCTCCTGACACCATGACCTACACTCAAACCTTCTCTCCTACCACTCAATCCGTTATCGGCACTCACCTCTGGCTAAATGGCGTGACTAAAGCTTTTGGCAACTTGACCGTAATTGACAACCTTAACCTAGAAATTTGGCCCGGAGAGTTTGTGGCAGTAGTTGGCAAAAGCGGCTGCGGGAAAAGTACCTTACTCCGCCTGCTAGCCGGACTAGAAACCCCTACCCAGGGTGAGATTATTCTCGACGGTCAGCGACTCAATGGGCTTAACCCAAAAGCACGCGTGATGTTTCAAGACTCCCGATTGCTGCCCTGGCGAAAGGTACTGGATAATGTCGCCCTAGGGCTTAAAGAACAGGCCCGTCCCCGCAGCCATTGGGCCTTACAGCAGGTGGGGCTAGATAGCCGTGCTCAAGATTGGACAACGATATTATCAGGTGGACAAAAACAGCGGGTTGCCCTAGCCAGAGCCCTGGTCACTCAGCCCCATTTGCTATTACTCGATGAACCCTTAGGAGCGCTCGATGCCCTCACCCGCATTGATATGCAGCGCTTAATTGAAACGCTCTGGCAGGAGCAACAATTTACCGCCCTGCTTGTCACCCACGATGTCGAAGAAGCCGTGCTTCTGGGTGATCGTGTGATTGTCATTCAGAATGGCCAAATTGATTTAGACTTGGCCATCAATTTACCCCGTCCTCGCCATATCGCTAGCCCTGAAGTAGCTGAGCTAAAGGAAGAAATACTTCAGCAAATTTTGCAAAATTAGTACCTATTAATGAGAATTAATGGATGCCCTTATTGAGGATTTGTCGCCATTCAATCGAGCAACTTATCGATATTGCTAGCGTTGCTCAATGGTATCCACCTTCTTCTCCTCAGACACCTCCAAATATCGTTGCAGTGCCGCCATCGACGACCACCCACTCAGGTCTTAAATCGTTCGCAGGCGTAACCCTGCCCGATCCAACCGAGTGGCCAAGGTGCGGCGGTTGCTGTGGGTGCTATAGCTCTTAACTCTAGGCGATTGCAAGCCTTCCGTAGCGCCAAATCACAGGCTTGGCGGGTAATCGGCTTTAGGCCATCCTGACCCGGAAACAGATCCCCCCGCTTCGGCAACGGCGTTTTCTCCAACACCGCCCGCAACTTGGGATGAATCGGCAGCGCTCGTATGCGCTTGATTTTCGTCGTTGCCCTGCGAAACATCAACCGATTGCCTACCCAATCTGCCGCCTGCAACTGCCGTGCCTCACGAATGCGGCAGCCCGTGTAGTAGCAGATAGACAGAGTGTCTTGTATAGCAGGGTTTTAGTTGAAGGGCATAAACTCTTTTTAGATTGCACAATGTTGCATCAGCTCAAATTTATAGCGGGTTTCAGTGGGATATAGTACAGGCAAGGAGCTTAAGCCCCTTGTTCATAGGACTAGCTCTACTTGGGTGTACCTCATCTATTAGAGAACTGATATATATTGCGACTTTCCTGAATGTGTTTTGGGTAGTGCATTTTAGTGCAGGCTAGAGGAAAAGGCGGGGTCGCCTTGCTCGGCCAACTTCTGCCGGATATGGCGGTTGTAGTCATGGATGAACAGCCAGATCGCCCCGATGTGATTCGCGAGCTTCTTCGAGAAGGACAACGTTTTCCTCACGAGCCGAGAAATCCGTTGCCTCAGGGTATTGTTCAACCTTTCGATGTAACTGGCTTAGTGGTGCAGAAAACTCATGGCAGTCTCAGTATGAGAATATGACGACCCTGGAGAACTCAATGCGGCAGTCTAAGGTCAGTAGATCACAAACTCATGTAGACATCGGGAGATAGACAGCTTGGGCGAGGGGGAAATGTCGTTCAATGACTTGGCGGATGAAGGAGAGCATGGTTTTGAGCGGGAAACGCTCTCGAAAGACCCG
>QLAH01000353.1_pt1 | contig 28486 bp, 27 predicted proteins | sample 4693081 | NCBI WGS metagenome assembly QLAH01 (sample SAMN09425401, study PRJNA476045) | Lake water metagenome, whole genome shotgun sequencing project. | reverse complement strand
GAGGCATTAGAGAAAGCTGTCATGTGGATTAATAGTAGGCCAAGGAAATCGCTTGACTACAAAACGCCATTTGAAGTATTCTATGCAGATAAATCAGACACTGTTGCACTTCAAATTTGAATTGGCGATTTTTGGCGGATTGATGTACCGAACCCAAATTCTACACAACGGCTTGCAGTTGCTGTACAGCCTGGTTCAAATCCTCAGCACTGGCGTGGGTTTGGCTCACCCCGCTGGCATTGTGGATGGCCTCTTGGTTAAGGATAGTCATCGCATCGCCCACCTGTTGAATGGCGGCGAGTTGCTGCTTAGCATTTAATGAAATTTGGTCGCTGCTCGTCACCACACCATTGATAGCTTCCACAACTTCCATAAAGGTAGAAACGGTATTTTTCACCATTTCTGACCCTTGATCAACGGTTTCACACCCATCCGAGGCCGAGCTAACGGTTTTGGCCACCGCTGTTTGAATATTGGTAATGAGATCTTGAATTTGCTCAGCAGATCCCTTGCTTTGATCCGCCAGTTTTCGGATCTCCGTAGCTACTACAGAAAAGCCCTTGCCATGGCTTCCAGCTCGCACGGCTTCTATCGCCGCATTCAGGGCCAGCATATTCGTTTGCCCCGCCAAGTCACTCACCACATTCGTGATACTAGCCACCTGTTGGGCCTGCTCTTGCAGTTGAGTAATTTGGTTCACAATAACATCAACTTTCCGACGGATGGTTTCCATATCGTGGAGGGTATGTTCGACCACCTGCGTGCCATTGTGGGCCAGGGTCATCACTTGTCTGGCCGCCGCCGCCGAGACACTGGCCTGCTCAGAGGATTGGCGAGAAGAGGCCTGCAACTCATCCATGGTACTAATGGTTTGCTGCACCGCTGCTGCTTGCTGTTGGGCACTAGCCTCTTGGGCTTTGACCGAACTCGCCAAATTGGAGGATGAACTAGTCAAGGTTTCAACGACTTGGTGGATAGGGTAAATCACTCGCTGGGAAATAAGAACCAACGCCAGAATGCTCAGAGCAATGATCAGCAGCGTTCCACCTAGGGCAATTAAATTAGCTGTGTTCGCGGCCTGATTTGCAGATTGTTTCCGCTGCTCCATCAAGGTCTCTTCTACCTCTAACATGGTTTGAAGGATGCTCCGAGCTTCATCCATGATTTGTTTTCCATGACCCGATAGGACTAAGGCCATCAAGGCTTCGTTTTGGTTAGTTCTCTTAAGATCAATAGTTTGACTTAGTTCCGCAATCTTTTGGTCGATTAGAGTATTTATCTGCGCTAGACGAGCCTGCTGTTCAGGGTTGTCATCGATTAAATTATCTAGCGTTGTGAACGTATCATCAATTTGATCAATAGCCTGGTTATAAGGCTCTAAAAATTGTTCATCTCCAGTAAAGATAAATCCTCTCTGGCCAGTTTCAGCATCAAGCATTAGTTTTTCTAGTTGACGAATCTCATTCTCCACTAAAGAGGTATGCTGCACCCAGCGAGAAGTCTCTAATAACCGTTGCATTGTAATTTTAGAACTCACTCCGACACCAACCATCACCACAACAATTATGCCGAAGCTAAGGCGAATGAAGTGGCCCAACCTAAACTGACGCTGAACAAAGTTTGAACTGTTCATGAGAGCACATCCTTGTAAAGTATCGGCCTTCCCTAAGTTCATTTGAGATGCTTCGTAGCCGCAATCAAAAATTAGTTTTATCGGGTTTTCAACTAGTACTTCTCCACACCCAAATCAGGAGATCAACCAAATTTAATGACCCATGGAGAAACTCGAACACAAGCTAGGCTTAAATTATCCCATGATCACCTTTAACAATTCGACAGAAAACTAAAAGGAACGTTAAAACAGCCATTAAAAATTGAACCAAGCTAACCGCTTAAAAAGCTGAAGGAATTTCATCATGATGATCCTGTCGTTCGGCAGCCCTAGAATTAGTTATCCCTCTGGGCCAAGTCCACCGCACACAGGTTCTTAAAAGTTAAAACGTCAAGCGCTATGATTAACGGCCATATACTAATCAACCTCAGTTCGGGTTAAACATAGTGACCAGACCCCCTGGTAGACCTCACCCCCAGCCCCTCTCCCACGAGGAGAGGGGAGCTAGAAAGGCTCAAAGTCCCTCTCCCCAGGGGAGAGGGATTTAGGGTGAGGTCTAAAGCGGAAGCTGGAAGCAGGTTTCTCAAGATTGCAGCAGCTGGCTGATCCCGAACTCAGGTTAATCAGCCTTAGAGCGCCTGCGGAGAGACGTCTCTGACTCACTTTTCCCGACATTTCGCTGTGACTGTAGGGCCAAGTGGCTGTTCCGCTATGGGGCTTGGTTCCATGAACCGTTCAAGCGTCCGATGGAATCCTATGGATGCTGTTTTAGTAGGTCAACTCCTCTGATTCGTAGGTGTGGGGTTCGATGTGAATAGTAGTGCGGGCTGGACTATAGATTTCCTCTAGGCGAGCTTCTACGGCTTCGGTGATGGCGTGGGCGGCTTCTACGCTAGTGGGCTGCACAACGAGGTGCATGTCGATAAACACCTGACGGCCCAGCAGCCCCCGCGAGGCAATGCTGTGGCAGTTCACCACCCCCGGCACCTGCATTACCTGGGCATGGATGGCCTCTGGGGCGATGGCCATTTCGTCCACCAGCCAGGGCAGGTTTTCCCGCAGCACCGTCCAGCCGCTTTTGAACACCAGCAGCGCCACCGGAAAGGCTAGGGCCACATCGAGCCACTGAATGCCCTGCCAAATGCCGATCAACCCGGCCATCACCACGATGGTGACCCAAATGTCGCTCATGGTGTGGCGGGCATCGGCGATGAGAATTTTGCTGTTGAGGGCCAGCCCCACCCGTCGTTCGTAGAAGGCCACGCCGATGTTGATGCCCAGCACCAGCAGCATGATCCACAGTGCCGTTGGCCCCATGGTGACGGGTTCGCCTCCGATCAAAATCCGCTCGATGGCGCTGGTGAGAATTTCAAAGCAGGCAATCCCCAAAAAGGCAGCAATACCTAGGGCACCAATGGCCTCAAATTTGTGGTGGCCGTAGGGGTGGTCGCGGTCGGGGATAGGGTTGGCTAAACGGTTGGTGGCTAAGCCGAGGACATTGTTGGCGCTGTCAGTGACGCTATGGAGGGCATCGGCCATCAGACTGAGGGATCCGGTGAGGGAGCCTACCGTGGCTTTCAGAACCACCACCGTCAAATTTAACCCCAGAGTAATCAACAGCACTCGCTGGATGGCTTGACGATGGTCTCCCCCACCGTGGGCTTGGGCCTGGGCCATGGCTTCCTCCCCAATTCCTAAAATGCTTGGATCAATGCGAGATGCCCACCCCTAAACCGAGGCCGTTCTGCGCGGCAATCTGCCCTCACTGTACCCCGCACTCTGCGGATTTGGACAAGATGTGAATAAAACAAAAACGCCAATCCCCCACAGCGGGATTGGCGCTAAAAGCTCACAGATATGGCTATGTTAATCATGCCCAGTGAGCGACGAAAACCGTCACCCATGAAAGGCAAAACGACAAAGCTTTGGATTTTTTTTAGATTGTTCAGAAGATCATTCAGAAGAGGGTTCAAAAGGGAGTGCATCCCACTTTTGCATGATGGCCCTCATCCCCTAACCCCTGCTCCCTATGGAACCTCAGTTCGGGTTAGACATAGTGACCAAATCCCCCGGTAGACATCACCCCCAGCCCCTCTCCCACGAGGAGAGGAGAGCTAGAAAAGCTCAAAGTCCCTCTCCCTTGGGGAGAGGGATTTAGGGTGAGGTCTAAAGCGCAAGCTGGAAGCAGGTTTCTCAAGATTGCAGCGGCTGGCTTATCCCGAACTCAGGTTATGAAGAAAGGGAACCGAAATTTCAAAGTTCCTCTCTGTTTGACTCGGGGGTAAGCAACCGGGATGTAGTATCAGACATCCATAAATCGCTGGTGCGCCACGATCCAGCGGTTGACAGGCCATACGAACAGCATCGGTGCCTAGGTTCAGGCGTTTGCTGACGCTCAGGCCTTAGCAATCTACCGGATCGACATAGTTCGGACGAGCCGTCTGAGCCTGGGCTAGACAATGGTGCAAACCGTCCCAGTCTTCCACCTCAATCAGGGCGAGAATTTGACCGAGCTGGCGCTGATAAAGTGCAATCGCCGACAGCAGAGCATCACGGTTGTAGCGGGCCATGAGAGTACCGAGTTCGGGAACACCACCGCCCACTCGACTAGTATCCCGAAAGCCCGAACTCGCGAGGGATTGGGCCAAGGTCAGGATCTCAGCCTTCGACTCCTGCTGGCAGGCTTGAATCAAACTGCTGCTTACCATGACAGGCAGGTGGGAAATCCAGGCCACGGCGCGATCATGATCCTCTGGAGAACAGCTATAGCGATGGGATTCCAGTTGATCGACCAGGGAACTGAGGCTATCCACGGCCAGAGCAGAGGTGTTGGGGGTTGGGGTAAGCACGTAGGGACGCCCCTGAAAAAGGTGGGACTCCGCCACCGCCAAACCCGCCTCAGCTTTGCCCGCCATTGGATGCCCGCCCATGAAGTGGGGCCACAACGCCTCCAGGGCAGGCACCAGCCTTCCCTTAACGGAACTAACATCGGTGAGCACAGCGCTGGGCTTGAGGTAGGGCACCACCTGTTCTGCAACGGCAATCACCCCATCTATCGGGGTGCAGAGAAACACCACATCGGCGGCGGCTACGAGGCTGAGATCGGTGCTGGCTTGGTGAACCACAGCCCGTTCCAGGGCCAGGTCAACGGTTTCAGGCCGACGGGCTACCCCCAGCACCCGATAGCCTAGGCGGCAAAAGTCTAGGCCCAGGGAGCCACCAATGAGGCCCAGTCCAACGATGGCAATGGTGTGCATAGGTTCACCATGAGGTCACAATGACAACAATTTACGCAGAGGGGCAGATCTCTGGAAATCATACAAACTAGCGGCGACGAATCCACACCGACCACGGTCTATCGAAGACGAGCCAAAGCCGCTAGGATGAAGAGTACGTCCTAGATAGGCATAGTATAGGCGTTCTATCGTCGTCGTTCCCTTCTTCCCCCATCATGTCCCTGTTTGACTGGTTTGCTAATCGTCGTAAGTCTGGCCCCATCAGCGAAGATCGCCAAGAGCGAGAGATCGCCGATGGATTGTGGACGAAATGTGAGCACTGTGATGTGCTGACCTATACCAAAGATCTGCGGGCTAACCAGTGGGTCTGTGGAGAATGTGGCCACCATCACCGCATTTTCAGCGATGAGCGCATCCGGCAACTGATCGACGCGAATACCTGGCAAGCCCTAGATACCCACATCCAGCCCCAGGATCCCCTAGGCTTTAAAGACCGCAAAGGGTATGGAGATCGTCTGCGGGAAACCCAGGGCAAAACCCAACTGACCGACGCCGTACAGACGGGTCTAGGCCAACTAGATGGCCTACCCGTAGCCCTGGGCGTGATGGATTTTCGCTTCATGGGCGGTAGCATGGGATCGGTGGTTGGGGAAAAACTCACCCGCCTAATCGAGCGTGGCACCCAAGACCATCGCCCCGTCGTGATTGTCTGCGCCTCTGGCGGTGCCCGGATGCAGGAAGGAATGCTGAGCCTGATGCAGATGGCCAAGATTTCCGGCGCACTGCAACAGCACCAGGCGGCGCAACTTCTTTACATGCCCGTCCTCACTCACCCCACCACCGGGGGCGTCACCGCAAGCTTTGCCATGCTGGGCGACATCATTATTGCCGAGCCCAAAGCCACCATTGGCTTTGCTGGCCGTCGTGTGGTCGAACAAACCCTACGAGAAAAGCTGCCCGACGACTTCCAAACCGCAGAATATCTACGCGACCACGGTTTTGTCGATCTGATTGTGCCCCGTACCCAGTTAAAGGCCACCCTGGCCCAACTCATTCGCCTCCACCAGGTTTCCAGCGTCAACCCAGCCCTGGCCATGGAGACCTCAGCCCCGTGGGCCAACGGCCTAAATCATACCGCTCCCGCCCATCTCATCACCGATCCCTAGCCCCTAAAGCTCCAAGGTGACGGTGATTACCTCAACCATGAAATCCTTGAGAAAACTTGGGAATGGCCCCCTTCGGTGGCATGATAGTCATTACTACATGGACTGAGGAACGTTTTTCCGCAGTTCGCTGTGTTGATGTCCATACCTGAGCCCTATATATTCGAGGAGAACCATGTTGAAGAGATGCATTTGGCTAGTTGCGGTCGCACTCTTCTTTGTCAGCCATTTGATAATGGGAGACGCCGTCGCGGCTGAGCTAGATGCGGCCACCCGCACGGTGAAGCTTAACCCAGAGGGGGATACCGTTGTGCTGTCCCTAGAGCAAGTCACCCGTGGCCGCCGCCAGTTTAACTACGCCTGTGGCACCTGCCACGTGGGCGGCATTACCAAGACCAACCCCACTGTGGGCCTAGATCCCGAGTCCTTGGCTGGAGCCCTGCCTCCCCGCGACAACATTGAAACCCTGGTGGAATACCTTAAGTCGCCCACGACCTACGACGGTCTCACCGATATTTCCCAGGTTCACCCCAGCAAGAAGAGTGCCGATATTTTCCCCAAAATGCGTAGCCTAACCGAGGAAGACCTAGTGGCTATTTCTGGGCACATCCTGCTTCAGCCCAAGGTGATTGGCGAAATGTGGGGTTCGGGTAAGACTCGCTTCTCGGCCCCCCCCATCTAGGCGAAGTTGACGATTTGACAGCCAGATCTCAGTCGGGGGCTTCGGCCCCTGATTTCTGGTACTGGGCCTCCCCTTTTAAGATCGCTAAATTCTGGGTTGGCCGCAAATGGAAAACCCAGGGCAAGGCCAATAGGATAAACCTAAGATATTGCCCAAGAGGGCAGTATTAGCAGGTAAGATGCCATAGAGCGCTGAATTTCAGCCGCATCATTGATTGAACCGGAGATAAGCCTTTAGAGGTAGTTATGAAACGTGTAATTCGCGCCGCCCAGCGTTTGGGTATTGCTGCTCTGTCTGTGCTAGTCGTTTTGGGTGCCCTAACCCTAGTTTCCGCCCCCGCTTCCGCCACCAACTACGAAGTGAAAATGGGCAACGATGCAGGTTTGCTCGTGTTTGAACCCAACACCATTACTGTTAAGCCTGGGGACACCGTAACCTGGGTCAACAACAAAATGGCCCCCCACAACGTCATCTTCGACGATGCTGGTAGCCCTGGTGAGAAGGAACTGGCCGACAGCATCTCCTACACCCAACTGACCTTCGCTCCTGGCGAAAACTACTCCACCACCTTCACCAGCGACATGCCCGCTGGCACATACACCTACTACTGCGCTCCCCACCGTGGAGCTGGCATGGTCGGCAAGGTAGTTCTGGAAAACTAGAGAGATGGCTCTTAGCACTAGCCTAGGCCACCCTTAAGTTTCCCTCATTAGCAGGGAGAAAGTTTTAAGAAGAGCGTCTCACTAGGCGCTCTTTTTTTGGCTTAGCCCACATTACATTGATCTGATCAGACTCCAGCCGGACACCCTACGCAAACAGCACAGAAACGAGCTACATTGCGCGCGTTGCGAGAAGTTGCTCTTCCAGGGCAGCAATGCGATGGTAGGCCGCCGTCAGTTGAGCCGTGAGGCGCTGAATCTGAATATCCTGGGACAGGTTAACCTCAACCGTCTGTCGCTCAATGGGGGAATAGTCGCCATCGACAAGAACATCCTTGTGCTCACAGACCACATCTAGGCTAGGTGAGCTATAGCGCGGCAAGGAGCCATAGTGACCATGCCCTCCGATCCTCAGTTCGTGACTATCGTCACCCAGCGTATGGGCAGAGGTCAAAATCACCGAGATTTGGTCATTAATCTGATCAATCAAATGGTGAAGTGCGTCAACCTTGTCAGTCAAGGTAACGACTTGCGCTTGGATGGAGTCCATATGACGCCTACAGAGGAATTATCAACCCCTATCCTAAGTCTGGCTTCGTTAATTCCCCTGGCTCTCCTGAATCATTTAACCTTTGTTCGCTTAAGTTTTAACCCATTTTCAATAACGAAAGTCCTATCCCCAATCGCAGTAAAGCAATATGATGAAACATTTTCTTCTGTAAACCAATCATCAATAAAACGTTACAAACTGGCCGCCACAGAGAAAACATGGCATTGTACGCCACCCCATGCGCTCTGTAGAATCATGTGCCTTATACCAAGCGTCCATGCCGCTAGCGCAGCACCCCCAACGATAGAAATCTATTTTCAGAGTCAATCCGAATAGAAAACCCCCTAAACGAATTGAGGCTTCGACCCGCTCAGCCTGAGCGGGTCGAAGCGTTGGAATCGGGGGTAAGCAACCGGGATTTAGTATTAACCTGAGTTCGGGATCAGCCAAAGACTACCATCTTTAGAAGCCTGCTTTCGACTTGCGCTTTAGCCCTCATCCTAAATCCCTCTCCCTTGGGGAGGGGGACTTTGAACCTTCTAGTTCCCCAGGCCCTCCTGGGAGAGGGCCTGGGGGTGTAGCTTGCTTTCCGCAGGGTGGGCTACCAGGGAATCTGGTCACTATGTCTAACCCGAACTGAGGTTAGTATTAATCCCCTAATCCACCGTTCAGACCGTGATTACTAGCGATCTCGGTCCCGCTTTACGGCCAGGGCCATTAGGGTGTTATGGGTGCCGTGTTCCTCCTCACCTTCGGCGGGTCGGCGTTGGGTAAAGGTGCCATCGGCGTCCATGTCCCAGGCTTGGCGGTTGTCGGCGAGGGCAATGTCCAGAATATTTTGCAATTCTGCCACCAGTAGCGGATCTTCCACGGGGGTAATGGCCTCAACCCGACGATCTAAATTGCGGGTCATCCAGTCGGCGCTGCCAATGTAGTATTCGGGCTGGCCATCGTTGTAGAAATAAAAGATGCGCGAGTGTTCCAAAAAGCGCCCGATCACACTGACTACTCGAATATTTTCGCTGACCCCAGGGATGCCAGGACGCAGACAGCAAATGCCTCGAATAATCAGGTCAATCTCTACCCCTGCCTGGGAGGCTTCGTAGAGCAGCCTAATAGTTTTACCGTCCACTAGGGAGTTCATTTTTGCGATCACTTTCCCTGGTTTGCCGCTGCGGGCCAGGTCAATTTCTCGACGAACGAGTCCTTCCATGCGATCACGCAATGTCAGCGGTGCTACTAGCAATTTGCGGTAGGCTTGCTGTCTAGAATATCCCGTTAGAAAATTAAACAAATCGCTTAGATCGGCACCCAATTCATCCTGGCAACTAAATAAGCCTAAGTCGGTATAGAGGCTCGATGTCTTGGGATTATAGTTACCTGTACCGATGTGGACATAGCGGCGAATTTCGTCGCCTTCTTCCCGCACAACTAGGGTGGTTTTCGTGTGGGTTTTTAGCCCTACCACACCGTAGACTACATGCACTCCAGCATCCTCTAGGCGCTTGGCCCAAACAATATTATTTGCCTCATCAAATCGGGCTTTTAACTCCACGAGAGCCACCACCTGCTTACGATTGGCGGCAGCATTGATCAACGCCTTCACAATTGGGGAATCCCCAGAGGTGCGGTAGAGGGTAATTTTAATCGCTAAGACCTTAGGATCATTAGCCGCCTGGGTGATGAATTCCTGGACTGAGGCTTTAAAGGATTCGTAAGGGTGATGCACTAAAATATTGCCCTGACGAATGGCGGCGAAAATATCAGGAGCCTGCTCCGCATAGCCATCTTCTTCCACTTCAATGACGGGCTTGAGTCGCGGCGGCGTGAGGGCAGACCAGGGGTTATCCTTCAGATCTGGCAGGGGCAGAGAAAGGAAGAAAAAGAGATCTTTCAGGCTTAACATGCCGTCAATGTCGTAAACCCGATCCTCACTGACCGCTAGTTCTCGCATGAGACCCTGTTTGAGATCTTCAGGGGTTGCTTTTTCAATTTCTAAGCGGCAGATAAACCCCTCTAGGCGTCGCTTACTAATTTCCTGCTCGATGGCAATGAGCAAGTCATCCGCCTCTTCTTCTAAAACCGGAAAATCGGCGTCGCGGGTAATGCGAAAGGCGTGGTGTCCGGCGATGACCATGCCGGGGAACAGGGCGTCTAGGTTCTCCGAAATAATCTGCTCTAGGGGCACCCCCACCCACACACAGTGCTGGCCCTGGTAATGGCAAAGGGCTTCTGGCATTCCCACAAAGCGGGGCAGGTTGCTGGGCACCTTCACCCGGGCAAAACGCTCTTGGCCATTTTCGGGATTCACCACCCGCACCGCTAGGTTCAGGCTTAGGTTCGACATGCGCGGGAAGGGATGGGCTGGATCGACGCTGAGGGGCGTGAGCACCGGAAAGATTCGCCTTTCAAAGTAATCCCGCAGGAACTGCTGCTGATCGGGACTGAGATCGGCATAGTTCAGTAGGTAAACCCCGTGCTGGGTGAGGGCGGGGCGCAGATCTCGCTCAAAGGTGCGGTGCTGAAGGGTCACTTTTTCGAGCAAGTGCGCCCGCATGGCCACCAGTTGCTTCTTGGGGGAAAGGCCATCGGGGGTTTTGGGATGGATACCGGCATCGGCTTGCTCCATTACCCCGGAAATGCGAACCATAAAAAATTCGTCTAGGTTGGAGCTATAGATGGCTAAAAACTTCAGGCGTTCTATCAGGGGCGTGCGCGGATCCAGGGCTTCGTGCAGCACCCGATCATTAAAATCAAGCCAACTCAGCTCACGATTAATGTAGTACTCAGGGTTGTTTAAATCCTGAGTATCCTTCTCAAGGGAGGCTTGATTCCCTGTGGCCACCGGGTTGGTGGTGTTGCCCTTCGCCTTTGCCATAGCCTGCACACATGCATCTGGCTGCATTGTAGCCCCCCAACCTAAACCTCGGGTTAAGGATCGCTCTGCCTCGGACGGTTCCCATAGTCCGTAGCCCACGCCACAGCGGGTTTTTTCCAGCCGCTCCACAAAGTCCGTAGAATCATCGTGGGGCGTTGCACACTAGTGATAATCTGAATGATGGCGCTTTGGAATGTAACAGTGACATAGAAGCCGCCAAACTAGCTGATCATACGGAATAGGCGCAAGCATGGTCACCACAGCAGAAAAAACAGTTGGCTACATTACTCAGATTATTGGCCCCGTTGTGGACGTGAAGTTCGCAAGCGGTCAATTGCCCAAGATTTATAATGCTCTAAAAATTCAAGGCACCAATCCCGCTGGGACTGAGGTTTCCGTTACCTGCGAAGTGCAACAGCTTCTCGGTGACTCCCAGGTGCGAGCCGTTTCTATGAGCTCCACCGATGGCCTCACCCGTGGTATGGAAGTGTTCGATACCGGGGCTCCCATTAGCGTGCCCGTCGGTACCGCCACCCTGGGCCGTATTTTTAACGTGCTGGGCGAGCCCGTAGACGAAAAAGGGCCAGTCAACAACGAAACCACCTCCCCCATCCACCGGGCCGCTCCCAAGCTAACCGACCTGGAAACCAAGCCCACCGTGTTTGAAACGGGCATTAAGGTGATCGACCTGCTGGCTCCCTACCGTCAGGGCGGTAAGGTGGGTCTGTTCGGTGGTGCTGGTGTGGGCAAAACCGTACTGATTCAGGAATTGATTAACAACATCGCCAAAGAGCACGGTGGTGTATCGGTGTTTGGCGGTGTGGGCGAACGTACCCGCGAAGGGAACGACCTCTACAACGAATTCATCGAATCTGGCGTGATCAACGCCGACGACCTGAGCAAGTCTAAAGTGGCTCTGGTCTACGGTCAGATGAACGAGCCCCCCGGTGCCCGGATGCGCGTGGGTCTGTCGGCCCTCACCATGGCCGAGTACTTCCGGGATGTGAACAAGCAAGACGTGCTGCTGTTCATCGACAACATCTTCCGCTTTGTGCAAGCGGGTTCTGAGGTATCCGCCCTGCTGGGCCGGATGCCCTCCGCTGTGGGTTATCAGCCCACCCTGGGTACCGAAGTGGGCGACCTGCAAGAGCGCATCACCTCCACCCATGAAGGTTCCATCACCTCCATCCAAGCGGTGTACGTGCCTGCGGACGACTTGACCGACCCCGCTCCCGCTGTGACCTTTGCCCACTTGGATGCCACCACGGTGCTGTCCCGTAACCTGGCTTCCAAGGGTATTTACCCCGCCGTGGATCCTCTGGATTCTGCTTCCACCATGCTCCAGCCCAGCATCGTGGGTGAAGAGCACTACAAGACCGCCCGTGCCGTGCAATCCACCCTCCAGCGCTACAAAGAACTGCAAGACATCATCGCCATTCTGGGTCTCGATGAACTGTCTGAGGATGACCGCCAGATTGTGGCCCGCGCCCGTAAGATCGAGCGCTTCCTGTCCCAGCCCTTCTTTGTGGCTGAGGTGTTCACCGGCATGTCTGGTAAGTACGTCACCCTGGAAGAAAGCATCAAGGGCTTCAACATGATCTTGGCTGGCGAGCTGGATGACGTGCCTGAGCAGTGCTTCTACCTGAAGGGCGGTATCGAGGAAGTGCTGGCTGCCGCTGAAAAGCTGAAAGCTGAGAGCTAAAACGGCTCCATCGGGGCAGATTGCCCTCACCCTAAATCCCTCTCCCAAGTTGGGAGAGGGGCTTTGAATCAAATCCGGCCCCCCTCTCCTGACCGGGAGAGGGGCTGGGGGTGAGGGCCACCCTAGCCCAAAGCGAGTCTGCCTGTCTCTTTTTCGACCATCCACCTCATTTGCATTGTTGCCATGGCCTTAACCGTTCGCGTGATTGCCCCAGACAAAACCGTCTGGGATTCCGAAGCTGAGGAGGTTATCCTGCCCAGCACCACGGGTCAGCTCGGTATTCTGGCTGGCCACGCCCCCCTGATGACCGCGCTGGATATCGGCGTGATGCGGGTGCGGGCGGACAAAACCTGGATTCCCATTGCCCTCATGGGTGGGTTCGCCGAGGTTGACTCTAATGAAGTCACCATCCTCGTCAACGGAGCGGAGCGGGGCGAGACCATCGATCTCAACGCCGCCCGCACCGCCTTTGAAGAAGCCGAAACCCGCCTTAATCAAGTTAGCGACGACGACAAGCAGGCTGTAATCCAAGCCCGTCAGGCCGTAAAACGCGCCCGCGCCAAACTTCAGGCCGCCGAAGGCATCAAGTAGGTTGCGGTTTTTCTGAGTGCAAAGCAAGCACAAGATCCAACAAAAAAGAACCTCATCAATGATGAGGTTCTTTTTTATAAATCTATGGAAATCAACGCTGAGCGCCAATTATCCCAAATCACGAACTACCGGTAAAGGTGATTTCGGGGAAGCGGACTTGGGCCTCGGTCAACGATTTACCCTTGCCTTCTTCCTGCCAGTAGTTGATGATTTCCGTGGCTTTGTTCAGGATTTCAACCCGCTCTTCTTCTTCGATCCAGGGCTTACTTTCCAGTTCGGTTTTCATTTGTTCCCAGGCATCGTTGCGCGGCCAGAAGAAGTAGGACGTAAGCGGACTGGTGCCCTTACCCACAACCTGATCAACCGCTAGCGCCACGTCATTTTCGAGCCAGAGTACTTTTAAGACAAATCTGGACAACTAGACCTCCGCCGCAACTCAGAAAATACTACAGTCTATAATCTTATCACTTCTAACGTATTCTCTGGACAAGCTGCCCCTGACAATGACTGCATTTCCTGACCCCATCGCTCTCCTCGTTTTCGATATCGACGGTGTACTGCGCGATGTGGGGAATTCCTACCGTCGCGCCCTAGCGGATACCGTGGAGCAGTTTACCCAGGGTGGCTATCGGCCCACCCCAGAAGACATTGACGCCCTCAAGGGGGAGGGGATTTGGAATAACGACTGGGAAGGGTCGCAGGAGTTCATTCTGCGCTACTTTGAGAGCCAGGGAAAATCCCGCGATCAAGTCCCCATCACCTATGACGAGATTGTGGCCTTTTTCCAAAGCCGCTACCGTGGCCCCCACCAGGGCGAACACGACCAATGGACGGGCTACATTACCCAGGAGCCGCTGCTGGTAGACAAGGATTATTTCGACCAACTCACCACAGATCAGGTGCCCTGGGGATTTTTCAGTGGGGCCACCCGTGGTTCGGCCCGCTATGTGCTGGAACGGCGGTTAGGGTTGGCTTCCCCGGCGCTGATTGCCATGGAAGATGCTCCGGGAAAGCCCGATCCAGCGGGCTTATTTACGGTGGTGGATCGCCTGACCGAGCAACACCTGCTTTCTCCCGATCTGCCCGTCCTCTATGCCGGGGATACCGTAGCCGATATGCAAACCCTGCGCCACGCCGAAATGCAGCGTCCCCAAAGACGATGGATCGGCATTGGGGTGTTGCCGCCCCATGTCATCGCCATGGGGGGCGACTATGGCCAGACCTACCGCAACACCCTCACCCAGGCCGGGGCAGTGGTGGTGGTTGATGCCATTGCCCACCTCACGGCGGCATCGATTCAGTCGCTGCTCTAGCGTCCCCCTAAAATCCTCCTCTTCCTCTACATCCCCGTCACTCCAATTTCACGACCATGACCACCGACTCCCTCGCCCAAGCCAAAACCGAATACACCCAGGGCCAAGCCGCCTTTGAGCATGGCAACTATCGTCAGGCGGTGGCCCATTTTGAGGCAGGGGTAAAGCTGGCTAGGGCAGCGACTCCCCTGGGCGGCGAAATTCAGATCTGGCTGGTGAATGCCTACAATGCCGTGGGGCAGGGGCGAGAGGCGGAAGCCCTCTGCGAAACCCTCACCCGCCACCCCGATTTGGAGGTTCGCAAGCAGGCCAAAAATTTGCTGTACATTCTGCAAGCGCCCCAACTGCGGCGACCGGGCAATTGGATGAGCCAAATTCCTGACCTGGGCCGTCTGGAGGAGGGGAGTTCCGGGGGGGGGCTGTCTGCGGTGGCCATTCGTCCTACTCCGAAGCGTTCGCCTAAGCCAGAGCCAGAACCGCTAGATCTGAGTCAGATCAACACTCGCGACAATGGCTTTCTGTGGATAGCGCTGGGCTTTGTAGGGGTAATTCTAGGAGGGCTATTCTGGCTAAGCTGAGTCGGCTGTAGCCAACCAAGAGACTAGCGGGATGTGGCACAATTAACGGGTTAAGGGTCTGGGGTTTGGCAGCAATGACCAAGTTTGTATTTGTCACGGGTGGGGTCGTTTCGAGTATTGGTAAGGGCATTGTGGCCGCCAGTTTGGGTCGGCTGCTAAAGTCGCGGGACTATTCCGTGTCCATTCTCAAACTCGACCCCTACCTCAACGTAGACCCCGGCACCATGAGCCCTTTCCAGCATGGGGAAGTGTTTGTGACGGAAGACGGGGCCGAAACCGACCTCGACCTAGGCCACTACGAGCGCTTCACCGACACGGCCATGTCGCGGCTAAACAGCGTTACCACGGGTTCCATTTACCAGGCCGTCATCAACCGAGAGCGACGGGGCGACTACCAAGGCGGCACCGTGCAGGTGATTCCCCACATCACCAACGAAATTAAGGATCGGGTGCATCGGGTGGCCCGCAACACCAATCCCGACGTGGTCATCACCGAGATCGGCGGCACCGTCGGCGACATTGAATCCCTACCCTTTTTGGAGGCCATTCGCCAGTTTCGTAAGGACGTGGGGCGGCAGGATGTGCTGTATATGCACGTTACGCTGATTCCCTGGATTCCCTCGGCGGGCGAACTGAAAACCAAGCCCACCCAGCATTCGGTGAAGGAACTACGATCCATCGGCATTCAGCCCGATATTTTAGTCTGCCGCTGCCAGGTGCCCCTACCAGAGCCCATGAAGGAGAAAATCTCGGAGTTCTGTAATGTGGCTGTGGAATCGGTCGTTACCTGCCAGGATGCCAGCAGCATCTACGAAGTGCCCCTCAACCTAGAGCAGGAAGGCTTGGCCGAGCAGGTTCTCAACATTCTCGCCATGGAGCCCCGTCAGCCCCACCTAGAAACCTGGGAAGCCATCGTCAACGGGCTTTCTAGCTCCAGCCGCCCCCTGGATATTGCCATTGTTGGCAAATACGTCAGCCTCAGCGACGCCTACCTTTCGGTGGTGGAAGCGCTGCGCCATGCTGCCATTGCCCACCAAGCCGCCCTCAATATTCACTGGGTCAATTCCGAAGACATCGAAGCCCATGGGGCAGAGACCTACCTCAGCCAGATGGATGGGGTTGTTGTGCCCGGTGGCTTTGGCACCCGTGGGGTGAACGGCAAAATCCAGGCCATTCAGTACGTGCGAGAACAGGGGATTCCCTTCCTAGGGCTGTGCCTGGGGATGCAGTGCTCGGTGGTGGAATGGGGCCGCAACGTCGCCCACCTGGACAATGCCGATAGCTCCGAATTCCAGCCCGACACGCCCAACCCGGTAATTAGCCTGCTGCCAGAACAGCAGGACGTGGTGGATTTGGGCGGCACCATGCGCCTAGGGCTTTATCCCTGTCGATTGGCCCCCAACACCTTGGCCAGTCGCCTCTATGACGAAGAGGTGATCTACGAACGCCACCGCCACCGCTACGAATTCAACAACGCCTACCGCAATCTATTTTTGGAATCGGGCTACCAGGTCAGCGGCACCTCCCCCGATGGCCGACTGGTGGAAATTGTGGAACTGCCGGGGCATCCCTTCTTCATCGCCAGCCAGTTTCACCCCGAATTTCAGTCTCGCCCCAGTGCGCCCCACCCCCTATTTTTGGGCTTGGTAAGCGCCGCCCTGGGCCAAACGGGGCAGGTAGAGTCTGCAACAGACACCCCTACCCCTGTTTCAACCTCAGCCTCTCTTTAAGGCCACCAGGCAACGGAAAAACTAGCTCAGCAAGGCTAGGGGCGAGGCAGAGTCCCACGGCTGGTCAGCAGGTAGCCCAAGGCTCCGGGGATGGCTAGCAGGGTAATCAAACTCCAGGGTTTTGACCCGAAACTTCCATCCGGGTAGAAGCTGCTTGAAGTTACTTTCCCCTGCGGCGGCGAACTCTTCGTAGGTGTAGGGTGGATTGAGTCCCTGTTGAAACCCCTTCATCACCCAGGTATTGCCCTCGGCATCGTCCAACAGCAGTACCGTGGTGCCCTGGTTCCAGCCCAGCCCGCTCTTCCGGGCGATGGACATGGGGGCGTAGGACGTACTTTCGCTGACACCGCCTGTGTTATCGCCCATATTCAATTGGGCACACCAGACGGCGGCGATGCCGTTGAAGTCCCGTTCCTGGCCGATATTGATCTCTGTCCAATCGGGTAGCCAGAGTTTTGGGCCGTTCAGCGACGCGCCGAGGAGGCCCAATTCCACCTTCATCGCCTCAAAGTCTAGCCCCTCGACCTGGGCTTTTGGGGCAGTGTCCCGATCATCGGGGATGCCCTTGGCTGTGAACATGGTGTCGTAACACTCCGCCACCAGTTGCCCGGTTTTCCCATCGCGGTGGGCGAGGAAGGATTCAATAAAGCGGGTCTGGTGCATGTGGTCGAAGCGCTCGGCTCTGGCTCCGTCGCCATCATGGAGTACTTTCGGTTGTTGGGTAGTCATGGGTCTTCTCCGGCTATTTGGGTAAATCCCTAGTAGTAGATTGCCATGGGGTATTAGACGACACTGAACGTGGCGGATGTGGGAATTGGAGGCGGCAATTGATGATTACCACGTAGCTGAAGCCACCCGGCTCGCTACCCAGAACAAGAGAAGGACAGCGATGCCTTGAATGCGTTGATCAATCTAGCTACTGGTGGAGGCGATCTCAGGGCAGCGACGTACTTAGACATTGGTGTCTTGAAGTGACAGAGATGCCTGGGTAATCGGGAAGTGCTCAATCACATCGAGCAGCGAAATCTCGCCATTCTCGGCAGCGGCGGCAATCAGGGCAGCTCGCAGCGCCTTTTGGCCGTTTAACCGTCCCTCGGTTTGCATCAGATCGCCCGCAAACAACAACACATCTTTGCCCATGGAGTTGTAGAACCACTGGGAGAGATGCTGTAAATTCACCGGTCGCGATGCTGTCAACGCCTTTCTTACCCCATCCTTTTGGTCGGGGGTGAGTCGTCGCAGGTAGGGGGCCAAGGCGTCGTCGGCCTCCCCGGTTTCAGCAAAGTGAGCCAGCGATGCGGTGGGCACCGATCGTCCCAGCAGCCGAAAGTCGAAAGAGACCATTTCGGCGGCAAGAACTGGTAGGGGGGTGAGGGTGCTCGCCCCTAGGGCGAGCAGGCGGGAGAAGGAATGGTGGAGCATGGGGAGTAGGGGGTGAGGGGTGGCCTTGTTCTAACGAGGGAACAGTAGTTGCACCTGTGCCCGCAGGGAAAAATCGGCTCCGTTGGTGGGCCGCACGGCATTCCAAACCGTAGCGAAAGCCTTGATAGGCGAGACCTACGGCGGCATAGTCATCACTTTTTAAGTATTGACATGGAAGTCAGTTACTGTAGATCAAACAGAGGTCCCAGAGGTTTATCATGAGTCATTCAGATCCTTCTATGCAATCAAGTGAAGCCGAAATTGGGGCTAGCGGTGCCGAGGCAGAAGCGGCAGTAGTGAGTTCAGTTGACCAATTACTGGAGCGTCTCAATAGCCTGGAAGCCAAGGTCGACGAACTGCAAGGGCGTTTAAATCAAGACAGTTACAACAGACCTATTATCGTTAACTTCGGATTCCTATTTACTTTTAGTGATCTATTCAATGTGGATATAAATGTTTCAGTGCCTCAGGCAGACGTCAAGTTGTTTTAGGCTTGGGGAAACGCTAGTTCAAGCGCAATCTGCAAGGGTGCGCGGACGGGCCAGCGGCTGGGCAGCAGTTTGCCTGCGGGTTCAGCAAACCGACGTGACAGGTACGGCCCCAGTTGATTGCCCTGGGCCATGTCCTTGGTGAGGCAGAATCCGCCGACAAACTCCAGGGCCTGCACGTCGCGGGCGGAGATGTCGTTGAAAATGCAGAAGCCCGCCATCTCATGTTGCTTTATTGTGCCGACGTTGCAGGTGCCCGCCAGATTCTCACCAGGTCACAGATCGTGCACGGCGGGCGTCGCCACCCAGCCACCATCCACGCCGCCGGGCAGCATCTGTCCGACGTCCTCGCCCACCTCCTCGTCGATCAGCCGGTTCAGCTTGGCATTCATGGCCATGATCAGGTCGGCGTTTTTCTCTCGATCCAGCGCCAGGTTTTCGACTTCGTTCGGGTCGTTCTGGTGGTCGAACAGCTCGACATCGTTCAGTTCAAACAACTCCTCAATCAAGGTGGGCCGGTTGTGCTGCTTGGGGGAAAAGTAGCGCGTGAACTGGTAGCGGCCATCGAACACGCTGCGGACGGCACCGCGTTTCATCATGTCCGGGTGCAGGCCAGCTTCCTTGATCTTCTCTGGCCCGCCCTGTTGCAACAGATCGCGCGCCTTCAGCAGGAAGTCGCCGTCTAGCATGGCGAACATGTTGAAGCAGAATAGCTGGCCGTCGCGCACCGTGTCGAGGCCCGCCTGCTCCGGGGCGGCGAGCACAGGGGAGAAGTCCTTGCCCGGCAGATCCTTGGCGATCGCCGCTTTCGTCTCGGGGCTCGCGTTGGTAAGCGAGATCAGGGTCGGCGCGAGGTCGAGGTGCGTGGTCACAGCCCGACAGCGCTTGCCACCCGCGTAGGCCGGGTGCGCCACGATCAGCGGCACGTTGTTCTGCTCGCGGTAGGAGGTAGCGCCCTTGCCGGTCATCTGATGCGCGCCGCCGAGTTCGCCGTGGTCCGCAGTCAGAATGACGATGGTGTTGGAAGCGAGGCCGCGATCCTCCAGTTCATCGAGCACTGTCAGGATGTGGCGATCCACATCGCGCAGCGCGTTGAGATAGAAGTTGTGCCGCTTGCGCCAGCGCCAGGTTTCGTCCACCGGGATCGGTCCGGTCATCGCGTCGTTCCCCATGGTGAAGTCGGTGTGGGCAGCGGGGCGTCCGGGCGCGTCAAGCGCCTGCGAGAAACTGGCCGGCAGGTCGAAGTCCCACTGCTTGGCGTACATCGCATGGGCCGGATCGCCAGCGATGTGGGTCAGATTATTTTTGCCCTGCATAGGCTGTCCCGGCTCGTCCGTGTCGTAGAACATCACGTCGTGGGGGTTGACCAGATTCACCGCCAGGAACCATGGCTGTTTCTGCTGCGCTAGTTCCGAGGCCTTGCCGCGTAGCCAGCTCGCGGCGGCGGCGGCGATCATGCCGTCGTGCAGGTAGCCACCCTGGGTGTGCGCGATGATGTCGCCGACCCCGAGATAATCAGAAAAGCCGTAGGCCTCCATCTCCTTGGTGAATATCTTCGTCGGCGCGGCAAGGGTGTTGTCGGTCTCGAACTCACGGGTGAGGTGCCACTTGCCTTTGTAGGCGGTGTAGTAGCCAGCCTCGCGGAGCTGGTGGCCGAGCGTCTTGATGTCCGTCGACATGCTCTGCATCCAGGGGAAGTTCGTGTTGTCGAACATCTTGGTGTGCTGGATGTGCTGGCCGGTGTAGATCACCGAGCGCGAGGACGTGCACACGCAGGAGTTGATGCGGTGGTTCTCGAACACGACTCCGCGTTCCGCCAAGCGCTCGTGGGCTAGCAGGCGATAGTCCTTGGGGAGTTCATCCGGTCGGAAATGGCGCTCCTGATCTGTCAGGATAAACACGATGTTGTATGGCCCTGCGGCTTGCTTGTCTTTCGCCATGGTTTCTGCCTCCTTGTGAAGTAAAGAATGGTTTGTCGATTGCAGTGGAACTTTTAGGCACCCGCTCACGGGTTGGAGTGCGGCGGGTGGCGCTGGCTGAGCAGGTAGCCCAGGGCTCCGGGGATGGCCAGCAGGGTAATCAAAATCGTGGTGGACGTACTCAATCGGCTGGACAGGGCGCGGGCAGGCTCCAATCCCTCCCACAGAAAACGTCCGGTGACAATCAGAGCATAGAGACCTGCGGTGATGGCGCTAAGGCTAGAGATAAATTCCTTGAGGGTAGGCAAGTGGGCCTGGGGGGTTTTTCGGCCTAGCAACATTCCGGCGATGAACCCCGCCATTGACTGAAACGCCACAAAGGTTAGCCGCAGATTGAGGCCCAGGGGTTCCTTTTCGGCGGCCATGTGCCCAGTCAAAATGCCCCCTATGCCTAGGATCATCCCCGCAATGGCCCCAACGGCAATCCACCAGTACAGAGGCCTGGAAATATAGGCACAGACCACAATTAGGCTAGCAAGACCAACGGAGGTAATGAGCGTGGCCTGGGCAATGGGCAATTGGGTCACAATGCCGAGGGTAATCGCCACACTGATGACCGTCCCCAGGGCCATCATCAGGGTTTGCCGGGGGCCAGTGGCCTTAGGGAGGTTTTGGATCATGGGTGGAGTTATTTTTACTGGTTCAGAGATCCCAGGGTTCTATCGGGGCTTCACTCAAGTTGCTGCGGATGGGTGCAGAACCCTGGGTTCTAGACCCGCTGTATAGCAGGAGCCGTCCAAGTACCGTCGAGGGCGTCGGGTTTGGGCCAATAGAGCCGCATGGCGCAGAAGAAGGGGCCAGCGGGGGCCGGAAGCCAGTTGGCCTCTAGATCCGCACCGGGGGATTCGGGCTGGATATAAAAGGTTAGTCCGCCATCGGCATCACGCTGGAACTGGGGCAGCATGGGCGAGTTGAGCAGGTAGCGGTTGAGTGGGTTGGCCACCAACAGGCTGGAGGGCAGTTCATACATCGTCAGCGACCAAAAGGCATTCACAGGGGGCAGTTGATCCGCTGAGAAGTGCAGGGTGTAGCGGTTGGCTCCGCTCAAGGGCTGGCCATCGGCATCTACGGTGTAGAAGGGGTACATGGCCTCCTGTTTAGAGTTGCCAAAGATGCCCAGCACCGCTGCCGCCATGCGGTAGAGATAGTTGTTCTGCAAATAGTCGCGAGTGCCGAACAGATCGCCGGAGGTGACTTGTCCAGCATCAACCTGTTTTTTCAAGGCCGCAAATTCGGCCCAGGCATCGGCCACGCCCTGGGCCATGGCTTCTTTGACCTCCGGGGCAAGGGCATCTGCCGAAAAACCCTGTCCGGCCTCCACACCAATTTGGGCAAACCTAGCACGCAGATCAACCTCCGAGGGCACCGGGGGGCAAAATTGCAGCAGGAAATTCAAGATACCGAAAAACCCTAGGGAGGTCTTCTGAGCATCGGGGGTGAGGGGCGGCACAAACTCAATCAGGGGGGCGCTAGCCGGGGCTGATTGCCCTAAAAATTCCGACAGCGGCTGAAGCTGGTAGCTGGCCTGAATGTCCTTCACCCGGTCGAGATCGGCGGGATTAAACAGTTGGGTGCGATAAATCGCCAGCACAAACTCGGTCTCGGCACGAATGACTTTGCTGACGCCGCTGGGGGTTTCGCCTTGCCAACTGGGGCCAGCAATCACAAAAACGCCACCGCCATTGCCCGTCGTGCGGCTACCGATGTACTCGAAGTTAAAGGTATACGAATCCACCAGCTGGATGCTGAAATAGCGATTCGCTTCCATCTCGGGCACGGTGATCACTATGGGTTCTGCCCGTAAATCTAGCCCCGCCATGGAATAGGGCGTGTCGGAGTTGGGCGTTTGAACGGCCTTATCTTCTGGGGTATAAACGCGTGGAATGTTGCGAAGATAATTCCAGGGTGCTTTGTATTCGGGATTTTGAGAATCAACAAAGTAGGCGTATTGAATACGGTAGCTATCTACCATCGGAAAGCCGTAGATATAGGCTTCTTTTACGATTTTACGAATTTCAGCCGAGTCATTAATGGGCATAGTAGGTACGTTTAATTCTGTAAAGGATTAACTGCCGAGAATATTGATGGCGCGAGATACCACCACCAAAATGGTGGCCAGGGAAATGCTGCTTTCGAGCATCATCAGCAACTTGGCCCGTGCGGTCAGGGGTAGGGCATCGGTGGGGCTAAAGGCGGTGGCGGTGGTGTAGGCCAAAAATAGGTAATCCACAAAGGTGGGGTGCCAGTGGGCAAACTCGGCTTCGGCAATGTCGTCTTGGGGAAAGGCCCAGTCGCGGCGGCGGGGGGGCTGTTTCAGCCGTCCCTCAGGGCCACCGCGATCCACCTGCCAGTACAGCAGCGAGAACATCAGTACGTTGTCTACCCACACGGCAATGCTAGAGGTCAGCAGTTCCAGCCCGCCCAGCTCGGTGGAATGGTTGATCATCTCGTAGGTCAGGTAGGCAAGGCTGGCTATGGTGCCAGCGCTGACGATGAGATAGAACAGCAGCAGAACCAACCGTTCGATCCGCAGTGATCGCGCACTGCCCCCCGTCAAAGGGACAAAGGCCATCGCTGCAAAAATGATGGTACTGAGCAGGAAGGGTACCCAACCAGGAACTAGCCGAACGCGGTCGGGCAGCACCGTCACCAACACCAGCACCCCCCCAATGGTTAGGGCCACGGGCCAACGCGGTTCAATGGAGTGGGGTGCTGGGGAGGATTTCATGGCGGCTACTTTTGCTTAGTCCACATAAACGACTACGTATTGGTTGTTGTAGGGCTGGTAGTAGGTGCCCCCACACTGATAGACCATGACTCCATCGATGTAGATGGTAGAGCAGCCCACGGGCAGCGTAGCCGCGTAGATGGTGGATCGCCGGATCACCCGCCGTGTGGTGCGCCGAGTAACTCCTGCCACGCTGACCGGAGTAGCAGGCCGCCCCACCACCGCCGAGGCTGGGGGAACAACAATGCCGACCCTAGCGACGCTATCCACGACGGCACCGACCGCCAACAGCGTGACCGTCGCCAGGGCCACCGGCTTGAACACGGGTTTATGCACAGACTTATTCAGGGGATGATTCATGGCTGGGCCTCCTCGGCGGGTTGAAAGTCGTCTAGCTGGTTGGGGGGCAGAACTTCGAGTAGCCGTGCCCCCGTTGGAGCGGTAAAGGTAAAGGCATCCTGACTCACTTAGGGGCTGGTGTTCCAGTCGCGCAGGCGAGTTTCGTACTGGGGCGCACCCGTCACCCACTTGGTGGTAATCACGTACTTCATGGGCAAGGGCCGATCCCCCGTCTGCACCCAGATTTGCCAGTCCACATCGTCTTCGCGGAAAGCCAGGTGGTGAACCTCCACCCCGTCAATGTAGCCCGTGCCGAGGTACTGGCTGCTAGTCACCCCTTCCATCAGCACCTCGTAGGGGTTGCTAAACAGCAGGTCGGCCCCCGGAAAGGGAATGCCCGTGTCGGCCTCGACGGCGAGAATGGCCTCGTCCACGGTGCCCGTGAAGGCTTGCTGCACGTAGGCGTTAATCCGCCGTCCAAACAGGGTAAGCTGGCTGCCGTTAAACAAAATATCCACATCGGCCAATGGCCCCTGACGGCGGATATGTAGCCCATTGGGGCGATTCAGAAGCACCGAGGCATAGCTGCTGAATTGCAGTTTTTGCCCGTTTGTTGCGATCAACTCAAAGTCAATGTCGGCATTGAAGCTGAGGGATTCTGTCTCCGCCAAATAGTCGGACATGAACTGCAAAACTTCGGTGGCGTTGGGGTCAAGATCCTGGGCTTGGGCGGGGGGCAGGATGATCGCTCCCCCACCCAAGGCCAGGCCAAGAGCTAGGGATGCGCTGCCGATGGGTTTTAGACGGTGAGTATTGCTCATCATGTTTCTCGTTAAAGAAAGTTTTTGGGGGGAATCCCCGATTTCTAGCTCCTCTTTCCCCAAGGACCATGGCTTGGGGGGAGAGCCTTCGACGCTTGTCAGCCAGCCCTCCGATTAACCAGTCCGCCGTCAAGACCTGGATAGAGTGGTAAACCGGGTTAAGGCGGCGGACTGGCTAGCAGACGTGGGGGTTACGGCAGGTTATCGATGGCCTCGGCTTCCTCTGGCGTGGCAACGGAGGAAAACAGCGCACTCTTCGCTGCCCCTAGGGCCTCCGTTAGCACCAGCGGAAATTCAGCGTCTTGGGATGCGATTTCGACCCGTTGCTTGAGCCTGTTCACCATGCGGCGGTTGCGGTCAGCCAGGTTAGTTTCCTCGCTAGGATCTTGGGCGAGGTTAAATAGTTCGGTCTTGGAAGGGATGGTAATTTGCCAAACCAGTTTCCAGTCGCCCTGGTGAACGGCGGCGCGGAAAGGCTCAACATCATAGCCCAGGGCTTCACGGTCGAGGGATTGCCCCTCGGCTAGGGCTGGCCAGATATTGAGGCCATCTAGGGGTTTGGTTTGATCGAGGGATGCCCCCGCTAGGTTGGCAAGGGTCGGGTACCAATCAATAATGTGCATGGGCTGATTCGCCACGGAACCCGGCTCGATCCGTCCTGGCCAGTTGGCGAGGGCCACAACGCGAGTTCCGCCTTCGTAGAGCGATCCCTTGCCGCCGCGAAACGGGCCATTATTTGCAGGAATGGTGCCCCCAGAGGTGTCCACTTCCCCGGTAACCGCAGCAGAACGGGGGCCACCGTTGTCGCTCTGGAAGACAATCAACGTATTGTCACGCATCCCGCGCCGTTCTAACGCGGCCACCACCTGGCCAATCTGTTCGTCCATCACCGTAATCATGGCGGCATAGGCGCGACGATTGGGATCCTCAATATTGGCGTATTGCGCGATGGCCTCCTCCGGTGCCTGGTAGGGGGCGTGGGGCGCAGTAAAGGCGAGGTACAGAAAGAGGGGGCTATTGGTGTCGTACTCGTCGATCAGCCTTACGGCATCCTGCCCTAGCAGCGTAGTGACATAGCCCTCTTCGTTGACTAATTCATGGTTGCGATACCAGTCTACTTTGCCATGGGCAGCATGGGTAAAATAGTCGATTTCGCCCAAAATTGGCCCATATTGGTAATCAAACCCCCGATTCCGAGGCCAGTACTGGAAATCGGCATGGCCCAGGTGCCACTTGCCCACAATGGCGGTTTTGTAGCCCGCCCCTTTAAGGGCCTGGGGCAACAACCATTCATCGGTCGCCAGCCCGTAGGTGGCCGCCGAGGGAATTGCGATGGTCTGCAACCCATAGCGGAAGGGATACCGCCCCGTCATTAAGGCTGCCCGCGACGGCGTACACCAGGGATGGGCATGGTAATGTTCGAGGCGAACTCCAGTTTGGGCCAGCCGATCTAGATTCGGGGTCTTAATATCAGAACCGTGGAACCCAACATCCTTCCAGCCCAGATCGTCGGCCATGATGTAGAGAATGTTGGGGCGCGGCGGTTCCTGGGCCATCGCCGCTGGGGGCAACCATCCCCGGATTCCCACCAAAAGGGCCGCCATAAAAGCGACCAAGAGACTCAGTTTCTTCATGCGAGGCATTACTCCCATTCATCGTCCGTGGCTAGAGGCAAGGGGGCTGGGGCTAGGTCTAAACCGTCCTGAACAGCCGAGCAAAATCAAACAAAATTAATCCGTGAATTCGAGGAATCCGTGAATTCCTCAAATCCGTGAATTCTTCACGCCTTGGCCCTAGAGCACCAGCGTAGAAGTTCACTAAAATGATGACTATCCCAAAATGGCAAGATCACAAAAATGAAACATTAAGAATTATCAAAACCATCACATATCTCCCTTTGTGGATCGTTTTCTCTTAGGAGATGCTCTATTACTTGGCTAAGGCATGACATCACTGAAGAACTTGGGATCTCAATTGCTGAGCGATGTTGGCCCCAGCGCTGCATTGCTGTATAGCTTTATAGATATTGATGAACTGGCGGCCTTCTTGCCCGAAGATGTCCGCCTAACTCCCCTAGAGTGTGAGCCTTTTCGATGTCAGTCCGCCTTTCTCAATCTTGGTGCGGTTCAATTTAGCTTTAACCATGTCAACCGAAACCTCTACGCTACGGGGGGTAAACAGACAGACTTTTTAAGTTTTTCGATGATCCTTCAGAGCAATGGACAGCACGGCATTGAAAATAATCGCCTGGTCAACGAGGACTATTTATTTGGCTTTGATCCAAATCGCAAAGCTGATCTGGTTTTTCCAGGGAATTGTCTCTACTGTGCCGTTTATATTCAACCGGATATTTTTGAAGCCTATGCCCAGGCCATGGATCGCATAGATCTAGATGGGAAATTTTTGGCCTCCAACTATGCGTACATGGCTAATTCCTTTTTGCCTTTACGATCCTATCTAAAACAGATTTATGCCTTGCTGATTCAGCGATCTGAACAATTGCAAAACCGAGACTTTCAGCAAATTATCCTGCAAGACTTCATTCCTTTGTTAATTGCCGCACTGCCAGCCGGATCATCCTCTCCAAGCAATACTAAATTCCTGCGCCGTTCGCGCTTAGTCAAACAGGCGAATGACTATATGCAATCCCACCTCGATCAGGCGCTGACTCTTACGGATTTATGCCAAGCCCTAGGTACGAGTAGCCGCGCCCTTTGCTACGGATTTCAGGAAATGTTTGGCATTAGTCCTATGTCCTACCTAAAAATTCTCCGGTTAAAAGCCACTCATCAATTGCTCAAAACAGCTAACCCAGCGGCGATAACGGTCACTGAATCCGCAACTCAGTTTGGCTTTTGTCACTTGGGGTATTTTTCCCGCGACTACAAACAAATGTTTGGTGAACTGCCCTCCGAAACCTTGAGAAAGCACCATTAGAATCAGTATTTCTCAGAGCTAGCGCTATCTCGAACTGGGGTTACTCGACATACACCACCACATACTGATCACCGTAGGGTTCGTAGTAGGTGCCACCGCAGGAGTAGAGACTCACCCCTTCGATGATCACGGTGGAACAGCCCATCGGCAGACTAGCGACGTAGATGGTCGATCTCCGAATCACCCGCCGAGTGGTGCGTCGAGCGGATCCGGCCACACTGACGGGGGTGGCGGGAGCACCCACCACGGCTTCGGCCCGCTGGGTGACTAGGCGGCTGTTAAACAGTCCATCGGCGACAGCGCTCACCGTCAGCAGGGCTACGGTGCCCAGCGTGATAGATTTCATCATCGGTTGCTGTAGCATTATTCAGCCTCCTGAAAGTCTTCTAGTTCGCTGGGGGGGAGGGCTTCGAGTTGCCGTGTCCCGGTCGGAGCGGTAAAGGTAAAGGAGTTAGCGTCCATCTGCGGGCTGGTGTTCCAGTCGCGCAGGCGAGTTTCGTACTGGGGCGCACCCGTCACCCACTTGGTGGTAATCACGTACTTCATGGGCAAGGGCCGATCCCCCGTCTGCACCCAGATTTGCCAGTCCACATCGTCTTCGCGGAAAGCCAGGTGGTGAACCTCCACCCCGTCAATGTAGCCCGTGCCGAGGTACTGGCTGCTAGTCACCCCTTCCATCAGCACCTCGTAGGGGTTGCTAAACAGCAGGTCGGCCCCCGGAAAGGGAATGCCCGTGTCGGCCTCGACGGCGAGAATGGCCTCGTCCACGGTGCCCGTGAAGGCTTGCTGCACGTAGGCGTTAATCCGCCGTCCAAACAGGGTAAGCTGGCTGCCGTTAAACAAAATATCCACATCGGCCAATGGCCCCTGACGGCGGATATGTAGCCCATTGGGGCGATTCAGAAGCACCGAGGCATAGCTGCTGAATTGCAGTTTTTGCCCGTTTGTTGCGATCAACTCAAAGTCAATGTCGGCATTGAAGCTGAGGGATTCTGTCTCCGCCAAATAGTCGGACATGAACTGCAAAACTTCGGTGGCGTTGGGGTCAAGATCCTGGGCTTGGGCGGGGGGCAGGATG
>QLAH01000352.1_pt1 | contig 28502 bp, 23 predicted proteins | sample 4693081 | NCBI WGS metagenome assembly QLAH01 (sample SAMN09425401, study PRJNA476045) | Lake water metagenome, whole genome shotgun sequencing project. | reverse complement strand
ACGCCGCCCGCCTCCTCGAGGATCACGGGGAAGGGGCCTGAATCCCACGGATTCATGACGGGGTCGAACCACGCGTCGGCGCGGCCCGTGGCGACCAGCATGCCGCCGTAGCAGTCGCTCCAGCCGCGGACGCGGTGCGCGGCGCGGGCGATGGCGACGAGCGCCTCGGTGCGGCCCGCGCGCTCGAAGTACTCGAGGCCCGATGTGCAGACGAGCGCCTCCGCAAGGGGAACGGCGGCGCGCACGCGCGCCTCGGTGCGGTGCACCGATCCGTCTGCGCCTCTGCGCTCCCACCACGCGCCGAGCCCGCGCGCGGCCCATACGCGCTCGCCGAGCGCGGGCATCGCGCAGATTCCCGCGACGACCTCGCGCGCGGCGCCGCGCGCGAGCTCGAGGCCGATGAGCGTTCCGAAGAGCGGCACGCCCGCCGCGAACGAGATCGTCCCGTCGATCGGGTCGATCACCCAGCGGTAGCCGCTCGCCCCGTCCTCCGAGCCATGCTCTTCGCCGAGGAGGCCGTCGTCGGGAAAGTCCGCGCGGATCTCGCGGCGGATCAGCGACTCGATCTCGAGGTCGGCCGCTGTGACCGGCGAGGCGTCGGACTTCGCGTGCACCGCGAGCGATACGGACTGGAAGTGCCGCATCGCCACCGTTCCCGCGCGCTCGGCCAGCGCGCGCATCAGTTCGACGCGGTCGTGGAGATCCTGCGGGGCGAATGCCTGTCTTCGATGCATTCGGGCATCCTACGGCACGGCGGAACGCGCTCATCCCCATGCGGCGAGAAGCCGCAGCAGGTCGCTTCCGTCGACGACGCCGTTGTCGTCGATGTCGGCGGCGAGGTCCGTCGTTCCCCACGCAGCGAGCAGGATGGTGAGGTCGCTCGCGTCGACGACCCCGTTCCTGTCGAGGTCCGAGGGATCGAGCGGCGCGCGGTCGATGTAGGTCACCTCGAGCCGCGGGCGGAGGACGGTGTTCCCGTTCTCGCTCGCGCGGATCACGATGCCGTCGTCGTTCCCAGCGATGATCTCAGGAAGGATCGCCACGCCATGGTTCGGCGCGCCGTTCACCCACGCCTGCATGGCGGAGGTGATGTCGATCCGCCGCATCGAGTCGACATCGGGCGCGTTGTCGCCCGTGAAGACCGCGACGAGCGCACCGAGGTCGTCGCCGGGGGAGAGCCCGTTGCCAAGCGAGTTCCAGGTCGACGACTCGTCCCACGGGCGCGTGACGAGATAGACGAGGAAGTCGGGATCGAAGAACGGCGTGTCGATGTCGTCGGCGATGTCGAGTACGAGCGTGGCCTTCAGCACGGTCGCGCCGAGCGGCACGCCGTCTCCCGACGCGCCCGCCGCGCGGACGATGCCGTCGAAGCGCACGAGCGCCTGTCCGCGGAAGTCCGCGAAGAACGAGTTCGCCGTGTCGTCGTCGGCGACACGCGTGTCGTTCTCGCCGTAGCTCGTGTTCGGATTCTGCTGGCTGACCCAGGTGTCTTGCGTGCCCGAGTAGCCGTTGATTCCCTGCTGAAACGCGCGGAAGGCCGTGCCTGTCGCGAGACGGTAGGCGTCGAAGTCGACCGCGAGCGTGAAGGAGCTCTCGTCCGCCGTGCGCATCGCGGAGAGCGTGGGCGAGTAGGTCTCCACCGCGATCGAGTTCGCCGCCGTGTCGAAGGTCATGATGCGCATCCAGCCGTCGCCGCCGTTCGGGTCGTCCTGGTAGTCGGCGAGCACTTCGTGGACGGGAAACCCCGCGACATTCACGCTCGTCTGGCGGTACTCCTCGTGGAAGTGGCCGCAGGTCACGAGGAAGACATTCGTGTTCGTGCGCACGAACCAACGGAAGAACTCCTCGGCCTGGATCCCGTTCGGGTGGTAGACGGGCTCGACCTGGTACCAGACGGGCGGATAGCGGCCCGAAGGCACGAGCGGGACGCCGCTCGTGTAGTCCTCCGCGTCCTGCAGGTAGCGGTGCGTGGTCAGCATCGTCGGCATGTGCTTGTGCGTGTCGAGGACGCCCTGCGCCCACGCGAGCTCCGCGACGGGCGTGTCGCAGTCGAGGTGGACCTGCAGGAACTCGACGCCGCCCGCGCTGAAGTATGTGTAGGTCGACATGCCCGAAGGCGACGCGCCGCCGAACCACGGTCGGCCCTCGAGCCGCTCTGGCCCGAAGAACGCGAGATAGTTCGCGGGGATGTAGGGCTCGCCGATCGAGCCGCTCGGCTTGATGTCGTGGTTCCCCGGGCAGTAGCCGTAGGGGACGCCCGCCGCGTCGAGGACGCCCATCGACGCGTCCGCACGCTGCCACTGGACGAGGTTGTCGGCGTTGTTCACGATGTCGCCGTAGTGCGACACATAGCGGATGTCGAGCTCCTCGCGGTTGGCGACGACCCACTCCGTCTGCGCCGTGAAGATCTGCGGGAACGAGCTCGAGTAGTTCTGCGTGTCGGGGATGCCGACGAGCGAGAACGCGCTCGAGCCGAAGTTGAACTGCGAGGCACGAGCGCGCACGAAATCGGGCGCTGGCGCCACGACGGCGAAGCCCGGCATCGAGCGGTGATGGCCGTCGGAGCGGATGCCGCCGTGCATGCCGTCGTGCGGCGCGGCCGGTGCCGCTGCGGCGAGGGTCGCTGCCGTGATGGCGAGGATGACCGTGGTCAACGGGCGCGAGGACCGGGCGAGTTCGATGAAGCGCATGTGCGAACGCTACCCTCGCGCGCCCTTGGATCCTGCAAAGATCGCGCGAAGCCGTCACAGTGATTCCACAGCGTGTCCACGATGCCTGCGGGCGGATCGGGTGCGCGGGCTGGCGGCTACGCTGCCCGTTTCGCGCTCCGCCGATGCAGCGCGTAGGCCGAGAGCGCGGCGCCTGTCGCCGCGACAAGGAGGCTCGCGTCCACGACGATCGCCCCATGGTCGAGCTCGTCCTCGACGCTGCGTGGCGCGAGCGTGCGGAGGAACTCGGTGCGTAGGGCGAGCATGTCTCGATCGGCGTCTGCGGGAAGCCGGGCGAACTCTGTCTGAAGGAGGGATTCCGCGTCCTCGACCGACGGCAATGGCATGCCATATGGCGCCTCGCCGCGGATCATGAGGACCCGCCGCGGCTTGAAGATCGGCAGGAGGAATCCGAGGTTCGAGCGTCGCCGCGAGACGACTCCCGCCCACACGCTGTCGGGAATCCCCCATCCCTGCGCCTCCCGATCGATGAGCGTCGCGCGCCACGGAATCGGCCCCGCGGCTCGGTCGTGCGTGAACGAGGCGAGCACTCTCACTGGCTCGATCCCGCCCATCCTGACGGGCAGGAAGACGCCCGCGACGAGCGCCACGCACCAGCCCGCGCACGCGAGCGTGATCGTCCAGAGCAGCCACGCGGGCATCCGTCGTCGGGAATCGGGCATCGAGCGCGCCTCCTTCGGGTCTAGGATCCGTCAGGCAGCGCCTAGGGCCTGTTCGTGGCCGCGCCCGTGGTCGGCGCGTGCTTCTCCGCGATCTTCGCGAGTTCGCCGCTCTCTGCGAGCGCCTTCACGGCGGCACCGAGCGCCTCGCGCAGCGTCGCGTCGTCTGCGCGGCAGAGGATCGCGGTCGGCGAGGCAGCGAGGCGCACCACGCGATAGGCGGGGTCGCGCGCGGCGCGCGACTCGAGCGCGAGCGCATCGCCCGCGAAGGCGTCGAGCTCGCCCTTCGTGATCTTGGCCGCGATCGCGCCTTCGGGCTCGGTCGCGACCGTGGGCTTCGCGTTCGGCCGCTGCGCGGCGAGGAACATCGCGGCGGCTGAATTCTCGCGCACCGCGATCTTCAGCGTCGAGAGATCGCTCTCCGCCGTGATCGGCGAATCCTTCGCGACCAGCAGTGCAGGGCCGCTCGCGTCGAGATAGCCGGGCTCGACCGCTGTGATCGGACGCGAGAGCCCCGTGGTCTGCACGAGCATCGCGGACGCACCGTTCACCACGATGTCGACCTCGCCCGCAGCGAGCGCCAAGGCCTGTTCCCCGGGCGAAACCTGCTTTTCCTCGAAGGTCCAGCCCGTCTCATTCGAAAGCGCCGCAAGCAGCGCAGCGTCGAGCCCGCGGTCTGGATTGCGCCGCGTCGCAGCCTGCCAGTACGGCGCGTTGGGCAGTGTGCGGCCCACGCGGATCGCGCGCGTCGGCTTGCCGTCGGCGCCGAGCACAGGCGACAGGTCGAATCGCGGCGCCATCTCCTTCGCATAGGTGCGCACCGCGAGCGCGACGAGCGTCGCCGTGCGCGCGGCGAGATGCTCGTCGACCTTGTCCGCGTGGTCGCCGACCTGGTGGTAGTCCTCGTGGTCCTCGCAACTGAAGAGAACCGCGGGAATTCCCGCCCGCAGGAACGGCCCTTGGTCGCTGCGGTCGAGCCAGTCGGGATGCGTGTCGACCTTCATCTCGATCGGCACCTTGGGCGCGAGACGCACGAGGAGGTCGACGAGGATCTTTCCCCTCGGCCCGCCGTCGAGGCGGATCGCGCCGTCGGGCTGGCGCGAGATCATGTCCATGTTGAAGAGCCCGCGGATGCGCGCGGTCGGGAGCGTCTCCTCCTCGACGAACGCGCGGCTTCCGATCATGCCCGATTCCTCGCCCGTGAAGCCGACGAAGACGACGCCCACGTCGAGCGCGTCGTCGCGCAGCGCGTTTGCCACCGCGATCATTCCCGCGACGCCGCTCGCGTTGTCGTCCGCGCCGTTGTAGATGCGGTCCTCGCCCGAGCGCGCGGGCGGAAGGTGGTCGAAGTGCGCGGTCACGAGGATGAACTCGCCGCTCGGGTTCGCACCCTTTGGCGGCAGCCACCCCACGACATTCGGCGCCGCGTCGGGCATGCGTGCAACGGGAACCAGCATCGAGTCGCGGCCCTCGAGCGGCACGGCGCCCGCCTCCGCAAGCCTGTCCGCGACCCATTGCGCGGCGCGGTGGCCCTCGGGGCTGCGGAAGTAGCGGCCGTTCATCTCGTCGGAGGCGAACTCGGTGATATGTGCGCGGATCCGCGCTGGATCGACGGAAGGAAGCGCCTCGGTCGCAGCGGGCGGCGCGATCGCGAGGTTGAGCGTCGCCGAGAGGGAAAGGAGGGTCTGCAGGAGGGCGTGGAGGATCGACGCGGGGAGTCCGAGCGAGAGCATCGGGGGAGCGTACGGGCGCGCGCAGCGACTGCGGGGAAGCAGGCGTGGCGGAGGTTCGAGTTATCGATCCTTCGGTCGGGCCGTCGCCTCCGCCGAAGGCTCCCGCGTGATTTGTGTCGACTCGTCCCTCGCCCCGTCCGATGGAAGTCCCGTCCCGCGGCCGCCTTCGCGAACCTGTCCCGTTCGCCGTCCGTTCTCGGCTCCCCTCACCATGTGCGGCATCATCGGCTACTCAGGATCCTTCGCCCCTCCCGCGCTGCGGGCAGGGATCGCCGCGATCGCGCATCGCGGCCCCGACGACTCGGGCATGTTCACCGACGAGGCCGCGGCGGTCGGTCTCGGCCACGCGCGGCTCTCGATCATCGATCTCTCGCCGCTCGGGCACCAGCCCATGGAGGCGCTTGACGGCGCCGTGCAGCTCGTCTTCAACGGCGAGATCTACAACTACAAGGAGCTCCGCAAGGAGCTCGAGGCGAAGGGCCACGCGTTTCGCGGCCACTCCGACACGGAGGTGATCCTCCACCTCTATCTCGAGGAAGGCGAGAAGATGCTGTCGCGCCTGAACGGCATCTTCACCGTCGCGTTCTTCGACGCGCGCACGGGCACGACGCTCGTCGCGCGCGATGCGCTCGGCGTGAAGCCGCTCTACTACACCGAGCAGCCGCAGGGCATCGCGTTCGCGAGCGAGATCAAGGGACTCCTGCGGCTCGTGCCCGGCCTGCGCGAACTCGATGTCGCGTCGCTCCATCGCTATCTCAGCTTCCTCTGGTGCCCGGGCGAAGGCACGCCGCTCAAGGCCGTGCGCAAGCTGCTGCCTGGCGAGGCGATGGTTCTGCGCAACGGCACCATCGAGCGTCGCTTCACCTGGTACCGGCTTCCTGCATTCCGCGGCGTCGCGCGCGACCTCGACGAGCGCGCATCCATCGAAGGCACCGAGCGCTTCGTGCGCGCGGCCGTGCAGCGCCAGATGGTGGCCGATGTGCCCGTCGGCGCGTTCCTCTCGGGCGGACTCGACTCGAGCGCGGTCGTGGCGTTTGCCCGCGAGATATCGCCTGATCTCCAGTGCTTCACCATCCGTCAGATCGGTGGCGCCGAGCAGGGCTCGACCGACGACCTTCCGTATGCGGAGGCGGTCGCGAAGCATCTCGGCGTCAAGCTCCACACCGTCGAGATCGAGGCAAGCCGCATGGCCGGCGACCTCGAGCGCATGATCTGGAAACTCGACGAGCCTCTGGCCGACCCGGCGCCGTTGAATGTGCTCTACATCTGCGAGCTCGCGCGGCGGAATGGCATGAAGGTGCTGCTCTCGGGCGCGGGCGGCGACGACCTCTTCACGGGCTACCGCCGCCACCGCGCGCTCGAGCTCGAGCGCTGGTGGAACTGGCTGCCCGAAGGCGTGCGCCGTGCTCTCGAGAGCGCGACCGCGCGGCTCGACCAGCGGCGTCCGAGTGCTCGTCGTCTGGCGAAGATCTTCGACGGCGCGGGCCTCTCGGGCGACGCGCGCATCGCGAACTACTTCCGCTGGGCGCGCGAAGACAACCTGCTCTCGCTCTACACGCCCGAGTCGCGCGCCGCGCTCGGCGGCGCGACCGCGCTTGCGCCGATGCTTGAGTTCATGAAGCCGCTGCCCGCGTCGCTTCCGCCGCTCGAGCGGATGCTCGCGCTCGAGCAGCGCTTCTTCCTCTCCGACCACAACCTTCCGTACACCGACAAGATGTCGATGGCGGTCGGCGTCGAGGTGCGCGTGCCGCTCCTCGACCTCGAGCTCGTCGAGTTCGCAGCGCGCATTCCGACGAACATCAAGCAAAGGGGCGGCGTCGGCAAGTGGGTCTTCAAGAAGGCGATGGAGCCCTATCTCCCGCACGATGTGATCTACCGCCCGAAGTCGGGCTTTGGCGCTCCGCTGCGGCGGTGGATGCGCGACGAACTACGCCCGCTGGTCGGCGACCTTCTCGGCGAACAGAGCCTGCGCAGGCGCGGTCTCTTTGACCCTCAGGCCGTTGCGCGCCTCATCGAGGCCAACCAGACGGGTCGCATCGACGCGAACTACACGCTGCTCTCGCTCCTTTCGATCGAGATCTGGTGCAGGCGGTTCATCGACGACGCAGACTGATAACGATCGACCGTCTGGTAGGGGAAAACGCCTTGTCCCTGACGGTTTCAACGCGTGCCGCGAACCGAGCGTGCCGATAGTACGAACCCGCGGCGCCCGCATGCGCGGCGCATCGCGAACCAGAGCGAGACCCAAGTGAAGCAGATCCTCCAGTCCCTCAAGAATGGCTCCACAGAAGTCGCGGAAGTCCCGTGCCCGGCCGTCAAGCGCGGTCACCTGCTCGTGCGCACCTCGCGCACGCTCGTCTCCGCGGGCACGGAGCGCATGCTCGTCGAGTTCGGCAAGGCGGGATGGATCGAGAAGGCGCGCCAGCAGCCCGACAAGGTGCGCATGGTGATGAACAAGATCAAGACAGACGGCCTCATGCCGACGCTCGAGGCGGTCTTGAACAAGCTCGACCAGCCGCTGCCGCTTGGCTACTGCAACGTCGGCCGCGTGATGGAGGTCGGCGGCGGGCTCGTCGGCTACGCCCCTGGCGACCGCGTCGTCTCGAACGGCAAGCACGCAGAGGCGGTGTGCGTTCCGATCAATCTCACGGCGCGCGTTCCAGACAATGTCAGCGACGACGAGGCCGCGTTCACCGTGCTCGGCGCGATCGCGCTGCAGGGAATCCGCCTCGTCCAGCCGACGCTCGGCGAGACCGTGGTCGTCACGGGACTCGGACTCATCGGCCTCGTCACGGTGCAGCTCCTCCGTTCGCACGGCTGCCGCGTGCTCGGCCTCGACTTCGACCCCGAGAAGCTGGCGCTTGCGAAGAAGCTCGGCGCAGAGGTCGTGCATGTCGGCGCAGGCCAGGACCCCGTCGCGGCGGCGCAGGCGTTCTCGCGCGGCCGCGGCGTCGATGCGGTCATCATCACCGCCGCCACCCAGTCGAACGAGCCGATGCACCAGGCAGCGCTCATGTGCCGCAAGCGTGGCCGAATCGTGCTTGTCGGCGTCGTGGGCCTCGAGCTTTCCCGCGCGGACTTCTTCGAGAAGGAGCTCACCTTCCAGGTCTCGTGCTCCTACGGCCCGGGCCGCTACGACCCGAGCTACGAGGAGAAGGGCAACGACTATCCCGTGGGGTTCGTCCGCTGGACGGAGCAGCGCAACTTCGAGGCCGTGCTCGACATGATGTCGGACGGCCGCCTCGACGTGAAGCCGCTGATCTCGCATCGATTCAAGATCGAGGACGCGATCGAGGCGTACGAGCTCATCTCCGGCGGCCCGCCGAGCCTCGGCATCCTGCTCGAGTATCCCGACGCGTCTGCGAAGCCTGAAGCCGAGGTGCGGCGCACCTCGGTCGAGCTTCCGAAGCCTGCGACCCCGCCCGCGAAGGGCAATGCGTCGATCGGCTTCATCGGATCGGGGAACTACGCGACGGGCGTCCTCATCCCGGCGTTCAAGGCTGCGGGCGCGCGTCTGCGCACGGTCGCCTCGAGCGGCGGCGTGAGCGGCCTGCACGCGGGCCGCAAGTTCGGATTCGAGTCGACCACCACGGACACCGACGGCGTCTTCCGCGACCCAGCCGTGAACGCCATCGTGATCTCGACGCGGCATGACTCGCATGCGTCGATGGTCTGCCAGGCGCTGCGCGCCGGGAAGCATGTCTTCGTCGAGAAGCCGATCGCGCTCAAGACGGACGAACTTCGCGAGATCGAGGCCGCGCGCGCGGAGGCCGCCGCGAAGGGCGCTGCGCCGCTCGTCATGGTCGGCTTCAATCGCCGCTTCGCGCCGCAGGTCGTCAAGCTCAAGTCGCTCCTACGCGGCGCGAACGGGCCGAAGTCGTTCGTCATGACCGCGAACGCGGGCGCGATTCCCGCGGAGCACTGGACGCAGGACCGCGACATCGGCGGCGGCCGCATCGTGGGCGAGGGCTGCCACTTCATCGATCTCCTGCGATTCCTCGCTGGTGAATCCATCACCTCCGTGCGCGCGCACGCCATGCAGGCCGCGTCGGGCGACACGGTCTCCATCGACCTCGGCTTCGCCGACGGCTCGATCGGCACGGTGCACTACTTCGCGAATGGGCCCAAGTCGTTCCCGAAGGAGCGCCTCGAGGTCTTCGCGCAGGGCCGCGTCATCCAGCTCGACAACTTCCGCAGGATGACGGGCTTCGACTGGCCCAAGTTCACGAAGATGAACCTGTGGAGCCAGGACAAGGGCCAGAAGGCCTGCGCCGCCGCGTTCGTCGATGCGGTCGCGTCGGGCGGCGCGTCGCCGATTCCGTTCGAGGAGTTGATCGAGGTTGCCGAGGCGACGATCGCGGCCGCAGACCTCGCGCGCACGAGCCGCTGAGATTCATGGAAGAAACGGTGCAAGCATGAGCACGATCCTCGTCGACATCATCGCGGGCGCACGCCCGAACTTCATGAAGATCGCGCCGATCATCCACGCGATCGAGGCGCGTGCGAAGCAGGGCGGCCCGATCCGCCACCGCCTCGTGCACACGGGCCAGCACTACGACGAGAAGATGTCGGGCGACTTCTTCAAGCAGCTCGGGATCCCCGCGCCCGATGTCAACCTCGAGGTCGGCTCGGGCTCCCACGCCGAGCAGACCGCGTCGATCATGACGCGCTACGAGAAGCTGCTTCTCGAGAGGAAGCCCGCGCTCTGCCTCGTCGTCGGCGACGTCACGAGCACGATGGCCTGCGCGATCTCCGCGCAGAAGCTCTGGGTGAAGGTGGCGCATGTCGAGGCGGGAATCCGCTCGGGCGACTGGACGATGCCCGAGGAGATCAACCGCATGGTGACCGACGCGATCACCAACTTCTTCTTCACGACGAGCGAGCACGCGAACCGCAACCTCCGCGGCGCGGGCATCGGCGAAGACAGGATCTTCTTCGTCGGCAACACCATGATCGACACGCTGCGCGCGAACATGGACCGCCTCTCGAAGCCCGCGTTCTTCGACGAGCTTGGCCTGAAGCCGCAGTCGTACTTCGTGATGACGATGCATCGCCCCGCGAATGTCGACTCGGGCAGCACCTTCACGAAGCTCCTCGACGCGATCATCGCCGGGACGCGCGGCGAACCTGTCGTCTTCCCCGTGCATCCGCGCACCGCGAAGACGATGCGCGACATGGGCGGCCTGCCCGACAGCCTCAAGCTCGTCGACCCGCAGCCGTACCTCGAGTTCAACTACCTCGTGAAGAACGCGAAGGCTGTCATCACCGACTCTGGCGGAATCACAGAGGAAACCACGGTGATGGGCGTGCCGTGCCTCACCATGCGCGACAACACCGAGCGGCCCGAGACGATCGAACTCGGCACGAACGAGCTGATCGGAACGAACCCCGCGGCGCTCAAGCCCGCGCTCGACCGGCTCTTCGCGGGCCAGTGGAAGAAGGGCGGCATTCCGCCGCTCTGGGACGGCAAGACGAGCGAGCGCATCGTGGCGCACCTCGAGACGCTGCTCGCCTGACCGACGATGAACCCGATCGCGAAGGCATTGCGTCTCTGGCACACCGTGCGCTGGCTCAAGCCCGTGCAGGTCTACGGGCGCGTGCGCTTCCGCCTCGCGAGGCCGAGGCCTGACCTGCGGCCCGCGCCCTCCGTGCGCGCAGCGACGGGCGCATGGGCCATGCCCGCGCGGCGCGAACAGAGCCTCGTGACGCCGACCCAGATGCGCTTCCTGAACGAGGAACGCGACCTCGATGTCCACGGCTGGGACAGCAAGGACCTCGCGAAGCTCTGGCGCTACAACCAGCACTACTTCGACGACCTCTGCGCATTTGGCGCGGCCGAGCGCACCGAATGGCATCGCGAGCTCATCGCGCGCTGGATGCGTGAATGCGCGCCTGGAAAGGGCACGGCGTGGGAGCCGTACCCGACCTCGCTGCGCATCGTCAACTGGATCAAGTGGCTGCGCGCGGGGAACGAACCCGTGCCGGGCATGCTCGACAGCCTCGCCGCGCAGACGCGCTTCCTCACGAAGCGCCTCGAGTGGCATCTCCTCGGCAACCATCTCTTCGTGAACGCGAAGGCGCTCGTTGTCGCAGGGCTCTTTTTCGAGGGCGCGGAGGCGGATGCGTGGCGCGAAGAGGGCTGGCGCATCCTGCGCGCGGAGATTCCCGAGCAGATCCTCGCCGACGGCGGCCAGTTCGAGCGTTCGCCGATGTACCACGCGCTCGCTGTCGAGGACATGCTCGACCTCCTCAACGCGATGCGCGCGTGGCAGGGCGTGTGCGCCGAGTCCGACGAGCGGCTGGTCGCGGCACGGATCGACGCGATGCGGGAGTTCCTGCAGGGCGTATGCCACCCTGACGGCGAGGTCGCGTTCTTCAACGACAGCGTGGCGGGCGTCGCGCCGACGCCCGCAGAGCTCGAGGAATATGCGGGTCGGCTTGGACTTCCGCGGGTGCTTCGGAAGCAGGGCTTGCCTCGCGCCCTCGGCCTCGCCCCCGCGCCGAGCGCCGTGCACTTCGCTGCGACGGGCATGGTGCGTCTCGAGGCAGGAGACGCCGTCGCCATCGTCGATGTCGGAGACATCGGGCCCGACTACCTCCCAGGCCACGCCCACGCAGACACGCTCTCGTTCGAACTCTCGATCGGCGGGCGCCGCGTGCTCGTCAACTCGGGCATCTCGCAGTATGGCGTCGGCCTTGAGCGCCTCCGACAGCGCGGCACGGCGGCCCACAACACCGTGACCATCGCGGGGGCCGACAGTTCCGAGGTCTGGGGCGGGTTCCGAGTGGCGCGCCGTGCGCGCGTCTCGGGCGTGGCGGTCGGCTCCAACGAAGGCGAGTGCCGCGCGCGCGGAACCCACGACGGCTATCGACGGCTCGCAGGCGGTGGCACCCACACCCGTAGCTGGGCGTTGGCGGAAGGTCGGCTCGCCATCACGGACGAGGTGGATGCATCAGACGGCATCGAGTCACATTGGCACTTTATCCCTGGCTTCGAGCTCTCGATCGGCCCAGATCCCGCCACCCTCCGCGCGTCCGATGGAGAAATCACCCTCGAATTGAATGCGGAGGGTGCAGCGTGGCGGGTAACTCGGTCGACATACTCCCCGCGGTTCGGTGTGTCCCTGCCGAACGCGAAGGCCGTGGCCCGTTTCACGGGTCGAGCGGCGAAGGTCTCGATCGGGTGGCGTCCGTGCGCATCCTCTTCCTCACAGACAACTTCCCGCCAGAGGTGAACGCTCCCGCGAGCCGCACCTTCGAGCACTGCCGCGAGTGGGTCAAGGCGGGGCACAAGGTCACGGTCATCACCTGCGCGCCGAACTTCCCGAAGGGGCAGGTCTTCGACGGATACAGGAACAGGCTGTGGCAGCGCGAGACGGTCGAGGGCATCGAGGTGATCCGCGTGTGGTCGTACATCACGGCCAACGAGGGCTTCGTGCGCCGCATCCTCGACTACCAGAGCTACATGGTGTCCGCGTTCCTCGCGAGCCTCTTCGTGGGCCGCGTCGACCTGATCGTGGGAACGAGTCCGCAGTTCTTCACCGCCTGCGCAGCCTACGCCGCGAGCGTGTTCAAGCGCACGCCGTATGTGTTCGAGCTCCGCGACCTCTGGCCCGAGACCATCAAGGCAGTGGGTGCGATGAAGAGCAGCTTCGCGATCGACATGCTCGAGAAGCTCGAACTGTTCCTCTATCGCAAGGCGGCGACGGTGGTCTCCGTCACGCAGTCATTCAAGGCGAACCTGATCCGTCGTGGAATCGAGGGATCCAAGATCGAGGTCATCACGAACGGGGTCGATCTTTCGCAGTTTACGCCCCGCCCGAAAGACCCGGAACTTACGGCGAAGCTCGGGCTCGAGGGGAAGTTCGTCGCGGGCTACATCGGAACTCACGGACTGTGCCAAGGTCTCGAGACACTGGTAGAGGCCGCCGATCGGCTCCGAGGAAGCGGCATCGTGTTCCTCTTCCTTGGCGACGGCGCCCGCAAGCAGCATCTTCGGGAACTGGCGGCGCAGCGCGGGATCGAGAATGTCCTCTTCATCGACTCTGTACCGAAGGCGGAAGTGCCGCGGTACTGGTCGATTCTCGACGTCTCAGTGATCCATTTGCAGAAGGCCGACCTCTTCACGACGGTCATCCCGTCGAAGCTCTTCGAGTCGATGGGCATGGGCCTTCCCATCCTCCACGGCGTCGCGGGCGAGAGCGCCGACATCGTTCGCGAGGAGGGCGTCGGCATCCCCTTCGAGCCTGAGAACACGGACGAACTCTGCGCCGCCCTCACGCGACTTCGCGAGCACCCCGAGGAACTGGCCGCATTCCGCGCGCGCTGCCTCGAGGCCGCGCAGCACTACGACCGAACGAACCTCGCCATGCGCATGCTGAAGATCCTTGAAGGCGTCGCGCGGCGCTGACGCGCCTCATACCGCCTTCCGCATCAGGATCTCGATCACCTGCGGCTTCGGCTCAGCGTCCGGGTCCTTCGGGTCCTTCACGGGGCGCGATTCGATACGCAGCGTGAGCGTTGGAGTGCCGTCGTCCGCGACGGCGCGCAGATAGGACACGCTCGCGAGATCGCCCGCATGCGCGGAGGTTCCCTCGCCGAACTCGCCGTCCGCGATGGGAACGAAGGTGGCCACGCCGTTTCCCGCCTCGGCGAGCTTCAGGAACATCGGCTCCTTGCGCCGCGCATCGGTCTCGAAGCGGGAGTGGACATGAAGTTGCCGCAGGAGCACGGCTTCTTGCGCGGCCACGATCTGCGTGAACTCGAAGAACGCAGGGTTTCCGTCGGTCCGTGTCTGGCGGAAGCTCCCCAGCATCGACTTGCCACGCGCGGGAAGCCATGACTCCTCGCTCACCATCCCGTTCGGCAGCACGGTGACCCAGTGCCCCTCGAGGAAGCCGAGCGGCGCGAGCGCGGGGTCGGTCGGGGCGGGCTGACGGCCGGCCGCGGGGGCGGCGGTCGTGGCGGCAGGCGCGGAGGACTCGGTCTTTGCGGGCGCTGTCGCGCAGCCGGAGGCGATCAAGAAGGCGAGCGACGCCGTCAGCAGGGCGGCGCGGGACGAGACAAGGCGCATAGAGTGCATCTCCGCACGGTAACACGGCGCGGAGCGGAGAGTTGCGACAGAGAGACTCCTGAATTGGGAACACACGGGTATCGCCATGCGTCCAACTCGAATGCTCCGCCCGAAGTCCACGCTCGTCGCACTCCTCGCGCTGCCCACCCTTGCGATGGGTGCGTACGGCCTCGGCGGTTTGGCCGCATACGACGCGGAGACGGAGCCTGAGACGGCGACGCGCGAGATCGTTCGCCCGTGGTCGCTCGGCGGCGAGGCAGACCTTGCGCTATCGCTCGACGCGCGCGGTCGTTCGTCGCTTGCGTGGAGCGCGGAGCGGCCGTTCGGCCTCGAGGCGCGCCATGAACTCGGCGACGGCGTCTCGCTTCACATCGGGGCGGAGGCGCTCGCGGGCGCTGGGCCGCTCGACCCGCGCGTGGGCGAGCCCGCGTGGCAGACGGGCGCCGCGGTGCGAACGCGTCTCGACGACGCGTGGACTGCCGATCTCGGCGTCGGCTGGCGCAATGCATCGATCACGACGACCGGCTTCGACGCTGCGCTCGGCGACCGCGCGCAGCGGACGACGAACTCCGACTGGAAGGACGGGCGCGGCGAGGGCGTGGTGTGGCTTCGCCTGAGCGCCTCGTTCTGACAGCCTGCCCGAGCGGGCGCTGCGGATAGACTCGCCGCATGCTCGCTGCAATCGCCTGCGCGGCCTTGATCGCACTCGGACTCGCCGCGCCGCCCGCGCCTGCGGGCGAGGAAGTCACGGTCGGCACCTTCAACATCCGCTATGCAAACGATGGCGACGGCGCGAACGCGTGGCGCCATCGGCGCGCGATGGTCGCGGACATCCTTGGCAATGGCGACTTCTGGGGGCTGCAGGAAGTGCTTCCGACGCAACTCGAGGAAGTCCTCGCGTCGAGTCCGCGGTTCGCCGCGATCTCGCGCACGCGCGAGGTCGATCCCGCGAAGGGCGAGGCGTGCCCGATTCTCTACGACAGGGCGCGGTGGGAGATCGACGCGACGGAGCAGGGGACATTCTGGCTCTCGACGACGCCCGAGGCGGCGGGGTCGAAGTCGTGGGACTCGTCGATCCCGAGGATCGCGACCTTCGCGCGCTTCGTCGAGCGCGCGCCCGCAGCGGGCGCCGCGCCGCGCGCCGTCTATATCTTCAATGTCCATCTTGACCACCGAGGCGCCGCGTCGCGCCTCGAGGCCGCGCGCCTGGTCGCCGCGCGGATCGCTGCCCGCGCGCACCAGGACCCCGTGATCCTCGTCGGCGACTTCAACTGCGGCCCGGAGAGCGAGCCGATCAAGGCGGTCCTCGCGCACGAGGGAGCCGCGTTGCGCGACGCATGGCGCGCCGCGAACCCCGACGCGCCCGAGCAGGGCACCTTCAACGGCTGGAACGAGCGCTTCGGCGACACGCGCATCGACTTCGTCTTCGCGAGCCGCGCGCTCTCCGTGCGCTCGGCCACGATCGACCTGCGCAAGCCCGACGGGCGCTGGCCGAGCGACCATGCGCCCGTGTGGGCGCGGGTCGCGTGGAGCGGTGGCGGTTGATCGGCGACCGCGGCCAGCGCCATCCTGGCGGGGCCCCGCGCGAACGCCTGAAGCCGCGAAAAGGCACAACCGGAAGGCACTCGGCCTTCCGGTTGGTCTTCGAAGCGGGTGAAGGGGATCGAACCCTCGACATTTACCTTGGCAAGGTAACGAACGGCGGGCTCAAGTCGCGGCTGCGGCGGTGCTTACGCGGGCGCTGATTCCTCCAGCACAACGGGGCTTTGTGCGCGGCCGTATCTCGCGGAAGCGGGCGGCTGTGTGGATTCGGCGGGCCGGGAAGCGATCACCAGTGAGTCACTGGCTCCCGATTTACGGCAGCAGACTCCCTTCCTTCGCGGAGCGATCACTCGGAATCGTCCGAGGATCAAAACCACCGCAACCGGAAGCCATGCAAGAGTCTCACGCACCGATCTCGCCCGTCCCGATACCCGTCGCCCGCACCAAAGCACTCGCGCTCCCGCCCGATGAGTGCGCCCCGCAAATCCGAGAGGCATTCGGCTGGAAGCCCGGCGAGCATCGCGAAGTGCGCGTGCTCGGCACGGGCGGAATCAGCACCGCGATCGTCGATTCGCCAGAAGCCGCCGTACGCGCAGTGCGGGATCTCGACTACGGGGCGGGGGTCTACCTCACGATGAATGCGCTGCGTACGGACGCCGCGATCCTCAAAGACGCATCGCCAACGCTGCGGCGGGCAGGGAAGGGCGACAGCTCGACGAACGCCGACATCGGGCGCCGCTCGAACTTCGTGATCGACCTCGACCCGGTCCGTCCGACCGACACCGGCGCGAGTGAGGGGCAACTCGCCGCAACGCGCGAACTCGCCGACAAGATCGAGAAGGAGCTCGTCGCGGAGGGCTGGCCCGCACCGACGCGCGTCGATTCGGGAAACGGCGTCCACCTCTACTACCGCATCGACCTCGAGTCGCGGAGCGATCTTCCGAAGCGCGCACTCGAGGGGCTCGCCGCGCGATTCTCGACGGCCGAAGTGAAGGTCGACCTGACCGTGCACAACCCCGCCCGCATCATGCGCATGCCTGGAACATGGAACACCAAGGGCGCCGATCCCGCGCTCCACCGCGTCGCACAGCTCGTGCGTGTGGGTGACGATCGGCTGCTTGCGTCCGAGCAACTCGAAGCCGTCGCGCCGAAGTCCGTGGTGGGCGCGACCGTGCCGTCCGTTGCGATGGGGCAAGCACCGCACACAGCCGCGAGTACGCAGTGGGACCTCGAGTCGTGGATGCGTCAGCACGGAGTCATGCATCGTGGTCGCGAGGATTGGTCGGGCGGCGGCACGGGAGCAGTTCGGTGGGTTCTTGAGGTCTGCCCGTTCAATCCCGCGCACGACAAGGGCGAAGCCGTGATCACGCGGCAGGCGAACGGAGCGTGCGGGTTCAAGTGCCATCACAGCTCCTGCTCGTCGCACGGTTGGCCCGAGTTTCGTCGCGTGATCGAACACGCGCACAAGGCCTCGAAGCAGATCGCCGCCTTCAAGCGGCAGCCGTATCCGCTTCACGCGCTGCCGCAGGTGATCCGCGATGCCGTGCAGGTGCAGGCCGAGATCACCAAGGTCGACCGGGCGTCGATCGCGGTTCCTCTCCTGACAGCCGCAATCGGAGTTGTTGGCAACGGCGTCACCGTGTCGCCATGGGCGGGCTGGAGCGAGGCCATGGCCGTGTGGAGCATGGTCGTCGCGCCGTCGGGTTCGATGAAGAGCAACTCGGTCGGCTTCGCCATCAAGATCCTGCAGGACTTCGAAGCCAGCCTCCCTCGCGAGAGCGAGGAGGGCCCGAAGCCGAGGATCCTCGTGGTCGACGCTACGGTCGAGGCGTTGCAGCCGATCGAAGCGAAGAACCCGCGGGGGATCGTCGTCGGGCGCGATGAACTCGCGGGATTCCTAGAGGGAATCGGGCAATACAAAAAGACCTCGAGCTCGGATGAGTCGTACTTCCTCAGTTCGACCGAGGGTCAACGATATGTCGTCGATCGGAAGACATCAGGCTCATCCGAAGTCGCGCGGCACCTACTCTCGCTTTTTGGCGGCATCCAGCCGAGCGTGCTGATTCGGGTCTTCGGGCGGCGTGGCATGATCGAGTCGGGCTTCGGCGCGCGGTTCATGCTCGTATGGCCAAAGCGTGACTATTTCCCGATCGCAGAACCCCCCGAAGGATCGTCCGAGCGCATCGAGGGCGTGACCTCCCGGCTGCGTCGCGCGCTCCTGGCGCTCCGCTCGATCCCGATGGCCGAAGGAGCGCCGACTGTTCTTCAGTTCGACACTGATGCGAAGCGGCTCCTGAGCGAGTTTGCGAACGCACAGCAGTCGATCAGCAAGCTCCTGCCCGACATCAGCATCGAGCGCGCCTGCCGCGAGAAGTCGCGGGGGTGGGCTGTGCGCGTCGCGGCGCTCCTGTGCCTGCTTCGCGCCTACACCGAACTCCCGGTCGTACCCGACGGCGCGCCCGAGCCGGAGTTCGATCTGTCGAAGCTACTCGTCGGCGGGGATGACATGGCGAAGGCGATTGAGTTGATCGAGTGGCAGGTCTCGGAGAACGTCCGTGCGTACGCGTTCATCGTGGGAGATCAGGACGCCGCTCGGCTCGAACGCGATCACGAAGTTGCCCTAGAGGCGCTCGACCCAGAGGCGGGGTGGGCGACGTCACGGGAACTCCAGCGGACCGCTGGACTGAAGGCTGATCAGGCCGAGGCCCTGTTCGATCGTTTGGTGACGGCGGGGCGTTGGATGGAAGAGCATCCGAAGCCCGGACCCACCGGTGGACGACCGATGAAGCGATACTCGCCCGTCGGCTTGGGCGCGATTGGCTGATAACTCATCGGTGGAGAGGACAAAACCCCGCGGCGCTGCACCGCGCGGGGTTTTGTCATTGGTACCAAAGCCAAGGCAAATTTAAAAACAAAGGGCCGAAAAAATTCTAACCCAGAAATCGCCTGTTCCGCCAAAAATTTCAAAAAGATTGATTATAAACATCTGCCGCACAGAGGGTTGCGCCGTCGTCGCCCTCTGGGCCGTCGAGCGGTCGAGGCTGTACATTCCGCATTATCACGCAGCAGCCCGACGGGGCGAGAAGACCCCAGCGGGACCGCGAAAGCGTCGTCGTGCGGCATTTCCGCAGCGGGCGTGCGTTTCCGTGCCCGTCAGGCGTGTGAGTAGCTGCCCTCGTCGGCGAGGCGACGGGCGGCGCGCGGGGTCACCCCCACGTGCGTGGGGACGAGGACAGCGCCAGGATGGCGGTAGCGGGGTCATTCCGGTTCACCCCCACGTGCGTGGGGACGAGCCGTATTCGCGGATGAGGGAGTCTCGGGATCGGGGGACACCCCCACGTGCGTGGGGACGAGACGAATTCGCTCGACCTCGCATTCCGTTCGCGGGGGACACCCCCACGTGCGTGGGGACGAGCTGAAGGGCGAGGCGCGCACCAGCGCCGACCTGGGGACACCCCCACGTGCGTGGGGACGAGTGCTTGAGGCGCTCGACCTCGCGTTCGAGGAACGGGACACCCCCACGTGCGTGGGGACGAGCCCTTGGATCCGAGATCAGAGAAGATCGGAGTAGGGACACCCCCACGTGCGTGGGGACGAGTTGGTGTTGTCCGTCGCCGTGTTGATGTAGGCGGGGACACCCCCACGTGCGTGGGGACGAGGACAGCGGCCACGACAAGTGGGGTGAAATCCCAGGGACACCCCCACGTGCGTGGGGACGAGCTCTCGTTGATGCGGTCGCCTTCCTTCTCGGCGGGGACACCCCCACGTGCGTGGGGACGAGTCGATCCGCGTGCCGCCCCCTGCGCCGTACAGCGGGACACCCCCACGTGCGTGGGGACGAGTTCAAGTGCCCTTGACGGCCTGCCGATACATGGGGGACACCCCCACGTGCGTGGGGACGAGCGCTCCAGCGCTGCGCCATGTGCGGGCGGGTGGGGGACACCCCCACGTGCGTGGGGACGAGGCACTGCCAAGGGAAATCGAGCGATGCCAGCAGGGGACACCCCCACGTGCGTGGGGACGAGATATCGAACAGCCTGTCGAACGCGCGGACGAACGGGACACCCCCACGTGCGTGGGGACGAGTCTTGCATAGCAATGACTACGGAATCGACTCGCGGGACACCCCCACGTGCGTGGGGACGAGACTGGTTCTTTCGCTCAGGACCGCGATTTCACCAGCTGAAGGCCGTCGAAGTCTACAACGAGCCTAGAGGGGCTGCCGAATGACTCGATGCGGTAGCCCTGTTCATTTGCGGCGTGGGTGATCATCGTGCAGCCAGCGTCCACGCCGACATCACGCTGCAGTTTCCCCCACAGCCGGTCCCGGACCGCCGCCGTTGGTCGACCGACGAACACACCAGCCTTCGGCTCGACCATCCACCGGCTCAGTTCGCCGCGGATACCTGCTGTCACCCTGTCAAGCAGTAGAACCGTCATTGCGGGCCCTCCTCTCCATAGTTCCGGCCACCTTCGACCGTACCACCAGCGCCGTCCCACAGTTCGGCCGGAGGGTCGGGACTCTCGGCGAGCCGCTCGAGCTCGTGATCCGAAGCCTCGCCGATGATCCGCTGCAGGTCTGGGACGATCCGTCCAAGCAGGTCGGTGTCGAAGAAGTGGTCGCGCATCGAGTGCCGCACCCGGCGCTCGAGGTCTTTGTCGCCAGCCGCGGCGGCCTTGAACGCAGCGGGCATCGAGGTCTCCGTCTTGTACAGGTCGGCGACGTCATGGACGAACGAGAGCATCATCCCCGTGTGAACGAACCCGATCGCAGGGCTGTAGCCGCAGGAGATGATCGCGGCATGGCACACGCCGTACAGACATGAGTTGGCGACGGAAAGCGCACGGTTGACCGAGTCCGCGCTTGACCACTGCGCCCTGTCGTAGTTCCGTCCCGTCCACTCGACGCCGTGCTCGCGGCTCAGATGCTGGTAGGTCTCTCGGACTCGGATCCCCTCCTTGCCTCGCACCTGCTGCAGCGTGAGCTTCGGGTCAAGCGTCTCGGTGAACCGCTGCTCGTACATGCGCCGCACGACAGCCATGCGCCTCGCAGGATCTGCGTAGGCCGCGATCTGCGCCAGCGTCCGCGCCGAACTCCGCGACTCACCGAGGCCCGCGGCGTAGAACCGCACGGCGCCCTCGCCACACCACGCGACGAGGCATCCCGAATCCGCGAGCGTGAGGATCGCGGCGTGCGTGATGGTGGTGCCCGGGCCGAGCATCAGAAGCGCGAGGTTCGCGCAGGGAACCTGCACCGTGCCGTCGGCATCCTGAATCGCGATGGCCCTCTGGTCGCGGTCGACGCGGCAGTGCTCGGCGTACAGGTGGCTCCACCCGTCTCGAAGCTTGGGAAGGAGGTGAAGGTCCTTGATCCTCATTGGACGGCAGGCACGACAGACATCAGTCCGAAGCCGTAGGCCTTCGCGGTTCCGAAGCCGGCGAGAAGCTTGCGCGAGAATGCGTGCGGATCAGTGACCGTCAGGACGCCGTCGAACCGCGCACTGGCGTAGGACACGCCGTCCTCCGCGTCGCTCGACTTCCGCGCACGCGCTGCGCCGAACTCGAGTCGGACGGCCTGAGGGTCGAGGGTGAACCCCCCGGGCGCCTCAAAGCGCCGAAGCCAGTCGATGCACGCAGCCGCGGGCACGGGCACGCGGCGCCCGTGCCGCCGCTCGCCTTCGGGAGTCGACTTGGTGTCGATCTTGCGGGTCGGGTTCGCCTCGAGCCTGAACTGAAGGCGCTGGCCGGGAGCGAAGGCGGGTGCGAACTCGCGGACCGGGGGCTCGGCTGCAAGCACCCCGCGAAAGTTCGCGAAGGCGTAGGCCCAGTTCGGCACGACCGCGGACTGCACGATGATCTGCGCACCCTCGCGGCCTGGATCGATGCGGAACAGGAACCCGTCGCGCACGGTGCGTGGCGCATGGACCTGCGCGAGATCCTCGGTGCCCGCCTCGCCGCGGCGACGGTCGGAACCCGTGCGAACCATCGGAAAGTCCTGCGGCATGAAGGGAGCAAGGAAGTCGGGATCCGCGATCAGCCGCTGCTCGCTCGGAAACGCCATGCAGAGGCGCTGGTGCACGCGGTAGCGGTTCGACAGCCACCTCCCGCCGATGGTCGGGGCGCTGCCGCTCGCGCCAAGATCGATGCGAAGGCTGGACAGGTACATCTCAGGCTCCTCCTCTTTCCGACACGCCGCCCAAGCGCGTACCGACGGCTTCCAGCACCCGCTGCCGGACCGCAGCGGCTCCAGATTGCCTCGCAAGATCGATCTGTTCGGTGATCCTCGGCCGCCACGCGGGGTCGAGGGGGTCGACGCGGTGGAGGGTCATGCCCCCGCCATACTCGAGCGCCGTGCAGGCGTCGTGGCACGGGCTGCACAGCGAACGAAGGTCCTCGACCAGTTCCGCGCCGCGCCGCTCGTAGGTCACATGGTGGACCTCTTCGGCCTCGGACTTGCAGAAGACGCACAGGCCATGGTCGAGCGCGAGCCGCTCGAGCCGCACGCGGCGCCACCATCCGTCGGAGCGGTCGGATGAGGCATCATCGTCGGCGAATGCGGCCTCGCCGTCGAAGGATGGGTGGATCTTCGTCTCGACGACCCAGCGCGGTGCATGGTCCATCACGCCGAAGGTCCGTGCGTCGTCGTAGACGATGCGCGCGTGGTCGGGCACGGCCTCGCCCGCGGGTGCATCCATCAGGACGCGCAGACCCTCGGCCGGGTAGCCGACGCCCACACCGTGCCACGGCGCCGTCGCAAGCGCGTCGAGCAGCGCGGTGTCTTGAACGATGCCTGCGAACACGGGCGAGGCGGGTACGCAGCACTTGCGGCCGAGGAACACGGGCCAGACCGGATCGGCGAGCCACGCCGCGATCTCAGCGATCAGCGCTGGATCGCCCTCAAGCCCCGCGACGAACGACGCGTCGAAGAGGTACTCGCGGCGGGAGAGCAGCGTCTCAGGTTCGCCCGTGCTCGCCGTCCGCTTCACGACGCCCTCGGCGGAGAGAATCCCGTAGCCTGCGCCCGCGGTGTGGTAGTCCCATCCCCGCACGCCCGGCCGATCGATGCGCACGCCGAATCGAAGAGGGCGCAGGCGATCGAGGTGCCCGTCCGCCTCGTGGCGCTGGATACCCCGCGCGCACAGGATCATGCCGAACACCGCCGACTTCGTCGGCGCGTCCGCGGTGCGGCGCAGCTGGAAGCGCGAGCCGTCGCCCCATGACTGCATGGGCGACTCGAGCCGAAGGAGGATCGTCGACTTCGCACTCGTCATCGCGCCCCCGCCAAGGCGCCAGCGGCGATCTCCTTCCGCAGGGCCTGCTCGAGGTCGGCGTACCGCTCGACCATCTGCGCCGATGCGAGCGTGCCTCGCGCATCGCCTGCTGCGAGCGCGAGCCGACGGAGCCCCGCGGCCTCGAACCGCGACGCGACGTCGGTCACATAGCCGCGGAGCCGCTCCGCCGACCGTGCCATCAGGCTGCCCTCGCCATGGAGCGCGACCGCCTCGAGGAAGGCGTTCGCGTAGCTGAGCGGCTGTCGCCGCGGCGAGACCTCGCAGATCAGGAACTCGGGCACCGAGTGCGCGGCGAAGTTGTTCTGCTTGGCCGTCGGGCCGGCGTGGACCACTGCGTGGAGGAGCGCGCATGCGGCGTCGGCGAGTTCCGTGTCCGACATCGTGGCGCGAGACTCCGCGCCGTCGATCCGCACGTTTCGGCGCAACGCCGCAATGTCGAGGTTCAGGTAGCGGTAGTAGACGGCCGAGTTGAAGAAGGTCGAACTGTCGCCGCTGCTGACGAAGCCAGCGCCCTTGCCGCGGGCGAGGTCGTCCATCGCCGTGAAGTAGTCGCGCTCGATGCGCACCTCGTGGGTGCTGATCGCGTGCGCGACCTGGCAGGCAGCCTCGACATCCTCGACCAGCTCGCTCGTCGTCATGCGTCCGAACATCCCGATGTCGACGGTGATGAGGCGGCTCGCATCCTTGATGGCGCGGTCGATCGGATGCTCCTTGCCCTTCTTCTCCTTCTCGCCGCCCTCCGCGCTCTTTGCCGGCTTCTCCTTCTTCTCCTTCTTCTCCTTCTTCGCGCCGCCCTCAAGCCACTCGGCGAGACCACCGTCGTTCCGGGCCGCGGCGTCCATGATCGTCTTCGCGATCAGGGCGGCGAAGCTCTTCGGGAAGAAGACGAGCTGGCCCGTCTGCACGCCCTCGTCGCCCGCGTCCTCGGGGGCACCGCCTTCCTTCTTGAAGGCGGAGGCGATCTTGAGCTCGATCTGGGTGATCTTGTCGTCGTCGAGCCCGTCGACGCCAGCGTCGCGCAGCGCCCTGCCGACCAGTGCGGGCAGCTGACGCGTGCGCACGCCGACCCCGCGGTCGAGCTGGCCGAAGGCCTGCGACTCGCGCATGCGCCGCTTGAGGCACTGGCTCGAGATGCGACCACGGGTGACGCCGCCGAAGAGCGCGCTCTTGGGCTGGCCGCGGTCGTCGCGGTTGAGGTTTCCGGGCGGGAAGCTCTGAAGAGCGTGGATCTGGATGAACATGTTCTTCTCCGAAGGGCTAGCGTGAGGAGTTATGGAGGAAGGCGCCAAGTTCGATCCACGGGATCGAGGCTCCGCGTGCGACCTGGGCTTCGACCGAAGCCGCAAGAGCGAGTTCAAGCGCGTGGCCGTGAAGCAGCGCGACGGGATACGGTTCGGAATCAGCTTGCTCGCCACGCGAGCGGCTCGCCTGCTTCGTCGGCAGCGTGTCGAGGAGGGGTGCCAAGTCCGCATCGAGCGCCCCTGCGCGTCGGTCTGACGGCACGAGCGCCATGAGTTTCAGCAGCGTCCACGCCGCGGCGCGGCGGAACTGCGAGCGGCCACCCGAGCGGGCGCGCCAGTAGACGGCGGAGAACACGGCGAAGGCCTCGGCGTCCTCGTTCATGGGACGCCCGAGTGCGCGACCGAGCAAGATCCAGTCCGCGTCGTTGAGCGCCCCGCTGGCGGCAGCGACGAACCGGCCTATCGCCGAGCGGACTGCTGCGCCGACGGCGGAGCTTCGCCAGCCGATCGCGGCATCCTCAAAGGGGGCGTCCGCGAGTTTGCGCCCTTCGGCGCCGTGATGCGTCACCTTCAAGCGCGCGAGCGCCCCGACCGTGCCGACCTCGATGCGGCGGTGGTCGTAGGTCTTGCTCTTCAGATCGGTCGAGGGCACGACGATCGTGAAGGCGCGGCTGGTGTCGGTCCCCTCGGGCGCAAGAAGCGGGATGCCGACATCCTTGGCAATCGCCGCCGCCTCTTCCGAGCGGCTCTTGATCGGCTTCGCCGACTTCTCGGAGTAGGTGAAGGCAGGATCGCGCCAGTCAACGGGCGCCGCATCATCATCGCCGTCCTTGACGGGGCGGACCGCCGAGTTGCTCTTGAAGGTGATGCCCGAAATCACGGCTCCCCGCGCGCCGCACAGTCCACATCGGCCTTCGCCCGCCGGCGGCGGGACATGAACCCGCCGCGGGTTCCATGTGAGCGCCTGGAGCACAGGGATCTTGCTGGAGAAGCTCAACGGGCGGAAGGTGCCGGTCCAGACGGGAGTACCGACTGGTGCGCGCAGTTCCACGAGAGCGAGGCCAAGCGTCTGCGCGAGCGTCGCACCCTTGGGCATCACCGCGATCGGCGGGGCACCGTGGATCGAAGGAGAGAAGCCCGCACCGCCCTGCTGCGACCAAGGTACGACACGGAGCAGTCCGCGGACGACACAGGGAACGCACAGCGGCGACTTCATGTCGCGCGAATGGTCGAAGTGAGCGATGTTTGTGCCCGTTGCGATCTCCGCGAACAGCGACCCGACGGGTTTTTCGGGCTTCGGGTCTGCTGCGGACGGATCCTGCAGGAACGGACGAACCGGATCGAACAGGTCGAAGTGGCCGCGTTCGGCAGCCAGCGCAGCGATGACCTCGGCGGGAACGACCCCAGCGAGGAGCTTCGTCCGTAGCGCCGCCACACCGCCTACGGAATCTGCCTTCCAGTACAGGAGCGTGATGAGGAAGCGATGCACCGCGAACTCGTCGAGGGGGCTGCTCGCCGCAAGGAGACGCAGCGATGCCGCGTCACGAAGTGTGTCGAGTGGCGACAGCATCCGCCACGCACCATCGAGTGCAGCCGCGTCGATCCATGCCCGCTCGAGGATGTTCCATTGATCTTTCACCGCCATCTCCTGAGGCATGATGCCCTTCGGGCGCCGCACCCCTGCGGCGCTGCGCAGCCTAGCAGACCGCCGCGCCGCCGTGGTGGGCTCGTTTCGTTCGCAAACAGGGCTGCGTGGCGACTTGAGAGGTTGGTGCGCGCTGCACAGATCAACGAAATCGGGTGTGGTGCTTCGCCCACGGCCCCGCCCGCGGTACGCTTTCGGTTCGCACCCGACGGCGGGTGCGGATCCACATCCAGTCCGGCCGGGAGAAGACGCTCCCGACCCATGAACACACATCGAGGAGAACACGATGAGCAAGAACGCGATGGCAGGAGCAGTCACGCTATGCGGCGTCGGCCTGTGCATGATCGGCGGAGCGATGATGATGCAGAACGGCCAGCAGGCGAACGCTGCGACCGCCGTGTCGATGCCGGCTACGGCGACGGCGGTGATGGCCGCGGCGCACACGCAGGCTGGCGGTGAGCCGACGGTGGTGTGGTACGGCACCTACATTGGCCCCTCCGACACGTTCGTTGCGCGCCACTTCTTGTGGCGCGCATGGTCGGACGGCACCGTGGAAATGCGGTACGTGAAGTACCGTTTCTACACAGGAATCTGCCACCCGATTGAGGAGGATTGCCCAGGATGGCTCGTCATCTCCTCTCCCACCGAAGGCTTCAAGGCCGCGGCCGACATCAACGCCGACGAAAAGGTCGACGGATCGGACCTCACCGAGATCCTCGCGAACTGGGGCGACGCCCCGCGCGTGCAGTTCCCGCCGTCGGACTGCCCGCTGAACCACGTGAACCCGTGATCAAAGGAGCCTCGATATGAAGAACATCTCGACAGGCGTCGGCCTTGCCACCCTCGGCATCGGCATCGCGGCACATCCCATCCTCTCGGGCATCGCATCCTCGGCCGCCGCGTCGGCCTCAGCCGCGCCGGTCGCGGCAGCGGTGGCCGCGACGGCGAGCGCGCAGGCTGGGCCGAATGTGGTCTGGATGGGGGTGACCAGCGCATCTGGCCACGTCCACTACCACCGAATGTGGTCCGATGGTCGCATAGAGTTGCGGTACGTGGGTCGGTACCTGATCAGTTGCGAACCGGAAATCGTCGCGACCTGCGGGTGGCAAGAGGTAGCACCACCCGCCGGCGGCAACGGCTTCGCATGCCGCACCGACATCGATGGCGACCGCAAGGTCGACGGCAACGACCTCGCGTCGGTCTTGAACGCGTGGGGTCAGCAAGGCGGCTGCGAGCCCGAGGCGACCTACCCGTGCCTCAACCTCGGAGACCTTGCTGGCGACGCGGCGATCAAGTGAGCTACAGCCTCGGGGCTGACACCTAAGAGAAAGGCCGCCGCACTGCTGGCGGCCTTTCCTCTTGCTGCACCGCCGCGCTCGACGGTGCGACTACCCGCAGCTCTTCGCCGCGACGATCACGATCGCGATCAGCACGATGACGGCGACGAGCCCGCCGCCACCGCTGCCCGATCCGCCGCGCCCTCCTCCACCGCAGCGGCCGCCACCACAGCCGCGGCACATCAGCGCACCCCCGACATCTCGAGTGCGGTCGACCAGGCCTTGCGCTTGAGCTCCGCGCCCTGGCCGAACATGCTCGACGCGAAGCGGCGCTCGTCGCGGTCCCGTCCGACGAAACCCCTCGTGGGACGCTCATAGTCGACGTATTGGCTGACGCTGTTGAACGCGGCCCACGCCGAGTGCTCGATGCCCTTCAGCCGCTGGAACTCGTGGTGGTCGAAGTTCGCCACGATGCGCTCCCGTGCGGCGCTGAGCTCGGGCTGGCCGCTCTCGTCGAGCTGCCTCGACGCGGTCCCGAGGACGCAATCGAGGTAACCGTCGAACTGCCGGCGGTTGAGCTTCTTCTCCGCGAGGATGTTCATGTGCGCCTCGAACCGCCGGTGCTGCGTCACCGCGAGTCCGAGCACCTCCTGCGCGTCGATCAGGCGATCGTGGATGCGCTCGGTGTGCTTCACCGCGATCGAGTCCGCGCCTGCCGTCCTGAACGCGAGCGTGAGCGTGTTCGAGCAGACGACGCGGATCGCGGTGTTCAGCGCACGGAACGCGAGCGAGCCGTCGTGGCTGTTCGCCACCAAGATAAACGGCCTGACCAGGTCGTCCGTGCCAGCGATGCGGAGCTCCCCGGGCAGCCGCACGAGGGCCCAGACGACGGCACCACCGCGGATGCTGCCCGCCGTCTCGTAGACGGCCAGTTTCGAGCACATCAGGCCGTCGAGCCACTCGAAGGCCTCCTCGTTCTGCACCGGCCTGTACTTCCGCCCGACGATGCCGAGCACATCGCGGGTGTCGCGACGGACAATCGACTTGTGCGTGTTCACCGCCGTCATCTCGCCGGCGATGTCGGCGTAGATCGGCCGCTCGTCGACCTTCCAGTCGAGCCCGGCCATCTGGAGCGCGGCTCCGCTCGTCAGCGCGCGCTCGACGCGCTGGCCGATCCTGTGCCACACCGGCGTCGAGCCCGCCGCGAACATCTCCTCCGTGCCGTCCTTGCGGATCGTGATTTCATGGCTCATGCGAGCCTCCCTTCATGTTGTGACGCGCCGCCGCATGGCGCACCGCACCGCCGCCACT
>QLAH01000351.1_pt1 | contig 28611 bp, 21 predicted proteins | sample 4693081 | NCBI WGS metagenome assembly QLAH01 (sample SAMN09425401, study PRJNA476045) | Lake water metagenome, whole genome shotgun sequencing project. | reverse complement strand
ACTCTGGCACCATCAGCATCGTCCCATCGCTATCCAATCCCATGGCCGCAGGGCCAAGAGTCTGTTCCGCTACGGGTGCGACTTTCTCCGCCGTACTTGCTGCGATCTCGCTCTATGGTCTGCCGAGCTCGACCAGGCGATTCAACTTTTGTCCCCGTACTGAGTCTTACTATATAAGGGTTCTGGGGAACAGGAAATCAAGAAATATACCTTGGTGGTGCAGAAAACTCCTGAGATCCTGATAAATCAAGGATTCTCGTTGGGACAGCAGATTTGGGATTTCTCTAGGAATCGAATGAAGGCAATGGGTTTCAGCCGCTATTTTGACCGTCTGAACCGTCTAACATGAGAATCCGAAAAGTTTCTGCCCCACTAAGGAAATATACTTTAATAAACCAGTACTTTGCACCATTACATCTTCACGAGCTTTACTTACCACTCCAGTGAATGAGACGCTTTTCAACTAGCAGAAACATCACATTAAGGGTGTAACCCAACAATCCCGTAATCAAAATGGAGGCATACATATCCTTGACATTCAGAATTTGCTGAGCATCAATAATGCGCTTCCCCAATCCTTCTTGGGTACCGATAAACATTTCGGCTACAATCACAATCACTAGAGCAATACTAATGCCACTCCGAAGACCAATAAAGGTTTGGGGTAGGCTCTCCATTAGCAATACATCTTTAAATATCTGCCAAGGATTAGCTCCCATAACTTTTGCGGCCAAAATTCGTGATTGCTTAGCATGCATGACTCCGTAGGCACTGTTGAATACAATCAGCAAAAATGCACTGAAGGCCGCGATAATAATCTTAGATAGATTACTAACACCAAAGAACAAAATAAACATCGGAATCAGCGCGCTGGCGGGCGTAGATCGGAAGAAATCAATCAAAAATTCGACACTGCGGTAGAGTTTTTCGGAACTGCCCAGCAATACTCCGAGCGGCACCCCAATGATCGCGGCCAGCAAAAAGGCGCTAAAAGTTCTGCCCACACTAGCAACTAAGTCGGTCATCATGGTGCCAGTGGTAAGGGCAGTAAACAGGGTGCCGAGCGTCGTCCAGGGGGTTGGCAACAGGACTGGGTTAACCCAACCTGAAACCGCCACAAACGACCACAAACTAAACAGCACCAACACTCCTACCAGGGGCAGTAACCGATCAATCCAGCGACGCCAGGGACGCAATTTAACCTGAGATTTAGGCGTTGATAGGGCAGTAGTCATTTACGCATCTCCTGACGAAAAATGTCTAAACAGTGGCGACTAACTTCAACAAATGGTTTAGAGGAAAGGGTGTCGAGAGTGCGCGGGCGAGGGGCATCAAAGGACACCATTTCAACGAGATGGGTAGGCCGTTTGCTGAGCAGCAAGATGGTATCAGCCAAAAAAACGGCCTCTTCCAGGTTATGTACCACCATAAACATGGGAATTTGCGTGGTCAGAAAAATTTCCTGGAGCTTATCACGCACAAATAGAGTCGTTTCAAAATCTAGGGCCGAGAACGGTTCATCTAGGAACAGCACTTCCGGTTCGGCTACCAAAGCCCGCAAAATTGAAATAAGTTGCTGTTGTCCTCCCGAAAAGCTATAGGGATAGCGCTTGAGATCTAGGTTAATGTTGAAGGTGCTAATTAGAGTGGCTACACGCTCACGGCACTCATCCTCTGGTACTCCTCTCACCCGCAAAGGATAGGCAATATTGTCGTAGGCACTGAGCCAGGGCAGCATGGCTTCTCGGTAATTTTGGAAGACATAGCCAATACGTGCCCGTCGAATTGGTTTATCGTGGATTAAAATTTCACCGCTATCAAAGGAGGTGAGACCACTAATCATATTAATGAGGGTCGATTTTCCACACCCATTAGGGCCAAAAACAGAAACTAATTGATTGCAGGGCAAATCAAGATCAAAGTTTTCATAGAGAACCGCATCATCAAATGACTTGCACAGTCCTTTGATAGAAATAAAATGCTCCGGTGGCGCAACCGTCTGAGGCTTAGGCTGATCTAGCATCATGGGTAAAATCCAACTAAGTAGGGCACAGGTCAATGTGTAAGTGTTGGATGCGTCACGGTTAAAGCTAACGCATCCAACACAAGATTTTGCCGACTTCCTTAGGCAGGTTTGTATAGTAAAGCCGCTACATCCACCGAACGTGAAAAGATTTCTTGCTCAGTCATAAAGTCGAAGAACTTCTGGAAGTAGGCAATATCCTCTGGCGAAAATTCATCGTACATGGTGTAGCCCACCAACGGTACTTTATCCACCAGTTCTCCTTCAATTGCGGTGTAACCGACCAGGTATTGACGCGCTTCGTCAGGGTTATCGCGAATGTCTTGTACAGCGCGTCGATAGGCCGTCGCATAGGTGGCACTCGTTTTGGGGTACTGCTCAATAAATTTACTGCTAAGAACCGCCGACCCGCCAAACCAGGGCGCTTGCGGATTGCCCAAAATATATTTAGAAACCACCCCGTTTTCTAAAACGCGGGTAATGCCCTTGAGCGTGCCCACGGTGCCAGTTGGTTCTAGGGTATAGGCGGCATCAATTTGGCCCGACTCAATGGCGGCAACGTGCTGGCTAATCTCTAACTGCTGCACCTGGGGTTGCTCGACTCCGGCGGCTCGTAAAATCGCTTCGGCGATGGCTAAATTTTGAGCACCAGGCCCCGTCGCAAAAGATTTTCCCTTCAAATCTTGAATCGATTGAATGCCTGTATTTTTCCCGACAATCACCTGATCAAGGGCGTAGTCTACATTGCTGGGGTTGGCGGTTAAGATTCTAAATAACCCTGGGGACGTAATTTCAGCGAGTCCTAAAACTCCACTGGCAACACCATTACCCGTGCCCTGGAGGCGACCCGCAATTAACGCCTCGGCAACCTGGTTAGGGTTCGCAAACCGAACGGCTTCTACCTCTAACCCAGCTTCCTGAAAGTAGCCTTTTTCCACCGCCACAAACAAGGGCAAGCCTGAGGCTACTGGCCAAAAGCCCATCATAATTTTGCCCGGTGTTTCGCTACTGCCACCGTCCTGAGCCGTTTGATTCGGCTGAGCACAGGCGTGGGCCGCTACCGCCAAGCCAGCCCCAACCCCAATCTGAAGTAAATGCCGCCGCCGTATACCCATAGTCCCTCCACATTTTCAAGAAAGTAGGCTAAAATGTATCAAAGGCTACAGAAAATTAGTTTTCTGTTTTAAAGAAGCCCCGTTTGGGCTCCCTAATCGCTACAACTTGGGAAATCAAAGTACAGGGCAAACCGGGAGGTTTTTAGGGATAAATGGTGAAGGAATCGGGGAGATTATTAAGACTTCCTAACTTACGCCTTGAACGTTCTGAATTGGGCTTGTCGGCATCGAGTTCTACCCAATCCGAGTGAGGGAACACCGAGTCCTAACCAGAAACCTCCAGGCATGTGGTCTCCTTGCCCGTTGGCTACCAGGGAAAACAGGACAGCTTTAGGCGTTATCCATGAGCCGATAGCCCAAGCTATGAACGGTTTCGATGAATGTTTTTGGGGCACCGGCGGCCTTAAGTTTGGCCCGCAGATTCTTGATGTAGGTTTTGATGGTGTCGTCGCTGGGGGCTTCTTGCCAGGGCCACAAACTTTCAGCAATGGTAGCTCGACTTAAGACCCGCCGCCCGTGGCGCAGCAGTGCCTCAAGTAGGGCAAATTCTTTGGGAGTAAGGTGAATGGGAGTGCGGTGATAGTTGACTTCGTAGCTGCTGGGGTTAAGGCTAAGGTCGCCCCAGCGCAATACGGGGGTAGGAGTGCTGCTTCCTCGCCGTAGCAAAGCCCGAATTTGAGCCAGTAGTTCTTGGAGGTCAAAGGGTTTGACCATATAGGCATCGGCCCCAGCGTCTAAGCCCATAACCTTGTCGCAGCTGGTATCACGAGCGGTTAGCATAAGAATGGGGTTGCTGTAGCCCTGATCGCGCAGGCGTTGGCACAAACCGATGCCATCTAACCTGGGCAGGGTAATATCCATAACAACCAGGTCGTAGGTGGTGCCCTGCACCCATTGCCAGCCGACTTCGCCATCTTCGGCCCTATCGACAACATAGCGTTGGGCTGTTAACGCCTCAGCCAGAGAGTCGGCTAATTGTCTATCGTCTTCGACCAGTAGAATTCGCATAGGTTAAGGGACAGTGGCTTGGTCATTGTCCCATCTACACCATGATGATCGTAGTTGACAATCGATCCGGCCATTGCAATTGGGACTACCATGGCATGGACACGGCCCTACTCTGAGCCAAGAACGCTCGGATTAACCTAAAGCGTTCGCCTTCGACCTAGCTCCACGGGCTCGGGCTATCATGACCTGAACGCTGATTTCCACAAAGGCTGAGTCACTTCCTCTTAGCTTCACAACAAGACTATGGCAAAGCTGTCAATCAGCCATCCCCTGGTGATCGTTCTTACCCTGGGGGTGGGGGTAGGGTTATCGGTGATGGCCGCGTTGTTTGTGAACCACTGGCAAATTTCCACCCAGCAGAGTCGATTTCAGCGACAAATTGACAACCTGGCTACGGCCCTGCAACGGAGCCTCAACCGCTATACCGATGTGCTGGCCTTTTTAAACGACTACTACCAGGTCAGCGATGGACAGGTCAGTCGGATCGAGTTTGAACGGTTCGCGGCACGATCCCTGCAACTCTATCCCGGCATTCAGGCCCTAGAGTGGGCACCGATAATCTCCCACGCGGATCGATCCGCCTTTGAGCAACAGATACAGCGGCAGGGCTACCCCAACTTTCACATTACCGAGTTAGGGCCAGACTATATCCTGGTGGCTGCCGCCAAACGGCCCTACTACATTCCGGTCACCTACATTGCCCCCCTAGAAGGCAACGAGGTGGCCTTCGGCTTCGACCTACGCTCTAACCCAGCCCGCACCACCGCCATTGAATTCGCACGCGATCAGGGCACCATTACCACTACCAGCCCCATTCGCCTAGTACAGGAACAGCGCGACCAGTATGGCTTTTTAGTCTTGTTGCCGCTCTACCAATCGGGTACCCTGCCAACCGACCTCGCCAGCCGTCGCCAGCGGTTTGAGGGCTTTTTGCTGGGGGTGTTTCGGGTTGCCGATGTGGTCGAAGAGTCGTTGCAAGACTTGCAGTACGACATTGACCTTGTGCTGTATGACCAAGGAATGCAGTACGACCAGGGCAGCCCCACCCTAGAATTTCTCGGCTATTACGACTCGATACAAAAACGGGTGACCACTCAGGTATCCCCGCCGTTGCAGCCCCTAGCCCGCAATCAACAACACGCTGTAGCCCAAACCCTGTGCCCCTTACCCGACTCCTGCACCCACACCCTTTCTGTGGGCAATCGTCAATGGCAGGTGAGCTTTGTACCCTCGCCCAACTATACCTTCAGCCCCGCCTACGGCACCGCCATTACCCTGTTGGTGGGGCTGTTGCTGACCGGAAGTCTGGTGTCGTTGCTCTACAACCTTAACCGGGAACTGGTGGGAGCCAAGCACCTTAGCGAACTGAAACTGAGGTTTTTCTCGATGGCCTCCCACGAACTGCGCACTCCCCTGAGCACCATTTTGCTGTCGGCAGAGTCGCTGCAACTACACCACCAAGACTGGAGCGAAGACCAAAAGCGGGCCAACATTCAGCGCATTTGCCGAACCGCCAAACGCATGGGCCAACAAATTACCGATATGCTGACCCTAACCCGTTCTGAGGTAGGCAAGTTAGACTTTAATCCCGAACTGGTAGCAGTAGAGCCGTTTTGCCGCCAAATCCTAACCGACCTAGAGGCTAGTTCTCCCTCTCGCATTACCCTGCAAGGGCTAGATCCGTCCGTCAAAGCCTTTTGGGATAAGGCCTTGGTGCGATCGCTGCTGACGAATCTTGTCACCAATGCGCTGCAATATTCTCCGGCCCCCAGCCCCGTTACCGTAACCCTGCAAACCCAAGCCGACCAAATGGTGATCACGGTTTCTGATCGTGGGCGAGGCATCCCCACCAACGAACGTCAGGCCATCCAAGAAGCCTTTATCCGAGGCAGCAATGTAGGCGATATTCCTGGCACGGGCTTAGGTTTGGCCGTGGTCAATACCTGTGTAACCATGCACAGGGGACAGTGGAGGATTGACAGTACCGAAGGAGATGGCACGAAAGTTACCGTCACTCTACCGTTGGAGTAATGTCCATAGGGTAGGTTCAACTTAGCAAGCCCAAAATCCCCGCTTCGCGACTTTAGGGTCTGGGAGGGAGAGCAGAATGCTTATAGATGCTTTGCATTACTGCAGTAAACACTGCATTAACTACTCGTCTACATCCTTAAGCACTTCTTCAAGAATGGCTCTCACGATTTCAACCTTCTTCTTCCCAGACTTAGCGGCCAGCATCGTGAGCTTGCGGTGCAGGCTTTCGGGTAGGTCGGCAGTGAACCGGATCATTCGTTCTCTGTCCTCCGTGGGGGTTAGCACTCGGCTGAGGATGTCGTCTTCTGTAGCCTTGAGAGTATTCTTGGCCATTACCTTTTTGGTTGGTTTCCCTGGAGGGGTAGCCAGTGGCTCCGGCGTAGGTTCTTTGGCTGGTGGTGGAGGGGCTGGGGAACCATAGACAAATTCGCTGGCCAACGAGTCTCCTAGGGGCTTGCGGCGCTTTTGGGTCGTCATGGCAGCATCTCCATCACTGCTTTGAATAGCTGCTCAAACTCACTGGCGGATTCAGAAGCGGCACGCCCTGGCAAGTCCCAGACGGTGGCCTGCTGCCCGAAGGTGTCAGCGACCACCTGCTTTTGGTGGACAACGGTACGCAGGATGGGAACTTGCGTCTGTTCCAGCAGGGCTAGCGCCTCGTCCTTGAGCCGGGTGCCCTTGACAGCCCTGGCCAGGAATACCGCTGCCACTGGGGGGCCATTCCGCACGGACTGGGCTTGCCTAACGAGTTTGATGGCATCGGCAGCACTGCGGAGATCAACCCCGGTAGGCTGGCAGGGCACCACAGCCAGATCCGCCCGGAACAGGATGGCCCTAGTGGCCTCCGAGAGTCCGGCTGGGCCGTCAACAATGGTGTGATCATGCTGGCTGGCGATTTCCGGCAGTTGCTCTAGTAGGTCATCGGGGGACTGTAAAACGTGAACGGTGGTCGGACTTTCCATGCTCTCTAGCCAGATTGAGCTGGAGCGTTGAGCGTCCGCATCCACCAGGGCAACATTCCGCCCCTGGCTCTCCAGCCACCTGACCAGATGAACACTGGTCGTCGATTTCATGCAACCGCCCTTCTGGTTGACTAAGGCGATAAGGCCCATAATTCCTCAATGCAGTAACGCAGTAATGCAGTAATACAATACTGCATTTTCGGTCTATGCTCGGCTGGGTTATAGCAGACTAGACTGTCCCCTGTAGGGTTTAATTTGGGCCAGTGGTAGCCTGAGTCCGTCCAGACCGGGTTGGCTACTCACACCCCTGCGGCCTCTTCCCGTTGCTCAAGCTCAGCCCCTTCGCCCGTCCGACCCTCAGGAGTTCCCGCGATGAATACCCCCAGCCATCTGATCCTGAACTTAGCCCTGTTGCGGCGACCGGATCAGGGGGGTTATACCTGGCCGATTTTGCTCGGGGCGATGGCCCCCGATGCCGCCCTCTTTGTGTTCTACGGCTGGGCCAAGGGGGTGCAACAACTCCCCGACAGCGTGATCTGGCGGGAAGCCTACTACAGCCAACCCTGGCAGGATATCTTTGCGATTGGCAACTCGATTCCCCTGGCGCTGTTGGGCATTGCCGTCAGTGTTGCCTTGAAGCAAACGGCCTGGGGGCTATTCTTTGCCAGCATGGTGTTGCATCACCTCTGTGATTTGCCCCTGCACCACGATGATGCCCACCGCCATTTTGTCCCGTTGAGCGACGTGCGGTTTGCTAGCCCCGTCTCTTACTGGGATCGTAATCATTACGGCACGCTAGGGGCGTTGATTGAGTTGTGCCTGGTGCTGGCCAGCAGTGCCGTTTTGCTGTCGAATGTGTCGTCGATCTGGGGCAAAGGGCTCTTGATTGTCACTAACGGCCTGATGATCGTTGTCTATGGTCTGGCCTATCTGCGTCCGCTCTGGTCTTAGGGTTCTGGATGCCATGCCCGAACCTTGCCTTGTCTATCCTCGGGAATTTTCCATCTCCCCGGTCTCGTCAGTCTTACCCTGAGATTGAGCCACGACCAATCAAGGGTTTCAGCCTGTCTAAGATGAGATTGGCCCTAGCCCGCTGACCGAGTGACCGGACAACCCCGAAACCCTTATAAATCGTTGTTTTCTACTGGACAAAATAGTAATTTTGTCCAGTAAGCTAGGGAGAGCGATGCCAGGAGGGGAGATGGCGGACGGGCAAGCGAAGGTCTTGAGCCACGACGGGATAGAGCGCTTGTTTGGGGAAATGGGGTCGCCACGGGATAGGGCGCTGTTTGGCCTCCTGCTCTACTGCGGGCTGCGGGCTGCGGGTGAGTGAAGCGCTGGCCCTGCGACCGGAGGATATCCAGGGGGAGGTGCTGCGGCTTCCGGCTAAGGCGACTAAGGGGAAGTTGGCTACCCGACAGATCGACATTCACCCCAAGCTGGCCCAGATCCTGAGCGAGTATGACCATGGCGGGCAGGCGTATCTGTTCCCCGGTCGGCATGGCCGGGGCAAGCTGGCCCGGTCGGCCGCCGATGGGCTGCTGGATAATGCGGTGGCTGATGCTGGACTGGAGGGGCTGGGCATCAGTACCCACTCGTTTCGGCGAACGGCCCTGACCCAGATGAGTAATGCGGGGGTGCCCTTACGAGTGATTCAGGAAATCAGCGGCCACCGGAGCTTGGCCAGTTTGCAGTGATATCTGGAGGTGAGTCCAGAGCAGAAGAAGGCGGCAATCTGGGCGCTGGAGTATTAGGTTGATATGCCTACTTCCTCCATATCTTCGCGAAAGAGTTAGCCGGGCTGAGGGGTGGATTGGTAGGAACGCGGGCTGATGTGATCTGGAAAGCCAGCCCTAGGTTAAATGCACTTGAATAGCTCCACTAGGCTTAGTAACCACGGTAGATCTCTTTCTTTCGACAATAAAAAGCTCACTGAGAACAACCTATTGGGGTTTCAACTTGGGCGGCAGCTTCAGTCACAGATGCCGCTTAAATTGAGTGAGCACCTGCCGAACACTCACTATTTAACTCGCCAAGCCATCTCTGCCGTCTGCTAACTGATTGCGGTAGTTCATTGTGAAAATCGTTTCGGTCAGCCATTTACGAAATGAGTCGTTGTCGCTGAACTGCTTGAACAGTTCGGTATCATCCTTCATGGCATCAATAATGACTCGCCGTAGCACCTTCTCGTGCTCGATGCGGGCATTTTGTTCGTCCGAGTTTTTCTTGGCATTTTGGAAGGCGGGATCTGCGGCCACCTTGGCAGGAATTTCTTCGGTAATGAGTTTGTGGACGCGATCGCGGTCTGTCCACGAAATGTTACCAAACTGGTCGTTAAAGACCTGAAGAATGTTAGAGAGGCGATCTAGCTCTGGCTCTGCCTTAAACCCACCACCAGAGACCGGAACCGGTGCTATTTCAGCTTCAGCATCAGGAAGCTGGATGCGGATAGTAGCCTGTTTCTCGCTTCGATAGCTGTCCATGTCGATCGCTTCAAGGATACCCCGCGAGAGATCTTCTTCTTTGGGGGCAGGGAGCTTGGGGATGAGGAACGTCAGAAATATGGACAGCTTTTCCCATTCAGCCTTGGTGTAGGGCAGGATAGATGCCAAGAAGCCATAGGTGCGGCAAAATGCCTTAGCTTTTCCCTTAAAGTCCACCTGGTCATCTTCATCTAAGCTCTCGTTATAAACAGCGACACAGGCATCTAATATGGGATCTAGCCGATCGCGGTCTGCTCCACTGAGATAGAGATGAGTAAGTTCTGTAACCTCTTCAGAGGCATAGACCTGATAGCTATCGAGCGTAGCTTTTAGATCGTGGAGCTTGTTTGGATCGGTCTCATCACTTAGGACAGTTGTACGGTAAAAATCAGCAAAAGATCCCTGAATAGTGTCTACGTCATTCATGAAGTCGAGTACAAACACATCGTGCTTCTTGGGGTGGGCACGGTTGAGTCGTGAGAGGGTTTGCACGGCCTTGATGCTAGAGAGCTGCTTATCAACATACATTGTGTGAAGCAACGGTTCGTCGTAGCCGGTCTGGAACTTGTCAGCACAAATAAGGAAGCGGTAGGGATCCTCCTGAATCTTGTCGGGAATCTGGCTACTAGGAAAACCATTAAGAGAAGCTTCAGTCACCTTGGTGCCGCCGTACTCATGTTCGCCGGAGAAGGCCACGATCGCCTGATAGGGACTTTTTCGCTCTTTCAGATAGCGCTGGAAAGCATGGAAGTACTGAATAGCTCGCTCAATGCCATTGGTCACCACCATGGCCCGTGCTTGGCCACCGATTTTGTTGAGGGCGATCACCTGTTCGTGGAAGTGATCGACCATAATCTCAGCTTTTAATCGAATGGCATGATCATTACTCTCGACGTACTTGCGAAGCTTCTTTTTTGCGCGTTTGGTGTCAAACTCAGGGTCATTGTCAATGGTTTTGATCAGCTTGTAGTAGCTGTTGACCGGTGTGTAGTACTTCAGCACGTCGAGGATGAAGCCCTCCTGAACCGCCTGTTTCATGGTGTAGCTGTGGAAGGGCCGATGCTTGGTTTTGCTCTCGCTTTGGTAAGGCACACCAAAGAGCTCAAGGGTTTTGTTCTTTGGCGTTGCGGTAAAAGCAAAATAGCTGGCGTTAGGCAGCATTTTGCGGGAATCCATAATTCGGTTAATGCGATCTTCCGGGGTTTCTTCGTCATCCGCTGCGCCAGACTCTGAAAGTGCCATAGACATGGCGGCAGAAGTTCGTCCTCCTTGGCTAGAGTGTGCTTCGTCGATAATGATGGCAAAACTTCGCCCTCGATGGTCGGCTCCAATCTCATCCAAGATGAAGGGAAATTTTTGTACCGTCGAAATAATGATGCGCTTGCCGCTTTCAATAAACTCCCTGAGCTGTTTAGAACCCTCTGTTACGGCTCCTACGGTTGAGCCAACCTGCACAAATTGTTTGATGGTGTCGCGGATTTGCTTATCAAGAATGCGGCGATCAGTAATTACCAGAATGGAATGAAAGACGGGCTGCCCGTTGTGCTCAAGGCCAAGAAGCTGGTGGGCTAACCAGGCAATCGAATTAGATTTGCCGCTGCCAGCGGAGTGCTGGATTAGATAGCGGTGGCCAGCTCTCTTTTGGTGGGCATCAGCCAACAGCTTGCGCACCACGTCGAGTTGATGGTAGCGGGGGAAAACCTGCTTCTTTTTCTTCTTGCCAGTCTTTTCGTTTTTCTCTTCGACGATCTGGGCAAAGTTCTCCAAGATGTTGGTGAGGCTGCGGGGGGCGAGAATCTGCTTCCAGATGTAGTCGGTTTTAATGCCATCGGGGTTAGGCGGGTTTCCGGCCCCATCGTTGTAGCCCTGGTTAAAAGGCAAAAACCAGGAGCCTTTGCCCTGAAGGTGAGTGCAAAACCGCGCTTCCTGATCATCTACGGCAAAGTGAACTACGCAGCGGCCAAACTGAAACAGCAGCTCTCGCGGGTCGCGATCACGCCGATACTGCTCAACAGCATCCTCTACCGTTTGCTTGGTGAGGTTGTTCTTTAGCTCAAAGGTAGCGATGGGCAGCCCATTGATAAACAGGCATAGATCAAGGGAAAGCTTAGTTTCATCGCGGCTGTAATGGAGCTGCCGGGTGACGCTAAACCGATTTTGAGCATAGCGCTCTGCGGCTTTGAGATTTCCTACAGAGGGGGTGCCATAGAACAGGTCAACATGATGTGGCCCATGATCTACCCCCTTGCGAAGCACGTCGATTGTGCCGCGTCGAGTGATCTCGCCCTGCAAGCGGGAAAGGAACTTGTGCCGGGTTGGGCTGGCATTTTCGAGATCAAAGGTTTCAACTAACTCTGGTTGAGTTGCCTTCAGAAAGGCGGTGAGCTGGGCTAGGTCAAGGGCATAGTCTTTGTCATAGTCGGTAGAATGACCCTGGATCCAGCATTGACCGTAGGAGCCGGAGACATCACTGACGATGCCGCCCGAAGAATCAGCTTGAGGCTGGCAGGTCATCGCATTGACGATTAAGGATTCTAGTCCTTTCTCGCTGGTGTCTGTCTTCATAGCTGCTCCAAGGCGCTGCGGCAAGCATCAATGGTTATGCCCTAACCATAGCAACGTACCCAAAATCAGGCTTCTGATTATATATTTTGGGTGAAGCGGCTTTAAGCGACCTCATCTAATACCAATCAGGCATGAGAATGAGCATAACCCAGGGCATGGAAAGCCTATGATTCAAGGGTTTCAGCTCTTTCGATTTTGTCCAGCTTCATAACGTTTTGGTATAACGTTTTTCGGCTTATATCGAGACATAGTATTGATCGATCATCTGTTCATTAAATAGCTCACGCTACCCAGCCAGTTTCCCGCAGGCGCTTTTGGGCTAGCTCGATGTGGCGCGGGGGGAACATTTCCTGCTTGCGGATGTTCCAGGCGTGGACTTTTTCTACCGCTGCCTCAGGGGTGGTGGCCTGTTCGTGGGTGGTGACCCAGTGAACGGTGGATAGCAATTCCATGCCGTAGGGGGTTTCAAAGCCTTTGATCAACTCGGCCACCCGGTCAAAGTGCTGGTGGGTGTCGGCTTGCCCCAACAGGAAAGCTTCAGCTACCTCAGCCGCGGGGGGCTTGAGTTCTAGGGGTACGTCGGGGCGATCTTCGGCGTCGCCGTAACCGCTGATAAAGTGGCCTTCGATGTGGTTGAGGACATGGCGCAGGTTGTCGGCGTAGGGGCCGTAGGGTGCTTTTCCGTAGCGCAGGCGTAGGGGTTTCCCGGCTTCCTGCATGAAGTACATCAGTTTATGGACTTCCAATAGCGTGATGGTGGGATCCATCACGGCGGCCTGATAGCGGCGCATCAGGGCCAGACATGCCGCGATTGCTGTAGACATTGCAGAAGGCTTTTCTGGGCTGGGCATCGCCACCTTGGTCGGTTTTGCTTAGCCTATCAAATACCCATCAAATAAACGAGACTTTTCTATAAAGCGCTCAAGTGCTTGATACGTATGGGTTTTAGAGAAATTACCTCTAGTTTTACACCGACCAACCTGGGTGGATATCAAATACCCATCAAATAAAATGCAGCGCCTCATGCCCAAATGGGAATGTACTTCATCAGCTTCTTGGCCGCAGAATTGTCGTAGGGCTTAATGGCCCCTGCTTCTAGAGCTTCTTTGATATAACGAGAGGCGGTTGCGCTGTTTTTGGGATCAATGCCAAAGCGCTCTCGCAGGGAGGTGTTGGTCATATAATCGCGGCTGACATAGCGCAAACAGGCGTGGAGATAGCAGGCGCGAATGCGATCCCCTTTATCCATTTGGTTAAGGGGCCGAGGTGCGAATAGGATGGATCGGGTATTATCTCCACTAACTTCAAAGCTGGGAGCTGGCAGTTGATACAGCTCTGTCTGAAACACCACTTTATCCACACCGCTGCCCCGCTCTTCGCAAATGCCCATACGCCGCATCAGGGCAGCTAGGGTCTCGTTACGAGATTTAGGTGGGCTATCGAGGAAGCGATTGGTATCCACGAGGGGGCTGCCTGGGTTTGTGATCTCCATGCGGTCTTCAAAAATTTCGACCATGGGGCCAGTTCCACCAATACTGAAGTCTTGATGAATCAGAGCATTGGCCACTAGCTCACGTACGGCTAGTTCAGGATACATCGGTACTGTTTTCCTGAGTGCCTGCTCGATAACTTCATTAGAGGGCAGTAAGCCATTAATGTAGCTAATTAAGCCCTCAAATCCACTGGCATAACCTTTAACACCTGCTTTTTCTCGGATGGTGTCAACTCTGCTGTTGCCCCGATATTGAATCACGCGCATAGCTTTGCGCCTCAGTGATGGAAACTGATCGATCTGCTTGGCAAAGAGAATTGCCCCTAGGTTAGTGATCGCCCAAGTTCCGTCAACATCCGCTTGAATCAGATCATCCGTAGCCAGAGCGTCTAAAATGCCGGATCGATTCTCTGGCAAGGGCCGTTTCATCAGATCAAAATAAGCTGGATAGTCAATGAGCTGCGTAACTTGTTCCGCACTGGCTTGAGCAATTGCCACGCCTCTTTCAAAGGAGATCTGGTTAAACGATTGCCAAAGAATTCGTTCTTTCTCTGGATAATCTTTGAGAGATTTTTTGTAAGAACCTACGCGAATAAAGTCTTGCCCCTGAAAACGCACGGGTTGGTTGATGGCGCTCGGAATCTCCAGCAGTACGACGGGAACATCATCAATGGTTAACTCGAAAAACTGAACGTTTATCCGAGGTTCTAACATTCGCAAAAGCCAGTTTTCTAGTTCTTCGTTGCCTTTTTTAGTGGTACTGGGGGAAAACTGAGTGCCAACAATGGCATGGCTCTCATCCTCAATACCCCAGACTAGGTAGGCTTTAGCTTTGCCAGCCAAGGTGGCCGCGTTGGCGAGGGCAGAAATATACTCGCCAATCTCTTTAAGGTCGTCGTTGTTGACCTTAAATTCAACCCATTCAGTTTCTTTGGGCAGTCTGGCTAATTCGCGCACTAAACTGACTAGATTTTGATTGGGAAGCCTAAATATCATGCCGCTTCGTCCTCTGGGGCTGCATCGGGTTCGCTGTCGTCGTCTAAGGCAAGGTCTTCTTCGGGTAGGTCGTCGTCGAGCGGTTCTGGGTCGTCAACTTCTACGGGCAGGTGGGCGGCGGCCTCGCGCACGTCGAGTTTGCCCGTGACGACATCGGCGATCAGGCGGGTACGGAATTCGCGGAAGAAGGCGATCTCATTATTGAGGCGATTAATTGCAGCGTTCGTTTTCTGGGTTGATTTCTTTAGATCTTCTTCTATTTTTTCTTGCTCATCAATAGGGGGAACTGGCACTTTAAAATGACTGATATCCCAACAAGTTAATGCCCCTTTAGTACTTCCAGAAGCTTCACTGAGCCGACGAAGCTCTGGATAGGCTGCACTTAGGAACGATTTAAGATAGCTTAATATAACAACGGGCTTCTTAGGCGTTATATAAGCGATGTGTCGATTTATTGTAGCTTCGATAGATAGAAGAGCTGCTGTTCCTCTTGTTTTTCCTTGTCCAGTTATTGCCATTAGAATACTGCCAGAAGGCACAATAGGTAGGTGACATTCCTTAAGCGCTAAACTGGTCACAAATTGATTAGCTATTGTGATCTCTCCTTGATTAACAGACGCACTATTTAACCAAGGATACTTGCCACCTTGCCAGTAATCTAAATTACCCCGTGATGGTGTTGAGCCATTGCCTACTTTCGCAAAATGACCAATTTGCCAAACTTCCCAATGTGCTGGAATATCTCCAAGCCATTCGATGCCGGAGGGTTTGAGGGGAATATTGGGGTCGAGGCCACGGGTAACGGCTTGGTTGATGATGACTTGCTTTTGTTCTTCGAGCAGTTTGATGAGTTTTTGCTTGCTGCGAATATAGCGGCGAATGCGGCGATCCGCGTAGTCGAGGAAGGTTGCGATTTGGGTTTGTTCTTCGAGAGGAGGAACAAAGAAAGGGATTTCTTTCATCCGATCTTGTGATAAATCCCATTGCCCAATCCGAACACCATCAGATGATTGAGCGAAAAAAGGGACATATACTTGAGAGCGAATAGCCCTATGTAAATAATCTCCTGAAACACCTGCAATATTAAAAATAAAATATGCTGGACTAACTATCCCATCATATTTAGAAACGCCATAAGAGCCTTGCCATGCTTTCATCTTATTCATGGCAAACTGCCCTTTTTGAACGACCTTATAATTTCTTAGATCGTCTGGGATGTAGTTATGATTTTCCTCTTTGCTTTCTACATCACGTAAAATAACACCCTTTTCACGGACTATTGAAAGTAAAGGTAAATCTGGCCTTTCACGCTGAGAAACCGCGCGTAAGATACTTCTGAGTTTCCGTGCTTCCCAATGCTCCGGTACCTCCCCCAACCACGGTACCCCAGAATCCTTGTAGGCTGAATAGGGTTTCAAATCACCAATCATTCTGTGCCCTCCCCATTGCCCATGGGTGTCTTAAAAAATAATTGAAAACGAACCATTAGCCCTCGCTCTCATGCGGAAAAGTTATGGATAGCAGCCGCATTATGCAGACAAACCCATCGTGACAGGAGCCTCGTTAAGAGGTTGGTAGCTGAGGCCAGAAAAAGGTTCAAACCCTGCAATCCAGGGTGCCATAAGGTTGCATAGCACCCGAAACTGAAGCGGTGTCGGTGGTGGATTTACCCGTTCAACAGTCGCTTTTACCTGGTCTGGGAAGTTAGCAACCAGCTCAAACAAGTCTTGGGCCAAATAGCGAGGACAGTAGCCCACCTGATGCCGATCTTCAGTGCTTAGCACCAGGGCACGAGAGTCGAAGGAATTTTGCATATCGTGCATGAGGCATAGTGGCGTATCGGGTTTCAGAGTTTGAACATAGTGCTGGTCGGCCTCTGGAAAATGGCTGAGACCATGGGTAAAGAAATGGATGTGGTAGTGTCCGTCAGCATCTCGCTCTGGGCAGGGAAAGACCTCAAAATTATCGGTCTTGCGCTTGCCGCCGCTGCGGGCCAATAGGGCAATGGGGTCATCCTCATGTTCAGGGATATTAAGCCACTGAACAAAGTCCTTATACTCTGGTCGCGAAGGCCGCAAAAGCCGATTAGCAAACAGCGGAAAAAGGTCACGCGAACGATAGGGGTGATCAAATTTTGGAAAGGACAGCACTGGCTCAAACCCGGCCTTCTGGTTGGCCTCTAGCGCCCCTTGCAGATAGCTAAAGTGGTATAGCCCATCCTCATGGGTAAGCCGCCCCACCGGAAACCAAGTGCGGGACTCAGGATCTTGCCAAGCTAGAAACAGGGTCTTCACGTTAGTTCCTCTCGCAAATGCAGCAGTCTGCTTCTATTACTGTCAAGCATCTGGTGCGCAAATTCTAGGGCATCTGACGAAATACGCTCTGATGGCAGCCGATGGAGTAAAGCCGCAATATCGGTCGGTGCGATTTTAGCGAGCTGGTCTAACCATAGGCTGGCTGATTGGCCATAGTTACGGGCAATCGTGGCGAAGACATCAAAGGTTAGCATCGGCTTTGGGTCTCCGGCTTGTCGATAAAACGCAGATCGCGATTTAGACGCATAGGCCTGAACCGTCTTGTGCCTAAGATGCTGTTGGCGTTTGGCATCGAGCAGTTCTCGGCCTAGGCAGGCGGCATGATCGTAGGTCGGAGCTAGCTTAGGGATACCTCCCGATAGAGGGATCACAAACCCCCAGTTCTCGTGGTGCCGATCACCATTCCCAACCCAGGCATCGAGCAAGAGGTAGCCCATAAAGGTGGCTATGGCACTACCCACACCAGGGGGCGGCTCCCAGTTGGGGGGCAGTTGAACACCCGGTTGATTAACGGCGCTAAGAACCAGCGAGAGGGTATGTTGAGACACGTTGTAGCGCTCATCCTTGGGATAGCTAGAGACCATACCCGCCAGAATTTCGTTACCGTGGACGAGAGCCGTCTTGGGGGGCAAGAGATTTGGGGAGATAGTGCCCAGCTTCCCATCCCAGATAGCCAGTTCGTAGGTGGCATGGGGCAAGCCCAGGAGTTGGCAGAGTTCGGCGGCAACCTTTTCTGACCAGTCTTCGCCCGTGTTGGGCCGCGACCGTTTGAACAGGCAGTCGCCCAGGTTGGTGTCCTTGTACCAAAATTTGCTCTTGCTACCCATGGCTTCTTCGTCTCGGGCCGCATCGGCAGGGACTTCGATAATGGGGAAGTGATCGTTCATTACCGCAAGAGAGCTTTTTGCTTAGCTTAGATTTCGGTGGGTGGTGCCCATCCTACAAGACTGGCACCTCTCCCAACCACGGCACCCCAGAATCCTTATAGGCCGAATAGGGTTTCAATCCACCCATCACTCTGCGCCCTCCCCATTGCCCATCTGTTTCTCAAACGCCTGCCGTATTAGCCCCATCACATAGGGCAACTCCTCCAGGGTCTCTAGCCCCACCTCCACATCACCATTGCCCCATCGGCCCAGGTTAGTTACATCCTTACATAGCCCCTTCGGGTCATAAACCTCCGGAAACCGCATATTCAGCGACAGCCGCAGCCGATTGGCCTGGGGCACCACATCCACAAAGTTTGTTTCCGCTTTGTAGGCCACATAGAGCTTGAGAAACTCCTCATTTACCACTGGGTCGAGGGCGATCACCTGGGCGCGAAATGCCTCAAACAAAGGCCGCATCGCATTCGCCATCAAATAAGGATGATCCTCAATGGTGTATCCATCGGTCTTTTGTGGCACCGCTCGGTATGCATCGATCACATCGGGGGCAATGGCAGGGGCCTTCCATACCGCTACCGCCTGCTCCGCCAGTCGATCTGCCCTCGCTTGAATTGCGGCTTCATTCCAGATTTCGACTTCGCCCAGCTTGGCATTGAGCTTAAGTGGACTTTCCTTGAAGCCGCCTTCCATATCGCGTTTGCTGGGGAAAGGGCGATCGCTGTACTCGGAGTTGTAGCCCGTCAGCGTGAGATTGCCGAGGGTATGCAGCCAGGTTTGTTGAATACGCTGCCATTCGGGGCCAAGGGCCTCTTGCCATGCCGGGGAGAGGTTCTCATTCTGCGGCAGAATGTGCTCGATGGTGTATTCATCCACCAGCACTCGTTCCTTGCGATTGTGGTTTTCCATCCGGCGCAGCCAGTAGGATCGGCTACGAAACTTGTAGAGGTCGCGGACTTTGATCTCGCGCTTAAACTCCTCATCCTTTGGGAACCGCCGATAGGACGGCAGCAGCATGAAATGGGCCTGGATGCTCTCTAGGTAGCGATCCTTCTTGAACACACGGCCAAAGGTGGCAAAGGTTTTGTTCATCGAGTTGGTGGGGATAGCACACACCGCCCGACGAAACACGTAGGCTTCTGTCAGCCGTACCGCCTCCAGCAGGTGCTCTTTCGGCAGGAAGCCTGCTTGGTAGTCGTGGTAAAGCTCCAATAAAAATGGATAGGCCACATCCACCTTCAACTCCCGCAGATCCCGAAAGGCTTCGGCCAAGTCCTTGTCGGTCTCCTTGCCCAAGGCCATGGCGCAAAAATAGCGGGCATAGGCGTGAATATCGGCCACGAGCTGATCGACTCCGGCAGCATGGCTGTCGTTAGACCGCACATGGTTTTTGAAAGCCTCGTACACATCGCGAATGTTGGGAATCTCGCCCGTCTTCACCGTTAGGTAGTGGCGCATGAAGCTATCGAAGTAGCTGCCGTAGGCCTCCTGGCCAAACTCCACCTCCATCGGTCGCCAGTGGTCTTCGTAGAGCTGGGTCTGATGATCAGGCTCTAGACCCATAAGAATAAAATTGCGGATCAGGTCGGCCTGGCTTAATTCTCGCCCGGTCGAGTTCATGCTCTCGAAAATGAGCTGGGGGTTATCTTGGTCGCGGTTGAGCGCCACATCGACGATCACGAGCTTGGCCAACCCCTGGCACAGAGGCACCAAGTTATCCCGGTGACCGGCTATCTGCTTCTCAAAAAACTCGAAGTTCTCTCGCACGCGCAGCGAGTGCTCTTTTGGTAGATCCTTCTGCTGCACGAGGGCTAGCAGGGTGTCCTTATCCGTTTGGGTGAGAAGCAGCTTGAAACTGCGCTCTCCGTCTTCTTCTGGGTTAAGCAGGTAGTAGTTCCGAAGGTTCCTGGCAGAAAAGCCGTCCATGGGTTCGGTATCGCCCAGGTGCCTAGCCAGGGCCTCCAGCAAAATTGTAATGGTGGTGAGTCGCTGCTGCCCGTCAATAACCAGCAGAGGAGACTGACTCGATACCTGGTATAGCCCCTTCTCGATATACACCACCGACCCGATGAAGTGGCCTGAGATGTTGTCATTGCGCCCAGCTCGCAGAATGTCTTCCCACAGTTGGAGGCATTCCTTGCCCGTCCATGAATAGGTACGCTGATAAATCGGGATGATGAACTGTGGTGACTTTTTGAGAAACGCGAGTAGCTTGGATTCCGTTGCCTTCATGTCAGGCCAATGCCCCCGATGATTTCTTCTAGTAAGCCCTTATTCTCGTTCTCAAGGGCCACAATATCGGAACGAATTTCTGCCAGGGTGCGCAGCGGCTGAGGTTTGTAGAAATAGCGGGTAAAGCTGATTTCATAGCCGATTTTGATACTGCCCTCGTCCACCCAGGCATCGGCAGCATGGGGCAACACCTCCCGCTCAATAAACGCCGCGATGCCACCAGGCTCTAGCAAAGGCACCTGCTCGGTGTCGCGTAGTTCGGTATCGGGTTCGTATTCCACCACGCAGGCTTTTCCCTCTACAACCGCCTCATAGCGACCATAGAGCGGGTTGGCTTCGGCCTTGCCTGGTTTGTGGATCTTTTTAATCACTGGCTGGGCGGCTTCATCCTTTTGGGCCAGTTCCGCTTGCAGGAGTTTCTCTCGTTTGGCGGTGAGTTTGACATTGCCCTGGGCGGCCAGCTTCTTGAGTGCGGCCAAAAACTCGTTGTAGTCGTTGTGCAGACCCGCACCCAGCACCTCATGGGCTTGATCCACCAGGTTTGCCAGGGGCTCTTCCTTCAGCGGCGTACACACCCGACGAAAGACCGCACAGGTTTCGGCATTGAGCGTCACTTGTAGCCGCAGGGGCCGCTCTACCGTCACCTTCCAATACCCAAAGGCCTGGTTGGGGAAGATCTTAGATTCTTCGCTTTCGTCGAAGGCCAGAAAGGTATCGCACACCTTTTGAATATCGTCCTCCGACAACTCACAGTTCTTTTTACCCAGGTTCTTACGCAGCGGTCTGTACCACTTAGTCGCATCAATGAGCTGCACCTTGCCCTTGCGGTGATCGGCTTTGCGATTGCTGAGCACCCAAATGTAGGTCGCGATCCCGGTGTTATAGAACATGTTGAGTGGCAGGGCGACGATTGCCTCTAACCAGTCGTTCTCAATGATCCATCGACGGATATTGCTCTCCCCCTGGCCAGCATCGCCAGTAAACAGCGACGAGCCGTTATGGACTTCCGCAATACGGCTGCCCAGGGCGGTGCCGTGCTTCATTTTTGAGAGCATGTTCGCCAGAAACATCATCTGGCCATCGCTGGAACGGGTGATCAGCGAGTACTCAGGTTCCCCGGCATGGTCGATCATGAAGCGAGGATCTTTCATCTCGCTCTTGCCGCCCATTCTCTCCAGATCACCCTTCCAGCTCTTGCCATAGGGCGGATTGGACAGCATGAAATCAAACTCGCGGGAGGGGAAAGCGTCATTCGCAAGGGTGGAATGCTCTGGGCCACCGATGATGTTGTCGGCGGCTTCGCCTTCGCCTTTCAGCAGCAGATCGGCTTTAGCAATGGCATAGGTCTCGGCGTTGATCTCTTGGCCATAGAGGTAGGTAGAAACCTGCTTGTCATGGGCCTCCGCCAACTCTTGGAGGGTTTCTTCTGCAACGGTCAGCATTCCGCCCGTACCGCAAGCTCCGTCGTAAAGCAGGTAGGTACCCGATTCAATCTGATCGGCAATGGGCAGAAAGATTAGCCGGGCCATCAGCTTCACGGCATCCCGTGGTGTCCAGTGCTCTCCCGCTTCTTCGTTGTTCTTTTCGTTGAAGCGGCGCACCAGCTCCTCGAAGATGGTGCCCATAGCGTGGTTATCCAGCCCAGGATGCTTTACCGATCCGTCGCCGTTGAGCACGGGCTTGGGGCTGAGGTTAATTGCCGGGGCGAGTAGCTTCTCAATCAGCGTCCCCAGGGCATCGGCCTTGGAAAGCCGGGGGATCTGGTTGCGAAACTCAAAGTTATCGAGAATATCCTGCACATTTGAGGAGAACCCATCCAGATAATCCTCAAAATCAGCTTTTAGCTGCTGCTGGCTACCGCGATTGCGTAGATCCCTCAGGGTAAACTTGGATGTGTTGTAGAAAGCTTGCCCTGCCGCCTGTCGCAGCGCCACCTCCTGGTTAACGATTCCAGCCGCATCCAGATTCGCTTTCATCTCCAGCACGGCCTGCTTAGTCACCTCCAGTTCAGCATCAAGACGGCGTAGCACCGTCATGGGCAAAATGACATCCCGGTACTTACCTCGTACATAGAGGTCGCGTAGGACATCATCTGCTATGCCCCAGATGAAGTTGGCAATCCAGTTGAGTTGGGCCTGTTCCATTCAGATCTCTGTGATTCAAAACCGTTGTCAGTCATCGAGAGCAATTGCTCTAATACAGCCAGAATGCCCTGGCTACAGCATTAAGGGTCAGTTCTTCTAACAGTTTTAATACTCTTTCAGGGGGGAGAGTAGACAGCCGAGCTTTGGGATATAGGCATTCAACCCTGCCTTCGTTGCTCGCATCAGGCACCTGAACCAGGATTTCAAACCATCCTCGGTCTTCGGTTGTCGTGCTTCCCCGCCCCGACACCCGGTGTAGTAGCAGATCGAGAACAGGGATCTCATCGTTGAGCTAAGCTCCCCCAGTACCTACTCGAACTCATCCGCCGTCTAAATTTCTGTCTGAGCATGACCGTCATACTTGGGCATAGATTGATTCCTAAATATGAATCCAAACGTTGACTCAAGAGTGCTGTTTTTGTGGGGACACTAGGAAGAGTTGTAAGGCTAGAGATGGATCCATTGCAACGGTTGCACCTAGCTTGTGGTTTGGGGAGAATCCGCTAAATCGAGAAATAGCCAATTCCCGATCTAATTTGAGAAATAACTGATTCCCGATTCGAGATGGCGTGACGTTGCTCTCAACCGTCATTGCCCAGAGGTTTTATCGAGGGCAACCGCGAGACCTCATCGTTCAATCGCCCCTATCTGCCCTAGCTGCAAACACCTAGGGATAGGAGATCTGAGCTGTTTGGGAGTGCGCATCAGGGGGCCACCACTTCCACGGATGAACGATATGGCTAAAGCCCTTCAAGCCTAAGCTGCCCGTCCACGTCCCCCTGGGAAGCCTGCTTTCGTTCCACCGACTTTCCCTTCGGCCCTGGCTTGGGTTGAGGAATTTCAGACGGTAGATCCACCACCAAGCGCCCCCTCGCCCACTGTTCCACCACTTCAGATAGGGAAATCCCTCGCTTCAGGGCTTCCTCCTCCAGATGCCGGATGGCTGTCGGTGTCAGAGTAAGCTTCAGCGGCACTTTGGCCTCTGTATATAAAACCCCCTTACCCCGGAGACATTTCTTACCGGGGTGGGTTCCTTTGCGCTGTGTGGGCCGCCGACTTGCCATGGCCATTGCTCCTCCCAAAAACTGTGCCCTGAACCGCCGTTCCGAGCCCTATCATCGGCATTGTATTGCATCTGCAATATAAACAGAGTGTTTTTATAGCAGGGCTTTAGTTTAGGGGCATGAACTATTTTTAGATTGCACAATGTTGCATCGGCCCAGATTTATATTGCGACCTTTCTGAAAGTGTTGTGAATAAAAGGCTATAGCCAGTAAGTGCCATCGCTTGAAACCGCTACTTTATGGTCAACGTGATCTGTGGCTTGATTGCTTACTGTCATCAGCCCAAGAAGCCTTCACTCAATTTTGACTTCGCCCTCCCACCCGCTGCTTAACCCGAACTCCGGGTACTTAGGTGTATGTGCCGCAAGCGCAGCGGCAACACCACCATACGCCCCTGCGATGGCCTAGATGGGCCAAGGTGCCGTGATACCCCAACAAAAAAAAATCCTTGGCCGCCGATAGGCTGGGGATGGGCTTTGGGTACTTCGATTTAAGGGCCGCAAGCGCAGCGGTAACACCACCATACGCCCCTGCGATGGCCTGGATGGGCCATTGTGCCGTGATGCCATGGGGGCTATTTGCCGAACTTGTGGTGGTGGCGCAGTTCCGACTCAATCAGCCTCCGAAACCGCTGCAAAGCCGCATCAAACTCGGGGCTATGGAGCAGGCGGTAACGCAGCGTCAACTGCTCGATGAGATCCACCCGCAAATCTTGGCCAAATATCGCCATCAAAGGGCTACGGCAATGAAACCTTAGAAGAACCTCAAATGCCCGAACGTCCTCTTTCAGCGCTGCCACAGTGGGCACCTTTCTGGGAGTGTGTTTGCGGGCATTCTGTGCTGATGACGCCTTGCCGAGGTGGGTTCTGGAGCCAGTGCTGGATTCCCAGGGGCAGATACGCTTGCAGCGCTCGGAACGGGTCTCTGGGTTCGCAGATTTCACCGTTTGTTGGCTCCGGAGGGCATGGTCGGGATGCTAAGCATGGGCAACACCTCCAATCGATGCCCAATCTGGCAAGAATATGGCAGTGAGTAGGCCTAAGATGGATCCATTTTGGGCCTCGGGTAGCAGTTCGAGCAGCCAAGGAAGGTCGTCTTTGGGTGGGCCATCCATGAGATCGGCGAGTATCGTCACCAATTCAGCCGCCCGTTCTTCCCAAGACAAGGCCCCCGCCATTGTTACCGCTACACCAGCCGATGTAACGACCCCATCATCAAAGGCCATCGCCAGGATAGATGCCTTATCCTGCAATTCTTTCAGCCGTTCGGGGGAAATATCACTTTTCTTATAGGAACCCCTTAAGAAAAGTGATAATCCGTTTTGGATGTCTACCCATAGACCACTGATGTGGGATTGGCAATAACCCTTGCCATGGTTCAACCCAGCCACCGCGCTGGCTGCGGCGAGTGCTGCCTGGGTCAGCTTGGCCCCTGTGGCCACGATGGACTGGGCAACTTCGACGAGGGCCAGGATGGTGCGCTGCCCTTTACGTGCTGCCTCAGGACAAATGTCCCAGGCAGGGATGATTCGGTCTGGGGTGATGGGTAGCACCTCATCGGTGAGGATGTAGTGGGTATGGGCCACACCGGGTTTAAGGTTGGCTCGGGTACGCCCCTGCCATTGCCGGATTAGTTCGGCGTAGCGCTCCGCGTAGAACGCCTGGAATCCCGCGTCGTCGTCATCCACGATGGTTTTATTCAGGACGCAATATTCATCCAGTAGGCCGTTAATAGAGGGCCGTGGGGGCGTTGCGCTGATCGAGGTGCAGTCCTTGAAATCGTTTGAACCGATGGAATCTACAAATAGGCGGGCATCGTGGGAATAGCCCTTATGGTCGAAGTGAACGTGGGTTGGGTCAAGTTCTTTGAGCTTGGCAACGAGGGCGTTTTTGCATTCCTCTAGTCCTAGGCCACGATTGCGCCCCATTGCCCCTAAGCCAGTGACCTGCACCAGTTGAGAGTTCTGGTGTTTAGGTTGGCTGATCTCGAAGATAAAAATCTCATGCTCTGCGAACCCGTATTTTTGGGCGAGTGCGGCCTTGGTGCGCCGTTCTGAGGCATCGGTTAGGACAGTGAACTGAGCGCTGTGGATGGCGTCGAGGTGGGCCGTCTGCTGGATGGTAGCGACGATGCCATCGGGCATAAACCGGATGTTGCCGGGAGCATCACCCAGGACGATGGCGATAAAGTCGCAGAGCCACCGCCGCCGCACCGCCTTGGCCGCCGCCGCAGCCTGGTTAGCGTCGAGGGCTTCCGTCTTGGATTCTTCGTAGCGGGCCTGGAGGTCGGCTAGTTCAGCCGCCTCGGTATCGGTGAGGATTGAGCGCTTAAGGTCGCGTAGTTCCCGCCGTTCGTCGGGGGTGAGGCCATCAAAGCCAAACGCTTTGCGAGTAGCCTTAGCTCTCTTGGCCTTGCGGAAGATGTGACCGTCAGCCGCTGCGGCCTTGGCTTCTAATTCGGCGATGCGCTTCAGTTTTGCTTTGGTGGCTTCCCGTTTTTTGCTGAGGTTGGTTAGGCGTCGTTTCTCCTGATCGGTCAGCTTGACCTTATCCAAGCCAAAGAGTGTTTTCTCCTGGTGGCCATCCTCAAATTGGTGCAGGGCTTCCCAGTTGAGGTCGTCGGGAATTAGCCCCCGCACCTCGTCGAGGCACCGAGCCAAGGTCATGCCGTAGCGCTTGTCATAGCGGGAGTGGGATTGATATTGCTTATCCCGCAGCCAACGCAGCAGGGGGCCAGTCTGTTGGAATAGGTCGGGGGCCTCTAGGGCCATCGCCGCGATGGTTTGGTTGAGGGCTTTATCGTCAATGTCGAGAGCTTTGGTCGTTTCGACGTTGCTACTAGATTCGTCGAGGAATAACCCCGCCTTGGCTAAGTTCTCCGCCTCATCCCCTAGGCCGATTCCGTTTAGGCGTCCGTAACTGGTGAGGATGCGCTTGGCCTCCCAGGCCGCGTGTTGCTGGTTCTTGGCCCCAAACCGCCCTTTCTCGTCCGTCCCGTTGCTGCACAGTTGAGACTGGTAGAAAACGCAGGTTCCACAGATAAGGTCGGTGTTGGCTGCATTCTTGCTAGCCAGGATTTGCGAGGCATACGCCCGCCCACAATTGCCCTGCTCAATCTTGAGGTGGTCTGGGGTATCGATGGTTGCCCTTCGCCGTTTGCCATCCTCATCCAGGACGACACCATAGTTCCGACCTTCTAAGATGTCCCAGTTGGCAAACTCAGGGTTAAATGATTCCGCATTGAGAACGTCAGGCATTACGGCAATGATGCGCTCAACGCCCCAATGGTGAGGGAACGACTGTGCTACAAACCCGGTCTTTCGGGTGCCCGTACCGGAGAGATTGACGATCAACCGTGCCCCCGTATCGAGGGCTGCTCTGTACGCCTCATCCTGGCTGCTGAATTGTTGAACGTCGCCATCCTCGGTGGGTTGGGCGGGCCTCTCGGGTGCCAGCCGGTAGGACGCGGCAATGCGTTCATGGATCCGCAATTTTGCCAGTTGCCGCTGCAAGGTATCCAGTAGTTTCTGCTGGATACGCTCGGAGTCTTGAGCCAGTTCAACCTGCTCGGTGTCGTCGTGGAGGATAGCAGGGGCAATGATGGCAACGGGGGCGGGCCGATATTTCTTCCCACCGTGGGCGAACGATACGATGACCCATCGCCCTGGTGCATCGCAGTAGATTTTTCCGCAGTACTCACCGTTGCGATAGTCGGGTTCTTGGGGGTCTCTCAGTTTCAACCCATGGTGCTGTGGGCCAATCTCCCCAGCCGTGATGCTGCCCCCATGCTGCAAGTAGAGAATGTGATCGGGGGCCAAGGTGCCACGCTCACAGGATTCGATCCGCTGATGTGCGATGGCCCTAGCCTTGTCCAGGGGCAGAGTAGGATCCGCCGTTAAAATCCGTTGCTCGGTGGCAACGAGGGCCAGCCCCTTGGCTTTCCGGTAGGCGTCATCCTCCAACCGCGCAGCCAGCCCTACCTGCTCGGGGGTGAGGTCTGGAATCTCGTCGAGGTCAACGCCCTCGCCATCATAGGCAACGGGAACGGGGCGACGTTGCACGAAAGGGGCATCCTCAGGAATAAGCGCCCCTGCCTCATACACCAGCCGTTCGGGGCTAAATACTGCCGTATCGATTAGATACCGCTTCAGGACGCCTTGGGTGCCCGTGGCTTGGTTGACGCTGCCTAGTTTGCAGAACGCCTCACCCCTCAACCATGCACGGGCCTGGAAGATGGCCTTGAATCGGTCAACATCACCCCTAACAAAAATGTAGGTATGGTGCCCCGATGCGGGCTTAAGGCATTCCCCGGTCTCTTTGTGGTAGATGCTGCTGGAGGTGGATACCGTCACCACCCGCGCAGCCCCTGCAAACTCAGGCATCACCCGGACAAACCGTTCCCACAATTCTTGAGAGGTAATGTCTGGCTGCCCAGGCTCGGGGTCATGGTCTAGCAGGGTGGGAGTATAGCCATCCTTGGTCCAGCCGAAAAACTCTAGCGTCCTGGCTACGGTATCAGCAGGGCGAGGGGTCATCCCCTCCAACCTTTTGGCCGTCACCAACCGCTGAGGATTGACCGCATCCGTCACCCCCAGAGTGATGGCCTGATTGGCACCCAGCCCAGCCAGCACCGCAGCAAAACCAGCAGGGCTATCTACCGTCACCGTCTGCACCTGCCCCCGGTAGATGCCGAGGTCGTGCCTCGCATCCTTGACGGGCTTGCCATCGCCATCTGGGATGATCCGTTTCTGAGTACTGCCCTCGGTAGCCGTCACAACGGAGAACTGAACCCCATTGACGGGCCTCAATGCCTCGCTCTTGGGTAATCCCCGGTAAACTGCTCGGTTTAAGGGGGATTGAAGTGTATAATGGTTACAAAGATTTTCCGGTATCATCGAAGTGTAAACACCCCTGGTAAGGGTGTCATTAGCCCGCAAATTGTCCATAGGTGAGCTGCGAAACTCAAGGGACAATTTCGGGATTTACGTTGAAAAAGGGCTTAGCGGCTGGTAACTGCTAAGCCCTTTTTTGTACCTGACCTTCCGACAAAAAGCGAAATTCATCACTCGCTAGAAAAGCGGTGATGGCCATCTGGCAAATCCGAGTGCGACTCATGCCAGGTTTGGCCTGAACCGCGTCATCGATCTGGGCGAGACTAGCGTGGGGCAATCCTAGTTCCCCCTGAGTTTGTGTCGAGTAAAATAGAGGGAGAGCGCTCAGGAGGCCAACACGATGGCCAAGCAACGACGGAAGCGTGGAACAGCAGGGGATAAAACGATTTGTTTTCCCCTTGCAGCG
>QLAH01000350.1_pt1 | contig 28656 bp, 25 predicted proteins | sample 4693081 | NCBI WGS metagenome assembly QLAH01 (sample SAMN09425401, study PRJNA476045) | Lake water metagenome, whole genome shotgun sequencing project. | reverse complement strand
ACCGCATGTGGCTCGAGCAGATCGAGTCGCTCGAGACGGCGTGGCTGCGCGAGATCGCGGCGCTCGGGCAGCGTGCGGGCGCGACGCTTCCCGAGCTCGAGGAGGCGATCGCCGCGCTCGGGTCGAACCCGTGGGTCGCGGGTGTCCCGCGCGGGCTCAAGGAGGAACTCGTGGCGCGCGCGACGCCGTTGCGCGCGGGCGCGGCGCAGGGCCGCTTCGCGCGCCTCGCCGAGGAGATCCACGATGCAGCGGCGCGCATGGACCGCGAGGCGCTCGTGCGGCTCGAGGGGGAGTGGGCCGCGATCAACCTGGAGACCGGCTGCATGCCCGACGCGCTCCTCGCGGCGTCGGTTGCGCCCGCGTTTGCATGGCTCACAGATCTCGAGCGCGAGGAATCGGCGCGCGCGTCGTTCGAGGCGGAGGTCGAGCGCCTCGAGATCCTGCTCAACGACGCGCGCCCTGCAGTCGAGATCGAGCGACAGGTGGCGGTCCTGCGCGACGCGGGGCGTGAGGCGCCCGTCGGGCTTCTCGATCGCGCGCGCGCGACCGTCTTCGCGGAGCGCGAGCGGCAGTCGCGGCGGCATCGGCTCTATCTGATCGGTGCCGTCGCTGCGGCGCTCGCCCTCGCGGTCGTGGGAACGCTCCTCGTCCGCTCCGTAGGTGACTCGCGCAGGGCCGCCGAGGAACTCGCCGCGCTCGAGGGCGCGATCGAGGCGGGCGACGCTCCGCGGGCGCGGGCCATTGCGGAGGAGATCCGTGCGCGCGGCAGTGCGACGGATGCAGCGCTTGCCGCTGCGCTTGTGCGAGAGGACGCGCTTCATCGCGCGCGCGTCGCCCGCACCGAGGAGATCCGCAGGCTCGTGCGGGATCTCGGGGAGGAACTCGACCGCAGCGCTGCGCGGCCGCGTGTCGACGCCATGAAGGCTGCGATCGCTGCGGCGCGCGCCGATGCGGAGGAGCCGGAGCGGATCGCGCTCGATGGGCTCGAGCGGAGGCGCGTGGAGCGGCTCGCCGCGCTTGAGGAGGAGGCGGATCGGGCGTCTCTTGCGGCGGTCGCAGCGGCGGACTCCGCGCTTGCGGGCTCGGGGGTTGCGAACACGGGTCTTCCAGATACCTGGACCGACGAGGCGCAGGTCGACCCCACCGCGTGGAAGAGGGCGATCGCGGCGCTCGAGGCGGCGCGGCGCACGCTCGACGCAGCGCGTGCGGCAAGCGAGGGTTTCGAGACGGCGCGTTCGAGGCTGGTGCTCAAGATCGAGGGGATCGATGCGCGCCTCTCCGAGGCGAAGGCGCGAGAGGAGGCGCTCCTTCTTGCCCTGCGCGACCTCGACCTCGCGCGCTTCTGTGCGCCCGTCACGGTCGAGAGCGACTTCGTGAAGCGGCTCGACGACATCCTTGCGCGCCACGGCGCCGTGCTCGCGCGCCAGAGGCGGCTCGCGGACTTCGAAGGCGCGCGCGACTTCTCGCCCGCGTGGGCGGCGATCGAAGCCTGGCGCGACGACCATCGTCCGCGGCTCGCCGCGCTTCTTGGCGCGGGACTCGCGGGCGATGTCTCGCCCGACCAGCAGCCGCGCGTGGTCGAGATTGTCTACGACTTCCTCGCCAAGCACCCGTCGTCGCCGCTCGGCGACAGCCTGCGCGCGATCGCTGCGCGCTTCGACCCGACGCGCGCGGGTGACCTCTGGGCGCCGAGTCGCGTGGCGGAGCAACTGGCGGCGGCGCGCCTCGCGGGCCTCGAGGAGGTGCCGCTCACGGGCGGCAGGATCTTCTACCGACGCCCCGCGGCCGGCGCGGATCCGCGCAACCAGGCGGTCGAGAATCTCGCCGATCTGCTGACGCCGCCCGAGCGGCTCGACTCGATCCTCTCCGTCAAGCGCGAGGACCTCGCTGGCGCGCCGCGGTTGAACGCAGTCTCGGCGGCGTGGGGCGAGGCGCTGGCGCGGATGGAGACGGGCAGCGCCGCCGATGTGCGCCCCGTGCTCCTCGGACTCCTGTCGGCGATCGGAAAGTCGGGTGCAGACCCGATCCTTCGCCTGCGCGCGACCCACGACGCCGCCGGAATCTTCGAGCAGTCGGGGTATCTCCCGCAGGCGCTCGCCCAGCCGCTCGTCGCGTGGCGCGAGTCGCTTCGGAGCGGTGCGCAGAAGGCGATGACCGCCGACTGGCCGCGCGCGGGCTTCGAGCCCGCCGTGAACTTCCGCGATGCGCGCGCGGAGGCGACCGCAGCGCTCGAGCGCTTCCCGGAGCTCGCGGGCATCCTCGAGGCCTCACGCGCCGAGCAGATGCGCGCCGCGGGAATCCTCCAACCGCTCGTTCCCTTCGGCGTGCTGGCGCCCGCCGACGGCGCAGCTCCGCGCGCGGTGGTCGGGCGCCGCGAGTCGGGGCGCTTCCACGCCGTCGTCCGCGCGGGCAACGGCTGGTCAATTGTCGAGGTCCTCGTGCGGGACGGGCTCGTCGACGGAGTCGGCGACGGACTGAGCGCGGCAAGCGGGGGTGCGCAGCTTCCCAAGGGGCCGATTCTCATATTCAGGAGACTTGCGTCGTGATGAACAAGAGCACCATGTCCGCCGCGGCCTCGGCGCCGGCGAGCGCAAGCCTCCGATTCCACAGCCTCGACCCCGAGGCGCGCTTCGGCCTGCCGACCGGGCGCGGCACGACGCCGAGCTCGCTCACGGTGTCGATCCTCACGCTCATCCTCGGCGGCGCGTTCTACGGCGCCGCATACGCCTTCCGCGAAGAGCCGTGGGGAAGCGTGGTCTGGTACTACACCACGGGATTCGCGCAGATCCCCATCCCGATCGTCTTCCTCTCGATCTGGTCGCTGGTGTTCCTCTTCATCAAGACGCTGAAGATCCGCGCGCAGAAGCAGGCGCTGCGGCTCGCCTTCGTGCCGGAGGACTCGGGGTTCGTCCTGACCGACGCGACCGCCGACGCCGTGATCGACGCGATCGACCGCTCGGTCGACGACCCGTCGCGCTTCCTCTTCCTGGCGCGCTGCCGCGCGGTGCTGCGCATGATGCGCAACCTCGGCCGCGTGTCGGACGTCGACGAGGTGCTCTCGAGCCGCGGCGACCACGACGAGTCGAGCATGGACTCGGGCTACACCATCCTGCGCGGCTTCGTGTGGGCGATTCCCGTCCTCGGCTTCATCGGCACCGTCATCGGCCTCACGCAGGCGATGGGACGCTTTGGCGACGTGATGAAGGTCGCGGGCACCGACGTGGGGCAGATCACCGAGAAGCTGAAGACCGTGCTCGAGGGGCTCGACACGGCGTTCATCACGACCGCGGAGGCGCTCATCGCGGTCCTCGTGATCCATCTCCTCCAGACAGCGGTGCGCCGCGCCGACGAGGCGCTGTGCGACGACATCCGCGCGGCCTGCTCGAACGCGGTGGTCGCGCGCGTGCGCATCGCGCGCAAGGAGCCCTGACCATGCGTCGCCGCGCGGGCGCAGGCGCCCCTGTCTCCTTCTTCTCATTCCAGGACGTGATGGTGTGCGTGATCGGCATCACCATCGTGATCACCATGATCCTGCTCATCCAGGTCACGGAGATCACGACGGAGGCGACGCAGGGGCGGCGCATCTCGCTCGAGGGCGGCGTTCCGATCGAGGAGCGCGAGCGCGCGCTGCGCGACCGCGTCGCGGCGCTCGAGCAGGCGGTGCGTACGGCGTCGGCGCGGCCCGACGTCGACCCGCTCGCGAAGCGCGCCTCGCTGCGGCAGGAGCTCCTCGCGAGCGCGTCGCAGCTTGCGGAGCTTGAAGAGCGCACCCGCGAGCTCGAGGAGCAGCTGCGCGAGCTCCTCGTGGCGCACCCCGAGGCGGCGAGCCTGCGCGAGGTGCTCGAGCTGACGCGCGCGCGCGACCGGCTGACGAAGGAGCTTCAGGAACTCGAGCGGCGCAAGCGGATCACCTTCATCGTCGACGCCGCGGAGCCGCTCAAGCCGGTCGTCTTCGAGGTCTCCGCGTCGCGCATCGTGGTGACAGACGCCGAGAACGGCGCAGCCTCGCGGATCGCTGCGGGCACCCACGCAGCGCAGGCGCTTGACGCACTCGCGCTCTTCAAGGTGCTCGCGCAGGAGCGGCCGTCCTACATCCTGCTCGTGGTCACGCCGTCGGGGCTTCCGCTCTACCAGACCCTCCTCGACGCGATCGACGCCATGCCCGAGGCGGACAGGCCGCGGCTCGGCCTCGACTTCATTCCCGAGGGGTCCTTCGTGTCGCCCGTCTTCCCGGGCGCGGCCGCGGCGGGCGAGGAGGCGGCGCCATGAAGCGCGCGCGCCGCGAGTCGGACGACAGCCTCGACCTCCTGCTCGACACGATCTGCAACATGTTCGGCACGATCATCTTCGTGGCGCTCATCGCCGCGCTGCTCGCGCTGACCTCGACGAGAGGCTCGCCAGAGCCAAGCCTCGTCGCGGGCGACCCGGACGGCGAGCGCCAGCTTGCGCTTCTCGCCGCGCGCGCGGAGGAGCTTGAGCGCGAGCTCTCTGCGCTTCCTGCTGCGTCCGAAGGCGATGTGTCCTCCGCCGCCGCCGCGGAGCGCGTCGCTGAGGCGCTTGGCGAGATCGCGCGGCGCGAGGAGCTGATCGCGCGCTACAGCGAGGCGGTTGCCGCCGTCACGGGGGATCTCGCGCAGATCGGCGCACAGATCGCGCCTCTTCGCGAGGAGGTCGCGCGGGTCGAGTCCGCGCTCGAGTCGGCGCGGCGCGCGAAGGACCGCACGATGCGCACGCCGCTCGAGCGCACGCTCGAGCTCAGGCTCTACACCGTCGTAGTGTGGCAGGACAGGATCTACCCCGTCTGCGACTGGTCGAACCGAAACCCAGACACCTGCGCACTCTTCGAGCAGTGGGACAACCGCTACACCATCGCCGCAAGCTGCAGGCTCGAGGGAAGCTGCAGAGGCGTGAACTCCTCGGGGTTCACGCGCACGATCCCGCTGCGCGCGGGCGCCGGCATCCCGATCGTCGAAACCGCCGCGCTTCTCCGCGATCCACGCTTCCAGGAGCTGCTGGCCTCGCTCGACCCCGCCGAGGACATGGTGCTCCTCGACGTGGCTCCTGACTCGTTCGACTCCTTCAACGCCGTCAAGGAGGCATTTCTCGGCGCGGGCTTCAACTACTCGCTCACGGCGTGCCCCGCGCCGCTGCCGCGCTACCGCGACCACTGGATCCCGGGCACCCCGCGCGGCCTGTGAGGCCGCTACGGCACGAAGAGATAGGTCCCGTTGTTCTCCGCCGCGATCTGGCGCATCACGACCTCGAGGCTACCGTTTCCAAAGGCGATCGCATGGACAGTGGTCTTGTTCGGCCCGCTGTTGAGCGACCTGAGCTGCGCCGCGACATCGACCTGCGTCATGCCGTCGGTCATGTAGTAGATGCAGTCGGGAAGGGGGTCGAGCGTCTTGAAGGCGAACTCGAAGGCGCCCTGCGGGTTCGTGCCGCCACCTGTGTTCTGCCCGGCGATCACGCCGAGCGCGTGCTTCCGCTCCGCGTCGGTGTGCATCCAGGCCTGCGAGATCATGTGCGCCTGGTCGTCGAAGAAGACGACCGAGAAACGCGTGTCGGGCTTGAGCGCCTGGATCGTCGCGGAGAGCTCCTGCTTGAGGCGGTCGAGCTTCGCGTGGTCCATCATCGAGCCCGAGATGTCGATGATGAAGCAGATCCGCTTGCCCCCGCCGCGGAGGCCGAAGAACGAGGTCTCGTTCACGCGCCGCGTGGTCGCGTCGGCTGGCCGCGCCTCCACCTTGTCGGCGAGGTCCGACTCCGAGGCGATGTCGCCGCCGCCGCGGCGGACTTCCTCGAACGCTTCGCGCGAGATGGCGGCGTAGCGCTTCTCACCAAGGACGAGCTCCATGCCCTCGCGGCGCCAGTCGAGGTCCCAGGGTCCGTCGCCCGCGGGCGGCGCGACGGTGACGACGGGGCTTCCACCGAGCGCAAGCGGCGTGCGGCGGAAGCGCGAGGTCGAGGCAGCATCCTCTCGGATCGTGATCGCGCCCTCGACGACGCGAGCTCGGGCGGGCTCGGCATCGAGCGCAAGCTCGCCCCCGACGACGAGCGCGATGTCGCCTCGGTACACGCGGTAGACCGCCGCCGTCTTGAGCGCAGGGTTCAGCATCAGCACCGAACGCTGGTAGCCGCCTGGGCCGAAGTCAGCGTCGTTCGGGCCGCCGATCTGCTCCCAGATTCCCGTGACGGGGTGCGCGCTGCGGCGCGCGACCTCGGCCGAACGGTCGAGGATCGTTCCGTCCGCGTCGAGCCGCTCGACATCGAGATCGGGGAGCGCGATGTCTGCGCTTTGTTCGGCGGCGTTCGAGGCGTCGCCACTGGTCGCGTTCTGATCCTCCGCACCAAGTTGGTCGGGCGATGCCGCTGGGGCGGGCGTCACGGCCTCGTCCACACCACGCGAGGCACCTTGTGGCGACGAGCGTGTCGGGGCCTCCCGATCCTCGCCTCCCGCACCAACGCCCCGATCGCCGACGCCACCAGCGGTGGGCACCTCGGGTTGCCGCGCATCGGTGCGCGACTCCGTTCCGAGCGTTCCGCTTTCCTCATCGCGCTTCTTCCCGTCTGCACCCTCGTTCTCTGCCTCGATTTCGGCCTCGATCTCGACGGGAGCGGCCTCAGGGGCGTCGACACCCGACGACGCGTCCTTGTCAACGGGCGGCACATCGCTGAAGAGCCCCTTCGGGCGGGCCTGCGCGGCAGGCGTCTCGCTGCGAGACTCGCGCACATCGCTCGCGGCCGAACTTCTGCCGTCGCCACCGCCCCCGCTGCCGCCGCCCGTGCCGCCGCCGTCCTTTGCGGTGGCTTGACTGCCCGTGCGCTCGTCTGCGGGTTGCGCGCCTGCCGCGACAGCGGGCGTCGGTTGAATGCCCGTCTTCGCGCCACTCGAGCCGCCACCACCGCCGCCGAACGGGCCGCCCGCTGAAGGCGCGCCCGTGGTTGGGCCACTCGGCAACGCGCCCGCGCTGCCCGCTGGGCCCGTGCTGCCTGTTGCGCCAGCACTGCCTGCCGCGCCCGCGCTACCTGCCGCGCCTGCGTTGCCTGCCGCGCCTGCGTTGCCTGCCGTGCTAGCGCTGCCTGCCGAACCCGCGTTGCCTGCCGCGCCTGCGTTGCCTGCCGCGCCTGCATTGCCTGCCGAGCCTGCGCTGCTCGCCGCGCTCGCGCTGCCAGTGCCACCGTTTCCCGCGGTTCCCGCGCCAGAGCCTGCAGAGGCTCCTGAGCCTTGGCCCGACGACTGCGTCCCGCCAGAGCCGCCAGCACAAGGCCCTCCGCTGGAAGCGGCGGCTCCAGGCGATTGCCCGGATGCACCGGATGCGCCAGAAGCTGATTGCGCAGCGCCGCCGCTGGAACCCGCAGCTGCGCCCGAGCCCGAGCCCGAGCCTGAGCCCGAGCCTGACGACACGCTTGATTGGCGGCTGGCCGCGCTTGCGGAGCCCACGCCACCCGCAGCCCCCGCAGCTTGCGACCTTCGCGCTCCACCGCCTGCAAGGAAGCGCTCCTCGCCCTCCGCATCGCGATCGACGAGTGTCTGCGCGGGCTCTGGCGCGCCAGTGGTGTCTTTCGGCTTGCAGCAGGCAAACGGCGCCGCCGACAGCGATATCACGACCGCGCAGCGCACCAACCGCGAAAGCGCAGCGGATCTCGAGAGCGTGATGCAATTCCCCAGCATGGTCGAACTCCTTCTACAGACGAATCTCTGGAACGTCGGGTGTCAGCGGCTCCTCGGGCAGCGCGGGCGGCGCCGTCTCCTCGAGCGGTTCCGCTGGTTCCGCCGGCACTGCGGTGTCGCTCTCGCGAATCGGGCGGTTCGCCGAAGGCTTCGCGCTCGAACCCGCGACGAGTCGGTCCTTCGCGGCCACGCCGAACCACTTCACGACGACCGCTTCGTAGCCCCACGGAACGGGGGACTTCACCTCGACGCGGCCGCGGGCGATCGGGCGTGACTCCCGCACCGAGGCAGTCGCGACCGCCACGATCGCGTTCGTCCCATCGAACCGCACCTCGCGTCCGCGCGATCCGTCCTTGCCAAGCTCGAAGAGCTTGAACTCCGCGTACCAGGGATACGCCGCGTCGATCCCGAGTTCGCTCGGCGGTGCAGCAAGTTCAAGGGTCAGCGCGCCGCTTCCTGGCGTCGGATCCTTCACGGCACGGATGACGACGGCCTCGCGCTGCGCCCGCGAGTCGACCTCGCCGAAGCCACGCGCAGCGAGTTCTGTCGCACCATCGGCGGCGCGCAGGAACTCGGAAGGCGTCGATCGGGCCGACTGAAGCGCAGTCACCGTCTCCCGCATGGCCTGCAAGTCGTCGCCGACGGTGCCTGGCCCGATCGAGGCGAGCATCGGCTTGCCGGGAACAAGCCTGTTCGCCAGCGCCTTCTGGCCTCGGCCGAGCGTGACGACGACCTCTCGCCGCTCGATCCCGTCCCACAGCCGCACCACGGTCAGCGGAGCAGGTCGGTCGGCTGATGCGCGCAGCGAATCCGCGATCTTCTCGACGGCGTCCGTGAGCCGCTTCCAGCCTTCCTCCTCCGTCTTCTTGCTGCCGAACTTGCTCGACTTGGCGCGCGCGATGCGTTCGTTCAGCTCCTCGATCTGCCGTTCGATGCGCGCGGCTTCCTTGGGAGACACCGTCGCGAGGCTCCGAGGGCTCGGTCGACCTCCTTCGAGACCCCCGCCCGGGCGATCCGAGCGCACTCGCGCCGCCGCCTCGCGCGCAGCTGCGTGCCATTGCGGGTCATCAGGCAAAGAGAACGACTCGATGACCTCGACCCAAGCATCGCGCTGAGTCACGGCAGCACGAGATCTACCGGCGACACCGCCGAAACCGCCGCCGCCGCCATCCTGCCGCGCCTCGGCCCTCGGCGTCGCGGCGCCCGCGTCTTCCGTCGCCGCAACAACCACCGCCCCGATTCCAACGCACATCGCCACGCAGGCCCAAGGCTTCGTCGTCGCCCGCGCACTCAACCCAGCCTTCGACTCGACCCGCTTCCCCGACTTCTGCATGACGCCATCTCTCCCAAGGTGCCCCGTGAAACGCGATGCGCCCATGCAGGCGCACCGACCGTGATCAATTCACCCGCGGCACGCCTTCGCGGAAACAAAAGTCTACAGAACTCCCGGCCCATCCGCGTGCATGAAGTCGGGCTCCGCACGATTTTCAGAACTTCGCCTGCCGGAGTCTCGCCTCGGATGGAGCCTACCGCGCGGCGGCCTCGCCCAAACCCACCAGCTCCCGCGCGAGGCGCACGGAATCCGACGCGCTCTTCGCGCAGCCGTCCGCGCCGACGGCCTGCCACAGCCCGTCGACACGCGCGAAGACGCCGCCGCCGACCATGATCGGCACGCGCGACTCGCTGCTCGCCGCGCGCAGCGAGGCGATGGCGTGCGCCGTGGCGCGCACGGCCAGCCCCGTGCTCGCCGAGAGAAGGATGAGGTGGAACTGCTGCCGGCCCATCTCGTCGACCGCATGTTCGACGAGGTCCGCCGTCGGCATGTTCGCGCCGAGGCAGTCGACCTGCCAGCCCTCGCTCTCGAGGAGATCGGCCACCATGCGGATCCCGATGTCGTGAAGGTCGCCGCCCACGCTCGTCGCAAGCGCGCGCTTCCCGTGCCGCGGCGCCTGCGGCAGCTTGCTGCGCAGGACGGCGATCGCCGCCTGCGTCGCGGTCGTCACATAGTGTTCGTCTGCGACGGTCGCCTCGCCGAGGTGCCACATGCGGCCGACCTCGGCAAGCGCGGGCGCGATCACCGTCTCGTAGACCTCTGCGACCGTGCGACCCGACTTCACGGCATCGAGCAGCGTGTCGACCGCGCGCGACTGGTGCCGCTCGAGGAGATGGCGGAGATAGTCGCGCGCACGCGTCGAGTCGGCGCCTCGAGCGTCGAGCGCGCTCGCGAGGACCGAGTCGTCCTCGGTGGTCGCGGTGGCGCTCTGCGCATGGCGCAGCCAGTGAATCGCCTCGCCGAGGAAGCGCGAGGTGCGTTCGCCGATTTGCTTCGGAAGCTCGCTGCGCAGCGTCTCATCGAGTACGACAAGGCTGTCGGCGAGATCGTCTTCGTCCATTCCGCGTGCGGTGAACGCTGCGCGCGCCCACGCCACCGAATCGACGAGCAGCGCGATGCGGTCCGCCGCGACCGCCTCGGCGAGATGCTGCAGCCGGTTTATGACCTCGCCGCGCCAGAGCGCGCGGCCCTCGGCGCCGTAGCGCGCTGCGAGCGCGGGCTTGCGCTCGTACATCGTGGCCACGGTCCACTCCGCGAGCGCGCGAGAGACTGAGTCGATCGATTCTGCGAACTGGAGGTCGAGGGTGCGCATGGTCGCGTGTGTCGAGGCGGCGGCTCGGCGCGCGGCCGGTGCGGACGCCCGCCGTCGAGCGGCAAAATGTAGCACCACTTCCGCCGCGAATCGATGCGCGACCGCACAGGAATGCGACATGCCGCGCGCGCAGCGAGGATCGTTATCAGCGGGCCGTTCGTCGCACCCGCGAAAGCTCGCGCGGCGAACCGCCCAAACGGGGGTGTTCGGCCGGCTCCAGCGTTAACGCGTGCGCTGGTACGCGCGCTCCGCAAGGCTTCCCGAGGGGCGCCCCGTCAGCTGCGCGTGCTTGAGCAGGTACTTGATCGTCACGATCATCACCGTCGCGTGCGACCAGGTCAGCGGACTCACGGAGATCGCGCCGCCCGTGTAGGGGTCGAACTGCTCCGCAAGTACGCCTGACGGGAAGGCGCGGTCGGCCGTCCAGTGCAGGTACGGCAGCGCCTGCTCGAGTCCTTCCAGCGTGTCGGCGCGGTCGATGAGCCACTGCGCGATCCACAGCGTGCAGATCACCCACGGGTTCCCCGGGACATCCGCCACGTTCGCATGCTCCACGCGGTGGTAGTAGTCGTTCTCGTAGCGCGCGATTCCGCCGATGTGGGTCTTCACCCACAGCCGTTCGCGCACGGCCTCCATGTGCGAGACGACCTTCGGATCCGCAGCGCTCATCGCGCCGAAGGCGAACAGCGCGAACGCAGAGGCGTCGATCGTCATGTCGAGGCGGTACGAGCCGTCGGCGAGCGGCGTCGCCATGCGCGCGAAGCGGCCTCGATCGGGCTCCCACATGTGGCGGATCATCGCGCCGCGCATGCGCTCGGCGCCTTCGTTGAACTCGGCGGCGCGGTCGTAGGCGCCCATGTCCTGCGCGAAGCTCGCGGCGGCCTTCAGCGCGCCGATCGTCGACGCGACCGTGAAGAGATGCACGCCGCGGCGCTCTTCCCAGAGGTCCCACGAGGGCTGCGGCAGCCCGTTGTGGTCGCGGTAGCGCAGGATCCAGTTCGCGGGCTCGACGACAAGCGTGTTGTAGGTCGTCTTGATGAACTCGACGTCGCGGAAGACCTGGAAATGGCGCCTGAGCGCCCATATCACGAGCGAGGTCTCGTCCTGCTGGATCGGCAGCACGCGCTGCCCGTCGAGCACCGACGGGTGCCAGCTCGACGCAAGCGTGCCCGTCGGGTTGTACTTGTGGAGGAAGTAGCCGTCCTTCGAGATCACCCGCTCGCAGAAGCGGAAGAAGTTCCGCGAGAGCTCGCCGTGGCCCGCGAGGACGAGCGCATGCGACACGAGCGCCCCGTCGCGCGGCCACATGTACGAGTAGGTGTCGCCCGCGAAGTGCGTGATGTCGTAGTCGTTCGCGGCGATGATGGCGCCGTTGTTGTCGATCTGCGTGCGGCAGATCACCTGGCTGCGCACGAACATGTCGCGCAGGCGCTCGGGAAGCGGCGAGAGGTCGAGCGGCTCCTTCAGCGCCCAGAGCCGCCAGTACGCCTCGGTGCGGTCCATCATCCGCTGCGGGCTCTTGACGCGCACCTTCTCATTGAGCGCGAGCACGGCCTCGTGCGAGCGGCCCGCCGCGAGCCAGCAGTGGAGGCTCCCCGAGCCCCACGGCGCCAGCGCGATCTGGAAGCCGACGGTCGAGTCGACCGAGCCCTGCGCGATCGCGTGACGCGAGAGGAGGCCGTCCTCGGCGTCGCGCCAGGTGCCCTCCGCGTCGCCGATCCGCTTCGCGCCCGTCGCCCAGTGGTCGATGCCGAAGCGCCCCGAGACGCAGCCGTTCACGAGGAAGTAGACGCTGTCCTTGTAGTGGACGAGTCCGCCCGACGACGGGTCGAACATCACGGTGTCGCCGACGGGCGACTCGTTCACGCTGATGTCATGGTGGAAGAAGACGCGCACATCTCGGGCGCGGCCAATGAGGTCGGTGACGACCACGCGGCGGAAGTAGACGGGGCTCCAGTAGTCGACCGCGTCGTTGGCGACGACCTCGACGCCGAGCCGCTCGTGCCGAAGCCTGACCTCCGTGACGAGCGTGTCCGGCCTGTAGCGGAGGTCGCGCGTCCACTCCGCGTCGTCGATCCACGCGAACTCGCCGTCGGCCCACACGCCAAAGCGCTGCCGATGCCCGCAGGTGTGGTTCGGCTGGCCGACATGCGGCCAGTAGAGGTCGCGCATCTGGTATTGGTCGTCGAACGCGACGAGCATCTCGCCGTTTCCGACTGGGATATTGCGGGGCATGCGCGGGTCTTCGGGGTTCTCGGGAGCGTGCGTGGGGCCGATCGGGCCGTCGATCGGGTGGAAGGTACCCCGTCGAGCGAGGCGATGGCCATCGGCCGAGAGCGAAGTCAGCCGCCGAGGGCGCCGACGCGGTCCTTCAGCGACGCGACCTTGGTCAGGTGCACCCCGAAGTTCTCGCTCACCTTGACGGCGAGACCATGCCCGATCTGCGTGTTGTTGACGAGCACGTCGAGCGGCTCCTCGATCGACTTGGGGAGCTCGATGATCGAGCCATGGGTGAGGGCGGTGACCTCGGAGAGCGCCATGCGGCGCTCCGCGATCTGCACGATCAGCGGAACTTCGAGGCTGAGGATGCGTGCGAGATCCTTGGGCACGAGTTGTCTATCGGCACTGAGGCGGGGTGGCCTTGCGAAGGAACCCCGAAATGAGGCTCCCATGGCGTGGAGGCCCTGGACTGGATCGCTGAAATCCATGGCGTTTCAGGTGGGCTCGGTGAAGGGCAGACCGCGACAGAGGGTGTCGCAGGGCGCCGCACGCGGAAAACCCCGCCCGTGAGGGCACCCTTTCAACAGGCGGCGGAGTTGGAGTGGCGGGGGAGGCCCGCCGGGCGCCTCGATCGGCGAGGTCACCCGAACCGCTTGAACACCAGCGACACATTGTGCCCGCCGAACCCGAAGGTGTTGTTCAGCGACACGTCGACCTTCCGCTCCCGCGCCGTGTTCGGCACGAAATCGAGGTCGAAGCCCTCGTCGGGGTTGTCGAGGTTGATGGTGGGGGCGAGGACCCCCTCGTAGATCGCCATGATCGCCGCGATCGACTCGATGCCGCCTGCCGCGCCAAGGGCGTGGCCCGTCATTGACTTGGTCGAGCTCATGGAAAGGCGGTGCGCATGGGCGCCGAAGAGGCGCTTGACTGCGGTCACCTCGGCCTTGTCGCCCTGCGGGGTCGAGGTGCCGTGGGCGTTGATGTAGCCGACGGTGTCCGCGGAGAGTTCCGCATCCCGCAGCGCGAACTCCATCGCCTTGAAGGCGCCGGAGCCGTGCTCGTCGGGCGCAGCGATGTGGTGGGCGTCGCCCGTGGCGCCATAGCCGACGAGCTCCGCGTAGATCCGCGCGCCGCGGGCGCGCGCATGCTCGAGTTCCTCGAGGACGAGGACGGCAGACCCCTCGCTCAGGACGAAGCCGTCGCGGTCGCGGTCGAAGGGCCGCGAGGCGCGCTGCGGGTCGTCGTTGCGGGTCGAGAGCGCCTTCATGGACGCGAACGCGGAGAGCGTCAGCGGCGTGATGGCGGCCTCTGCGCCGCCTGCGAGCATTACGTCGCAGTCGCCGCGCTGGATCGTCTGCATGGCGATTCCGATCGCGTGGCCGCTCGAGGCGCAGGCGCTTGCGACGGCGGTGCTCGGCCCCTTCAGGTTGAACTGGATCGAGACATTGCCCGGCGCCGCGTTCACCATGAGGCGGGGCACCACGAAGGGGCTGACGCGGCGGGGGCCCGTCTGCAGGAGCTTCGTGTGGCCCTCCTCCATGGTGAGGACGCCGCCGATTCCAGAGCCGATGATCGTCCCCTGTCGGTACGGATCAGCTGCGTTGCGGATGTCATAACCCGAGTCGCGCACGGCCTCGTCCGAGGCGACCATGGCGAGGAGCGCCACGCGGTCGATCCGCTTCTGCTCGCGCCCGTCAACCACGGAGGACGGGTCGAAGTCGTGGATCTCGCCCGCGAAGCGGACGGTCCAGTCCTCGTTCTGCGGGAAGGTGCGCAGCGGCGAAATCCCCGAGCGGCCTTCCTTCATCGCGGCCCAGGTCGCGGGGGCGGAGGTGCCGAGATTGCTCACGGCGCCGATTCCTGTGACGACGACTCGACGAAGCGTGACGGTTCTCATCGGTGGTGCTGCCTCGATGCTGGGCCGGGGATCTTCGGTGGTCCTCGTCGGGTCGAATCGAATCCGAGGCGGCCGGCGGCGGCACGATCGGCCGCGCCCCGCGTCCGCCTCACGCTCCCTTCAGCGCCCGCTCCACGTAGGAGACCGCGTCCGCCACGGTCGCGAGCTTGGTGGCCGCCTCGTCGGTGATCGAGATCTCGAAGAGATCCTCGAACTCCATCATGAGCTCGGCCTTGTCGAGGCTGTCGCAGATCTTGTCGAACTCGCTGTCGCGGGTGACCTCTTCCTTGGCGATGCCAAGCTGGTCTGCGACGGACTCGATGATCTTCGCCTCGATCTCGGATGCTGACAGGGATTCAGCCATGGAGAACCTCGGCGGCGCAGCGGGGAAGGCGCGTGCGCCGACCCGTCCGCGCCGCTCTCGGGCGTCAGCCCGGCGTGCGGTTGGCCTTGATGAAGTCGATCGCCTGGCCGACGGTGTGGATCTTCTCGGCCTGCTCGTCGGGGATCTTCGTGCCGAACTGCGACTCGAACTCCATGAGCAGCTCGACGATGTCGAGGCTGTCTGCGTTGAGATCGTTCGTGAAGCTCGTCTCACGGGTGATCGTCTCGGGCTCGGCATCGGTGTGCTGGGCCACGATCTCGATGACCTTCTTCTCGATTTCGGCGTCGGTCACTTGCTGACTCCTGAGGTGGATTCGGGGCTCTGCGAGGTCGGATCGGTCGGTCGGATCGGTCGGTCGGATCGACCCGTCGGAACGGTTCCGAAGGGGGGTTCAGGCGGCATCGCGCGCCGCTTGGCAGGGACGCCCCTGCGTGTTCCCGTTCGGGGGGCGGACTATAGCGAAATTGCACACGGCGTGGCGGGGAGCGCGCTCCGAGAACCCCGTCGAAACCGCACCTGCGCGGCCGTGCGGGTGGCCACGCGGACCTCCCTGACGCGCGCGCTCAGCTGGCCATGCCGCCGTCCACCACGATCGTCTGCGCGGTGAGAAATCCCGCTTCGTCGCTCGTGGCGTAGGCGACCGCGGCGGCGATCTCCTCGGGCTTGCCGAAGCGCCTGACGGGGATGTTGGGGAGGACCGCCGTCTTCACGGCGTCGCCGAGCACCTCGGTCATGTCGGTCTCGATGAAGCCCGGGGCCACCACGTTGGCGGTGATCCCCTTCGCGCCCATCTCCTTGGCGACCGTCTTCGTGAAGCCGACGAGCGCAGCCTTCGCGGCGGCGTAGTTCGCCTGGCCAGCGTTCCCCGAGAGGCCCGACACGCTGCCGATGTTGACGATGCGGCCGAACTTGCCGCGCATCATGGGACGGATCGCAGCGCGCACGGCCACGAACACCGAGCGGAGGTTCACGTTCAGGACCTCATCCCACTGCTCGTCCGTCATGCGCAGGAGGAGCGTGTCGCGCGTGATCCCCGCGTTGTTGACGAGGATGTCGAGGCGCCCATGCGCCTCCGCAACCGCATCGACGAGGGCTGCGACCGCGGCGCCATCGGCGAGGTCGCAGGGACGGATCTCGCACGAACCGCCCGCTGCCTTGATGGCCGCGTCGACGGCCGCGAGGCCCTCCGCGCTGCGGGCGACGAGCACCACATGGCGTCCATCGCGCGCGAGACGCTCCGCGATGGAGCGCCCGATGCCTCGGCTTGCTCCCGTGACGATGGCGACGCGCTTCTGCTTCTGCTCTGCTTGAACCATGGTGTTTCCTCTCGCCACGGATCCGAACAGGAGCGCACGGCGTCGCGGGATTCTACAGAAGCGCGGGAGCGCTGCCCGCAACGACACGCGGCGCCCCGTGAAGGGGCGCCGCGTGTGTGTTTGATCGAGTCGAGTCGCTCTGCGCGGATGGCGTCACCGGTTGCCGAAGCCGGGCGCGCGCGGCCGGTCGATCGGAGAGCCCGGCATGCGGCGGCCTGGGAGGCCGCCCGGGGCGCCAGGCTGGCTCACGCCAGGCGACTCCTCTGTGACATTCTGCTCGCTCGTGAAGTCGGTCTGCGGAATCTCGATCACGGCATCGGGCTCGTCTGCCTTCGCGAGTTCGAGGCGCAGGACCTCGTACCACGCTGCGATCCAGTTGTCGCCGCTGAGCTGGTTCATGATGCCCGGCGGCGTGGCCACAGAATCGAACTCCGCGAGATCGTCGACGCTCGCGCCCGCTGAATACACCCAAAGCTGCGGCTGGAAGTCGTCGCCGACATGGAAGACTGCCAGGGCGCAGTCGCCGCCGTCCTGGCGGCCCGTGCGAACATCGATGCGCGTGATCTGCTTGGTCGTGTTCGCGAACACGCCGCGCTCGACCATGTTCTCAAGGAGGAACTGGTCGGGCGCGGAGAGCATCGGCTTCAGCGCCTCGGCGTTGCCGCGCGCGAAGGCGTCGAAGAAGCGGAGCACCGCGACGCGCTGCACATCGGTCGACGGCGCGCGCTCCTCGGGGAGGTTCACGCGCGGATCGATGTCGTACTGCGCCATCAGGTCCTTGATCGGGGTGAGCGGCGGCGGCGGCGGCGGCTCGTACTTCGGAACGGCAACGACCGGAGGCGGCGGAGGCGGCGGGGGCTCGCAGCCCGTCGAGACGGCGAGAACGAACGTCGACGCTGCGAGCGCCGCGGTCAGGGTCAGGCGGGCTGTGTTCCTACGGTGTGTCATGTGGGATGACCTCGCAAGTCTTGTCGATCCGGCGCATCAGGCCCTTGAGCACGCTGCCGGGGGCGAGCTCATGGAATGCGGCCGAGCCGCGGGTGCCGTCGATGTCCATCGCGGCCAACAACGCCGCGCAGCTCTGGCTCCATCGTACAGGGGAGACCAGCTGCTCGACCAGAAGTCGCCGAAGAAGTTCAGGATTCGATCCATCGTGCGGCCTCGCCGTCACGTTCGACCAGACCTCCGCGGCGAGCGGCGACATGGCGACCTTCGCCAAAACATCTCCCATTTTTTCTGCCGCTGGCTGCATGAGCGGGCTGTGGAACGCGCCCGCGACCTGCAGTTTGGTCGCGCGGACGCCGACATCGCCCGAGATGGCGATGGCGCGGTCGCAGGCGTCGATCGAGCCGGAGAGCACGATCTGTCCAGGGGCGTTGAAGTTCGCCGGGACGAGGACGCCGCCCTCCGCGGTCGCGCGGGCGCAGACCTCGTTGGCTTGGGCCTCGTCTGCTCCGATAAGTGCGACCATGCCGCCCTTCGAGGCTTCGGCTGCGTGCTGCATGAGTTGCCCGCGGCGCATGACGAGGCGGAGGCCGTCCTCGAAGCTGAACGCGCCTGCAAGATGGAGCGCCGTGTACTCGCCGAGCGAGAGCCCGGCGATGGCGCGGACCGCGCGCGCGCGCAGTTCGTCGGGAAGCGCGTGGTGGCACGCGACCGCTGCGGTGAAGAGCGCGGGCTGCGAGAGGTCGGTGCGGTTGAGCGTCTCCTGTGGACCGTTGAAGGCGATGTCCGAGAGCGAGCGGCCGTCGGGGCCTCCCTTGGAGACATCGGCGAAGATGCGGTCCGCCTCGTCGAAGACCGCGCGGGCCTTCGGGCTTGCCTCGCACCACGCCTTCGCCATGCCGACGGCCTGTGCGCCTTGTCCTGGGCAGAGAAGAACGATGTTGCTCATGTCAGATGCTCAAGAATTCCGCGCCGAAGGTGCCCATCAGGTGTTCCACACCGAGGAAGCCCCATCAGGTGTTCCACACCGAGGAAGCCCCATCAGGTGTTCCACACCGAGGAAGCCCCATCAGGTGTTCCACACCGAGGAAGCCCACGTCAGGCCTCCGCCAAAGGCCACCATCATGAAGGGCTTCCCCTTCGTGATCTTTCCCGCACGCCAGAGTTCGTCGAGACACAGCGGCACGCTGCCTGCGCTCGAGTTTCCGTATCGGTCGATGTTCACGTAGATCTTCGACGGATCGATGTTCAGCTTCTCGCGCGCGGCGTCGATGATGCGCACGTTCGACTGGTGGCAGATCACCTGGCTGACGTCGTCGGGCGTGAGACCCGTCTTCGCGAAGGCGTCCTCCATGACTTCCTTGAACTTCGTCACCGCGAAGCGGAAGACCTCCTTGCCGTTCATGCGCAGGTAGCCGAGCCTGATCGGGTTGTCGGCGTCCGCCTCGGGCACGTCGCGCTCCGAGCGCGGGATGTAGAGGGCGTGCGAGCCAGAGCCGTCCGCGCCCATGTGCTGGTAGATGCAGCCCTTCGAGGAGTCGGGATCCGCCTGGATGATGGCGCATCCCGCCGCGTCACCGAACAGGATCGACACCGAGCGGTCGGTGTAGTCGAGGATCGAGCTCATCGCCTCCGCACCGATGACGGCGGCGGTCCGGACGCGACCTGCGCGGACCATGCCCTCCGCCATGTTGAGGCCGTAGACGAAGCCGCTGCACGCGGCGACGAGGTCGAACGCGGCCGCCTTCGTCGCGCCGACGGCTGAGGCGATGCGGCACGCCACCGACGGACAGGTCATGTCCATCGTCACGGTGGCCACGATCACGAGGTCGATCTCGTCGGCGTCGATGCCTGCGCCTTCAATCGCCCGCTCGAGCGAGCGCTGCGCAAGCGTCGAGCACCCTTCGGTGCGGAGGTCGAGGATGCGCCGCTCCCTGATTCCCGTGCGCTGCGTGATCCACTCGTCGCTCGTGTCCATCATGCGGGCGAAGTCGGCGTTGGTGAGACGCCGCTCGGGCACGGCGGAGCCCGTGCCGACGATGCGCACGCCGCAGGCGCCGCTGGGAAGCTGTCCCATCATGCGGGGAATCCCCTCATTGCGCGGGCTCTTGGATCGTCTCGAGCCGTGCGTTGATGATGTCGTTCATGCCGCTGAGGACGAACTGCCGGGAGCGAAGGATGGCGTTCATCATCGTGCGCGCCACGCTCGAGCCGTGCGAGATGAGGCAGGTGCCGTTCACGCCGAGCAGCGGGGCGCCGCCGTACTCGTGGTAGTCGTGCTTCGCGTAGATCGCCTTGACGACCGGCTCGAGCCGCACGGCGAGCTCCGGGTCGGTCTCCAGCACCTGTTGCGCGATCGCCTGGAAGAGGCCCTTCGAGAGGCCTTCCGCGAGCTTGAGCATGACGTTGCCGACGACGCCGTCGGTGATGACGACGTCGGCGTCGCCGTCGAAGACGCCGCGGCCCTCGACATAGCCGATGAAGTTGAGGTTCTCAGCGCCGCGAAGGAGGTCGCGCGCGACCTTCATCTCGCTCGTTCCCTTCTGCTCCTCGCCGCCCACGTTCATGAGCGCGACGCGGGGGTTCTTGATGCCGAGGATGCCGCGCGCGTACGCGTCGCCCATGACGCCGTACTGCGCGAGATGCACGGGCTTCGGCTCGATGTTGGCGCCGACGTCGATGAGGACGATCGGTCCCGCGAAGGTCGGCACGGTGACGGCGATGCCCGGGCGGATCACGTTCGGCAGGCGCCGCATGTACATCTGGCTCGCCGTGACGCACGCTCCCGTGTTGCCAGCGCTGATCCACGCGTCGCAGCGGTTCGGGTGCTTCGGCCCCGCGTACTCGGCCGCGCGCGAGATCGAGCTGTCGCGCTTCGAGCGGACCGCCTCCACGGGCGGGTCGTCCATCTCGATCACCTCGCTGCAGTGGACGACCTCGAGCCTCGCGCCGGGACCATCCTTCGAGAGGCCGCGGTCCTTGATGGCCTCCTCGATGATGTCGCCCTTGCCGAAGAGGACAAGCGTGTCCTCCGCGGGGACCTTGCCGAGCGCGGCGAAGCAGCCCTTGAGGATCTCGTCGGGCGCGTTGTCGCCACCCATGACATCGATGCCGATTCGCATTGCGTGTGGCTTCCTGAAGACGGAGGCGGGAAGGTTCCGAGCGGCGGTTGCCTGAACAGAGGGTTCACAGTCTACGGGATTCCTCCGCGATCGTGCCGACAATCACCGCTGGCTGCGACGCGATGGCGCCACCTCCTCGAACGGCGGATCCGACCACGAACGGCGGATCCGACCACGAACGGCGGATCCGACCACGAACGGCGGATCCGGCCACGAACGGCGGATCCGGTCATGACAGCGGCGCGCCGAGTGGCGCGCCGCGGGTCGAGTGAGTCGATTGTTCGCGGAGCGGGGCGCGAGCGCGCGCCACCTCCGAGGGGAATCAGGTGTTCGTGTCCTTGTTGACCTTGATCTGCAGGCCGGGCCGCACATAGCCGCAGCTCGAGCAGGCGGTGTGCGAACGCTTCGCTGCGCCGCAGTTCGGGCAGAGCGTGGTGTGGGTGGCCTTGATCGCCTGATGGGCGCGGCGGCGACGGGTACGGCCGGGGGAGCAGCGGAACGGAGGAACCATGGTCGATCTCGTGTGGAACGGGCCGCGCACGCGCGTCGGCAAGGTGCGGAGAGAAGAGACAGTCTAGGGAATGCGCGGAGTGTGTCAAGGTTGCGGGCAGAGCCGTCAGGCGCACAACGCGCCGAGTTCGCGGGAAAGGGCCAGATAACCGAATGTGCCGCGCATCGCTCCCTCGCGCCCGACCGAGTGAGGCTCTGCGCCGCGGCTGCGTGGATACGCTGCGCACAATGCCCACCCGCCAAGCCTTGCCGTCGACTTCCCGCCCCGCAGCAGCGTTCGACGCGGAACTCTTCACGGACGGCGCATGCTCGGGAAACCCGGGGCCAGGAGGCTGGGGCTTCATTCTTCGGGTCGACGGCGTGGAGCGCGAGGGTTCGGGCGGCGAGGCCCGCACCACCAACAACCGCATGGAACTCCTCGGCGCAATCGAGGGGCTGAAGCTTCTGGAGCGGCCCTGCCGCGTACGGCTCGTGAGTGACTCGCAGTATCTCGTGAAGGGGCTGAACGAGTGGCTCGAAGGGTGGAAGAAGCGTGGCTGGCGCCGCAAGGAGGGCCCCGTCCTCAATGTCGAGCTCTGGCAGGAACTCGACCGTCTGCGTCTCCTCCACGCCATCCATGCGGAATGGGTGCGTGGGCATGTGGGGCACGCGGAGAACGAGCGCTGCGACAAGCTCGCGGTTGCGGTTATTGACCAATTCCGCTGAGCCGCGCGATTCGGCGCGTTCGGTGGCGCGGAAGCGTGTTGCATGCATCGCACGGCTCGGATACGCTTGTCGATCCCACTTCAAGAGTCACCGATGCCCACGATCAACCAGCTCGTCCGTAAGCCCCGCGTCGTCCAGGCCGCCAAGTCGAAGGTCAAGGACCTTGCTGCATGCCCCCAGCGTCGCGGCGTGTGCCTGCAGGTCCGCACCGTCACTCCGAAGAAGCCGAACTCCGCGCTTCGCAAGGTCTGCCGCGTGCGTCTCACGAACGGCAAGGAAGTCACGGCCTACATCGGCGGCGAAGGCCACAACCTGCAGGAGCACTCGATCGTGCTCGTGCGCGGCGGCCGTGTGCGCGATCTTCCCGGCGTGCGCTACCACGTGGTTCGCGGCGCGCTCGACTGCCTCGGCGTCGATGGCCGCAAGAAGGGTCGCTCGCAGTACGGCGTCAAGAAGAAGGCCGCTGCAGCCGCCAAGAAGAAGTGACCTGAAACGAACGACATAGCCCGGAAGTGGCTCTCGAAGGCGCTGCCTTCGGAAGAGCCGGGCGACTGAGTAATCGCGGATTCGAACCTTCGGGAATGTCCATCTCCCGTCCGCGGTGAAGAGAGGTCGAGAGCCAGCCGGCCCGAGACCAGCAGCCACAGGAGTGTTCACATGGCCCGTCATTTCAAGCGTCCCGACGATGTGTGGCTGAAGCCCGATCCCCGCTTCCAGGACAAGATCCTGTCGAAGTTCATCAACTGCGTGATGATCGGCGGCGAGAAGGCGACCGCGCAGCGCGTGGTCTACGGTGCGCTCGACGCGATCCAGTCGCGCCTCGACAAGGAGCGCAGCGGCGCCGACAAGGAGAAGGCCGAGGCGATGCCGCGCTCTGCGATCGAGCTTTTCCACCTCGCCCTTGAGAACGTGCGCCCCGCGGTCGAAGTGCGCTCGAAGCGCGTCGGCGGCGCCAACTACCAGGTGCCGATGCAGCTGAACCGTCGCCGACAGCAGTCGCTCTCGTTCCGCTGGCTCATCGACGCCGCGCGCGATGAGAAGGGGAAGCCCATGCACCTCCGCCTCGCGAAGGAGCTTTGGGACGCCGCCCGCAACGAGGGCAAGGCCGTGACGACGAAGGAAAATACGCACCGCATGGCGGATGCGAACAAGGCCTTCGCGCACTTTGCATGGTGACCTGAGGTCGCGGCGTGTTTGAGCGGTCGCCGTGATTTGAGCGGTCGCGGCTGCGGCGGCGCCCTTTGGTGCTTGTTTGAGCGGTCGCGGCTGCGGCGGCGCCCTTTGGTGCTTGTTTGAGCGGTCGCCGCTGCGGCGGCGCCCTTTGGTGCTTGTTTGAGCGGTCGCGGCTGCGGCGGCGCCCTTTGGTGCTTGTTTGAGCGGTCGCGGCTGCGGCGGCGCCCTTTGGCGGGGCCGAAACCATGAGTGCCCGTCAGACGGAGTCCGGGCGAAGCCTGGACGCAGTCTGCGGAACGGGTGGTGTCAGCCGTCGACTCCGACGATCGTCGTTCCGCGGACTTCGTCTGCGCAACGAGTGGTGTCAGCCACCGACCCCGCTTCGTGCGGCGCGTTACCCTTTCGCGCATGTACGGGCTCATCAACAAGGCCGTCGAGGGGCTCGCCCGGAGTCGGTTCGGTGCGGAGACCTGGCATCGCATCCGCGTGCGCGCGGGGCTGAAGGACGAACCGTTCGTCTCGATGGAGCAATACGGTGACGACGTGACCTACAGCCTTGTCGCCGCGGCAAGTGCCGAGCTCGGCGTGCCGGCCGAGGCGATCCTCGAGGAGTTGGGGCTGTACTGGGTGCGCTACACGGCGGAGGGTGGCTATGGCGACCTCCTGAAGACCGCAGGCCGCACGCTGCCCGAGTTCCTCTTGAACCTCGACCAGATGCACACGCGCGTGCAGCTGTCGTTCCCAAACCTGCGGCCGCCGAGCTTCGCGGTGCGAAACGCCACCGCCGACAGCCTGGAACTGCACTACCACTCCGAGCGTGCGGGCCTCGCGCCGCTTGTCGTCGGACTCCTGAAGGGGCTCGGTGAACGGTTCGGACTCGTCCTCGAGATCACAGTCCGGCGTGTCGAGGGCGCGCACTCCTACGACGCGTTCGACGTGCGTTGGAGAGAGGTGGCGGCGTGAGCGCTGGGCCGGCGCACGCGCTCGGGGGAGGCGGCGAGGTGCTGCGGGCGTTGTTTCCGTTCTTCATGGAGGCTGATGCCGATGGGCGATTGGTCGCGGTCGGTGCGCGTTGGAGTTCGCTTGCTCCCGAGGTCGCGATCGGTGCGCAGCTCCTCGAGGTGATCGCCGTCGAGCGCCCCGCGGCCGTGACGACGCTCGACGAGATCCGCGCGCGGCAGGGCGATGTCTTCCTTGTGGCGCTGCGGTCGCGCGGCGACTTCAGGCTGCGTGGACAGTTCGTCTCGCACGATGGCGTGGAGGGGGAGCGACTGCTCTTCGTCGGCAGCCCATGGATGACGCGCGTTGACGACCTCGCGCGGTTCGGGCTGTCGCTTGCGGACTTTCCGCCGCACGACTCGCGCGGGGACTTCCTGATCCTGCTCCAGTCGCAGGAGTCGACGCTCGCGGACATGCATCTCCTGACTCAGCGGCTGCGCGCGACGGCGGAGGCGCTCGAGGTGCGCAACAACGAGATGGCGCGCGAGCTCGATCTCCGCGCCAAGCTTGAGTCGGAGCTGCGGCAGAGCCAGAAGATGGAGGCCGTGGGCCGGCTCGCGGGCGGCGTCGCGCACGACTTCAACAACATCCTCATGGCGATCCAGGGATACGCGACGCTCTCGTTGTCGCGGCTTGAAGCGGGCGACCCCGTCCGCGCGTGGATGGAGGAGATCCGCAAGGCAGCGGATCGCGCCGCGTCGCTCACGCGCCAACTCCTCGCGTTCAGTCGGAGGCAGGTGCTCCGCCCGATGGCGCTCGACCTCGTGCGCGAGGTGCGCGATCTCGAGACGCTGCTTCGTCCGCTGATCGGCGAGCGGGTCGAGGTGCGCGTCGTCGAGACGGGCCCGATCGGCGCGGTGTGGGCCGATGCGACGGCGATCCAGCAGATCATCATGAACCTGTGCCTCAACGCCCGCGACGCGATGCCGCTCGGTGGGGTGCTCGAGGTGCGCATCGGACCGGCCGCGGCGGGGGGCGCTGAGACCGGCCGCTTCGCCGAGATCTCCGTGCGCGACACGGGCACGGGCATGGATGAGGCGACGAAGGCGAGGATCTTCGAGCCGTTCTTCACCACCAAGGCTGTGGGCAAGGGAAGTGGGCTCGGGCTCGCGACCGTCTACGGGCTGGTGCAGCAGTGCGGTGGAGCGATCGAGGTCGAGTCGGAGTTTGGCCGCGGATCGACCTTCCGCGTTCGGCTGCCGCTCTCGGATGGAGCGGTGGTCGCCCCACCGCCCGTTGCAGAGGCGGGCGCCATGGGTGGCCGCGGCGAACGCATTCTGCTCGTCGAGGACGAACCCCTCGTTCGGAGGCTTCTCGAGCAGCTCCTCGTGCGCGCGGGGTACGAAGTGACCGCTGCGCCCGATCCTGCCGAGGCGCTTGCGCGCGCGCAGCGGCCGCAGCCGATCGACCTCGTTGTCACCGATGTCGTCATGGCGCACATGACAGGCCCCGAGCTCATGGAGCGCATCAGGGCGCTGCGAGGCCCGATCGCCACGGTGTTCATGTCGGGGCACACCGACGACGAGAGCGTGACGAGTGGACGGCTGTCGCGGGAGCAGAGGTTTCTGCCGAAGCCGTTCGCGCCGACTGCGCTCCTTTCTCTTGTGCGCGAGCTCCTCGATTCGACGCGAGAGCCGCGATAGACGATCCGAGAAATCGTTCCTGCAGAACTGCGGTGAATCGAGGAGCGGCGCGATTGGCGTGCTATGTTCGCGCCGTGGCGTCGGGTGAAGGAGGAAACATGGCTGTTCGGAAGAGAGAGAGAGGTCGCGAAGGCGCTGCCGTTCGCGGTGTTGTCGCGAGTGGCGTCGGCGATGGCGTCCGAGGATGCGTCCAGAGATATGTCCGCGGGCTCGGTGACGCCGCCCGCGGCGCAGGTCGGTTGGCATCGCTGCGGCTGCTCGCGCTGCTTGCGGCGTTGTGTCTCGTTCCACAGGCGCCGCTCGCACACGGTGCGGAGGCGGCGGCGGGCGATGCGTCGCGGATGCGGCTCGGGCAGCGGCTCGTCGACGCGGCGGGCGAGTCCATCGCTGCGTTTGCGGCCGCGGGCCTGCGCATGGGCGACCCCGATGGCGGCGCGGTGCTGTCACCCACCTTCGCCATCGACCCTGCGCTCGAGGAGGCGCTCGATCGCGGAACGGCGCTCGAACTGCTGCTCGCGGAACTCCCTCGGCCCGATCGCATGCTCTGGCGCGCGCTGTCGGAGCCGCTTGCCGCGCGGCCTTCGGGAACGGAGGCGCCAGCCGCTGTCGGCGCCGCGGGCTTCCACCCAAGCGCCGAGTCCGACCTCGAGCGCGTGGCGCGGTTGCTCGTGGTCGAGGCGCTGCTTGCGAGGGTCGGCGGCGACACGCGTCTCCCAGCGGATGCAGTGCGCGACATGCTTGCAGCGCTCCCGCGGCCCGCGATGCATCCCGGCGCCGATGGCGGGTTGCTCGGCCGCGTGCGCACACTCGAGCGTGGTGGAGGTTCGAGCGCTGCTGCACGCACCGCCGCGCAGCGGCTCGCGGCCGACTTCGAGAGCGCCATGCGCCAGATCGAGCCGTGGAGGGAGCGGCATGAGGCTGTCGTCGATCGCATCGCGTCGCTCGCCGATGGGGAGGATGGACGCGCCTTGGCCGCGGTCACGCTCCGCGTCATGGCAGCGCAGTCGGGCTGGCCGCCGCCGCCGCCGCGCACGCCAAGCGGCCGCATCTCGACCGCCGCACGCCAGGCCGATCCCGTCGCACGCAGCATCCGACAGTCCGTCCGCGACGGTTGCGGTGGACACGCGCTCGCGGAGGCCCTGGTCGCGCTCAGGCCGCTGCGGGTCGCGCGCGTCGACTCCATGGTGGTCGGCCCGGACGGAAGGCTGCGCGTCGGTCGCAGCGAGGCGCTGCTTTCGGAGGAGTCGATCGACGACTGGCGCCGCGCAGCGGGGCTCGTGCGCACGGCGGTCGGTTGGACAGGCATGCCCGAGCGGCCACGGCCGAGGGCGCCTCGCATTCGAGACGCACCGCTGGGATTCAAGCCGTTGTAGATCTTGCCCGACAGGGCTCCGCGCTACCCTCACCGCCATGTCGGTCGACAAAGCGCGGTTCCAGCGCCAGATGCAGCTCCCTCGGTTTGGCGCCGTGGGGCAGGCTCGGATTGCGCGCGCCCGCGTACTTGTCGCCGGGTGCGGCGCGCTCGGCACCGTGGTCGCCGAGCAGCTTGCGCGGGCAGGTGTCGGCACGCTCGTCATCGTCGATCGCGATCTCGTCGAGTGGTCGAACCTGCAACGGCAGACGCTCTTCACCGAGGCCGATGCGCGCCGCGGGGAGCCAAAGGCGGAGGCCGCGAAGGCGCGGCTTGCGCAGGTCCATGGCGGCACCGTCGTGCGTGCGTTCGTCGACGACCTGCAGGGAGCGAATGCGCTGCGATACGCATCGGAGGTCGATCTCATCGTCGATTGCCTCGACAACTTCGAGACGCGCTTCGTGCTGAACGAGTGCGCCGTGAAGCTCGGGCTGCCGCTTGTCTACGGAGGCGCGGTCGGGCTCCGCGGCATGGCGGCCGCGCTGCTGCCGCGGACAGGCGCGGAGCGCGACGAGTCGCATGCCGACGGGCGGGAGCGGGTCGTGCGCTGGAGCGCGTCGCGCTCGACGCCGTGCCTGCGTTGTCTCGTGCCGGAGCCGCCTGCCGCGGGAGAGCTCGAGACCTGCGAGACGGCGGGTGTGCTCGCCGCCGCGTGTGGAATCGTCGGTTCGCTCGAGGCGGCGTTCTCGCTCAGGCTTCTGGCGGAGGCGCCCTGCGACGTGCCCCCGATGCTGGTGCGCTTTGATCTCGGCGCGATGCGGTTCGACGCTTCTTCGCTCGCATCGGCGATCGATGACGCGTGCGCGTGCTGCGCAGGGCTGCGCTTCACGCAGCTCGACGCAGCGACATCGCGGCGCGCACGCGTTCTCTGCGGCCGAAACGCGGTCGAGCTTGTGCTCGACGGCGTGCTCGACGCCGCGGATCTCGACCGGCTCGCGCACAGGATGGGCTCGCTCTGCGACGACTCGGGCGAGGTCGTGCGCGGGTCGCACGGCGGTACAGCGTCGTTGAGGGCGCGTCTTGTGTTCGGAGAGGACGCGGCGGCTTCCGTCACCGTGCTCGCGGGCGAGACTGCGACGCTGGCGATCGTCGAGGGGACCTCGGACCCGGAGCGGGCGCGTGCGATCGTCGCGCGTTCGCTGGGGATGTAGATTCCGTCGTGGACACGCGCGGGCGGATGGACGCCCGGCGATCCCTCGGAAAGAACCTAGCCTCTTCGCCCTTCCCTCCCTCTTCCCGCTTGGAGGTTCACGGGCGAACGCTACACTTCGAAAGGCGGCGTCGCAGTGCGCCGAGGGGTACCGCGCCGTCCGATCGGGCGCGGGCAAGGAGATCGCCATGGCCATGACCTTCGCCGAGCTTGTGGGACGGATCGCCGAGATCGGCGTCGACTTCCGAGCCTCCCGCGACCACAACGAGGTCGTGGTCGCCGTGCCGACCCAGCACTACATCGACCCCCACGACGGCGAGCGGAGCATGCTCCTCCATGTGATGCTGCAGGAGGAGGGGCGCATGCTCAGAATCTGCGTTCCCGAGGTCTACGCGGTCGGCGAGTTCGCGCACAAGGGGGCCATGTGCGAGGCCATGCTCGCCGCGAACTGGCGCGTGCGCGTGGCGAGCTATGTGCTCGACGAGTCCGATGGCGAAGTGCGCGTCGTCTGCGATGTGCCGCTTGAGGATGGCGTCGTCTCGAGCGCACAGATGTCGCGCATGCTTACCCTCGTCGCGTGGACGGTCGATCAGTTCGACCCCGTGATCCGCAAGGCGGGCACCGATGGCGCCGTCGACTTCCGCGCGATCGACGAGCGGGTCCGCGAGGAGACGCCCGAGCCGCGACGACGCAAGAGCAGGTCGCGCCGCGAGCGCCGCGAGCTCGCGGATCTCATCAAGGCGGCGGGCGGCGTCGAGGGACTGCGGAAGCTGCTCGAGGAGCACGGGCTCTAGGTTCTGTCTGACGGATCCCCGGACGTCGAATCGCGCGGCATCCCGGCTGGCGGCGTCGGCTTCGAC
>QLAH01000349.1_pt1 | contig 28695 bp, 24 predicted proteins | sample 4693081 | NCBI WGS metagenome assembly QLAH01 (sample SAMN09425401, study PRJNA476045) | Lake water metagenome, whole genome shotgun sequencing project. | reverse complement strand
TGGAGTTGGATTTACCGTCAATGTAAATGATGTAGTGCCAAAAATGGTGGCATCGGAATTGTCTTCAACTCGAACATATATTATTTGATTCGTACCATTAAACGCATTAGCCGGATTTATCGGTAATGATCCAACATCAGCATCCGCTTGACTTAAATGATACGTTACCGTATAAAGAGCAGGGTCTAATCCGTTTAATGCAGCATTGTCTGCTAGGGTTAAATCAAAAATGGCAAAACCATCATTATCGGGTCCGTCACAAGCAACCAATGGAAAAGGTTGAGGGTCTAACGAACAATCATTATTTATAACATTAAAAGTTCTTAAATAATTACAACCTGTAATTAAATCTTGAATACCTACATATATGATCTGACCAACACTAAAAAATGAAGTCGGATTAGTTATTGGATTTGAAAAGTTTTGTGCATCAGTTTGAGTTAAAAAATAATCAATCTGAAAATCAGCTGGATTCAAAGTTCCCAATATAACAGGAGTATTTTGAGTCAAATCAAACTCAAAATTACAAGAAGTAATATCTTGTGCAGAATTTAGACTATTAGATGAAGGATTGACAAAAATTGGTACATTTTGAATTGCTTGAGTAATCAATCCACATTGATTATATGTAACTACAGCAGTGTAAGTTGTATCTTGGGTTGGACACACTTGAATATTTGTACTAGTAGAAAAGGGAACTCCGTTTTCTAGCCACTGAAATGTAGTATTTGAAGGGCCATTTGGTGTGAAACGCCAAGACTCATTAAATGCTGACCAATTGCCTGTATTTCTGCCGGGAGCAGCTATTGATTGTGCACCTGATGCCCCTATCAAACCTATAACACCAGAACCATTCCATGCTGTTCCTGGTACTCTTCTAAGCACATGAATCTCTATAATATTAGATACTTCATAAAGAATAATTTGTGATGTCTGAAGACCAGTCTGAGATACTGGAGAAGCCCATTGAGCCATATTATAAAAATTTACAATCAACTTTCTGCATGGAAAAGAACCTTCTAATCTATAACTAACTGCTCTGTTAGCAGGAGAGGGTGGAACATTAAAATCAGTATCTTGAAAAACTCCAAAAATGGATTGAAATTGATTTGTAATAGCATTAATGGGAACGTCAGTATCAGGCCAATCACAAAAACCTCCCGGTGTTACAGGTCTGAATGTAATTAAACCATTGGTTCCTGCATTACAAGAATTATAAACTTGTCCATAAAAACAAAAACTAAATGGCAAATTAATCAAAGGAGACCAAAAATCATCGGTGTTTCCTCCTTGGATAGGTACATCTGTGTAATTAGGTCCAAAAAAAGGTTGAGGACAATAATCAATCTGAGTTACACTGTAAGAGGTTGTTGAGCCTAAATTTGGAAAAGTAGCAGATAAATCTTGACATTGACCCGGTTCACATAAAGTCGGTATGAATGGACTTAATGTTACACTATCACCAGCAATAACTGTTGCACAACCATTTGCGTTTACGGTAACGGTTACAGAAGATGTTAAAGGATTTGAACAGCCCGGTGGTGTTATTGTAATTGTGTTTAAGGTATAAACAGTTGTAGCGTTTAGTATAGGTGTAGTAAATGATGCTGTACCGCTACCATTTAGTGTAACCGAATATAATGTTCCATTTTGATTAGAAAACGAAACCAATCCATTAGGTGTACCGGTTATCGTTAAAACAGCCGACGTACCTGGACATATTGTTTGATTTGAGGCAATTGTTGCTGTTGCATTGATGGTAATAATAGTTATTACTCCTGTTGTTGGTAAACTTGAACATCCCGTAATAGCATTTGTTATGACCACCGTATAGTCACCAGCAACACCTGAATAAAAAGAAGGAACATTCCCAGGATCTGGAACACCGGCCGGTACTGTCCATACATAATTATAAGGAGCTGAAACAATTCCGGGTGTTGCCACAATATTTGCGGTAGTCCCATCACATATCGTTTCACTATTTACCGTTACGGTTGGTATTGGATTGACAACATAATTTACTGATGCAGGTAAACTAGAGCAATTTGTTGCAGTATTTGTTATAGTTACTGTATAAGTTCCTGCAACGGTGGTTGTAAATGTTGTAACATTACCCGGATTCGTTGCTCCGGATGGAACGGTCCATGCATAGGAAAATGTTCCGGATTGTTGTGGTGTGGCTGTAATTGTTCCGGGAGTTCCAAAACATGTTGGTGGTGCAGCAACACTTACGACAGGAATTTGATTAACAGTGACTGTTACTGATTTATTCAAATTACAAACCGAAATCTCTTCAAAGCTTAAATCATCTATGGCAAAATCGTTGCCTGATGCAATTGTTGTTCGGTTATAAATACAAATTTCTGCTGTTGTGGCAGCTCCAGCATTCCATCCATACGATCGCAATAACCAACTACAAGTTGCTGCAGGTGCAGTTCCAATACCAATTGAAACTCCATTTACTATCACTTCTAAGTTGGCAACGTTACCGGCTGCTACAGACTGAACCCAATAACTGAATGTGTAAGATTGACCGGGAGTTACCGGTATTGTTTGACACCATACACGATCATTTCCACCATTAACAACTGAACCATCGGCTACTAACATATTCCCTGTTCCGGTTGTGTGATCTGTACAATTTGAAAATCCGGCAAACCATCCTTGAGCGTTAGGCACAACTGCATATGCACCTTGCACGCCGAAGGGACTAACAGGGTCTAAATATTGATAATCAGTAGTAAATCCAACGGCTCCAAGACTAAAATTACCATTATATAATAAATTTCTTGGTGTAGTAACTAATGAATTTACGGTATAAGTTGTGGTAACTGTAGGTGATACCGTTATAGAATTACCATTAGGATTCGTAAGGGTTGGATCAACAGGGTTAGCTGTCCAAGTATAATTTCCTCCACCGGCAGCAGTCAATGTTATTGGATTACCTAAACATACTGAAGAGTTAGAAGGAACAGTAATGTCATTGGGTTGAGAAATAATTACACCTGCTGTGGTTGCTGTGGTTGATGAACTATCTGTAACTGAAACCGTATAAACTCCCGGTGGCAAATTGGTAAACACACCTGAAGTATTTGTGTCATTCACTGCACCGGAAATTGAAAAACTTGTATAAGGAGGATTTCCACCATTACCATAAATCACAATAGCACCATCATTAGCCCCAAAACAAGATACATTGATAACTGAATGATTTGCTGTTAAAGCTAAAACTGCTCTCAAAGAGATTTCATCAATAGCAAAATCATTTCCAACTGCACTTTGATTGATGTTATATAATTCTAATCTTCTGAATTGATTTCCCGTTCCGGTAACGGTAAACTCATGACTCACTTCTTGCCAACCATTAGACGGTGCAGTTACATTATAGGTTCCAGTAAACAGATTGGTACCGCCTTGCATCACTCTAAAACCGATTTGTGGCTGTGGATTGGTTGGATTGACAGAACGAACAAAATATTTAAATCGATACGTTTGTCCTCCTTGCAACAATACATCACCATTTGTTTTCCAAAAGTTTTCAGATTGACCGGAAGCTCCATCACATACCATCATCAAACCTGAACCGGTTGTGTAGTCCCCAGAATTGACAAAATTATTGGTATTCAATAAAAAAGGATTGTTTATAATCGCATACTGTCTTGGAGTACTGTTCGCCTGGCCTCCGCCCGGATTAAAGAAATTGTAATCTGATTGAAACCCAATACCGTTTCCTGATTCAAAACCTCCATTTTGGATTAAGTTTTGACCATAAAACAAGCTGACAATCAAGCAACTAAAAAACGTAAAAAGTATTCTTTTATTCATACCAAAAATTTTGAGGTTGGAAATTTACATAATTTTAACTAATTATTATCTTAAAATTTCCAATTTTTAGCTTTCTGTTAATTCCATTTAAAAAGTAGCTAATTTTAATTATCTTTGCACACTTTATTTACAGAACTATTTAAACCAAAATAATGAATAACGACGATACTTTATCAGACAATATTGGTGACAATCACATTGGTACTTCCATTGAAAATCCGATGCGAAAAGATGCCTTTGATTTAACTGATGAACAAAAAATTGAGTTGATAAAAAAAGATGTTTCAAACATTTTGACAACATTAGGGATGGATTTGACGGACGACAGCATGAAAGGTACTCCCAATCGTGTGGCGAAAATGTTTGTGAAAGAAATTTTTGGAGGTTTAAATCCTTCTAAAAAACCAAGTTCTTCAACCTTTGAAAATGGTTATAAATACGGGGAAATGCTCGTAGAAAAAAATATTACCCTCTACTCTACTTGCGAACATCATCTTTTACCAATTGTTGGTAGAGCTCATGTAGCCTACATATCTAGTGGTAAAGTAATTGGTTTATCAAAAATGAATCGCATTGTTGATTATTATGCTAAACGTCCACAAGTGCAAGAACGTCTGACAATGCAAATTGTAAAAGAATTGCAAAAAGCGTTGAATACAGAAGACGTAGCTTGTGTGATTGATGCCAAACATCTTTGTGTAAATTCAAGAGGAATTCGCGATATTGAAAGCAGTACGGTGACCTCAGAATTTGGTGGAAAATTCAAAGACGAAAAAGTTAGAAGAGAGTTTTTGGATTATATCAAATTGGATACGAAGTTTTAGGGAGATGGAAGTTGGGAGATGGAAGATGGGAGCTATTAGAGGGGTGTTTTAGATTTTATACCGAAAAAAAAATGAAATTATACGAAAATCAAACATTAAGAATATACAATTCACTTTCGGGTGAGAAAGAAATTTTTTCCCCAATTCATGACGGAAATGTTGGCATGTATGTATGTGGCCCAACCGTTTACAGTAATGTGCATTTAGGAAACGTACGAACCTTCATGAGTTTTGATGTAATTTTTCGTTACTTTCTTCATTTAGGATATAAAGTTCGCTATGTGCGAAACATTACCGATGCTGGTCACCTTGAAAATGATGCTGAAGTGGGTGAAGATCGTATTGCAAAAAAAGCCCGACTGGAACAATTAGAGCCTATGGAAATTGTGCAACGTTACACCGTCGACTTCCACACTATTTTGCATAAATTGAATTTTTTACCGCCAAGTATCGAACCTACGGCAACCGGACACATTATTGAACAACAGGAAATTATTCAAAAAATCATTAATAATGGCTTCGCCTATGAATCAAATGGTTCTGTTTATTTTGATGTGGTCAAATTCAATGAAACCAATCATTACGGTAAATTAAGTGGCCGTAATATTGAAGATATGATTGCCAATACACGTGATTTAGACGGTGTTTCAGATAAAAAAAATCCGCAAGATTTTGCTCTGTGGAAAAAAGCTGAACCGCAACACATTATGCGTTGGCCTTCTCCTTGGGGAGTTGGTTTCCCGGGTTGGCATTTGGAATGTACCGCCATGAGCACGAAATATTTAGGTGAAACATTTGATATTCACGGTGGAGGAATGGATTTGAAATTCCCACATCATGAGTGTGAAATTGCTCAAAATGAAGCGTGTACCGGTCACAGTCCGGTAAAGTTTTGGATGCATGCCAATATGTTGATTTTAAACGGTAAAAAAATGGCTAAATCTACCGGAAATTACATTTTACCCAACGAAATTTTTACCGGTGAAAATACGATTCTGTCAAAAGCCTTTTCACCAAATGTAACCCGCTTTTTCATGCTTCAAGCCCATTACCGCAGTGTATTGGATTTTTCAAACGACGCTATTTTAGCTTCTGAAAAAGGATTTAATCGTTTAATGGAAGGAATGGAATTAGTAGATAAATTGATTCCATCAGCTGTCTCAACTTTGTCTGTTTCTGAATGGAAAAAAAGTTGTTATGAGGCCATGAATGACGACTTTAATACACCTATTCTAATAGCACAGTTATTCGAAGGTATTCGATATGTGAATCTAGTAAATGACGGTAAAGAAACAATCACCGCTGCTGACCTTGCCGAACTGAAAACAACTTTGAAAAGTTTTATTCACGATGTGTTAGGAATCAGTAATGAACAAGAAGAAAGTCAGCATACAGATAAATTAGAAGGTGTTGTCAATTTAATGATTCAAATGCGAAATGAAGCCAGAGCCAACAAAAACTTTGCTTTGTCAGACCAAATTCGCGATCAATTGTTAGCCTTGGGAATTCAATTGAAAGACGGAAAAGAAGGCACAACTTTTAGCGTAAATTAAGGTATAACCCATTTTGAAAAAGTAACTTTTGATTTACTTCTTACAACTATTTTTTATGCTAAAAAAAATAATTCAATTTCCTTTTATTTTATTAATTCGGCTTTACCAAGTTGTCATTTCACCACTTACGCCGGCCACTTGTAGATTTGAACCAACATGCTCACACTATTCGGCAGAAGCCATTCAAAAGCATGGTGTTTTTAAAGGAATTTTACTTTCTATAAAACGCATTTCAAAATGTCATCCGTGGGGAAAAAGTGGTTACGACCCTGTTCCTTAAGTAATTTTATGAATATATTAAAACCAAAGCGTTGTAATTTGACATAAATTCGTTTACTTTTACCACAAATAAACATCTATGGTTACTCCTATTCTATCTTTTGTGTGGAATCCTTCTGAGGGTTTTGATATTGGTCCACTCTCTATTCGCTTTTACAGTTTGATGTTTGTAGTGGCATTTGCATTGGGCTGGTATATCATGAAATATATTTTTATTCGTGAAGAGGAACCGTTGGAAAAATTAGACAGTTTGTTTATTTATACGGTTATTGCCACTTTAGTGGGAGCACGATTAGGTCATGTGATTTTTTATCAATCTGAATTGTTTCGCGATGATCCCTTGAGTATTTTGCTTCCTATTCGTACGAATCCAACATTTGAATTTACAGGTTTTTCGGGACTTGCCAGTCATGGTGCTGCCATTGCCATCATACTTTTTATGATTTATTTCAGTAAAAAAATCATGAAACGTTCTTTACTTTGGGTTTTGGATAGAGTGGTTATACCGGTAGCCAGCGGGGCAGTTTTTGTTCGATTAGGCAACTTTTTCAATTCAGAAATTGTGGGTCACGAAACCAATTCTTCTTTCGGAATAAAATTTATTCAAGATTTCTATTCCAAACGAGAAGCCATGCAGCTTACCAAAACGAATAATCCCAAAGAAGCCTATAAAGCCATCACTAATAATCCTGAATACCAACATTTGGTTGATGCTGTTCCTTCTATTCATCCTTCACAATTATATGAAGCAATTGGGTATGTTTTTGTTTTTCTCATCCTGTTTTTGATGTACTGGAAAACGAATGCCCGTAAAAAAGAAGGATTGCTTTTCGGATCGTTTATGGTATTATTATGGTCTGTCCGATTTGTGGTAGAATTTGTAAAAGCCAGCCAAGGCGGATTTGAAAAATATCCAATGTTTAATGCTTTAACAACCGGACAATGGTTAAGCATTCCATTTGTATTGATTGGTATTTATTATATTTATAATGCTTCAAAACGAAAAAATGAAGCATAAATATAATATTTATAAAACATAAAAAAAGTGTATTGCAACCAATACACTTTTTTTATGCCATATAATTAACTGTTTATTTGATAATAATTTTGTGAGTGCCTTGTTGCTCAACAGTAGTCCATTTTAACATGTACATTCCGGATGCTAAATTGAATTGCAAGGTTGAGAACCCATCAATAGTTGTTGAAAATACTTTAGTTCCGGTGATGGAGAAAATTTCAACCTCTGCTCTACTTTCGATTCCACTTATATTGATTTCATTTTGAGCCGGTATAGGATAAACTTTCACATCGCTAACATTGAATTTAGGATTGCTCAATGTTGGAAACCATTGTTCGCCAAAATTATTCCCAAAGATATAATTTGCTAACTCCGGATGATCTATAAATGGATTACGGTTCATCTGCCAAGTATAAATGTAATTGTTTCGATTCATTTCAAAATCATCAGATGGGTCGGTTGAATTCCAATTTAAAAGGGAAGCTAAATCACCCATTTGAAACATAGTATTATCCGGAGGATTACCATTCACTAAGGACAAACCATTGTATCGAACAGCCATGTAAAATAATGCTCTTGCTACATCTCCTCTCCATGTACCGGAAGTATTAGCCGGACCATTGTAATCGCTACCATAATCTCGGTTGCTTCTTGAACTGTTTTCTTGACCGTCTTCTGCTCTGATGTGATGTGCATCTGAATGACCGGATAGAATGTCCGCTGCACTTGTTGGTAGCCAAATATTTATTCCATCTGAAAAAGAAGATGTACCATTCGCAAATCCGCCTCTAGATTGAGGCCAAATATGTTCACGGTTCCACACCCCTAATATACTTGCTCCGGTTTGATAATCCAATTTAGATTTGGGTTGCTCTACATACATCAACCAAACTTCGTTGTTGTTAGCCGGATTTTGATCGGCATTGTTTAAAATTTCTACAACGTCGCCATAACTATGAGCTCTGACTAGTGAAGGATTGGCAATAATGTCTTGCAAAGCTTGTTTCAAAGCATTTCCGGATAAACCATAACATGAAGCGTAGTAATCTGTAGGAGCTGTAGAGTTAACATTCCCAAAAGTAGGCGTCATTGGTGATCCCCAAGAAGCAACCACAAAATTCATGTCGCGTACTCTAATTTTTATGTTTTGAAGAGCAATAAATCCTTCCGGTAAATTATTTACAATGACTGACATTATTTCATCACCATCATTCAAACCATCATCCAAAAGTTGAATCACTGTTGAAATAGTGGTTTGTCCTGAGGGAATAGTCAAATTCGTTTGACCCGAAAAATCATCAGTTGTAAATGTACCATTATTCAAACTAAGGTTAAAATTTACCGTTTGAGCTACAGGAGTATCCGCTTCAAAAGTTAATGTAATACTTTGCCCTTCATTTATGATTGAAGCACTTGAAGAAATTGCAATTCCATTATAGATGATGCCACTTCCATCGTTATTCATACGTGGTGTAGGCGTTTTCACTTCATAAGTTCCATCGTTTTTGCGTTGGATGGATTGTGAAGCTGCTAAACTATTCATGTTTTCATTGGTTTGAATTGAAACCCCTAAAATGTTCATTAAGGCAGTAGCTTGAGTAGCATTATTGCCATAAATTAAGGCATCAACCAGATTATTTGCTGTGGCAGGCGTATCAATTGGAAAATTTTCAATAACATCCAGATACAATCCCACGGCATCTGGACCGTTTTGAATTGTATTTTGGGGAATAATCATTGATGGATAAGGTGTTAGTTGTGAATTTCCTATCAACACAATTCCGTTTCCATCTGTTACTAATCCTGAAAGATTCAAGGAATAATAGCTTAACGTTCCCGTTCCGTTCGTGGAACCATTATAAAATACAAGGATATAGCCATCTAAAGGGAAATAGGGTATGTCAGATTTTAATTCAATAAATTCACGTACATCCAGACCGGGGGTGTCAGCGTCCAACTCATTGATTACTACTTGTCCGTTAACAATAATAGCAAACAATAAAGCAACTCCAAACAGTAGCTTTTTTGTCATGGTTAAATTTTAGTTTACTACAAAAATAAATGTTTTTTAGGTGTGAACCTTTCTTTTTAACATTTAAAACCGTCATTTAACCTAAAGTTCACAATTTTTTTACTATCTTTCAACCAATAAAAATTGCTTTTTTGAATACCTGTAGTAAGTTTTCAATTCTTATATTTTACTTCTTTTTTACCCAATTACTTTGGTCACAACATCAAAATAAATTGGTAGTTGAGTTATTGGATGATAAAAAGGTACTTACCGTTCAGCAACAAATTGAGTTCCATAATACGTCATCAGATAGTTTGAATAAAATAGTTTTAAACGATTGGAATAACGCATTTTCATCTAAAAATACTCCTTTAGCTAAACGCTTTTCTGACGAGTTTGTTCGCAGTTTTCATTTATCAAAACCACATGAAAAAGGGTCAACCCAAACCTTAGTTATTATTGACCAAAATCGTGTATTTTTAGATTGGTGTCGGCCTGACCTTCATCCGGATATAATTGAAGTTACTTTGCGAAAAAAAATAGCCCCAGGTGAAAAAATTTCTTTTGATTTGGTGTATTACTTGAAACTACCCAAGGACCGATTTACCAAATTTGGATACGGCGAAAATAGTGATTATTGTTTGCGAGACTTTTTTATTACTCCTGCCCGATTGCACAACGGAACATTTACCTACCACAGTCATTTGAATGGCGATGACAGTGCCAATGCAACCTTTACAATTGATTTATCTCTAAAAGTACCTAAATCGTTGGAAGTGGTGACAGAATTGTATGAACAGTCGGTAAAAGAGGAATCGGGTCAAAAAACCTACCATTTTAAAGGTAAGAATATTCAGCAGTTTACCTTATATCTATCCCCTCAAAATGGATTTGAACGGTATAAAAATGATGTAATTGAAGTGTCAACCAACTTGAAAGAAAACCGTGTTGATAGCTATCAAAAAGCAATCATCATAGACAAAATAACACGATTTGTTCAATCTTCTTTAGGCGAAGCATCGCAACCCAAAATTGTGATTAGCCAAGTAGATTATGAACGAAATCCGTTTTATGGGCTGAATCAACTTCCTGCTTTTATCAGTCCGTTTCCCGATAATTTTTTATATGAAATTAAGTTTTTAAAGACTTATTTACATCAATTTCTGAAGCAAGAATTGCGTTTAGATCCCAGAAAAGACAATTGGATTTATGATGCTTTTCAGGTGTATATCATGATGAATTATATTGATGAACATTATCCTGATATGAAAATGATGGGGAATTTATCCAAGTTAAAATTAGTCAAAGGTTATAATTTAATGCAGATCGATTTTAATGATCAATATAGTTATTACTATATGCTAATGGCAAGAAAAAATTTAGATCAACCTATTGGCGACCCAAAAAACACCTTGTTGAAATTCAATGAACAAATAGCGGGAAAATATCGTGCGGGATTAAGCTTAAAATACTTAGACAATTACCTTGAAAAAGAAATTGTTTCAACCGGTATTAAAACTTTTTTTGAACAAAACAAACGTCAACAAACAGAACGTTCAGATTTTGAAAAAATTCTACAGCAAAATTCTAAAAAGAACCTAGATTGGTTTTTTAATACTGTAATTAATTCACGAGACATAATTGATTACACTTTTTCTAAAGTTGAAAAATCGAAAGACAGCATTTCGATTGTAGTCAAAAATAAAACCGGTCTAACAGTTCCAATTCCGCTTTATGGTTTACAAAAAAAAGAAGTGGTCTTCAAAAAATGGCTAGACAATATTCAAACAGATACCGTTCTTACTATTTCTAAAAAAGATGCTGATCGGTTGGTATTAAATTACAAAAACGAAGTTCCTGAATACAATTTACGTAACAATTGGAAATCATTCAATGGCTTTTTTAAAAATAATCGTCCTTTTAAATTTAACTTTTTAAAAGATTTAGAAGATCCTTATCACAATCAAATTTTGTATGTTCCAACGCTTGAATACAACTTATACAATGGAATAATGCCCGGAATGCGTATTCATAATAAAACTTTTCTGGAGAAACCATTGATTTTTGATGTCAACCCTGCCTATTCTTTTTTGACAGAAAATTTAATTGGTAACTTTTCAATTATTGCAAATGATTTTAAACGTAATAGTCGTCTTTTTCAAGTGCGTTATTCTTTCTCCGGACAATTCTTTGATTATGCACCGGATGCAAGTTACATGCGTTTGACTCCTATGATTCAATTTCGAATAAGAGAAAATGACTTTAGAGATAATCGGCGACAAAGTATTTTAGTGCGTCAAGTAACTGTAGACAGAGAACAAACACCTTTTGTAGAATTAACAGAAGAAAACAGTAACTACTCGGTATTCAATCTTAAATATTTTGATATAAGAACTGAAGTAAAAAAACATTACGCCATAAAAACAGATCTACAAATAAGCAATTCATTTGGAAAGGCTTCTGTTGAATTAGAATACCGTAACCTATTTGAAAACAATAGCTTACTTCAATTACGTTTGTTTGCAGGAACCTTTTTATACCGAAATACCGATTCTGATTTTTTTAGTTTTGCCCTAGATCGTCCTACCGATTATCTTTTTGATTATCCCCTTTATGGTCGTTCTGAAACAAGTGGTTTTTTTAGTCAACAATATGTAATTGCCGAAGGAGCTTTTAAATCAAAGCTGGATAATCCATTTGCGAATGAATGGATGGCTACTTTTAACAGTGGAATAAATGTATGGAACTGGATTGAAGTATATGGTGATTTAGGATGGGTTAAAAATAAAAATACAACTCCACAGTTTGTTTATGATAGCGGAATTCGCTTGAATTTAGTGACTGATTATTTTGAAGTGTATCTACCTGTTCACTCTTCAAATGGTTGGGAAATCAGTCAACCTTCTTATGCTGAACGTATTCGTTTTATGTTTACTATGACACCTGATGTTTTAGTGGGGTTATTTACCCGAAAATGGTTTTAAACTCATATTTAAAGCGACTTTCTGTACTTTTTTGAAAAATAAATCGTTCAAATAAAACTTTCATATTCCTGACAAAAAAGTTTAAAAATGTAAAATATTTTACATTAAATGTATTTTTAAATTCATTTCGTTTATTTTTTGCTAACCGAACAACGATTTAAAGATGTTATTTTATTAAATTCGTAAAATATTTTTTCAATCCACACAACCAACTTAATAACTTTTTATTTAAATTTGTTTCCCTAAGTATAAAATCATGACAGCACCGCAACCGAAAGAAGCACTTACTTTTGAAGATTTTAAGATTGAAGTTTTAAACGATTATAAAATTGCCGTAACCAGCCGAGAATGTTCTTTGTTAGGACGTCGCGAAGTTTTAACCGGAAAAGCTAAGTTTGGTATTTTCGGAGATGGAAAAGAAGTTCCACAATTGGCGATGGCAAAAGCGTTTCAAAATGGCGACTTTCGTTCCGGTTACTACCGCGACCAAACCTTTATGATGGCGATTGGTCAGTTAACCATTCAACAGTTTTTTGCCGGATTATATGGTCATACCGATTTAAATCATGACCCTATGAGTGCCGGTCGTCAAATGGGCGGTCACTTTTCGACCCATTCCTTAGATGAAAATGGGAATTGGAATGATTTAACGAAACAAAAAAACTCGAGTTCCGACATCTCTCCTACTGCCGGTCAAATGCCGCGTTTGTTAGGTTTAGCACAAGCTTCAAAAATATACAGAAACGTATCGGTCTTATCGAAGAAGAATAAATTCTCTGAAAACGGAAATGAAATCGCTTGGGGAACCATCGGAAATGCCAGTACTTCTGAAGGACTTTTCTTTGAAACTATCAATGCTGCCGGTGTTTTACAAGTACCAATGGTCATGAGTGTTTGGGATGATGAATACGGGATTTCTGTACATGCACGTTATCAGACTACTAAAGAAAATATTTCAGAAATCTTAAAAGGTTTCCAACGCGATGAACATAACAATGGGTATGAAATCATGACCGTTTTGGGTTGGGATTATGCAGCGTTAGTAGGCACCTACCAACGTGCGGCTCAAATTGCCCGTGAAGAACACGTTCCTGTTTTGATTCACGTGAGAGAATTAACGCAACCGCAAGGACATTCTACTTCCGGTAGTCACGAACGCTATAAAAATGCAGAACGATTGGCCTGGGAAGCAGAATACGATTGTATTGCCCAAATGCGTTTGTGGATGATTGCCAACGGCATTGCCACCGCTGAGGAATTGGATGCCATGGATACCAACATCAAAAAAGAAGTGTTGGAAGGCAAAAAAGCAGCTTGGACTGCCTTTGTAGAACCGATTAAGAAAGAACAAAATGAATTAGTAACGCTGTTGGAAAGCATAGCTTCTACTAGTGTTAACCGTGTTTTTATTCAAAAATATGCCAATGATTTAAAAGAAATCAAAGAACCGATTCGAAAAGATTTGATTTCGATGGCTCGAAAAGTGCTTCGTATGATTGTAGGCGAATCAGGGCAACCAAAATTAGCTGCTTGGATTCAAAATTATTTGAACACTATTCAACCGAAATTTAGCTCTCATTTATTTTCTGAATCAGCTCAAAACGTAACGGCGGTGCAGGAAGTATTACCAACGTATGATACTTCCGCTGAAGAAGTAGATGCTCGTTTAGTATTACGTGATAACTTTGATGCGATTTTCAGCCAGCATCCGGAGGTATTGATTTTTGGAGAAGATTCCGGAAACATTGGAGATGTAAACCAAGGCTTAGAAGGCATGCAGGAAAAATACGGTGAATTACGTGTAGCCGATGCCGGTATTCGTGAAGCGACGATTTTAGGACAAGGAATCGGGATGGCGATGCGAGGCCTACGCCCTATTGCTGAGATTCAATATTTAGATTATTTATTGTATGCCATTCAAATCATGAGTGATGACTTGGCTACCTTACAATACCGAACCAAAGGACGTCAAAAAGCACCGTTAATCATTCGCACCCGTGGTCACCGTTTGGAAGGTGTTTGGCATTCCGGTTCGCCAATGGGAATGATTATTAATGCGGTAAGAGGAATTCATGTTTTAGTACCCAGAAACATGACCAAAGCGGCAGGTTTTTACAATACATTATTGGCTACTGACGAACCGGCCTTAATTGTAGAATGTTTGAATGGTTATCGTTTGAAAGAAAAAATGCCAACCAATTTAGGAGCGTTTAGAACTCCGATTGGCGTTGTGGAAACTATCAAAACCGGAACTGACATTACCATTGTTTCGTATGGCTCCACATTGCGATTGGTAGAACAAGCCGCTAAAGAATTATTGGAAGTAGGTATTGATTGTGAAATCATTGACGTTCAATCGCTTTTGCCGTTTGATATACAGCATGACATTAAGAAGAGTGTAGCCAAAACCAACCGATTGTTAATTGTGGATGAAGACGTTCCGGGTGGAGCTTCTGCCTTTATTTTACAACAAGTGTTGGATGAGCAAAATGCGTATGACTATTTAGACAGTAAACCACAAACCTTAGCGGCTCAACCGCACCGTCCGGCGTATGGTACGGATGGCGACTACTTCAGTAAGCCATCGGTGGAAGATATTTATGAGAAGGTGTATGCGATGATGAATGAGGTGAATCCGAGGGAATATCCGGGGTTGTATTAATGTGGCAATGTGTCAATGTGGCAATGTGTCAATTAGTCAATTTGGCAATGAGTCGTTGTGGCAATTTAGGTTGTTCTTCTAGTGTATTACGTTGTGTAATTCCTACGGTAGGAGTAATCTCATCACACTTGTTAATGACATTTTTAATGGAACACGGATGACACAGATTGAAAATGATTTTTTGATTCGCTTCGCGAAAATAGATTTACGCGGATTTCAAATATGCTAAATTCGGAGTTTTATTCTCTTCCTATCTCATACAAACCTGAGTACCTCAGCACCTCAGTACCTCAGCACCTTTTAACGCTTAAACTTTTACATTCTTTCATTCAAAGGGGTACCACAACCCTTACGATGCTATGCTTTATCCATTACGTTGACTCCTATGATTAACGAATGATGAATGAAGATTAACGAATTTTGAAGTAAAAATGTCGAATTTAGTAGTATTTTTTGATAGTTTACGAATTGTAATGATACTTTACTTCTACTTAAAAGCAGAATGCGTATAGATTCGTTCGAAAAAAGAAGTTTTTTTGAAAATCAAAAGCGAATAAGTTAAGAACAAGGGGTACCACAACCCAAAAGCAATCTCGAACAAAACCCAAACAAAACTCTAGCAAAATCCGAAATGGTATCATAAATTGATGGTAGATACCATCTTCAACGTTAAACTCTCTTTAAAACCATGTAGATTAATACGTTACATCACTTTTACAAATTAACCTTTGCTTTACTCATTTATTTTCCTACATTTGATTTTCCATTATACAAATACCACAAAATTTTTTATTAATTTCAAATTCATGTTGATGTGACTTTTTGAAAAAGTTATGTGAATGTGTAGATATTTGTTAGTTGTACATAATTATGAAAAAAACGAAAATTTTAATTTTAATATTACTCATTATACTTAGTGGAATAATTTACTGGCATTTTCGTATTGACATTAAACATTACTTTATATCTAAACGAGTTGTTTTTTGGAAAGAAAATGTAAAATTAAAACCAAGTGATTTTCAATCTGAAATTGACTCTAATTCTGAAGAAAAAATTTGGTGGTCACATGGTCTTTATTTAAAATCTAAAAATTTGAATGATGCAAAAGCATTTGCAATATTTGAAAAAGACAAATCATGGATAAAAGATACATCAAATTTTTCTGAAAAAATGAAATTTCAACAACTTAACTTTGATCTTTACGAAGTTTATGCTAGAAAATTTAATAAAGAAATCAACAAAATTAGACATGATAAACATAAGTCATTTTCTGATTTGAAGAAAATTGGTGATAAAATATATGTCGAATTAGAAATAATGCAAGATTCTATTTATGAAACTAATTTAGATACACCCGAATTAGTGAAATTTTGGCAACCAAAAATTGACAATATGCTGAAACAAAAAGAATAACTATTTACAACAGCCTTAACCTCATACAACCCCTCCAAAAATAAATTTCCAAAACAACCAAAACCAACCTCATTTATCCTGAATTTTCGGGACTTTTATGCGAGGTTTGTTTTTGGAATGATTAACTCAAGTTGAAATACAATTATTTTTTATTGCTATTTTACTATTTTTGTTAGGGATATTTCCGAGGTTAGTTGTCAATTTGAACGAAAATCATTTACATTCATAACTCAAAATAATTTTTATGAAATTAAACAATAAATGGTACCCTATAACTTTCTTTAGTTCATTAGTACTTTCCACCATCACCGTTTTTATGGTACTTAATAATAAACCGGGAATTTCTCTGCTTCTATTATTGGTTTTAATTACAACTTTTGCTCACATGATAATTGGCATATATGAAGTTAATAATTCTAAAAAAATAAATTCATCGCAAAAGTTAATGTGGACTCTTGGATTTCTATTTCTTAATTCAATTACAGGGATTATATATCTCTTTCATGGAAGAAAAAAATACTGAATTAAAAAGAGACTGATAATTTTGATAATCCCTTGCACAACTCCCTCCAAGATAAATTTCCAAAATAACCAAAAATAACTTCGTTTATCCCTTTTAAGCGAGGTTTAATTTTGGATAAAGATGGCGTGAAGGTTTTAAACCCTTTTTATTTTTGAATCTATTAGTTGTCTTTTTTTTTAAAAAAAGATTTTAAGTGTATGTTAAAACCAATATATTTACGTTGTCACAAACTCAATTCAGTTAGGATAGAAGTTTATAGCCAAACTGACCTCGGTAGACCTATCTGAAAAACGGAACTTAAACCTAAACATTAAGAATAAAGTTATGAAAAAAACATCAATTATAGCAATCACATTTATGCTAGTTAGTTGTAGTGCAAGTATTAAATCAAATTTTAATGAACAGCTTAAACCTTTGACAATTGAAGATAAAGTTGCTTTTCTTGATTTACAAAATCCAGTACCCGAAGGAGCAAAGAAGATAGGAAATGCTAAATTTGGTGATACTGGTTTTTCAACAGATTGTGATTTTAACACTAATTTAATTAGTGCAAGAAAATTAGCAAGAGCTAATGGTGCTAACATTGTAAAAGTAATTGAAAAAAAAGAACCTAATATTTTTGGTTCATCTTGCTACAGAATAAAAGTAGATTTTTATTACTACAATGGAGACGTTTCAAAACTACCACAATACCAATTACAAATTAATTAATATTTAAATTTTAAACCGAAATGAAAAAAACTATTATCTCTTGTTCATTAGCAATTACTCTATTATTATCAAGTTGTGCAACTGTAATGTCTGGTTCAAAACAAAATGTAAAATTTACAAGTAATCCAAGTTCTGCAACTGTATTCATTGATGAAGTTGAAGTTGGAAAAACACCATTTGAAATGAAACTTGCAAGAAAAAGTGAACACCAGGTCATGATTAAATTAGAAGGATATCAAACGTACCAGACGTCATTAACTAAAAAACTTAATGGATGGTTTTTTGGGAATATTTTAATTGGAGGATTAATTGGAATAATTATTGACCCAATCACCGGAGCCATGTATAATTTAACACCGAAAGAAATTAATGCTGAAATGGCAAAAGGAACTGCTTTTAATTATAAAAAAGGAGATGTTTATGTTGCTGTTTCACTTGAAATTGATCCAAATTGGAAAAAAATTGGACAACTTGAAAAAGAAAACAATTAAAATTAATACGTCTACTAATAGCCGTAACTGTTGGATAACCTCATCCAACAACTAAATTTTCAAAAAAATCATAAAAAACAACCTCGTTTAGTGCTTTCTAAGCGAGGTTTGTTTTTAAAGAAGCTCTACCTCTATTCTACCTCATCATACTCCTCAACTTATCATTTAAAAAAACGCATCACTTTTATAAGTTGACCTTTGCTTTTACTCATTTATTTTCCTACATTTGATTTTCCATTATACAAATACCACAAGATTTTTTATTTATAACATGTTCATGTTAATGTGACTTTTTGAAAAAGTTATGTGAATATGGATATATTTACTAGTTAGCAGCAAGCATATTCAAACGAAACCTAATAAAACACAAATATACATGAAAAAAGCAATTTTATTTTTATCTACATTGATGATTTTTGGATGTAAAACAGATAATAAATCAACAGTAACAAATGAAAAAGTTGAACTGCCAAAGTTTGCAACTCTGAAAGAAATGTTCACCAGTTCTGCTGATTTTAGTGAGGATAATAATACATTAAAATTTATCTCTTCCGATGAAAAAAATCTACACGTTCAAATTTCAAAACCAATTCTTAAAGGAGATTCTGAAGATATTAAAAATGAAATTGTTAAAAGAGATATAGTTTATGTAGCATTTCAAACATTTGCTCAAACTAACATAAATGAATTGACAATTACTTCAATGCCTGTTGATTTTGACAACCCAAAAGAATATGTCGAAAAATATAAGATGACAGTTAAAATTGATAGAAATAAAGCTAAAAATATTTTGAAAAAATATCTAGAAAGCGAAGATTTTTCAATTTTATATGACAATAATGAAAATATGTGGTTACCAAACGATAAATTTAGTGTTCTAAAATTTGAAAAACTAAATGACGTTTATAACGATATAGCAAGTAATTAAATCTATATTATAACACAAGTAATATGTACGACAATCATTTCATAAATGAGATTTTACTTAAAATTGGAACTCAAAATAATATTCTAAAAGTTCCTGTGATTATTGATTCTCAAGCAAAAGAAGATGATTGTTTTATAAATGTTTCAGAAAAAATAAAAAGAGATGGTGGTTCAATAATTTATGGTTGGACAATTCACACTTTCTCTTTTATTTATGAAGCGGAAAGGCATGCTGTTTGGTTATCAAAAACTAATGAATTAATTGATATAACTCCAAAAAAAATACCTTATAAAGAAATTTTATTTGTTCCTGATAACGAGAATAATTGGACTTATAATGGTGAATATATAGATAATATTCGCGTAAATATTACAAACAATACTGTTGTAGATGATTTTATAATATTAAATGAAACTTTATCTAAACTTTATCAAACAGGTAAACGTAATTCTGATGGAGAATTAATGGTTAATTCTTCAATAGATGGAATAATTAAAGTTTTTAAACGCTGGAAAATAGACCATGAAATATTTATACTTTCTGGTGGTAATGAAGAAAAATTATGTTACTGTTGCAATAACAAAACTTATCTTGAATGCATGGGTTTAAAATTAAAAGATGAAATGAAATTCATTTTGGAAAAAATTAAATCTAAATAAAATGCCAGCTGCTAATCGAGTAGACTGCCCCACTAGAAACTAGTAGGGAGAGCCTCTCAAACCACCGAGTCCCGAAAGCTTTCGGGAGGTCACGTACTCGGCGGTTCGCAAAGAGATGGGTTGAGTTGAATGTAAACTTCCTATTTTAACTTCCAAATAAAGGTTTTTATTATCACTTAAAACCGATATATTTACGTAATAATTAATTAAAATCAGTTCGGATGGAGGTTTTTAAATGAACTAAAGTTACGGGCAATCTTAACTAATTAACTGCAATTCAAAAATTTAAATACAAAAATAAAAACTTATAAAAATTAAAATATGGCTGTGTACAAATTAATAACAAAAGGTAATTATGGAAATATGCCTAAAGGTTATGAATTTCAAATTGTTTCATCAACCATTCCAACTCCAGATGCAAAAGAAAATGAAAAAAAAATCGATAGACTTGGATTTATTTCATCAGTAAAATCATATAAAAGTTCTGGAAATTTTGAGGTTAAGAAAATTTAATAATTTTAACATTTTAAACAAAAAATTTAATGAATATTCATAAAAGGCTTTTAGAAATTTGGAATGAAAAATATATTAACGAATTACCTATAAGAATTAAGGAAAGAGGATTTAATTATTCAATAAATAATGAACAGAAAGATATTCTGATTACTGGAATAAATCCATCATTTAGAAAAGGTGAGGAAAATGGAAATGCGTGTTTTGATTTTAAGATAATCGCAAAAGAAACTAAATACGATACATATTGGACATCATTAAAAAAATTAGTTTTGAATGAGAATATTAACTTATTAGAAAACACAGCGTGTTTAGATATATTTTACTTCAGAGAAAGAGATCAAAAGTTTTTAACTAAAAATGTTTTGGTTAATAATGCTGGATTAACATTTGTAGTTGAGCAATTAAATTTAACACAGCATATAATTGAGGATATAATTAAACCAAAAGTAATTATTGTAAAAAATAAAGAATCAGCCGCATATTGGGGAAAGTATGTTGACAAAGGTATTGTTTGGATGGGTTATGAATTGGAATTTGTAGAAACTACACCATTTGGAGAATTATATAAAATTATTGGACTTTTGAATTCAATAAAAAGGATTGCACCTGAAATAAAACAAACTAATATTGAAAATTCTCTGATATTATTTACTGTTCACATAAATCAATATACAAAAAAAGAAAAACGACCAACACCAGAATTTATAAATGAATTATTGTCAAAAAAATAAAACCTCCCCATAACAACAATAACCGTTACTCAACACCCTCCAAAAAAAATCTCCAAAATAACCCAAAACCAACCTCGTCAATCAAACAACGAGGTTTTTCATTAATTAACACCTTCCAACCCCCATTTTTCCTTATTTTTGCCCTTCAAAATTTCACCATGTTACGCGTTAAAAAAATAAGTGTTGTTGTGTTGCTCTTTTGGGTTGGGTTGGGTAATGCTCAGCTTACCACGGTTATGAACAAAACCGCTTATCCGTTTTGGATACAAGTGCCGGAAAAGCAACCGGAGGAAAAATTGCCGTTGTTGTTGTTTTTGCACGGTAAAAGTCTTTCCGGTACCGATATTAACCGAGTAAAGCGATACGGGGTGTTGCGAGCCATTGAAAAAGGCCGAAAAATTCCGGCTATTGTGGTGGCTCCTCAACTGGCCAGTGGAAGTTGGAATCCCGATAAAGTATTAGAATTGATTGAGTACCTTCAAAAAAATTACCCCATCGACGAGCAACGCATTTATGTGTGTGGCATGAGTTTGGGCGGGTATGGAACGTTGCATTTTGCCGGTAAACATCCGGATAAACTCACCGCTGCTGTCGCTATTTGCGGTGGCGGAAACGAAAAAGACGGCTGTCGCTTGGCCACTGTCCCCCTCTGGATTCAGCATGGCGATGTAGATTATATTGTTCCCCTTTCGGAATCACAAAAAATGTATGACGCCATAAAAAAGTGTAACATCAATGCCGATGTGACGCTAACCGTAATTAAAGGCGGCAATCACGGCAGTGTGGAACGCTTGTTTCATCAGGATGAATTGTATGAGTGGTTGTTTAAGCAGGTGAGGAAATAGTACTTAGTACTTAGTGAAGAGTCCTTAGTACTTAGTGGAGTGTTGTCACTACCCTAAAAAAGAAACATTTCTTGACAAATAAGTATCCTAAAGTAAAATGCTAAGCAGTAATACTTTTTCATTTTTAAAAAGAAAAGTTACTTTTGTAAAAAATTTCCAGCATGAAAAAAACGGTTTTGTTATTCCTCCTTTTGCTACAAATCACTCTTATTGCTCAAACGATAAAAGAAAAATCGATTGAAGCTTCAATTGGTTTTGGATACGTTACTGTAGATGAGGATATTGATTTAGAAGGAACCGGTTTTTATATGCAGGGAGAATATGTGATGAAATTAAAATCGTGGTTTGAAGTCAGACCTTATTTTGGGTTAATCATTACCGATGCCGAAACCGAACGAAAAGAATCTTTTGAACCGGTTTATCGAGCGGTTTGCAATGCGGTATTGATTGGTGGGAAAGCACGATTGATAGCACCTATTCCCTATTTTGCTCCTTATTTTGAGATTGGTTTAGGAACTTCTATCGGACAATTTGAAACCTTTACGCCGTTGGAAAATATTGACAAAAATGGAGTTATTTTCCATGTTCCTTTAACTTTAGGTGTAGCGTTGGGTAAAAAGAATAATTTTGAAATTGAGTTTGCTTATTACATGCAGGATAATGTAAAACAAGTGGTTGGAGCAGCGGCAGTCGGATTCCGGTTTCCTTTGGAGAAACAAAAAAGCACCCCAAAAACTTAACATTGCCGAATAAAATCAATCCGTATCTTTGTTAAAGTAAATTTTACATGTACTTAACTTTAACTAAACATACGTTTTATGCAACATATTATTGACCGATTCATTAGTTATGTAACTGTTGACACAGAATCGAATCCTAATTCAGACACTACTCCCAGTTCAAAAAATCAATTGGTGTTGGCTCGTCAATTGGTAAAAGAATTAAAAGCCATCGGCATGGAAGACGTGACGATGGACCGAAAAGGTTACATCATGGCCACTTTACCTAGTAACGTAGAACATGAAGTGCCGGTGATTGGATTTATTTCGCATTATGATACGAGTCCGGATTTTACGGGAGCGAATGTGAAACCGCAAGTGATAGAAAACTATGACGGAAAAGACATCGTATTGAACGCGGAACAAAACATCATACTATCGCCTTCTTACTTTAACGATTTGTTGCAATACAAAGGTCAAACGTTGATTACGACAGATGGCACTACCCTCTTAGGAGCCGATGACAAAGCCGGAATTACTGAAATTGTCACAGCGATGGAATATATGATTCAGCATCCTGAAATCAAACATGGAAAAATCAGAGTGGGTTTTACACCGGATGAAGAAATTGGTCGAGGAGCACATCATTTTGATGTAGAAAAATTTGGTGCGGATTGGGCCTATACCATGGATGGTAGTCAGATTGGCGAATTAGAATATGAAAACTTTAATGCCGCCGGTGCGAAAATTACCTTTAAAGGTAAAAGTGTGCATCCCGGTTATGCCAAAGGAAAGATGATAAATTCGATGTTATTGGCTGCCAAGTTTGTATCGAAATTACCCAAAAAAGAAGTACCGGAGCACACCAAAGGTTATGAAGGTTTCTACCATGTAACCGACATCACGGGAAGTATAGAAGAAAGTACCGTTTCCTTGATTGTACGTGACCACGATAAAAAACTATTCAAAAAAAGAAAAGAATTTTTGCATGATTTAACGGCAAAATTCAATAAAAAATACCGCAAACAGTTTGGAGAAGAAATTGCGGTAATTGAAATCAAAGATCAGTATTACAACATGAAAGAGAAGGTAGAACCGGTATTTCATATTGTAAAAATTGCTGAAAAGGCAATGAAAAAACTAAACATCAAACCAATTATCAAGCCGATTCGCGGCGGTACTGACGGTTGTCAATTGTCATATAAAGGCTTGCCGTGTCCGAATATTTTTGCGGGTGGACATAATTTCCACGGAAAGTATGAATATGTTCCGGTAGAAAGCATGCAAAAAGCGGTGGAAGTGATTGTGAAAATCGCGGAGTTAACTGCAGAGCCAAAAAAATAATCAACTTTTTTTTAAGCCGCTGATTCACTGATTTTACTTATTTCAAATCTGCGAATCAGTGGCTTTATGTTTTTATTACTATGGAAGACCAAAAAACCTGGAATAGAAACCAAAAATGGTTGGAAGAAATTGAATTACTTAAATCCATTATCGAAAAAACCGAGTTGGTAGAAACGGTAAAATGGGGCGGTATTGTTTACACATGGAACAACCGCAATATCATTGGAATTGGAGGATTTAAAGATTATTTCACCATTTGGTTTTTTAACGGTGTTTTTCTTTCGGATGAAAAAAAAGTATTGGTCAATGCCGGCGAAGGTGTTACGAAAGGATTACGCCAATGGCGATTTACTTCGAAAGAGGAAGTAAATGAAAAACTAGTCCTTCACTATGTGAATCAAGCCATCGTAAATGAGAAAAACGGACTTTCAATCAAGCCGGAAAAAAAGGAAGTAAAACCATCTGATTTTTTTCTGTCTCAATTGAACCAAAGTGCAGCATTGGCAGAGAAGTTTACTTCCTTTTCACCTTTTAGACAGAAAGAATTCATCGAATATATCGATTCCGCTAAGCAAGAAAAAACGAAGCTTGACCGTTTTGAAAAAATAAAACCGATGCTTTTAGCAGGCATCGGTTTGAATGATAAGTATCGTAAATAATTATTTTTTCTCTACCAATTTGGCACTCAATTCCATTGAAATGGCTGAGCGTTCCATTTTGATTTTTCCGGCCATGGTTTCGATTACCACGGTACCTTCTGATAATTCAGCTACTTTCCCGTGAATTCCACTTTTCGTAATGATACGGTCGCCTACTTTAAGGTTATTTTCGAATTCTTTTTCTTGTTTGGCTCTTTTTTGTTGCGGACGAATCATGAAGAAATAAATCACCACGAACATCAACAAAAAAGGTAATAAAGACTGGATATTTTCCATTATAATTGAGTTATTGAGTTACTGTTGTTTCCGTTGGTTTTGGTTTTGCCGTAACGTTAGCTTTGATAGAAAGCACTTCGCGTCCGGTTACTGTATTAGCTGTAATATTAACCGACTTTTGTTGAAGTCCCGGTTTACCGTTACTATCGAATGAAACCTTCATTTTGCCTGATTTACCAGGTTTAATTGGTTCTTTAGGATATTCCGGAACGGTACATCCACAGGAAGCCGAAGCATTTGTAATAATTAAATCCGCTTCTCCTGTATTGGTAAAAGTAAATACGGTTTCCACTTTATCGCCTTCGTTAATCACCCCAAAATCGTGTTCTTTCTTGTTAAACGTCATGGCCGGATATTTACCGTCTGCGGGTTTTTCGGTAGTTGGTGCCGGAGTGTTGGCTTCTGCCGCAACTGCTGCTTCACTACCCGGTAGTGGTACATAATTCATTTCAACATCTTTACTGTTGGGATCAACTTTAGATAAAGCATCTTCTTTTTTACAAGCAGTTACCGCTAAAAGTGCTGCAAAAGCAAAAGCATAAAATGAGTTCTTTTTCATTTTCTATAGTTTTAAGTTTTACATTAAACCGCGACCGGTCTTATTGAGTTTATTTGTTTTTTGATATTCTTTTACCAGGTTATCAAGTATTCCATTGATGAAAATACTACTTTTTGGCGTAGCATATTCTTTGGCAATTTCCAAATATTCATTAATGGTTACTTTGATAGGAATGGAGGGAAAACGCAAAAATTCGCAAATCGCCATTTTCAACATGATGGTATCGATTTCAGAAATACGTTCCGGGTCCCAATTGGGAGTTCGGTCTAAATATTCTTTGGCCAAATCCTGTTCGTTTAAAACCGTTTTACGGAATAAATCCTTTGCAAAGTCTTTGTCTTCCGCATCTTTGTATAAGGTTGGAATTCCTAAAATGAAAAGATTGCTTTCTTCCAGGGTTTTCAGTTGTTTTAAAAACATGGTATTCACCAAAGGAATATCATCCACCCATGTTAATCGAAAATCTTCTAAGTAGTCAAATAATTTTTCATTTGTGGCGATTACCTCTTCAAATAATTTTGCTACAAACTGTTTGTCTTCTTCAAAAGAATTTTCTTTGCTAGCCAAATAATCTAAGTATAACTTGCTTTTTTTGGTTTCTTCCAACAACAATAAAATCATGTCATCGTTTTGTTTCCAATTGATGATTTTAAATTTTTCAAGATTATCGGCCAACAAATTGTTATGGTCTAAAGAAACCAAGACACGATTTTTGATGAATTTTTTGTTAGGATTTTTATCCTTTTCGGTGGCAAGATGTTTTTTGGCTGCAATTTCTAAAAATTCTTCTTCTTTTCTTCTGATTTCCATCAATACGGATACCATAATCAAGTATAAATTCTGAATGCTTTCTAAGCTGGAGAATAAGAATTTTTCCTCCTTTTCTAACTCTTCAGAACCACTTTGATGCATGGCATAAATCGTTTGTAGAATTTTAACGCGTATATGTCTTCTGTTTAACACTTGATAAGAACTTTTAAAATTAGTGACGCCCTAAAAAGAGCGTCACAAAAATAAGATTATTTATTGAAAAAAAAGGCAAAAATTATTTTCCGGCTTCTTTTTTTCGTTGTTCAATTCTGTTTTGAGCAAATGTTAACGCTGCTTGGTGCGTGGTCATGTTATTTTTGACAGCAAAGTCTAAAATTTCTAACGTTGTGTTATAAATGTTCTCTGTTCTTCTCATGGCTTCTGCTTTGTCGTAATGTTCAATTTCTGCATATACGTTAATAATTCCACCAGCATTGATTAAGAAATCAGGAGCATATAAAATACCTCTTTCCTGTAAAATTTTACCGTGTACGTTTTCATTCGCTAATTGATTATTAGCTGCACCCGCCACGATTGTAGCATTCAATTTATAAATGGTCTCATCATTGATGGTTGCACCTAACGCACAAGGAGCGTAAATATCTACCTCAGCACTGTACAAATCAGGACCGTTGAACACTTTTGCACCATATTTGGCTCCCATTTCATTCAAACGAGCTTCATTAATATCCGCAATGGTAACAATTGCCCCCTCTTTTGTTAAGTAATCCACGAGTGTTTCACCTACGTGACCGATTCCTTGAACCAATACCTTTTTACCGGCCAACACATCTGAACCGTATTTGAATTTAGCCGCCGCTTTCATTCCCATATACACACCAAACGCCGTAACCGGAGAAGGATTTCCGCTTCCACCTCTGGATTCAGAAATTCCGGTTACATAAGGAGTCACATCACGAACAGTGTCCATGTCTTCTGTTTGCATGCCTACATCTTCAGCCGTGATATATTTTCCGCGAAGCGAATGTACAAACTCCCCAAATTTACGCATCAATTCAGGTGTTTTTTGTGTTTTGGCATCACCAATGATAACGGCTTTTCCACCCCCTAAATTAAGACCTGTAATAGCAGATTTAAACGTCATCCCACGAGATAAACGCAATACATCGTTAAGAGCTTCCCACTCGTTGGTATAATTCCACATTCGGGTTCCTCCTAAAGCCGGTCCTAAAACTGTGTTATGAATACCAATTATTGCTTTTAATCCAGTATCTTTGTCATTGCAAAAAACAATTTGCTCATGGTTATCAAATGATACTTGACCAAATACAGGATCCATTTTTTGTAGCTCTTTAGGAGTAGTAACTTCTGCTATCATAGTTAAAAATTTAAAAGTAAAAAATTATGACTTTGTCAAAAAGACCTAACAAAAGTAGAATTTAATTTAAAAGATTGCAATTTAATTTCATAATTTTAATAATTCATCAATATAAAATCAAAAATAGCACTTTGTCAATAATTTTATAATTCGCAATTATTTAACACTTTAAAGCACAACCTTTCTTCAAGTATTATTATCTTATGAAAGAATTACAATATTTAAACAAATATTTCGTCAAATACAAATACAGGTTTCTGTTAGGAATTTTCATCACCATAGTGGCTCAAATCTTTTCGTTGTTTATTCCGAAATTAGTGAGTCATTCCATGAATATTATTGATGCGTATCTCAAAAACCCCACTTCTGATATTAGTTTTATTCGCAAAGAACTGCTCATTAGTTTAGGATTGATTTTAGGGGCAACGATAATTGCGGGTGTGCTGACTTTTTTAATGCGTCAAACCTTAATCGTCATGTCGCGATATGTTGAATTTGACCTTAAAAATGAAGTCTTTCAACAATACGAACGTTTGAGTCAGCATTTTTATAAAAACAACCGCACCGGCGATTTGATGAACCGTATTTCGGAAGACGTGGGTAAAGTGCGAATGTATGTAGGTCCGGCAGTTATGTACACCATCAACACCATTATTCGTTTTGTGATTGTTATTATTTACATGTACAATGTTTCGCCACAATTGACCTTGTACACTTTGTTACCCTTGCCACTTCTCTCCTATTTTATCTTTAAGTTGAGTAAAGAAATCAACATCAGAAGTACCCGTTATCAGGAAAATTTATCCACTTTGTCCAGTTTTACGCAAGAAATTTTTTCGGGTATTCGCGTTATTAAAGCCTATGCGTTAGAATCACAACAACACGATAAGTTTGGTGAACTATCTGTAGAAAGTCGCGATAAAAACATGAAATTAGCTTATGTAAATGCTTTATTTGGTCCGTTAATGATTTTATTAATTGGCTTAAGCAACCTTGTGGTTATTTATTTTGGCGGA